>Ga0099364_10004098_pt1 | contig 22160 bp, 20 predicted proteins | sample TergutTh196P3_FD_73070 | JGI IMG/M metagenome (GOLD analysis project Ga0099364, IMG submission 73070) | Microcerotermes parvus P3 segment gut microbial communities from Pointe-Noire, Republic of the Congo - Th196 P3 | ecosystem: Host-associated > Arthropoda: Insects > Digestive system > Gut ...
CGTTTACGGGGAAGGATTCCGTCTGTTTGGCAAGGAACGTGTTTCCTTCGGCGCTCATGAAGAAATCGACGGCTTTGAGGGTATCTTCAATATTTCTGCCGTTGTTGGAGACGAGGACCGGAGAAGGTTCCATTATCGCGCGGTTCTTGCCATCCATTCCCTTAATAAAGAAGGTGCCGATTTTGCTCTCGGGGACGCCGTTGTCAAGCAAAGTGGATCTCAGGTACCATGTGCCGCTGATGATCATTGCGAGCTGGTCGTCGTTAAACATGCGCGGCACATCGCTGAAATAGTTTACGGACGGCGCGGTGAAATAACCGTTGTCGATCATTTCTTTCCATGTCGTGAAAATTTGTACGGCTTCGGGGTCCGTCCAGCTTTTATTTCCGAAACAGAGGTCGTTGTAAAGGTCGGTCCCGTAGGAGGCGGCAATCTCCTCGAATATAATAAACGCCGGCCATTCATCCACAATCGTCTGGTTCAACGGCGTTTTGCCGGCGTTCTTTATCGCTTCGCAGTTTGCGATAAATTCGTCCCAGCTATTCGGTGTGTCCAGGCCAAGCTCCGCGTATACATCCCTGTTATAGTACACGAGCCAGTAATCGACGCCCCAAGGAAGGGAATAGAGCTCTCCGTCAATCGTATAAGCGTCGCGTACGCCTTGTGAGAACTCGTCTTTGTATTTATCCCATATTGACGTAAGCGGCAAAAGCAGATCGTTTTTCTGCAAATCCTGTGTCCAGGCCGCGGCCCACCATGTAAACAGGTCGGGAGCGCCTGCGCCGGGCAGAGCCGAACGTATCGCGGCGGTGTAAACGTCCGTGGACGGGAAACCCACCGGGTTTAATGATAGACCTGTCGCGGCGTTCAAATCCTCGCCGGCTTGGACGAAATACGGATGAAAGTCCGGCGCGCCGGTCTTATCATGCATGATAGTCAGCGTAACGCCGTCGGAAGCCTGCGCGGTACAGACCGACACACCTAAAATCATTACAGCGGTGATAATTAGTGCGGTTAGTTTCTTCATTCAAAACAATCCTCCTGTGAAAATATTTTTTTGGATAACAAAACTATATCATCGGATTTATTTATTGTCTATTGTGTTATTTTTACGTTTAATGTTTCGTCTTTTTTTTTGTCAAAAAACATGGCTCGCGATAAAAAAAATCGCGAGCCATGTTTTTTATGTGGAATCTTTTTTTGGGGGGGAGCACACTAAATTACGGCGCGGCATTATTTAAAGGCTTATTTGCTAATGCAACATTTTACAAAAATGTTGCATTTTGTTCTTGTGTTGTAAAAATTTACCATAATCTGTAAGTTCTGTAAATGCTCGCGATAACACCCCAATCGAAACGCCGTTATAAATTTAATTCGAGGCAAATATTGTCTGTCTTTTCCTTGATGTTCCATCCAATCCGTAACTGGCCGCCCCAAAAAATGCGCCGCACTGCGGCGATCCGGACTAATGCAACATTTTTGTAAAATGTTGCATCGGCTCGGTTGGAATTATCTGAAAATGTAATGCGAGAGGAGATTTTCGGCGATGAGGAAAAAACATTCACCTTATTTCAGGCATCCCAAATTGCTCGAAAAGCCAATTGTCGTGTACACCGCCTCAAGAGGCGGCATGACTGCCCAGGAGGATCTGTTGAGATTTGGGGTGAGCGCTGCCTGTTTTTGTGACAATAATAAAAAAATACAAGGAACGAACGTGATGGGGCTGGAAGTCATATCGCCAAAAACCATGGTGGAGAGATACGGCAAGAACGGCGCTCATATACTTATCGGAAGCAAATCTTTTTACTATGAACTTCATAATTGGCTGATGAATTTTCATGGTATCCCGGACGATAACCTTTGGCCGCACAAGATCGAAGTTTACCTCAGAAGCGGATGCACCACGAAACCTGTAGTAATAACCGACGAACAAATGAAAGCCCTGCATGACACGTTGCTTGAAATGCTGGGCATAATACACGATGTTTGCGAAAAACATAAACTGAAATATTGTCTTTACAGCGGCACGCTCCTCGGCGCCGTGCGCGATAAAGGATTTATCCCCTGGGATGACGACATTGATATTGTCATGCACAGAAACGACTGCAAGCGTTTTAACGAAATTTGCAGGAAGGAATTACCGGACGGATACGAGGCGTTTGCCCCTCATGAAGACGATGGTTGTTTTTTTCGTTACGGCTTTCGCAAGAAAGGTACCATTCGGCGCGAATACACTCTGGAAGATTGTGCGCCGGGCAGTAACCCTGCACTCGACATAGACATATTCACGCACGATAACGTCGTGTTACGAAACGGCAAAATGCAGAGATTTCAGGATGCCGTGAATAACATAGTAATAGACGCGCTAAGGATTCGTTACGGTTTTGAGGATACCAACCCAAATAATCCTTTCAGAAGCATTTCACGTATGTTGCATGTTCTGCCTAAACGCCTTTTATGCGGTATTCAAGAGGCGGTTCTGTCATTTTACAACAAGAAAGAAACTAAATATGTCAGTTGGTTTTGGCATGATTATATATATCAAAAGTGGCAAACCTACAAGGCGGATACTTTTAACGAAAGAGTGAAATTCCAATTCGAGGATCGTGAATTTTGGGCTCCCGCAGGCTATGACAAAATTCTCAAGCGTTTTTACGGCGATTATATGCAGCCTCCGTCCGAGTGGCGCCGCTTTCCCCACCATCCAATCGCGGAGCTTGTGTTGTAAACGGTGGAAAAGGTGAGCGAAGTAATCAGGGCGGACGTCTACGACATTATCTCGGACAAAAATATTCCGTGGCACAAGCTTCGGAACAGCACGGTACTGGTGACAGGCGCGACCGGGCTTATCGGCGGCGCTCTCGTCCGCGCGCTCGCGTCAGCGAACGCAGAGTACAACCTTAATTTACGGTTAATCGGTCACGGCAGAAACAGGGATAAAGGCGAAGCCATAGCCCAGGAGTTTGATCTTGAATTTTTCGGCGGCGACATTCGCAGACCCTCTCTCATAGCGGACGTTACCGACAGGCTCGACTATGTTTTCCATTGCGCGGCGATTACGAAATCAGCCGATATGGTCGCGAAACCAACCGAAGTGATAACAACGATGGTAGATGGAACGCGAAATATTCTTGAACTGGCGCGAAAGAAGCTTTGCAGGAGTTTTGTATATCTTTCATCAATGGAAATCTATGGACGGATTGAAAAGCGCGAGTTAAGCGAGCGTGATGTGGGTTGGCTTGATTTGTCAAATCCCCGGAGCAGTTACCCGGAGAGCAAGAGGTTCTGCGAAACGTTCTGCATCGAGCAGGCCGCGCAACACGGTTTTCCCGTGAAGATCGCGCGGCTGGCGCGGACATTCGGAGCCGGAACGCCGAACGACGAGAACGATATGCGCGTGGCAAATCAGTTTGCGAGAAAAGCCCTGGCGAATGAGGATATAGAGCTTCACACGATAGGAAATTCCATCGCCAACTGCTGCTACACCTCGGACTCGGTTCGCGGTCTGCTTACCGTATTGCTCAAAGGCAAGGACGGAGAAGCGTACAACGTCGTGAATCCGAGCGCCAGCGCGACAATCCGTGAAATGGCGGAACTGGTGGCAAATGAGGTCTGCGGCGGCAGGATCAAGGTTGTTCTTAATGTGCCGGAGGATTTACAAAAGCGCGGTTACGCGCCAGATGTGGGATACACGCTCAACGCGGACAAACTCAAAGCGTTGGGATGGACTCCCAAGTACGGGCTTGGCGAAATGTACAAACGTATGCTCGCGGATTGGCAACGGCTTGAGCCTGCGGTTTACGAATATGCCGAAGCCACGACAAACGCATGAAGCGTTTGTCGAGTTGAGAATGGAGAGTTGAGAATTGAGAATTAAAAACATTACTGTGAATTTCTGTTTTCTGCGTGAAATATTGAGCGGGTATAAATAAATGACGACGGCGCTTATTTTCGCCGGAGGAACCGGGCAGCGTATGAACGCGCAGGCTAAACCGAAGCAGTTTCTGGAACTGCACGGGAAGCCGATAATCATCTATACCCTCGAACACTTTGAATTTCACCCGGAGATCGATAACATCGCCGTCGTGTGCGTGGAAGATTGGATACACGGGTTGAATCACATGCTCAGGCAGTACGCCTTTGAAAAAGTCAGTCAGGTTGTACCGGGCGGAGACGGAGGCGATAAGTCCATCTATAACGGGCTGCGATCCTTAAACGGCATTTGCGATACGGACGATATTATCCTGATCCACGACGGCGTTCGCCCCCTTATTAACTCGGAACTGATTTCAACAAACATCGCAAAAGTGAAAGAACACGGCAACGCGATAACCGTTGAACCCACATCGGAAAGTGTTGTTCGTTTAGGCGGCGACGGTCAAATAATCGGTGTACCGCCTCGGGCGGAGATGTATTCGGCAAAGGCGCCGCAGTCGTTCAGGTATGGAATGATTTGGGATTTATATCAAAGAGCGCGGCGTGACGGAGTAAGAACTATAGATTCCGCGCATCTGTGCAGTATCTACGGCGTGGAAATGTACATCGTAAAGAGTACGCCGAACAATATAAAGATAACCGCCCCAGCGGACTACTATATTTTCCGCGCCTTGTATGAGGCGATGGAAAATCAGCAGATACTTGGCGTTTAGCAAAATGAATCCGTTGAAAATAGACTACATCATAGTCCAGTCGGGCGGTAAGGGAACGCGGCTTGAACATCATACGGCAAACAAGCCGAAAGCATTGGTGGCTGTGGAAAATTTACCGATGCTGTTCCATCTGTTCCGCAAGTACCCGGACAAACGGTATGTGATTATCGCCGACTATAAGAAAGAGGTTTTGCGTGAGTATTTGGAATGTTTCGCCGAAGTGAAATATCAGGTGGTGGATGCTTCCGGCAGCGGAACATGCGCGGGAGTGGAGCAATCCATAAAACTATTGCCGGATGACGAGCCGTTTATGCTGATATGGTCGGATATTATTCTTCCCGAGAGGTTTATTCTCCCCTCAGAAGCCGGAAATTACATAGGAATATCGCAGACATTTCCCTGCCGCTGGAGTTATAAGGACGGCGTTTTTATAGAAGAACGCTCTCTTGAACACGGCGTGGCGGGGTTGTTTATTTTTAAAGATAAATCTTACTTGGAAAGCGTACCGGAGAACGGCGAACTTGTACGGTGGATGAATGAACAGGGTATGCGTTTTGCCGAGCTTGGGCTTGCCGGAGCATACGAGTATGGCCTGTTATCCGAGTATGAGGCGTTGACGCCTGAGAAATGCCGTCCGTTCAATAAGATGACTATCGAAGGTGACACGCTTGTAAAACAACCGATTGACGAACAGGGCATAAAGCTCGCCAGCCTTGAGCGTAAATGGTATGAAACCGCCATTGCTAAAGGCGTGAAAAACATACCGAAACTATTTTCCGCTGAACCGTTAAAAATGGAGCGCATCAGCGGCGGTAATATTTATGAATACGCCGATATACCTCTTGATGAAAAACGGACGATTTTAAATAAGCTGGCAAATGCTCTGAAAGAACTTCACGGTTTGGAACACGTACCCGCCGACACATTCAGCCTCAAAGAAACATATTTCGTAAAAACTATGGACAGGCTTCGCAAGGTGCGCGACCTGATCCCGTTTGCCGATCGAAAAAGAATTACCGTCAACGGGCGCGAGTGCCGCAACGTATTTTTTTATAAGCGAGAACTGGAACGGAAACTGGAAGACCTGCGCTGCGACAGTTTTTCATTCATACATGGTGACTGCACATTTTCAAACCTGATGCTGAAAGATAATTCCGAACCGGTATTCATCGACCCTCGCGGTTATTTCGGATATGCGGAGCTTTACGGCGATCCGAATTACGATTGGGCGAAGCTCTATTACTCCCTGGTCGGGAATTATGATCGCTTTAATTTAAAAGACTTCCGGCTTTCGATTGGCGAAAACGATGTTGAGTTAACAATAAAGTCCAATCAATGGGAAAGTCTGGAGGGGGATTTTTTCGAATTATCCGACGCGGACCCGAGGACAATAAAGCTGCTCCACGCCGTCATTTGGCTCTCGCTGACAAGCTACGCCTGGCAGGATTTTGATTCAATCTGCGGCGCGTTCTATAACGGTTTGTACTATCTGGAAGAGGCGCTGTAATGGAGCATTTTGAAAAGACGTTGAAAATTATAAATAACGCGGTTCGCTCCAAACGCGATGATGAGTTCGACGCTCTGAAATGGGATTGCCTTGACACATTGAAACTTGGTGGCAAACTCGTCGCTTCCGGGCTTGGGAAAAACGTGCCGATCTGCGAGAAATTCGTCGGTACGCTCAACTCGATTGGAATCCCCGCGGCGTTTATGCACACGAACTCGGCTGTACACGGTGACCTTGGCATCGTGCGCAAATGTGATCTCGTGATCTTACTGACAAAAAGCGGCGAAACGTCCGATTCAATTCATCTTGTGAGCCTGTTGAAAAACCGCGGCTGCAAGCTTTGGCTGCTGTCTTTCAGCCGCGACAGTTCGCTGTACCGTGAAATACCGAATCGTTTGATAGTCGAACTTGAACATGAAGGCGACGAGTGGAATATTTTGCCGAACAATTCGACCGTGTTGAACTTGATCGTGCTACAGGAATTGGCAATGCAGATAACCAAGGAGCAACACGTCACAATCGACGCACTGCGGCTGAACCATCCCGGCGGGGCGATTGGCGCGCGGTTGGGCGGTGAGGTGTCATGACGAAAAAGCTTACCCTCTCCCCGCTCGCTCACAACTGGATATTGGACTTAAGGAATTTACAGATGTAATTATGCTTGCAAGCAGACCATCAGCGGCAATTTCTTCGGTGGCTTTAGCGGAAGGACGGTATATGGAGTGACACAGAGACAAATTATTGACGTAAGAACATTAAATATAAACGATGACATTAGTGTTGTCGGTTCAATTCTGTTAAGAAAACATGAAACCATGTATGTGGTTGATTCTAAAAATTCTCTTTTGGGAGTTGTCACTATTGGGGATTTCTTAAGAAAAGCTCATGTTTCCAAGAATGTATCAGAAGTCATGAACAGGAACTTCTTTAAAATAGAACAGACTCTGAATGAAAATGATAAAAAAGAGATTTCAAAAGACACTGCTATTAAGCTGTTTAGCTTGATCCCAAATATAAACGAGATACCCGTTGTTGAAGGCAGCAAATTATTGTATGTTCTAAAAAGAGATAAGCCTTATCATATTATCGACGGGAAAGTAATCCGATTTAATAAAATCGGTCTTTCATTTGCCGAAGCCGATAAAGGCAAAAAGCTGATAGTAATCGGAAAAAACGAAATATCTAAGCTAATTCTTGATTGTGTCAACAATCCGCATCAAGTTCATTTTATGGATGACATTATAGATCTTGCTTATGAAGACGCCTCATCGTATTTTGTAATGGTTATAGAGCCGAATCGCACCTTTGCACAAATCCAAAGGGATTTTGCATCATTAAATCTAATAGAGGGTATTAACTATAATCTCGTATGTTATAGAAATTTTTTTGAAACCTTTAAAATTTTAACAGATGCTCACTTGATGTATAGCAGAATACTGGATTTGCCGGGGTTTGCAGTATATGGCAATCCGCGCGAAGCCAAGCTGCGCATTGTAACACTCGGTGCGTCCACAACAGATCCGTGTTTTAATGATTTTGCGTCATGGTCGGAACACTTATATAACATCATGAAAGATAAAGGCGTCGAATCTGTAATTTATAACGGAGGACATTGTGCATACAATTCTTCTCTGGAGTTGATAAAACTCATTCGGGACATTATCCCATTGGAACCGGATATTGTTATTTCGTATGGGGGTATTGCCGATTTTAAGTTTGTGATTTCTGATGAAACAACTGCCTTATGTAAACGCCCGTTTTTGCACTATTTTCATGCTGAGTTTTTCGAAAGGACAGGCGCTGACGAAGTCATTTTTGGGTTGCGGAATGATAAACCTATTGATAGGTTTTGGATTGATAACATGAGAATGATGAATAGCATGTGCAGTGAATTCGGTATAAAACATCTTGGAGTCTTACAAGCTAACCCCTACTCGGAAGGATTACCACCCGAACACTTAAACGCCATCTGGCGAATCTTAGTTTCCCAGTCCTTTTCACATGTTCCTTGGGGCGATGAGGTTGTTGGCAACGCATGTGATGCAAACTACTTCAAACAGATTTACGATAAAGTTGAATCGCAAATCGAGAGCATCCCGTATATTCACAGTTTTCGTCACATTTTTGATGGCATTGATGACATTTACTATGATGGCGCTCATGTCCATGAACGTGGGAATGAGGTAATAGCTGCGCATATGTATGAAACCTTAAAGGCAATGGATTACGTTTAGATGCAAGAAGAGGCAGGAGAATAATAGATGAACGACAAGAACGAGCTTGTACGCAAAGAATTACTTGAGTTCTATTACGAGCTTCCATTTAATAAAGCATCTGGACCGGAGGTTGCCGCTCAAGACATAAAGCAAGCCAATACGCTCGGCTATTATTTCGGGCCGTATGAATCTCTTTTTAATCGAGAGCGAACCGTTTTAGAGATTGGCTGCGGCGTAGGATGGATGTCGAATATGATTAACTATTATCATCAATCTCCGATTGTAGGATTAGATTTCAATCCTACCGCTATAAAATCTGCCAAAGAAATCGCAAAATCACTTGCCCCTGCCAAAGACGGCGAAAAAGGCGCGGAGTTTGTCGTGGCGGACATATTTGAATATGACAATGAGCCTTATGATATTGTTTTGTCGATTGGCGTACTCAATCACATCGGGTATTTTACGCAAGGCGTGACCAGAGCTTGTCAACTGACCAAGGATTCGGGCCATGTCATAATCGGTCTGTATCATAAGCACGGCAGGGCTCCGTTTTTGAATCATTTTAGCAAACTAAAGGCAGAAGGATATTCCGAAGAACAGCTATTCGAAGAATATCGAAAGCTGGATTCACGGCATCAGGACGAAACACTTGCGAGAAGCTGGTTTCATGACCAAGTGTATAACGTTCACGAAACGCAGCATACTTTAGGAGAGCTAAACAAGGTTTTCCGCGCTAATAATGTCCGGGTAACAGGCACGTCAATCAATAATTTCGGTGAAATTTCCAATATTGAAGATATATGCAAGATGGAGCCCGCGTTGTATGACAAAGGGATGCGGTATCTAAGTGAAAGCGTGTATTTTCCCGGTTTCTTTATTACCGTGGGAGTGAAAGAGTGATGAAAATACTTGGAATATCCTGCTTATATCATGACTCAGCCGCCGCGCTTTGTGTTGATGGAAGTATTATCGCCGCGGCGCAAGAGGAGCGATTTTCCCGTATCAAAGGCGACGCCGGTTTTCCCGCGCAGGCAATTGATTATTGCCTAAAGAGCGCGGATATTAGCTCCCATGAACTCGACGCTGTTGTATATTACGATAATCCGGTTTTAACATTTGACCGCTGGATTCACAATAACGCGTCCCTCGGCGAGGAAAGCTACGGGATGATCGGGTTGACTTTTGAGGAGCTATTTTCTTCAAAATTGTGGATTCATAAATTCACCGAAAACCATCTTGGCATGTTCTGCAAAACGGGGAAATTGCTTGTCATCAAACACCACGTTGCACACGCCGCGTCGGCATTCTATCCTTCGCCATTTGAAAATGCCGCGATAATCACTGCCGATGGAGTGGGCGAATGGGCTACTACGGTAATTGGCGCCGGCAATGGCAATAAAATTGAACTTATCAGGCAGATCGAGTTTCCACACTCGCTCGGATTGCTTTACAGCGCCATCACTGCGTTTTGCGGGTTTAAAGTAAATTCGGGCGAGTATAAACTGATGGGTCTTGCGCCGTATGGCAAACCGATATACGCGGACGTCATAAAACGGGAACTGATTGACATAAAACCTGATGGCTCTTATCGCCTGAATATGGAGTATTTCAGTTTTAACAAAGGCCCGGTTATGGTCAATTCGCGATTTGCGGAATTGTTCGGCGGACCCGCGCGAATACCCGAGGCTGAAATTACTAAACGAGAAATGGACTTGGCGGCGTCCATCCAGCAAGTTACCGAAGAAGTTATGATATTACTTGCCAAAACCGCTCACAAACTGACGGGCGCGGAAAACCTTGTGATGGCGGGCGGGGTAGCGCTCAACTGCGTGGCGAATTCTAAAATATTGCGGGAAAATGTATTTAAAGACATATGGGTTCAACCGGCGGCAGGCGACGCGGGAGGAGCGTTGGGCGCGGCGTTATACGCGCATTACGGGCATTTTGGAGCGGAAAGAACCGTAGCCGCAAGAGATGCTCAAAAAGGAAGTTTTCTCGGTCCGGAATTCAGCGCTGCCGAAATCAAATCATATCTTAATTCAGTCGGCGCAAAATACAGAGAGATACCGGATAAGACAGAACTTTACTGCAAAGCTGCGCGCGCTATTGCAGACGGGAAAGTAGTCGGCTGTTTCAACGGCCGCATGGAATTTGGGCCGCGCGCGCTTGGCGCGCGAAGTATTTTAGGCGATCCCCGGAATCCCGATATGCAGGAAAGATTGAACGTGAAAATTAAATTCCGCGAAAGTTTCAGGCCTTTCGCCCCGGCAGTATTGGCGGAAAAGACATCGGAGTATTTTGAGATAGATAAGGAAAGCCCCTATATGCTGTTCGTGGCGGATGTAAAAGACGAGCATAGGCGCAGCTTCTCTATCGAAGACTACAATTCAGGCGACGGCGTGTCCCTTGATATGCTGCCGATAGTGAAGATTGTCAGGTCGGATATACCCGCTGTTACTCATGTTGATTTTTCGGCGAGGTTGCAAACCGTAAATAAAGAGGACAATCCGGATTTTCATTCTCTGATAACAGAGTTTTTTAAGCTTACCGGCTGCCCCGTGGTGGTAAATACCTCGTTTAATATCAGAGGCGAGCCCATAGTTTGCACCCCGAAAGACGCATATCACTGCTTTATGCATACTGACATGGACGTATTGATTATAGAAAACTTTCTTTTAAAAAAGGAAGAACAAACCCGTACCGGCAATAAAAATGGCGATTGGGGTGGAAAATATGAATTGGACTGAATTGAAGCGCTATGCGTCATTAACGGATATTAATAAGTTCGTAAAGTACGCAAGTGAAAATAAAATATTTGACGCAGGTCAAACACCTTCAGAACCATGTGACCCTGACAGTTTTTTCCGCAATATCTCCGAATCTCGTGAGCATGTCTTAAATAACATCATGGAATATGATTTTTTTGACATTGAGCAGATAGAGGAATTGTTCGGGAAGACTTTAACAAGTTCTCAACTATCCAATATCGACATACTGCTCCGGATAACCGCAACTACTATGCTAAAGAAAAAACCCGAGGAAACAAGGTTGAGGAGATGCAACAACGCCGACGAAGCGGAGAACGCGGGAATAAAGCAGAAAGCAGTTGATAACAGGATAAAAAATGAAATTGAAAGAACTCCGCCACAGTTTTATTACCCTATGTGATCGTGGCGTATGCGGGAGGAATACGAATGAAAAAGGTTGCAATCTTTGGCGCCGGCGGTTACGGCGAGAAAATCTGGGCTTTTTTGCAGGGTAATGAGGAATATGAAATCGTATGCTTTTTTGACAACGACGAAAAAAAACAGGGGCATACTTTTTGTGGTTTTCGCATCGTTAAACCGCAGGATTACAACACTGTGAGTTCAGATATAATCGTCATTGCCATTGGAGATTATGTTGACAGAATGTCTGTATACCGCCAATTAGAGAGTATGGGCATACCAATAAGTAAACTGCAAATGCCATACGAATTAATCGGCATTGCTCATGCATTGGATTATCCGCGAGGCATTGCCCATGCATTAGGTAATTCGCGAGTACAGTGGCTGCGCGCTTTTGCAAATTGGAGCTATGCTGAAGGTATAACCGGCAATACGGCTGAAGTTGGTGTTTTCAGGGGAGATTTTGCCGGATATATGAATGAGTACTTTTACGACAGGATGATATATCTGTTTGACCCATTTGACATTGCGGATTTCCATAGTGATGATTTAGATTCAGAGCCAATGTTATCAGAATTTTTTAAGGAAAAACTACATAACTTCGCCAATTGCAGTGTCGAAGTTGTTATGAGTAAAATGGCGCATCCTGAAAAATGCATAATAAAACAAGGATGGTTTCCGGAGTCAGCGGAGGGGATAGATGATGTTTTTTGTTTTGTAAACCTTGATGCAGACCTATACAGGCCAACTTTAGAAGCGTTGCGCTTCTTCTGGGACAAAATCACGCCGGGCGGCGGTATTTTAGTACATGATTATTTTTACAACAATAACTCAAAAATTCGATTTCCCGGCGTTAAACAGGCGGTAGACGATTTTGAGGCTGAATGCTGTGTTAAACTGCCTCGAACTGTCATAGGGGATTATTGCAGCATCTTTATTGTTAAAACATAATGCTGATTTTGGAGGTGACGAATGCGTATTATCAGTCACAGGGGAATAGGCTTCGGCGCGGAGCAGAACACGCTTGAGGCTTTCAAAGAGAGTTTTAATTTTGGCTTTGGAACTGAAACGGATATAAGAGATTATAACGGCAAACTCGTTGTATCGCATGATATTGCCGACGCCGCTTCGATGTCCGCGGATGAATTCTTTGCGATAGCCAAGGGATATCCGCATTGTGAGCTGGCGATAAATATCAAAGCCGATGGGATAGGCGGGCTGTTGCGCGAAGCTCTGAGCCTCCAAAGGATAACGCGGTATTTTGTGTTTGATATGAGCGTACCGCAAATGATCGAATATAGAGGTATTGGGCTTAGATATTTTTCGCGGCAGAGTGAATATGAGACTTCACCGGTGTTGCTTGACGATGCGGACGGTGTGTGGGTTGACTCTTTTCTGACGGATAAGTGGATCGACTCAAGGCTCATTCAGGGCTATATTGCCGGGAGTAAAACGGTTTGCATCGTTTCGCCGGAGCTGCACAAAAGAAATCATAAGGATTTATGGCAAAGGCTGAAGGATATAGAGCACGGGAAACTGATGCTTTGTACGGACTATCCGATTGAGGCGGACAGGTTTTTTAACGGAGGGGGGACATAAATGATTCGCGCCGTAATCTTTGACATGGACGGAGTGTTGATAGACGCTAAGGAATGGCATTACGAGGCGTTCAATAAAGCATTGTCGCTGTTTGGCTATGAGATAAGCCGCTATGAGCATCTAATTACATACGACGGTCTGCCAACCAAGGAGAAGCTGTGCATGCTGACGCTCGAATATGGATTGCCGGAAAGACTCCATGACTTTATTAACACACTTAAACAGCAGTACACGATGGATCTGGTATACGAACAGCTTCGTCCCCAATTCATTCATGAGTATGCGTTATCCCGATTGAAGGCTGAGGGATACCGTCTCGCAGTGGCGTCAAATTCTGTCCGAAATACGGTTCAGGTGATGATGGAAAAAAGCTGTTTGCTTGACTATCTGGAGTTTTATTTAAGCAATCAGGATGTGGAAAAAAGCAAGCCCGATCCTGAAATCTATAGCACAGCAATTAGGCGGCTTGGCTTGAATCCGGGAGAGTGTTTAACAGTCGAGGACAACAAAAACGGCATACAGGCCGCGCAGATGGCCGGCGCTCATGTTATGGAAGTGGCGGTGGTGCAGGACGTGAATTATCAGAGCATCATAAACAAAATCCATGAAGTCAATGAGCAGGAGGGCAGCCGGTGAATATTCTTGTTCCGATGGTGCAAAGCAACACAATGATTTCAGACGATGCGAGATTCATAAAGGCTCTTTACGAGATAAGGAAAAAGACAATTCTTGAGTATATCATTGAGCGTCTTTCAAGCATTCCGGACGCAAGTGTTACATTTGTCATACGCCAGTCTGATGCGCGTGATTACCATATTGATAAAATAATCAAGCTCCTGCTGCCGGACGCGAATATTGTTACGGCTAAAGGCGGCACGCAGGGCGCCGCCTGCTCATGTCTTCTTGCTATTGACCATATTGATAACGCAGAGCCGCTTTTGATTGCGGGAAGCGATCAAATAATCAATGTTGATCTGGCTGATGTCATTCGTCATTTTATTGAGTCTCCGCTTGACGGCGCCGCCGTTATTCTTGATGATGTTCACCCGAAATGGTCCTTTGTGAAACTTGACGAAAATGACATGGTTGTCGAGGCTGCCGAAAAGGTTCCTATCAGCAGGAATGCCTGTGCCGGATATTACTATTTCAGGGAAGGGCGCGTTTTTGCAAAAGCGGCGATGAAGATGATCAGTACGCGTGGTATGACGAACGGGCAGTACTATGTCTGCCCTGTGTTCAATGAAATGATTATTGAGGGGCGGCAAATAGGAATATACAGGATTGACAAAAAAGACCATTACTCATTGACAAGTGAGCAAGGCGTGGCAGAGTTTGAAGATTATGTATCGCAGTTAGCGATAAGATAAGGAGAGGCGTTTATGGAAGAAGAATATATTTTCTATGGTGCGGGGCGTCATGCCAAAGAGGTTGTGAAATCAATGTTGAGCGTGGGAATTGTGCCTGTTTGTTTCGCTGATCGAGATGAAAGTAAGCATTATACGGCGATTGAAATCCCAATTTCAGCAGATAAACGGGGACGGGTTGAAGTGTTGCCTCTTGACGAGGCGATGGCACTGAATCCAAACGCAAATTTGTATATTACCATTGAGCCGAAATCTTACCAAAACGTATACGACTATCTTCTACGGCAAGGCGTTCCGCCAAACCGTATAAAGGGTCCGCCATTGTATTGTGAATTAATCGGAAATTATATAACAATCACTGATTGTTATATATTTACCTGCGCAAATAAAAGAGAGCCCGTGCGTGTACCCAGAAGCGGCGACATCCGAAAGGATATAGGAGTTTATTACACGCTTTGCAAAGGATTGTTGGATGATTTGAGAGAAGGCAAACCGACAACGTGTTCGGGCTGCCAGAAATTACATTCCGGACGTTCAATTGAAGACTTCAGAATCAAACATTTAAATCTAGCGCTTACAAGCGTCTGTAATTTCAACTGCTGTTATTGTCGCTATGAACCCGATACAGACTTGAGCGATGAGGTTTTTACGTTGCTTCAGTATTTTAACCAAGAGGAGCATATCGAATATGTGCTCTTGACGACGGGGGAAATATCTGTCCAAAAATTTAGAAAAGAAATACTTACATTCCTTAGAAAAAACAAATTGAACAGTTTCGTGTATACAAATGCCGCCATATACAGGGAAGAAATAAGAGAATTATTGTGCAATACATCGTGTATGTTGAATATTAGTCTTGATGCCGGGACAAAAGAAACCTATGCCAGAGTAAAAGGCGTCGACTGCTTTGATACGGTGCTGCAAAATATTGAAATGTACGCAGCAACCGCAGAGCCTCACCAAATCTGTCTGAAATATCTTGTTTTGGAAACGCTCAACTGCGACGACAGAGATATTGACAGCTTTATTGATATCGCAGCCAAATTGAAGGCGGTAGTCAGTATTTCTGATGATATGTTTGAAACGTTTACTATCGAGTCTGCTAAGGTATATCAGACTGTCGCACGGCTTGTCCGGCAATGTATCGCAAAGGAAATACCGTATAGGCTATCGTTTCTTGATAAATACTATGAGCGATTGCACAGAGACGGCTTGTTGAATCACAAACTTCGATTTTCTGACGAAAAAGCTATCTTAGACAAGTTGCATCTCAAGAAACGGTTTATAGAATCATAAACTCCAGAAAAAGGATGTGAACACATTGATTATAAAAAAACTTAGTGATTTCACCGGCGGTTGGTTTGTGGGGGATTTTGAACCGACGCTGCTGAAAACAAGTGACTTTGAATGCGCCGTAAAAAGATACAAAGCCGGCGACCGCGAAGCAGCGCATTATCACGCTGTGGCGACCGAAATAACCGTCATTGTATCAGGTGCGGTTAAGATGAATAACAGACGTTACCGCGAAGGCGATATTATCGTATTGGCGCCGCATGATGTAAGCGACTTTTACGCGGTCACCGATACCGTTACCGCAGTGGTCAAAGTTCCTTCTGTTATAGGAGACAAGCACATTCCCGAAGGAGGTGATTAAGTTGATTAATATCGTAGTACCCATGGCAGGACGTGGGAGCCGATTCGCAGATGCAGGGTTCGCGCTGCCCAAACCTTTGATTTTAATACACAATAAATCACTGATCGAATGCGTTGCGGAGAACCTCACGCCTGAAAGGGAACACCGGTTCATTTTCATTTGCCTGGAAGAGCATTTGCGCGAGTATGCCCTCGCTTCAATATTGAGAAACATATCTCCGGCATGTGAGATTGTAACAGTCAGTCAAGTGACGGAGGGCGCCGCTTGCACTGTACTCCTGGCGAAAGAGTTCATCAACAACCGCGATATGCTGATGATAGCCAATTCCGACCAATACGTATCCGCAGACATCAACGAATATATAGCGGCTATTGGCAGCAGCGACGGGTTAATTATGACCATGGAGGCATCGCACCCGAAATGGTCCTACATAATGTACGACGAAGATGGTTTTGTCACAACCGTCCGCGAAAAGGAGGTTATTTCGAACGAAGCCACAGTTGGAATCTACAATTTCCGTCACGGTGAATCATTTGTTTTTTTTGCCGAGCAGATGATTGCAAAAGATATCCGCGTCAACGGCGAATTTTATGTTGCGCCTGCCTATAACGAGTTAATCAGAGCCGGTCAGAGGATCGTCTATTACAATATCGGCGCAGAATATGATGGGATGTACGGATTGGGGATTCCCGAGGATTTAGAAAGATTCCGCAAGCTGGATGTTTCGAAACCGTTTTGAGGAGTTGGGAGAATATGAAAAAAACAAGCTTTGCCAAGATGCAGGGTGGTTGGTTTATTGGCAATTTCAAGCCTGCCGCGCATAATATAAACTGCGGGGAAGCCGCCGTAAAAAAATACGTTCAAGGTTATGTGGAATCATCATACTGCCATGAAAAAGCTTCTACGCTGTATGTGGTAATCAGCGGTGAAATATCTTTTAACGGAGAAATATGCGGGGCAAATGACGTTGTGTATTATGGGGCGGGAGAAGTGATTTCCCTTACCGCCATAACCAATACGATCGTCATGCTCGTCGTTGTCGGAGATGTAAAGTTCATACGCGGGAAGGATTCAGCGCTGGATGACTTGGAAATCATGTATGCTCATTTTTTCAGCGAAACAGGAGATGAGCGGCGGCTGCGGAGCAGCAGGATCAAGAGCGGCGATATCAGCGTGGTCGTACAGGGTGCGATTGATCCTCAAGTGACGGTGAATGCGCTTGACAGCATCAGGAGGCATCTGCCTGACAGTAAAATTATACTTTCCACCTGGAAAGGTTCGGATGTAAACGGGCTTGATTACGACGACTGTGTTTTTTCAGCCGATCCGGGCGCCCACACATCATATTTGAGGCTCAATCCCGGCAAAAAGTTTACTAACAACACGAACCGTCAATTAGTTTCTACCCAAGCGGGCTTAAAGAGGGTCAAAACTGAATATACGCTCAAACTGCGCAGTGACATGCTGCTTCTGAACGCGAACTTTCTCGGAAGCTTCTTCTCGTACCCGGAACATACAAACGAATATAGAATATTTAAACAAAGAGTGATCATTCCGGAACTTTTCACCAGGAGGCGTTTTGAGATGCGCAGTGAGAAACCTCCGATATTTATGCCTTTCCACATATCCGATTGGTTCTGCTTCGGTCTGACCGAAGACATTCAAACATACATTATGGATACGCCTCTTATGCCAAAATCAGACATGGCGTATAAGTTTAGTTCTTTCAGTATAGAGAGGCCGGAGCGTTACCTTTGCAGTTGGCGCTGGCGGTACGCTCCCGAGCAATATTACACGATAAGCGCTGTGCAGCGGTGTTATCCCGATATACAGTTCCGTGACTGGACGGACTGGAATGATACTAATATCATGCAGTCGGAAAAGTTTATCACGAACAATTTCATAGTATTGGATTTGAAACGCCATGGGATAACGATGCCAAAATATGAGCCGCAAATCACATCAAACAACGACGGTAACTATATGATACGCGGCTTATACCGCTTTGATTTGTTTGAAAAATACTATAAAGATGTAATAGTAAATAAACGGAAGGGTTTTAACTGGGATTATGATGTTGAGCAATCGCCCTTTAGATTTTAGTTTCAATGTCAGTTGTAAAAAGCGAAACCAAACGGGAATGGAGATAACTACACATGTACGAAAAGTTTAGTTTGGATGATGATTTGTCGGTATTGTTGGCGAAAAATGGTATATGTAGGTTTGATAATAAAAACATTTTGGATATGGACTTTAGTTATTGCAACTACTGCGAGTATAGAATTAATTGTTCACATGGGAAAATCAGGGCGTTGATATGGGATTTATTCGATAAGATTTCTGATGAACAGATTGTGGTTATCAGAGGCGCCGGAAGACATACCATTGAGCTTTTGACAGCTCTAAGAGATAAGAAGCGCAAGATAAAATACATCGCGGACAAGTATGCGCAGATTGACGAATTATATGACATACCGGTTGTGAGAACAAATGATTTGAAAGATATAAAAGTTGATTTGGTAATAATTTCTTCTTTCGCTTTCAGAGAGGAGATTAAGAAAGAATTGCTTGAGTTGGATTATAATATGAGCAATATAGTCGATATATATGATTATCTTGCCGATAATGGTGTAGCCTTGGACACTCCATTTTATGGCACTCATGCTTATGCGCGTTATTCCCAAAACTCTGCTGATTATGTTGTTAATTGGCGTGGTATTATTACAAGAAGAATAATTTACAACAACGTGCTGTGTACAAATAACGATACGCTTATTCAGAAATATCTTTATGAATTAATATTGAGTTATCTTTTTGCCAGGGATTTTATTAACGCAAAAAGGTTTATTGAAACATATATGCAAAGAAAATATCAAGATTTCAATATGTTTAAGAGTTTTTCCATTGATCTGGTCAGAATGTTTGCTTTAGTAAAAGATAGAATAAGAAAAAAAGAAGGCAAAAACATAATCGTTTTTCATTTTGACGCTCTTGATAACGACATGATTGAGTATATGAAATACATGAAACGTCTAAAGGATAGGTCAAGTGTCTTTACTAACGCTTTTACCCAAAACACGCATACTACCTCCACTTTTCAAACAATATTTACTCAGCGTGACCTAATTGACGACAGAGCATATGAAGTAGAGACTTTTGATGCGGATAACAGCAAACTTCTACAGATAATAGCGGATAACGATTATTGTTTTATTATGCTACCCACAGGAAAAGACAAGCTATTTGAGAAAGTCAACACTGTATCAAAAAATAAAGTTTATGTGATCACAAATAAGTTTTGGAGTTTATTGCAATTGTTGATTGATAATGACAAGGTATTTTGTTATGTACACGCCCTTGAAACACATGCGCCATACTCTTGTGGATTATCTGACGTTTGGCATGGTAGCCACTTTGAATTTCTTGAGTTGTCCGAAAATGAACGAGCCTCACATTTGCTAAAATCACTGGCGTTTGTTGATGAACAATTTGAGTTCTACAACTCCATTATTCCTGATAGCAACATAAAAATTGTAATGAGCGATCATGGTCACACAAGGTTGTTAAAAATAGACGATTTTCACGTTAACAATTGTGTTACATACGACAATATGGTGTATAGGGGAAGTAAAACAGTATTGTTTTTTTGGGGAGGAGAATTCATACAGAAACAATATAAAGAAGTTTTTAGCTTAAATAACTTCTCGGACTTAATTTCATATCTAATGGGATTGACGAATGATAGTTTGCTGTTTCAGAGTTTTTCAAAATTACAGGTGCTGCCGGTATATGCCAAATCGTTAATAGAGGAGTATAGAAAACGTAATATTACACCATTCCTACCCGCGAAAGGCATTGCGACAAAGCATGAAAAATATCTCATAGACTACAATGGCAATGAAACATACCAGACTTTTCTAAGCGATAACTTCCGAATAAACAGAATCGATGAGCCGGAGTATCAGGAGCGGATTAATGAGCTTAGGGAGTTATGCGGCAATGATTTTTATGAGATATTTGAGCAGCCTAAATTCGCGCTTGCGAAAGAATTTTGCAAAGAAAAAGGGCTAATTTGATGATGTCAATACAAAAAGTAAAAAGTTGGGCAGGTATATTGGATTACCGGGTTGTCCGGTTCCGGAAAAACTACCATCGGCACAAAACTATATTACCGATTGAAGGAGAGTAATTCGCAAATTGTCCTGCTGGATGGCAATATTATAAAGACGTTGTTTGGTCAGGCAGCGGTAGACTACTCAACAGAAGGTCGAAGAAAGCGGGTTTTTCAATATGCCGAACTGTGTAAGCTGCTTTCGGATCAGGGGATTGCGGTTACATAAATTGTGTAAGGGAGATGCAGATATGACAGAGGAATATATATTTTATGGTGCAGGTAGCCATTCTAAAAAGGTTATGAAATCTATGCTTAACATAGGCATATCACCCGTATGCTTCGCAGACCAAGATGAAATGAAGCATTATACAATAATAGAAACTCCGTTTTATGAGGGTAAACAGGGTGATATTAAAGTACTGCCGCTTGAGGATGCTATGAAACGGTATCCGAACGCAAAGTTGTACATTACTGTCGGACCGACCTTATACACTGAGGTATATGATTACCTTCTTGTAAAAAATGTTCCACCAGCCAGAATAAAAGGCCCCTCGCTGCACTGTATCTTAATTGGAAATTACATTACAATAACAGACGGTCATATTTATACCTGTCCGGATAAAAGAGTACCTGTTGAGCTTCCCAGAAGCGGCGATATTAAAAAAGACACGGTGGCATATTCACAGCTGTGCAAGAGATTAGCGGATGATTTGAATGAAGGTAAATCTTTTGCATGTGCTGGCTGTCAGCTGTTGCGAGCCGGTTGTGCAGTCGAAATGCAGGAGATGAAAATTCTGAATTTTGCGCTCACAGGTGTCTGCAATTTCAACTGTTGCTATTGTATCTATGAACCGGACGCAGACGTGAGCGGAGAAGTTTACGAAATGCTTTCGCATTTTGATAAAGAGGAGAATATAGAGCTTGTACTCCTGACGACGGGCGAGCTTACTATTTCAAAATATAGAGATGAAATCCTTGCATATTTGAAAAATAGCTCAATGAGAGGCATTCTCTTTACTAACGCATCAATATACATAGATGAAATAAGCAATTTGATGCGCGAGAAGGGGCTCGTATTAAATATCAGCCTGGACGCAGGCACAAGGGAAACCTATGCCCGGGTGAAAAACTCAGATTGCTTTGATACTGTGCTGCAAAACATCGAAAAGTATGTGGCGTCGGGTGGAGCTTATCAGGTTTGTCTAAAATACGTAGTTTTAGATGGAGTCAACTGCGAAGACAGAGATATTGAAAGCTTTGTTAAGATCGCAGCTAAACTGAAAACAGATGTCCTTATATCTCATGATATGTTTAGTTCGTTTTCTCCGGAATCAGAGAGTGTATTTACTGCTGTTTCTAAGTTTGCACGACTTTGCATTGAAAATGATATACCATATATGTTTTCATTTCTTGATAAGTATTATGATAGATTGCGCTTGGAGGGACTGCTTGATAATAAACTTCGGTTTCTTTTCGATGATTACATTTCCGGAAAACTGAGCAGCAAGAACAACTGAGATCGGGTGCGTAATGAATTTGAAAATGCAGCGTTTCGTGATGCGGCTACTGTTCGCACTCGCCGGAGAACTATCAGCATTGCGAGTTGGCGATAAACATTAAAGCGGATGGAGTAGACGAGTTACTGCGCGAAGTTCTGACCAGTCATTGCTGACAGATACGGCGAACGCAGCTTGGACATCGCGCACTCTAACAGACGATAAAAAAGCAAGCCTCTGGCGTGATCCCTAATTTGGAACCAAGTTTTTGAGCCTGTCCACGGGAAAACTCGTAATCTCGGAGACTTCCTGCAAGGCCATGCCGCGCTCCAGCATCCCACGCGCATTATGCTCCTTATTTTTGCAAAGCTGATACGGCAAAGTGATTTCGGGT
>Ga0099364_10004099_pt1 | contig 22158 bp, 16 predicted proteins | sample TergutTh196P3_FD_73070 | JGI IMG/M metagenome (GOLD analysis project Ga0099364, IMG submission 73070) | Microcerotermes parvus P3 segment gut microbial communities from Pointe-Noire, Republic of the Congo - Th196 P3 | ecosystem: Host-associated > Arthropoda: Insects > Digestive system > Gut ...
AACGCGTATTGCGTTTCAGGCTGGTGAGGGTTATACAGTCGAGTTCACTTTTACCCTGACTGTTGCGATAAGTGACAGGCCGACAGCAAATGGCAGTCACACGATTCCGGTTGTGTTTGGAGTAGTAGACCAGACCTTTGATGAAGCAACAGGCGTGATCAGGATCGAGGTAAGAGAAGATCATCCGTTTGCTGCTCCTGATACCAATGCATTTGATGTCGAAAGTTCTGTCATTGAAGGCAGTAACCGGCTTGTTGTTGAGGGGAAGATTGTGGTGGATGGCAGCACATACGACCGTGGGGTGGTCGGTAATGTGCTGGACAATGACCGTTCAGGTGCAGATGGATGGGCGGAAACAGGAGCAGTGCAGTCTTATCAGTTCGTCGCAACTGGTGAAGTTGCCACTTATCGTATTGAGGTGTCAGGAACTCTTGAAGTGGGCATACTGTACCCGGTTCTGAAAGATACCGATCTGGTTGGCAGCTTTGTTCTCTACAGTGACGGTAGTTATGCCTTGGTCATACCCGAAGGGGCGACAGGCATAACGGAAGATGTGCAGTTTGTCATCAGCTACACCGTAGCTGACGCAGATGGGGATACGGCAACAGCACAGCTGGAACTGAATATATCAGGATGGGCACCAGTTATACCTGATCCGAGCATAACGATCCAGCCGATTCTGCCTGACCGTCCCATGGATCCCGGGGATGATTCCCCACCGGATCTTCCTGTTTACCATGTTGATGCCCGGGGCTTCAACCTCAAGGTTGATGAGGCCTATATGGAAGGTGGTACACGGTACGATCCCGATATCGGTGTTCCGGGCTATCCAATGGAATTTCTGATCACAAGCACGGACGGACTTGCCTTTGTTGTTATCAACGGAAAGCGGTATCCGGTCAGTTCTGATGGCTCCCTGGAAGGATTCACAACGCTCAAAGACAGAAATGGCACTATAAGTGACGCCAGGGTAGTCGATAATGGAGATGGCAGCTATGTCCTTTCCTTTTTGTACAGACAGGGGTCCGTGCTGTTTCATCCCCAGCAGGACAGGGATGTTCTCGAAAGTGTGGATACTTTCATTGTTGAAGCGCATACGGCTACGGGCATTTCTTCCGGAATAACGACCAATATCGATATTGTGGATGATGTGCCCGTTGCGCGAACGGATGTGCGCACGATGATGGAGACCGGTCTGAACGAGACCTGGATTGAAGGAAACGTATACAGAGGCAATCAGGAGGGTCAGGGAAGAAATGTCCGTGTCGATACGGGCAAGGATACACCAGATTCGGCTGGTGCTGACGGTTTTGCTATTGTCTGGTGGCTTCCGCATTATGTTCCCATCGTTAACGGCTATGCCATCACTTTCCTCGGTGACAGTTACTACCGTGTTGACGATGTCAATGGGGAGACGGTAGGAACACTTCTGATCAGGCAGGATGGATATTACAATTTCCGTCTGAACGGGAACTATGACATTCCGTCTGATGTGGGCATGCCAGCGCTGGTGATTCCTTATGAGCTGTATGACGCCGAAGGCGATTATGCTTCGGCGCAGCTGATTATCCATCTTCATCCGGATACACGGACTCCAGTCATCCAGCTGGAAGAAGTCGATGCTGTCTTTGAGTCCGGTCTTCCGCTTGGTCTGTCGCCTGGTGATGCGGATCATCCGGTGAGTACTTCCACCTCCATCACCATTTCCTCGGTTGAAGAGCTGAGATCCATCAGCGTGGCGGGTACCAGAATTTCTGCTGATCCCGGTGCTGTCGGCCTGTTTTATGACTTCTTCAGGTCAGGGACACTGATTTATGTTGATGCAGACGGGAGCAGCATCAATCCGGAAACCGGAATGCCATATGCTCCCTTTGATGCTGCGGTGGTTGGTCATATCGAGGTAACGCGTATTGCGTTTCAGGCTGGTGAGGGTTATACAGTCGAGTTCACTTTTACCCTGACTGTTGCGATAAGTGACAGGCCGACAGCAAATGGCAGTCACACGATTCCGGTTATGTTTGGAGTAGTAGACCAGACCTTTGATGAAGCCACAGGCGTGATCAGGATCGAGGTAAGGGATGGGGACACGACGACATCGCAACTGGAGCTGGATATCTTTGACGCATTGTCCGGGAACTTTGGTAATGCTGACATGGCTCAGTATGCCGAAGTTTTGTTTGGCGAATTCGTGCCAGCTGAAGTCCAGGAGATATCTCATGCAGAAATCGGGTATCTGCCCAACAGTAACTTTGGGTATGTGGGCGCTGATTCCATTCCGGGTTTAACGTATGGGAGTATTTCTGGTGACGTGCCCGTACGCGAAGTGCTGTCTGAAACCAATGGTAGCAGTGCCAGTAATAACGAACAGGTTGAAGCTGCGAACAGTAGCGATGATGATGCCAGGGATAATGGTCACGACATTCTTGTTGGTACTGAGGGTGATGCTTTACTCTGGAATCTGACTTTAACAGAAGACAGGGAATCTAAGGGTTTTATCATGAAATTCCAGGTTGCCGATGAAAAAACGGAAGTCCTTGATATCAGGGATATTCTCATCGACTTTGATGAAGACAACGATCTGGAAAAGCTGTTTGACAAGGCATTTCTTCCACGCAGGGCTGATCAGGACATTGATATCAAAGCTAAGGAGGCACCAGATACCGGTCATGATGCACAGACAGACTTTGACAGGATTACACTTGGTTCGTTCTATATACCAGGCACAAAGCTCGATAGTATGGACATGACCGGAAGTTTTGAACAGATGCTGTTGATGCAACTTATGGATGATTCCTTGCCAAGGCTTTAAGAACCCGCAGGTCATACCGCAGCTGGTTTGGGGGCAGGAACGACTCCCTGGAGATGCGGCTCAGATGCGATGACCTGCACGGCCCGTCAAATGTCCCAGCGCAGACCGTATTAAATTGATCGTGCGCTAAAAAACAGGCCTGGCACTGCCGGGCCTGTTTGGGAGATGGCTCTGGAAGCCTGTTAATGTCCGAGTCTATCTGCACTCTGCGGCATATGTTGCAACAACATTTGCCCGAATCGTTGTGGTTCCCGCAGCCAGTCCACCGCCCGCATAATTCGATTCCATCCTGTCGGCGTTCATTGAGACATTTCGCATGGCGTACATTGTTGGCATAACGGATTGTGTTCCTTTTTAGTTCGTCGGTTTGAAGATGGTTGGCGTTCTTTGTGTCGCCACAGTTCAAGGCAAAAATGGGACTGTACGCCCCAGCGCGGCATCTGTGGGCATCAAATAGTCAGGAAATCGGCGCATGTTTTGAAAACTTCCAAACAGCGCAGGTTGAAAAGCTGGGAATGCAGATGCCCGAAGACATGCGTGTGTTGACTTGCGGCCTTTATTTTGTGTGAAACAATAGTGGCACTGCAATTGTATTTCAACAGGAGAGATCATGTCAGAAACGATATCCACCAGGCAGCAGGTTCGCGTACCCGGCGCAGATTCAGCAGCAAGAGGAAGTCCAGCTTTGCAGGGCAGAAAACCGACGAGCGGCGAAATCTCCCGATATTTGTGATATTCTGTGCGAATAAAGCAGGGTCAAATTCCCAGTGATGGGGGAGTTGTCATTGTCTAATGCGTGAAGGCAATCTGCGTTACCCGAAATGCAAAGCATTTGACAATAGAGTCATTACAGACGAGCCTTTCAAAAAAGCCAATTCTATTTACAAACTGTTTAAAGTCAGGTGTCCCGCTCCGATACCCTGTAAGCGCTGGTCCGGCTTGTTGACAGAATTTCTGACACGGATTTAGATAAGGAAGCCTTGCGCACATCATATGCAATGCTGGAAAAAGACAATGCGTAACAATCTCCGTAATATCCATCGAATTTTCATTCTCATGATTGCCGTCATGCCTCTATGGCTTGTTTTTTGCGGCAATGCAGATGCACAGGGTAAAAAGCAGGGGCATGCATCATTTACATCATTTCGGGACATACCTGGCGTAACGGCTGAAGAAATAGCGGCGGTTGAAGCATTGCAGAAACGTCGTCGAAATTTTTTCTATGCCATGCCCCTAAGTGCCGAAGCGTTTGTACATGACAGTGGCGAAATCAGGGGTTTTTCCGCTCTGTTCTGTGCATGGCTCAGTGAAATGTTCGGTATCCCGTTTGTACCTGAAATACGCCCCTTGGGCAAGCTTCTCGCGGGGCTGCAAAGCGGTAAAGTCGATTTCTCAGGCACACTGACACCTACGGAAGAGCGTCGCAGCATCTATTTTATGACCGATCCTGTCGCCAAACGTGCCCTGAAATATTTCCGTCTGGAAGGCAGTGCACCTCTTCCAGAAATACAAAAGATGCGCCCTGTCCGTTATGGCCTGCTATATGGAAGCTCTGTTGCTGCCAATGTAATTGAAAATCATGAACCCGATACATACGAGGTTGTTTATATCGGAAACTACGACATGGTGTACGACCTGCTTGTGAGCGGGAAGATTGATGCCTTTATCCATGAGGAACCTACCGAAGCCATTTTTGATACGCACGGGAATGTTTTTGTGCAGGATTTTTTCCCGGTGGTTTTAAGTCCGGTTTCGCTGACCGCACAAAATCCGGAACTTGCAGTGATTATCTCCATCATGCAGAAAGCACTTCAGCACGGCGGCAAAAATCATCTTAACTTTTTGTATAGCCAGGGATATCAGGAGTACAGGCGACACAAGTTTTTCAGCAGGCTCAATGAGAGTGAAAAAACCTATCTTCGAAATCATAGGGTTATACCTTACGTGGCAGAGCATTATAACTACCCGCTCAGCTTTTATAACCGACATGAAAAAGAGTGGCAGGGAATTGTTTTTGATGTGTTGCGTGAAGTGGAAATGCTTACCGGGTTGACTTTTGAACGCGTAAATGACGAAAGCGTGGACTGGTCAGTTTTGCTCCAGACGCTGGAGAGCGGTAAAGCACTCATGATTACCGAGCTTTTACGCACAGAAGACAGGAAAAGTCGATTTCTCTGGCTCGATACGCCGCTTTTGAACAATCCTTATATCCTCATCTCAAGCCTGGAGCGCCCGAGTGTCCGGCCTAATGAAGTTTATAATCTGAAGATAGGTGTGGCAAGAAACACCGCTTATGTTGATTTTTTCCACAAATGGTATCCAAACCATCCTCTTGTGACCGAGTATCCCAGTGAGAGTGCCGCTTTTGACGCCTTGCACCGTGGTGAAGTGGACATGGTGATGTCGAGTACAAGCAGACTTCTTGCCCTGATCCACCACTACGAAGTCACAGGGTTCAAAGCCAATGTCATCTTTGACATGCCTTCCTTTTCCACAATGGGGCTGAACAGGGATCATGCGGTTCTGGCTTCCATAATTGACAAGGCACTTTCACTGGTTGATGTGCCGTGGATATCAGGTCAATGGGCGACCGTATCCTCTGACTATCAGGGTATGTACGCACGACAGCAGCGTTTGTGGCTGATTGCCGTGTCTGTCCTTCTTTTCGGCATAATTGCCCTGTTGTCTGTTCTGTTCTACCGGATACGTCAGGAAGGGAAGCGGTTCGATGAACTGGTTCGCAGGCGTACTGCCACACTGGAGTCCGTCCGGCACGACCTGGAACGTACCGTTGAATCCGAAAGGCTGGCAAACCAGCACAAAAATGCGTTTTTGGCCAGGATGAGTCATGAGATACGCTCGCCGGTGAATGCGATTCTTGGTATGACTGAACTTGCCCTGCGAGGAGATATCACTGCTTCAGTTCATCAGCAGATGCTGGCCATCCGGCGTACAGGCGGTACTCTTTTATCCAACATCAACGCTATTCTTGACTTTTCCAAAATCGAAAGCGGGCGTATGGAGATCGTACCCCGGACTTATCTGCCGGCATCATTGATAGAGGATGTCATCAGCATTACCCGCACGGAAAAAATGGATTCTCCGGTTCAGTTTGTCGTGTATATTGACAGCAATCTCCCCAATGCCCTGTACGGTGATGAAGTCAGAATCCGGCAGATACTGCTCAATCTTCTGAGCAATGCTGTCAGATACACGGAAAAAGGATATATGTCCTTGCGCATAAATGGCGGGATAACGGAAACTGGCCTGCTGAATCTCGCAATAGAAGTGACCGACAGTGGCATTGGAATAAAGCCGGAAGATATGGACAAATTGTTCAGGGAATTTGTCCAGCTTGATCTGGAGAGTGGCAGAGGTTCCGGAGGAACCGGTTTGGGGCTTGCTATCACACACAGTCTTGTCAAAGCGATGGATGGAGATATTTCGGTCACATCGGAATACGGCAAGGGAAGTACATTTTTCCTGACCCTGCCACAAAAAATTCGTGCCAGTGAAAAACTGGCGACTGTCGAAAATCCGGATAAAAAGCGGGTCCTTGTTTACGAACCCGATGATGTATATGCCGACTCCATCCTCTATGCCCTGGATAATCTCGGTGTTGCCTGTACGCTTGTTACAAGTGATGCAGAATTCAGCAGGGAAATTTCAGACGGTAAGTATTCTTTTGTGTTCATCGCATCTGTCGTATCTGATACTGCCAGAGAAATTTTCCGCAGGACAGAAACAGAAGCAGTGCTCGTGATACTTGTCGAATTTGGCAAAGCCATTGGCGAACATGCCCTGAATATCCTCACGTTGCCGGCACACTCCATATCGGTCGCCAATATTCTGAATGGCAAAGCAGACAGCTTTTCTTATGGAAAAAGCGACAAAGACATAAATGAATCAGTTTCGGATGAATGAAATTAGATGAAACGAGTTCAGGGGTGTATTTTTTGCTTGAGAGCAAAAAATTCACCCCTAAATCTACCCCCATACACCCAAGATGTCAATGAATGATATTAAGTGAGGGGAAATAAAAAACCCGCGCAAACACTATGATTTGTGCGGGTTTTTGTATTTCATTTGACAGCTTGAAACGTGTTCTTGGGGTGGCTGACGGGGCTCGAACCCGCGACAACAGGAATCACAACCCTGGACTCTACCAACTGAGCTACAGCCACCATTGATTGTGCATTTCTTTTTCTGCAATGCAACGATAAAAAAAGTATTTTACATACATTTTAAAAAACTCGCAAGTCAGCATTATCTGTCAAGGAGTAAATTTATCTGTTCCACATCGCTGTCATCCAGGATTCCCGCAGCGAATTTGAGTTTCAGGGAATTCATGATCGCAGCGTGTCTGGCAGAAGTCAGATCACGGCGGGTGGAAAAAACCTGCTGTTCAGCATTGAGGACATCAATATTGATGCGAACACCAACCTCGTAACCAAGCTTGTTGGCATCAAGTGCGGAAAGACTCGATACTTCGGCAGCTTCCAGCGCCCTTATCTGCGACAGCCCACTGTTTAATCCCAGAAAGGCTTCTCTTGCAAGCTGCGCAGCACCCCGACGCATTGCGACCAGATCGTTGTGGGCCTTGTCCTCCAGTGCGATGGATTCGCGGACTTTGCTTGTTATGGAATAACCTGAAAAAATCGGGATGTTCCAGTGAACACCAAACGTACTGGATTTATTGGAATTGACAGAAGTGGCATCGGCCAGATTAAACTGACGACCTGAATTGGTCTGGGTATATCCCGCAACCAGGTTGACAGTCGGGTAATGTCCGGCGCGGTTCAGCGCAATGTCACGTCTTGCCATGTCAAGCACCATTTCAGATGCAGTAACAGCATAATTCTGTCTTTCCGAGAAGGCGACCCAGGTGTCCATATGATTGGGCTCCGGCGGGGATACGTTGACATCCTTGCGAAGCGGAGCAAGATAACTGGGTAACCTGCCTATGATCTGCTGCAAGGCAGATCGCCTGATCTCAAGATCACTCTCTGCTGCAAATTCCTGTGCATTTGCGAGGTCGTATCGGGCCTGCGATTCGTGTACGTCAGTGACGGTCGTTGTCCCGACTTCAAAGCTGCGCGTGGCCGATTCCAGCTGTTGTGCAATGGCAGTCTTTTGTGCCTGAGCGAAGGCGAGAACATCCTGCGCAGTCAGAACATCAAAATAAGCCTGGGCAACACGCAGAATCAGATCCTGCTGGGCCGCTGCAAACTGGGCTTCACTCACAGCAACGGCCAGTTTGCTTTTTTCGTAGCTCTGGTAATTTCCCCAGTTAAAGAGCGGTTGCGAAAGATTGACGCCATATCGCGTTTCTGAAGTATACGGTATGCTCTCATATTTTGTACGGTTGTAGCCGCCTGAGGCATAAATATTGGGTAACAGGGCCGAACGTGCCTGTACGCTCTGCTCCTGTCCGGCCATCAGCAATGCACGTGCACTCGCATATTGCGGGTCATTGACCAGGGCTTCGTGGTACGTCTGCATCAGGTCGTACGCAAAGACATTGGAAGCAAATCCGAGTCCGACTATAAACTGGATGAGGAAAGTACGTCGCATAGTGTTCCAGCACAATAAAACAGCCTGAATTTACCTGGGGCCGTAGCGTGATCAGGCGTTCCTGTCAAACTTGCATGCCCCCCACAAATCTCCGGCCTCAGCCGGAGGAACTGATTCAAAAACAGCAACCAGGATAAGGATAAATGATATCACATTGCCAATTAACTTTCAAAATTAATCCAAAGCTGTTGAAAACAGGGTGGTTTGAAACCCGGTTCAATCCACAGGGAACTTCTTCATCACCCGGATCGCTATGCGTTCACGGATGAGATTCTGCGATGCATTCTGGCAACAGCTTCCGGTCTTCAACCAGGCTGCAAGGAGCCATTTTTATGCACTGCCGAGCTTGTCTTTAATAAAATCCAGAATATCTGTCAAAGGAACAGACCGGGCTGTCTCATCGCGTCTGCCCTGGTATTCAATTCTGTTTTCTTTCAGACTGCGCTCGCCAATGACAATGCGATGGGGAACGCCTATCAGTTCCCAGTCAGCAAACATGACGCCAGCACGTTCTCCCCTGTCATCCAGAATGGCATCAATGCCGTTTTCAGTCAGGACACGAAGTAATTCGTCTGCAGTATTTTTGACCATTTCGCTCCGATCGTAGCTCATGGGACAAAGTACAATCTGGAAAGGCGCAATCGCCTGAGGCCAGATGATGCCGCGCTCATCATGGTTCTGCTCGATGGCAGCACCCATGATGCGTGTTACTCCGATACCGTAGCAGCCCATCTGCATCAACTGGATCTGCCCGTTTTCATCCGGAAAAGTAGCATTCATATCGGCTGAATAATGAGTGCCCAGCTGAAAAACGTGACCAACCTCGATGCCTCGCATAATCGCGAGTTCCCCCTTCCCGTCCGGAGAAGGATCACCTGCAACAACATTGCGGAAGTCGCCCGTCAGGGCCGGCAAGGGAACGTCACGTCCCCAGTTGACGCCAGTGAAATGGAAATTTTCTTCGTTGGCACCACAAACGAAGTCGCTCATGAGATCAACAGCGAAATCAGCATAAACGACTATGCCGTGTCTGTTCTCCAGATCGAGCGGCCCCAGGTAGCCGGAAGGACTGCCGGTATACCTGCTGATTTCGTCTTCATTTGCAAAGAGAAAAGGCCCGATTCTGTTTTGTGTCTTGATTTCGTTCAGGTCATGGTCGCCCCGTAACAGGATGACAGCAAGGCGATCAGGCGCGTCTTCTGCAGCGTTCAGGCGAATGAGAGCGATAACTTTGAGCAGTTTGTCAAGCGGGCGCTGCAGGAATGCAGCAACATCTGTAATCGATTTTTTTCCAGGAGTGGCTGTTTTTTCCATGACAGCTTCTGGAGCCGGACGCGCTACTGCGGGTGGAAGAGACTGCGCAGCTTCCATATTGGCGGCATAGTCTGATGTCGGGCAGTAAACGATGACATCTTCACCGGTTTCTGCAACAACATGAAATTCGTGTGAGCCTGAACCGCCGATTGCGCCGTTATCAGCAGCAACCGCACGAAATACAAGACCCATCCGGGTAAATATCCGCGCATAGGCATCAAACATGGCCTGGTACGAAATTTCAAGGCCTTCAATGTCACGGTCAAAGGAGTAGGCATCTTTCATGGTGAACTCCCGTCCTCGCATCAGGCCGAAGCGCGGACGTCGTTCATCGCGAAATTTTGTCTGAATGTGATAGAAATTGACCGGCATCTGGCGGTAGGAATGAATGGTATTTCTCGCGATATCGGTAATGACTTCTTCAGAGGTGGGCTGGATGATGAAATCTCTGCCGTGCCTGTCCTTGATGCGCAACAGTTCAGGGCCATATTTTTCCCAGCGCCCGGTCTCCTGCCACAGTTCAGCAGGCTGCACTACCGGCATGAGCAACTCGACAGCGCCTGCACGATTCATTTCATCACGGATGATGTTTTCTATTTTTCTGATTATGCGAAGTCCCATGGGAAGGTAGGAATAAATACCCGATCCCAGACGACGGATCATGCCAGCACGCATCATCAGTCGGTGACTGACTATTTCTGCATCGGCTGGAGCTTCTCTTAAAGTGGAAATAAAAAATTTTGATGCACGCATGAGTGTGTATTAAGCTATGGAGGTTATAATCTAGTCAATTATAAGGACACATAGTCCAGTGTGTTCAGACTTTACAGGGATCAGCCCAATAAGTTAAGCAATTTTCAGCTAAAAATCAACAATTGTGACGCTGACGCGGGCGTGAGCCGACATCCCTTGGTGCTGGACGAAAAAAAGAATATGAGGGTCGCATGCTAGATCGTGAAGGTTTTCGACCTAACGTTGGCATTATTCTGGTTAATGCAAACAACAAGGTTTGGTGGGGAAAAAGAGCCCGGGAGCATTCGTGGCAGTTTCCCCAGGGTGGTATCAAGACGGGAGAGACGCCTGAGCAGGCCATGTATCGCGAGTTGCTTGAAGAAACCGGCCTGCGGCGCGAGCACGTCAAGCTGGTAGGACGAACGCGGGACTGGCTTCGGTATGAAGTGCCACAACACTACATCAGACGGGATATCCGTGGGCATTACCGTGGTCAGAAGCAGATATGGTTTTTGTTGAGAATGGTAGGACGCGACAGTGATTTCAATCTCCGCTCTTCAACAAACCCTGAATTTGATGCATGGAGGTGGCACGAATATTGGGTGCCACTTGATGTGGTTATTGAATTCAAACGGGACGTCTATTTCCGGGCATTAAGTGAACTGTCGCGTTTTTTAAGTCCGCCTCCAGTGCGAGAGGACACAGTGCAACCCAGGAAAAATCCACGTCGCCGGAAAAAAAATGCAAAAACGCTGGCTGAAAGCAGAAAGCCGCTGAGTTCCGTTGAAGTGGTGACGGGCTAGCACCTGAATCTGCGCCCGATCATGTGTGTGTGCGCAGTTTCGTTGTGCCTGTCCGATGGCCTTCTGAAAAGTCCGGGCTGCGGGAAAACCGGGGTGAATCCGGAGACCGGATCTGTACGCAGGTTTGAGCAGTTTGCTGTGTGAAACATCCGTTTTTTTGCTGAGGGTTTATGAAAAAAACAGGAATCGTCCGGATTGTAGCAGGAGCATGTCTTTTACTGGCTTTCAGTCTTCATGCCAATGCGCAACTGTTCGGGATAGATGAAGAGGACAAACAGGACGAAAAGGAGTGGAAAGTGGAACTTCCTCCCTTTCCCGAGGAGGCGAATCTGCTTTCCTTTTACGTGAGTCCGATCCAGACGCAGCAGTTTGCAATTGATGAGGCCTCGCTTGCTGTAGGTACTCATGAAGTTCGCTATACACTGGTTGCGACCAGTTCGTCCGGAGCAAAAAATATCAGCTACGAAGGTATCCGGTGTAATGGTGGCAAATACCGGCGTTACGCCATAGGCCGGTCAGACAGTACCTGGTATTTGTCGCACCGGGATGAATGGCTGGACATTCAGTATCGGGAAGCAAATCGTCCGCAGGCTTCACTGGTTCTGAATTTCTTCTGTCAGGACAAGTCAATTGCGGGTGCGCCCAAAGACATTCTCTTCAGGATGCGAAATAATCGCTCTCTGCAGGGAGTAAAATATGGCTTCTGATCCCGCTTGACTGGTTTGCAAAAGCAGTTCCCGTTTTATCCCAAATTACTGCTGAATCTCTGAAGAGCTTCAAAGCAGGACCATATTGTCTCTGTGGATCAATTCCGGTGCACCGTGATAGCCCAGAATATCGGCGATTTCGGATGATTTATGTCGCAGGATGCGCTGTGCGTCCGAACTGGAGTAATTGCTCAGACCTCGTGCGATTTCCTGTCCCGACTCATCAAAGCAGGCAATCACTTCACCGCGCCTGAATTCCCCCCGGATTTCGGTAATGCCAACCGGCAGGAGTGATTTGCCGTCTTTCAGCACTTTTTGTGCAGCTCCTGCGTCGATAAAAACCTTCCCTGCAGTCTGCAGATGATCCATCATCCATTGCTTTCGCGCCTGTAAATGGCCGGAAGAAGCTTCAAGTTGCGTTCCAATCAGTTCACCAGCGGCCAGTCTGACGAGCACATTGTCCGTTTTTCCCCACGCGATGACGGTATGTGCGCCGGACCGTGCTGCACGTCTGGCGGCGAGCACCTTTGTCAGCATTCCTCCGCGACCGACCTGTGTTCCTGCACCGCCTGCCATTTTTTCCAGTTCGGGGTCGTCAGCCCTGGCGTGTCTTACCAGCTCGGCATCGGGATTTTTTCTCGGGTCGGCATTGTAAAGTCCGTCCTGGTCTGTCAGGATTATCAGAACGTGTGCCTCGATCAGATTTGCAACAAGTGCACCGAGTGTGTCATTGTCACCGAACTTGATTTCGTCTGTTACAACCGTATCATTTTCGTTGATGATGGGGATGACGTTCATGTTGAGCAGTTCCAGAAGCGTGGAGCGGGCATTCAGATAGCGTTCCCGATCGGACAGATCTGCGTGCGTCAGGAGGATTTGCGCTGTAAGCATGTCAAATGTTCTGAAGCTGCTTTCATAAATCTGTATCAGTCCCATTTGTCCGACTGCTGCGCAGGCCTGCAACTGGTGAATATTGGCAGGACGCCTGTCAAAGCCGAGTCTTTGCATACCTTCAGCAATGGCACCGGAGCTGACAAGGACGACTTCTTTGCCTTGCGCCCGCAGCTGGGCGATCTGGGCGGACCATTGCGCAATGGCCTGACGATCAAGTCCTTTGCCACCATCGGTCAGAAGAGAAGATCCGATTTTGATGATCAGGCGTTTTGCGTTTGGTATGACCGATTCCATAACTGTATCTATCCTTGATAATATGGGAGCTGGGTTCGTTCGGGATTTTTTACTCAATGGACTTGAATCGCGGATCGTCGTTGGTGATGGTGTCAATATCGCGGACGATCTCGGGCAGGTTTGTTTTTCCGGCGCGCACAAAGTTCTGGCGTTCGTTTTCTATATGACGGAAGATCGCCGTTACCAGCTCGTCCAGGCCTTCCTGCGTTACAGCCGATATTTCAAATACCGGTCCTTTCCACCTGAACTGCCGTACAAAGTCCCGCACGATTTTTTTGCGTGCATCCTGCGTGATCATGTCGAGTTTGTTAAAGACAAGCCAGCGTGGTTTTTCAGCCAGTGCAGGGTCATATTTGTGCAGTTCGTTAATGAGCGTTCGGGCATCCTTGACGGGATTGACCGATTCGTCAAAAGGGGCAATATCGACGATGTGCAGCAGCAGATTTGTCCTTTGCAGATGACGTAAAAACTGGTGTCCCAGGCCTATGCCTTCGGAAGCACCTTCAATCAGGCCGGGAAGGTCTGCGATCACAAAGCTTTTTTCGGGTCCCAGGCGTACGACTCCCAGGTTGGGGTGTAGTGTAGTAAAAGGGTAGTTTGCGATTTTGGGCCGGGCGTTTGATACTGCGGCTATCAGGGTGGATTTGCCGGCATTGGGCAGTCCCAGAAGTCCCACATCTGCCAGGACGGTCAGCTCCAGGAACAGGTCGCGTCTTTGTCCGGGTCTGCCGTCCGTTTTTTGACGCGGTGCGCGATTGGTCGAACTTTTGAAGTGGATATTGCCCCGACCGCCTTCGCCGCCCTGGGCGAGCAGCTGGCGCTGACCGATTTCGGTCATGTCTGCCAGAATTTCTCCCGTTCCTGTGTCGGTTATGATGGTACCTACGGGAACGCGAAGTGTAATGTCTTCGGCCCCTTTTCCGTACTGGTCTGATCCACGACCGTGTTCTCCGTTTTTCGCGCGGAACAGTCGGGCGTACCGAAAGTCAATCAGTGTATTGATATTGTTGTCAGCAACAGCCCAGATGCTGCCGCCGCGCCCTCCGTCACCGCCATCGGGTCCACCGTAGGGGCGGTATTTTTCCCTGTTAAAGGAAGCAACGCCGTTACCGCCATTTCCGGCGATGACTTCAATTTTTGCTTCGTCAATAAACTTCATGAAAAAAAGCCCGGAGTAGAAAAAAGGCTCTGCAGCCAGCAGAGCCTTTTTGTGTTGCTAACAGCTGCAGAAATTCTGATGTTGTTCGGATTATGAGGGAACAACGGTTACGAATTGTCTGTTTTTTTCGCCTCTGACAACGAATTGGACTTTGCCGTCAACCAGAGCAAAGAGAGTGTGGTCTTTGCCCATCCCGACATTTGTGCCTGGATGCATTTTTGTTCCGCGCTGGCGGACGATAATGCCGCCGGCATTGATCGACTGACCACCATAAACCTTGACGCCCAGGCGTTTACCGTGTGAGTCGCGGCCATTTCTGGAAGTGCCGCCGCCTTTTTTCTGTGCCATTTCAAGCTCCTCAGTTGGATGTGTCTCTTCAGGTCGCAACTTTGCGTTCTGTTATGCGTTGATGGAGACGATTTCTAGTTCTGTGTAATTCTGGCGATGCCCCTGGCGTCTCTGGTAATTCTTGCGCCTGCGCATTTTAAACACCTTGATTTTGGGATGACGACCGTGCGTCACAACCGTAGCCTGAACCGTTGCACCTTCGACCAGGGGTGTGCCAAAGCGGATGCTTTCGCCTTCGCCGACTGCGAGTACCTGATCGATTGTGATTTCGGATCCAATGTCTGCCGGTATCTGTTCTATTTTATATTTTTTGCCAGCAACAACCTTGTATTGTTTGCCGCCGGTTTTTATGACCGCGTACATGGAAACTCCATCTGTTTAAATGAATGAATAAAAAAAACGAAAAAAACCGATTAAAACCGGAATAACCTTAAATTATACAGTGAGTATATATTTGAGTCAAAGATTAATGATAAGCGTAAAACCAGTCTGTCTGTTTTTATGTGAAGCCATAAAAAGCGGAATTTTATTCAGGTGGTAAAATTTGGCCCGCAAGTGAGGCAATCTGCATTACAATTCACGGTAGTGCAAGTAAAACACGAAACAGGTTGCTGGTGTTTTTTTGATGTCTTTGCATGACCTGAATCAAAGTATCAGTCGCTGTTTGTCATAGCATAGCATAAGGTTATGTTTCTTTTGTAAATTGTGGTTGCTTTTGCTCGCTCCCGTTTTAACCCGTATCGTAAAAGATTGACAGGGGGCCAGGTGCCAGTCCTGGTCTGCGATATTTCCGGAGCCGGTATCGTGCTCATTTTCCTGTGATTTTCTATGTCTATTTTGGCACCAAGTTCTCGACCAATGCATGAATCTTCTTAGAACATTCTCTACAGTATCCGGTCTGACCATGGTCTCGCGTATCACGGGAATGGTACGGGAGTTGCTTATTGCGCGTGCATTTGGTGCATCCGGTTTTACGGATGCTTTTTTTGTTGCGTTTCGCATACCGAATCTGTTGCGCCGCATGTTTGCCGAAGGTGCTTTTTCCCAGGCCTTTGTTCCCATATTGGGCGAATACAACAATCAGCAGGGAGAGGAAGCCACTCGCGAACTTGTTGACAAGGTCGCGTCAGCGCTCTTCTGGGCGCTGATGGGGGTGACGCTCATTGGTGTCATTACGGCACCGACAATTGTCTTTCTGATTGCAACCGGATTTGATGACAATCCGGCTGTCTTCCGGTCAACGGTCGTGATGACGCGCATCATGTTTCCGTACATTATCTTCATGTCGCTCGTGGCCCTGGCCGGTGGTGTACTGAATACATGGCGCGAATTCCGGGTTCCGGCGTTTACACCTGTTCTTCTGAATGTTTCCTTCATTGTTGCTGCGCTGTTTGTTGCGCCGCGCATGGAGCAGCCGATCTATGCACTGGCCTTTGCGGTTTTTGCTGGAGGGGTGTTGCAGCTGGCTTTCCAGATTCCGGCTCTGTACAAGATACGGATGCTGCCCCGTATTTCCTTCCGTATTCGTGAGGTCTACAGCAATCCGGGAGTCAAAAGAGTGATCAACAAGATGATTCCCGCAACCTTTGGCGTGTCTGTTGCGCAAATCAGTTTGTTGATCAATACCAATATTGCCTCGCATTTGCCCTATGGCAGTGTTTCCTGGCTTGCCTATGCGGACCGGCTGATGGAGTTTCCTGTTTCGCTTTTAGGGGTTGCTGTGGGAACCATTTTACTGCCGAGTCTTTCAAAGGCGCATGCCACGCATGAGACGGAAGAATATTCAGCCCTGCTTGACTGGGGTTTGCGCATGACTTTGCTTCTGGCATTGCCGGCGGCCATATTTCTGATGACCTTATCCGTTCCGTTTACGGCGACGCTTTTTCACTATGGCAAATTCAGCACACATGATGTCGCCATGACAGCAACGGCTCTGGTTGCCTATGGTGTTGGTCTTATCGGGTTGATTCTGGTCCGGATTCTGGCTCCCGGTTTTTATGCCAAGCAGGATATCAAGACGCCGGTGCGAATTGCAGTTGTTGTCCTGATCATGACGCAGCTGATGAACCTGCTGTTTGTACCCTGGATTGCGCATGCGGGCCTTGCGCTGGCGGTTGGTCTTGGGGCGTGTGTGAATGCGGGGTGTCTGTACTTTGGGCTCAGGCGCAGGAATATTTATGTGCCCGGGGCGGGGTGGCCCAAGTATCTGCTCAGCCAGGCTGGGGCACTCTTTCTTCTGGCGGGTGTTGCGTTGTGGAGTTCTTCCCATTTTAACTGGATCGAAATGCAGGCAACACCGCTTTTGAGGGTTGGTGCCTTATCTGCTGTCATGGTTCTGTGTGGGGCGGTCTATTTTGGTGCGCTTTTCATCATGGGTTTTCGCGTCCGGGATTTCAGGCGGACTGCCAGTTAGGTGCTGAACCGCCATAAGTCTGCAAGTTTTGTGTTTCATGCGCTCTGGAGGGTTTCGAGTTCTTCCCAGCGCAGCATGCAGGCCATCAGTTCTTCTTCGATTTCGGCAAGCCGCGTGTTCAGGCGAATGCCTTCTTCCCGGTTACTTTTGTAGAGTTCGGGGTCATTTATCCGGCTTTCTATCTGTTTCTGTTCTTCTTCGAGTGCGGATATCCTGTCAGGAAGCTGCTCCAGTTCCCGTTGCTCCCTGTAGCTGAGTTTTTTGCGTTGTTGCGGAGCTGTTTCGTTTTTTCTGGTGGCCGGTTGCGTCTGTTTTTGCGATGCTCTGGTATTGACTGTCAGATCCGGTCTGGGACGCATCCGTTCCCAGTCAGAGTATCCGCCGGGATATTCCCGCCAGAGGCCGTTTCCTTCGGCGGCGATCACCTGTGTGACAACGTTGTCGATGAAGGTGCGGTCGTGGCTTACCACAAAAACGGTACCTTCGTAGTCCTGTATCAGTTCTTCCAGCAGTTCAAGTGTTTCGATGTCCAGGTCATTTGTGGGTTCATCCAGAACCAGGACATTGGAGGGGCGTGCAAAAAGCCGTGCGAGGAGCAGCCGGTTTCTTTCTCCTCCCGAGAGTGATTTGACGGGTGACCGGGCGCGTTCCGGAGTAAAAAGAAAATCGGACAGGTAGCTCATGACGTGTCTTCTCTGGTCGCCGATTTCGATCCATTCACTGCCTGGAGAAATCATGTCTGCCAGGGTGGCCTCTTCGTTGAGCCGGGTGCGCATCTGGTCGTAATACGCTATCTGCAGATTGGCACCTTGTCTGACGCTGCCACTATCGGGTGCTTCTTCTCCGAGTATGAGGCGTAAAAGTGTGGATTTACCGATTCCGTTGGGTCCTATCAGTCCCACTTTGTCGCCACGCTGGATGGTGTCGGAAAAGTCCTGAACGATGATTTTGTCGCCATAGCGTTTGGCGATGTTTTTTAATTCGGCAATCATTCTTCCTGAGCGTTCACCCGTCGGGACTTCCATGCGGACCTGCCCCTGTTTTTCAATGCGGGCTGCTCTTGTTTCCCGCAGTTCGTGCAGGCGTCTTACGCGTCCTTCGTTCCGTGTTCTTCTTGCCTGAATGCCTTTTCGGATCCAGATTTCTTCCTGTGCCAGAAATTTGTCAAATCGGGCGTGTTCGAGTTCTTCTGCTGCCAGTTGTGTGGCTTTTCTGTCTCTGTATGCGGAAAAATTGCCGGGGTAGGATTGCAGGCGTCCTCTGTCGAGTTCGACGATGCGTGTTGCAACGTTATCCAGAAACTGCCGGTCGTGGGTGATGAATATGATGCTTCCCCTGAAATCGTTCAGCAGTGATTCCAGCCACAGGATGGATTCGAAGTCGAGGTGATTGGTTGGTTCGTCCAGCAGCAGGATGTCGGGTACTGCAACGAGTCCGCGTGCGAGTGCGACGCGCTTGTGCATGCCGCCGGACAGAGTGTTGATGAGATCGTTTTTTTGCAGGTCCAGTTTCTGCAGGATGGCTTCGACCCGGTTGGCGAGATTCCATGCGTGGCTTGCATCCAGTTTTTCCTGCAGATAGTGGTGTCGCTCCAGAAGTGCGTTTTCGGGGTTGTTTCCGAGTTGCGAGGTCAGTGTTTCATATTCGGTGAGCATGGACCGGATATCGGCGAGTCCGGATGCCACAGCATTGAAGACGGTCTCTTTGGGGTCGAATTGTGGTTCCTGTGCCACATAGGACACGCGCAATCCGGGTCGAATGAAAAAAAGTCCGTCGTCCAGTCTGATCTTGCCTGATAGTGTGAGCAGGAGTGATGATTTTCCGGTGCCGTTTCTGCCGATCAGGCCGACCCTTTCACCCTGTTCCAGGGCGAAGTCTGCCTGATCAAGCATGGGATAGTGACCGTAGGCCAGTTTTGCATTGGTGATGGACAGTAGTGTCATTGCGCAGTAAAAAATGGGATATTCAACCCGGATTTTCCGTTAGCGTGAAAACCTGGGCGTGGAATTCTGGTTTACTTTTTTTTATGAGTTTTACGTTATAATGCTTTTTGATCTCCAGACCGTTCCGGACGTTGGGCCAAAGGACTCTTGAAAAAAACAGTCACCAGGCATTTGGAGCAGCCGCCCTCCCTGGGCGGTTTTTTCTTCCACATAGATACCATCGCCAATCTGCGCCTTTTTCATTATCGCATCCAATACTTTTAGTGTTAGTCCATCTTTTCTAACAGAATGCTGGCCTCAGACTAATAGAAAATCCGGGTTCAAAACCGGTATTGTAATGCGAAGCGGTGCGGCTGGAGTGAAAAAAACTGTGATGTTTTTTCGTTTGGGGTGTGCTATTGGGTTAAAATCAGTTCTCGGGCATTTTTGTGAGACTCGCCGTAGCACAATGGATAGTGCATACGCCTCCTAAGCGTGGGATACAGGTTCGATTCCTGTCGGCGAGGCCAACAGCCTGTTCGAGAAAGTCCGAAGATGTCCGTCAAGTCCGCGTAAACATTAGGTTTTCGCGGATTTTTTGTTTGGTGTTGTCCGCTGATGTTTGTTGATAGCCAATGATTTTGGGTATATAATTCAGATGAATCTATACCCAAAAAAAAGTGCATATACCCATCCATTTTTCGCGAAAATTGATTCTATACCCATGCAGCGAAAACGTGCATATTTACAATAGGTTATAGGCGTCATCGCATTGTGAGTCCCCCCATTTTCGTACGCAAAAATGGAAATTCCGGGGTGACTGGCAATGGAAAAACCTTGTGGTGTGGGTATATTTTTGCCTGGATTTCACCGCGTCATGCTCAAAACTTTGGCGTATGAAGTGCCGTTTTGTTGTAAAAGGCATGCTGCTTTTTTTGAAAAATATATTTAAATATCAAAGGCGTATGGTGTAACAAAACGTGAATGAAGGGCATCTGAAGGTGGACGTGCGTAATACTTCCTGTAAATGCAGGCGCAAAAATCAGCGCATAAAATATACTCATCAGGCAAGCTTTATATACCCATTTATTTTGCCTGAAAATGCATTCTGGAATGGCTGAACAGGCGAAGTTCGGAAGATTCACGTCAAAGGTATGCATGGGTTGTGTGAAAGTCCGGTCATCAATGCTTTCATTCCATACCTGTTCAGCGATTTTTTTTTCAATTGGTCGAGGATATTATGGCAAAACAGATTCCCCCTCTTACAGACAAAAAAATCAGAAACACAAAAGCGACAGGCAAGATGCAGACCCTGTTTGATGGTGGAGGGCTTTATCTGGAGATATCTGCAACCGGTTCAAAACTTTGGCGCATGAAGTACCGTTTTGATGGAAAAGCCGGGTTGCTCTCGTTTGGAAAATATCCCGAAGTGTCCCTGAGTAAAGCAAGGCAACGTCGGGATGAAACAAGGCTCCTGATAGCGGAAGGGCATAATCCTTCCTCCGCGAAGAGGGCGCAGAAACTGGCGCGAAGGGAATCAGCGGAAAATACTTTTGAGCTTATAGCGCGTGAGTGGCTGATCAATAAAAGCAGCCATCTTACGTCACGAACTGTGGCAAATATGCTCAGTATGCTGGAGACCTATATTTTCCCGTGGATTGGAAAAAGACCGGTGACCGAGCTCAAGACGGTTGATTTCCTGGAGGTGCTCAAGCGAATAGAAGGCAAAGGGGTGCTTGATACTTTGCGCAAGGTGAGAGGTTACTGCAGCCAGATTATGCGGTTTGCTGCAGAGACAGGACGAGCCGAATCTGACCCGCTCACTTTTTCAAGGCATGCTTTCAAAACGCCAAAAACAAGACATCTGGCTGCAATAACCGAGCCGAAGGAGGTAGCTAAATTATTGCGCATGATTGATGGTTATTCAGGCACTTTTGTAGTTGTATCGGCCCTTAAAATAGCGCCCTATGTTTTTGTACGTCCGGGTGAACTGAGGACGATGGAATGGGCTGATGTTAACTTTGAAACCAGCGAATGGCGGTATTTTATTGGAAAGACAGAGACGCCGCACATTGTGCCATTGGCTCGCCAGGTTGTGGAGATTCTGAAGGAACTGCAATCACTGACGGGCAACAGAAAATATGTGTTCCCATCTGAAAGAGGTGGAGGTCGACCCATGAGTGATGGTGCCGTCCTGGTTGCGTTGCGTTCGATGGGGCTTCCCAAAGACGAAATGACGGGGCATGGTTTCAGAGCGATGGCCAGGACTATCCTGGATGAAGTTTTGGGAGAAAGGGTTGACCTGATTGAGCATCAGCTTGGGCATGTGGTACGCGATCCACTTGGTCGGGCATATAACCGCACATCGCATCTTCCGGAAAGAAAGCGGATGATGCAGCGCTGGGCGGACTATCTTGATGATTTGCGACTTCATGGATAGGCGGGATTATCCCATCTGGACAAGATGTGTGCGATTGGAGTGCAGCGGAGTTTTTGATTGAAGCTTGAGCAAATATCTTTCCTTCTAACTGCCTGCTGTTTCTCTCAAAGAAATCAGGTGCTGACAAAAGGGCAAATTCAATATGGCAAGTTGAATTATATGTGTGCCAGCCTTAAAGCAGGTGTTCCATGTGTCCTACGTGTGTCAGGTCAGTAATGGCGAGAGTTTTAACGTGGAACACATTCATTTTTGAAGGGTGTTCGTGATGTGTTCACCGCCAGGAAAAAAATAAGCAGGTCGTAGAACCTGCTGAGTTTTATTCGGGCATCACCTGCAATTCTGGCTCCTTTTGTATTTCTTTCAGCCGGAGATGCCCGTTTTTCACCAGCAGCGGATCTTTTTTTCACATGCATCCCCAAGCTCGACACTTTCGTGTGTAAGCTGTTGATTTTACTGGGGTCCATCAAGAAGTGCCAGCACAACTGCATTAAATTGACGTGTGCATGCTTGTTCGTCGGCTTCCTGACCTTCATACTGCCAAAGATTGCGGAATGCACCTGGTCGATTGCGGAGTGTCATGCGCCAGGCTTTACAGGGGAGGGCGAAGGAGTCCGTCTGTATCTGCGGCATCTGGTAAATAGCGGAAATCCGGACGATTTTGCGGAACTGGTCAGGCTCGGCAACAGTGAGGGACATCGGGGTGGGTGCGACATCCTGGTCGATGGTGCAGGGGATGACATTATTTTTGG
>Ga0099364_10004100_pt1 | contig 22153 bp, 10 predicted proteins | sample TergutTh196P3_FD_73070 | JGI IMG/M metagenome (GOLD analysis project Ga0099364, IMG submission 73070) | Microcerotermes parvus P3 segment gut microbial communities from Pointe-Noire, Republic of the Congo - Th196 P3 | ecosystem: Host-associated > Arthropoda: Insects > Digestive system > Gut ...
AAGGAGGTGATGCTTAACTTTCTTAATAGCGTTTTGGATATAAAAGGCGGCATCGCAGACTTGCAGTATGGTAATCCCGAAAGACCGGAATATATAAAACCAGAAGAGCTTATTGGCATATATGAACTGTTTTGTATAACAGGAAACGGAGAGCATATCATCGTTGAAGTTCAACCCATTCCGCAGATATGTTACAGGACAAGGATAGCATCGTACACTAACGACCTTATTTGGGAACGGCTAATAATGCAAAAGTACCAGAATTATCACCTGTATTCGATAAATATTCTTGATTTTTCTATGAATAATGGTCAAGAAAAGCAAGATTATATCACGCATAGGCAATTTGTTGACAGCGAAAACAAACTGTCGGCTGTCGGCAATATGTCTTTTGTATACATTGAATTACCTCATTTTATAAAAGAACTGCACGAGCTGAAAGGCTTACTTGAGCAGTGGATTTTTGTCTTTAAAAACTTGCACAAGCTAAACAATTTGCCGGAAGAACTGCGAAACGAATTCTTTGAAGCGTTGTTTGAAGCGGCAAAAATTGAAAATTTAAGCAAAGATGAGCTAAATTATTATATTAAAGAGGTGGAATGCGTCCAATAATAAGAAATTTAGTATCTGTAATTCGACGTTTTAAATTGGCGGTAGCCCTTAATATTTTAGGGCTTTCGGTTGCTTTTGCAGCCTTTATGCTAATCATGATTCAATTGAATTATGATTATGGTTTTGACCGTTTTCATAAGGATTACGACAAGATTTTTCGCATGGAAACCTCTTGGGACAAAGGCTCCGTGGCTGTTATTTCGCGACCGCTTGCCGAACATTTTTTTGAATCGTCGCCTCATATTCTTGCCGGTGCAATCTGCAATCCGTGGGGCGAAGAAGCGTTTTTCCACGTGGAAAATAACGGCGCGCGAAATTATTTCAGGGAAAATGCAATATGGGTTGCTCCCGAATTTTTAGACGTTTTTACATTCGATATAGTTGAAGGCGTTGAAAACGCTTTGATTATTTGACACACGACCAATAATCGTTACCTTTGCCAAAATTTGTAAAGCCAATTCAGGACTAAAACAAAAATGTAAAGTCGGGGTAGGATTTAATCAAAAAAACTGTAAGGTTTTTTCAGGACGAGACTCAAAATGAACGCAGAAAACAGAACCATCACAGTAGTAATAATCTTCGTTAATTTATTGCTACCCTTTTTTCAGGTGTCAGGACAAAGTCAGCAGACGGAGTACAGGTTCCATACCTGTTCGCCTGACGGCGGCTTTTACTACGACGGAGTAATGGCTATACAACAGGATGCCAGCGGGTTCATCTGGACGCTCACGAGAAACGATCTTTATCGCTTTGATGGACATCAACATGTTAGTTATTACCACTATTTCCGAAATTTGAACCCTGAAGATAATTGGTATTTCCGCCAAATGGCAACCGATACATTGGGGCGTCTTTATTTGTTGGCAAACAATAAATTGTTTGTTCATCATGCAAATACCAATCATTTTGAATGTTTGACCGATTCAACCGTCAGTTTTTTCAGAATCGACAACAAGGGTCTCATGTGGCTAAATATAAACAGTTTACAATACCTCTATCAACCTGAAACCGGAACGTTTATTTTAATAACGTTCAACGATAGACCAATTACGAATTTATCTTTTTTCTGGCACGATGACGGACAATTGTACGGGACATCATCATGGGGAACGATATACAGGATTGATCCCGAAAGCGGAGAATGTACAATACACGTGAAAATACCACAAGAACTCCCCTTTGTACATTTTGCCTTCAAGGATAAAACGCTTTGGACGGCAAATAGCAGGAATACGCTGTTTCGATTAGATATCGAAACGAATGAAGTGATGTCATACAACTTTTTAGACGCGACCGGAAATATTGTAACCACGCTGCATATTGACCAATTACAAAATTTGTGGATCGGAACGCGAAGAGGGTTATATCTGTTTGACATGAAAACAGAAGCGTATTCGCTTTTTCTTATTAATAGCGATGATCCTTTCAGTATTCCCAACAATTCAATTTGGACAATAAGCGAAGACAGACAGCAAAATATATGGATTGGCACTTATTCGGGCGGTCTCTGTTACTATAATCCAAAAGAAAAGAATCATTTCAAAAGTTATTTGCCGAAAGAAACAGGCGTCAATAATCCGGTAGTAAGCGGATTTGCCGAAACAGAGAAAGAATTGTTTGTGGCAACCGAAGGAGGCGGTATTAACGTCATTAATCGAAAAACAGGAACTTTTTCCTACAAAATGCACAGTCAGGAAGAAAGAAGTTTGTCGCACAATAATGTAAAGTCCATGCTGCCGGATTCAACCCGGAACAATCTCTGGATAGGCATGTTTACGGGTGGGTTGGACTGTTACCATATACCAACCCAAACGTTTACCAACTACAAAAACGTACAGGGAGATGATAACAGTCTGAAGGTTAATAATATTCGAAAACTTGTTCAAGAATCCGATTCCGGCTTTTGGATTGCTTATCAAAGCAGAGAACTGCTACTTTCCTATTTTTCGTTCGAACATCAAACTATTCAACATTTTTCGACCGACGGTCTTTCGGATAATAATTACATATTCGATATTTGCAGAGGCACGGCTGACGATTTGTGGATCGTCACGCACAATAAATTGTATCGTATGAATATAATTGATAAAGAATGGATTGAAGTTGCTTCGCAGGGCATGATCAACGGGCAGTCGCTTTATGTGGATTCGGAACACAACGTCTGGATTGGCACTGTCGGGAAAGGATTGATCAAATATTCGGCAAGGGATTCGACTTTTCATTATTACGATGACATATTGACATTTAAAGCATTGACAATCTACAGTATATGCCCCGATCGTTACGGTTTTTTGTGGTTAGGTTCCGACAACGGACTGTTTCGTTTTGATCCGAAAACAGGCGTTTTCATGCAGTTTACCAAAGATGATGGCGTACAGGGCGTGGTTTTTTATCCGCTTGCTTCCATGCAAAGCAGTACCGGAGAATTGTATTTCGGTGGCACCGCAGGCTTCACTATTGTTGCCGATTCGGATATACCCATCAATACGTACAAACCCAACGCAATGATTTCGGATATTCTCATCAATAATGTTTCCATACTTTTTCCTTCATTGATTACCCGAAATATCTGGGTAAATGACGAATTGACCCTCAAACACGACCAGTCGAACATTGGTTTTTGGTTTTCGTCGGATAATTATTTGATGCCGGCAAAAAACAGATTCAAATATCGTTTAGTCGGGTATGACAATCGCTGGGTAGAAACTGACGCATCCAACCGTTATGCGTTTTTCACCAAACTGCCAGCCGGTCAATACACCTTCGAACTGATCGCCTCCAACAACGACAGGCTGTGGAATGAAAACTTCACCCGTCTAAACATCAGAGTATTACCGCATCCCCTGTTAAGCGCATGGGCTTACACGCTATATACTTTGGTTGCCTTTCTGACTTTATTCATCATTTTCAGGTACTATCATCGCCAGCGACAACTGAAAATGGCGCTGTACAAAGAAAGTTTAGAGAAGCGGCAACGCGAGGAAATACATCAATCGCAACTCAGTTTCTTTACCAATATTTCGCACGAACTAAAAACGCCTCTGTCCCTGATTTTGGCTGTTACGGATACTTTACGCAAAAATGGTCTCGATGATTTTTATTTACGGATATTGAACAACAACGCACAGCGTTTGTATCATTTAATCAATGAATTGATGCAGTTCCGTAAAGTTGAATGCGGAAAACAGACGCTGCATTTGGAAATGATCGACATGAACGCATTTGTACTGAATATTTCAGATGATTTTTTAGATTTTTCCCGACAGCATCGAATGAACTACGACATACAAACCGATGAAGCATTGCCAAAGAAAGTTCCGGCAGACCGGAAAATACTTGAAAAAATCGTGATCAATCTGCTCAACAATGCCTTCCGCTATACGCCCGAAGGCGGCGCCATTTCTTTATGTATTTATTCGGATATCCGCCCGTACAGCCCGTCATACCGTAATTCTTTCCATATTGGAAACGGGCAGATAGAAGATCCATTTTATATCGTGGTGCGCGATACGGGAATTGGTATTTCCGAATCGTCTATCCACAAAATCTTTGAACGTTTCTATAAAGTTGATGAAAATGCCGATAAGCATTTGGGAAGCGGCATCGGGCTTGCTTTAGTCAAGAGCCTGATCGTTCTTCACAAAGGCTCCATCACCGTTTACAGCGAGCGTGAAAAAGGCACGGAAATGGTAGTGGCTTTGTCCAAAAATACGACAAACTACGGGGAACAGGATTTTGCCCAACCAAACTTATCGGATGTTGATTTGCTACCCGTCATGGCGCAATTATCAGAAAATCACCGTACAGAAATAAAAAACAACGAGTTGTATCTGCGCGAAAACAAGAGAATACTCATAGCCGAAGATAATGATGATTTGCGAAAATTGACTGCCGATTTTCTTTCCCCGTATTATGATGTGCTGGAAGCATCGGACGGAATTGCGGCGTCGAGCCTGATCCGCGATATGGAAGTAGACCTGATCATCAGCGACATCATGATGCCGTTGAAAGACGGAATCAGTTTGTGCCGCGAAATTAAAAGCGACATGAGCGTTTCGCATATTCCACTGATTATGTTAACGGCAAAAATAGGGCAAGAGAGCAAGTTGGAAGGCGTTGAGTCGGGCGCTGACGTGTACCTTGAAAAACCGGTTAATTTTGACATTCTGTTACAGGTCATCCGGAATATTTTCAAACAACAGGACAGTCTCAAGGAGCATTACGCAAAAAATTATTTTGCCGAATCGGGCGAAATTTCTGCCAACAAGCATAGCAACGCTTTTCTTAAAAAACTTTACGAAATTTTGGAAGCGAATTTTGACAACGACGAACTTGATGTGAACATGATTGCAGCCGAATTGTCGATGAGCAGAAGCAAACTTTACGCAAAACTGAAATCAATCACCGACAAGCCGCTCATGGAAATCGTGTTGAATTACCGGCTGAAGAAGGCGGCAAAACTGCTGATTGAGGAAAATCTTTCGATAGGCGAAATCATCATGCGCGTGGGTATCGAAAGCCAATCCTACTTTACCCGGATGTTTAAAAAAGAATTTGGCGAAACGCCTACCGCATTTGCTGCAAAAAACAAATCGAAATCAAATTGACTAACAGACACATAAAAAAAAAGAACAATCCGACAAAAGAATGAAACGATAGGACAAAGCATTTTTCTTAAACAATTGTATTTTTGTGCTGTTATAAAAAAACATTAAAATATATATGAATAAATTATTTCATTTCTATGTGTAAAATTATTTTTAAATCAAAAAGAAAAAAACGACGGAAAAGCGGAATGGCGACATTACTGTTTTGTGTCTTTTTTATGTTGCCGCCGGTAATGGCGCAACGGTTTGAAGAAATGGACACAATCAAATTCCTGTCAAGTGTGAACACGCCGAATGTATTACTGGGCAAACAAGACCCGGAAACTTTAATACAATCGGTTTCTACCGTGCAGGGCGATCGCTTGTTGCATCGTCCGGTGTTCCAAATGGAACACTTCTTATATGGCGTTTTGCCGGGATTGAATGTAAGTATGGGGGATGGTCATCCTACTTCTCAATCCGGGTTGAACTTGAGGCAACGCGGTCTTCTGATTGTAGTGGACGGCGTTCCCCGTGCCGACGCCAATATTCCGGCGCACCAAATTGAATCGGTGTCGGTGATTAAAGACGGATTGGGTTTAGCGGCATGGGGTATGACGAGCGGCAACGGCGTTTTGCACATCAAAACCAAGCGGGGCGTCAAAGACAGGACCATCATTGATTTTACGGCGCAATTTGCGCAGGCGCGACAAATAAATCGTCCCAAAATCTTGGATGCTGTTTCTTATGCCGAGTTATTAAACAAGGCTTTGGAGTTTGATGGAGCCGGTCCTTACTCGTTATATTCCGAGCGCGATATTGAATTGTACCAAACAGGCGCCAGCCCGTATACGCACCCGAATAACGACTGGTACTCCCTGTTGATGCGCGATCAAGCGCCTATTCAGCATTATAATTTGAATATGGCAGGCGGAAGCGAAACGGCGCAATATTTCATCGACCTCAATTACTTCGACCAGGATGGTTTCCTGAAGCAGGACAAGACGATGAACTCGTATGATACGCGCGAACGTTTCAAAAAATGGACTATGCGCACCAATGTGGATATTAATTTGACGCGAAATACGCTTTTATCGGTCAATCTTTTTGGGCAAATGATGCGTGAAAACATGCCGGGATATGGCAGTATGTCGAGTATATATAATTTAATGCATACTACGCCGGCAAATGCCTATCCGATTTTGAACCCTCCTGCCGATCTGGAAGGGAAAAGAATCCTTCAACAGTCGTACGGCGGTACGACCGCTTTTACCAATAATTTGTACGCCGCGAGTTTGGCGACCGGATATGCAACCTATTCGACAACCGACCTCAATTTCGACCTTGCTTTGGAACACCGGTTTACAGGCGCGTTGGATGGATTATACGTAAAAGGATTGTATTCTTACAATTCTGCATATAACGAAACAAGAAGAAACGGGAAAGGTTATGATGTATGGCAATATACCTATGATGTGAGGGAACTCGACAAAGATCCCGACGATCCGTCATTCAAGGCGCCGAACGACCCGTCGAACTACACAAAAATTGTTACCGGAGCCGCTCCTTCCAGAAGTTCGGGGTATACACGTCAAAATCGTCTGCAATATGTTGAATTTCACACCGGTTATGACTTCACTGCCGGCGTAAGCAGCTCGAAAACAAGGCTTACCTATTGGAACAATCAATTTATTTTTATGGGCGCAGGACTTCCGATGATGAAACAAGGGGTCAATCTTCGTTCTGTGTACGACTTAGACAAAAAATATATGGCGGAAATCAGCCTGTCAGCAAATAGCCTGAATTATCTGAAAGAAGGTTATCGGTGGGGATTTTTTCCGGCAGCAGGCGTTGCATGGAATATAGCGCGCGAGGATTTCTTTCATTCGGAAATCATCAATACTTTGAAAATACGCACCTCTTTGGGTTTGAATGGAATTGACTATTCAGGGGCGTTCTTTAGATCCAATGGGGGTAGTTCCGATGGTGACATTGCAAGTATGTTTGCCCCGTATTACTATACCTATTTATCAACCTATGGTAGCGGTGGAAACATCGTATTGGGCAAAAATGTAACACAATATTCGACATTAGTGGCAAGCGGGCTCCCGTATATTTCTCAATGGGACAAATGCTTGCGTTTTGTTGCAGGCTTGGACGTTGAGGCTTTCGACCGATCGCTACGTTTCGGAGCGGAGTATTTCAACAATCGTTATTTTGATATGCTTCAGGTGAATATGTCCAAAAATTACAGCGGCATGTTGGGAACATCCCCTGTGGCAGAGAACTTTGCAGCCATCCGTCAATATGGCGTTGAACTTGACCTGACGTATCAAAAGCGATTTGGCGATTTCTCGCTGGTCATCAATCCTATGGCAACGTTTTACAAGTCCATCACATTGGAAAACGGAGAACCTGAATTTCCCGAACCCTACATGCAGTTTAAAGGCAGGGGAAATCATCAATCGCATGGTCGTATCGCGGAAGGGCTTTTTCAGTCGCAAGCCGAAATCGACGAGTATCTCAAATCGTACAGTTTAGACGGATATATTCCGAAATCGGGCGATATCCGCTACAAAGATTTGAACAACGACTTTAAAATCGATGGTTTGGATATTGACGAAATATACTCGAATAAGCCGCGCATCGAATACGGATTGTACTTAAATGCAGGCTGGAAAGGTTTCAACCTGGGTATGCAATGGGCGGGCGTTGCCAATAGGGAAACTTCTTTCGTCAATTATCCGGGGATATTGCCTTTCACACCTGTAGGTAATGCTTACGGTACGGCTCTCGAACAACATTTGGATTTTTGGACGCCCGACGATCCCAATGCAAGTTATCCGCGTTTGAGCGCTACAAGAAACGCATACAATATGGAAAACTCCACTTTTTGGGTAAAAAACACCAGTTATTTGCGCTTGAAAAATATCGAATTGTCGTATGCCTTGCCTCATAAATGGCTGACTCCCATCAAGGTATCGGGCATTAAAGTGTTTGTCAACGCATTTAATGCCGTAACCATTACCCCGCTGAAACACTGGGATCCTGAAGTGCTGTCAGGTTACGTGCCTGCACTCAAAGCTTATAATGTCGGTTTGAATATTCAATTTTAATTTTTTAAGGACATGAAAAAAGAAATCATTATCTATTTATTATCTGCCGTCATCTGTTGGCAGTTGGCGTCTTGCAGTGCATTTGAAACGGAGCCTCTCAATGTCAATTCGGAAGCGAGAGTGTTGGATCCGGGCGATTCGACCGACAACAGTTCGGTAAAACGATTATTTTATGCTTGTTATCTGTCATTGCCGAATTTGCATAATCGTTTAAATTTTCAATCGTATTTAGACGCCGCCACCGACGATGGATTGCCTACCCGTGTAAATTCCCAATTGGATTATTTCCGCAATAATCTTGTTACGGCAAGCAATCTTCCCGATAATCCATGGAGTACGAACTATCGGGGCATTCGCTATGTGAATGACTTTTTAAGCAAGGTAGATATATTTCCTCCATCGAAACAGGTTCCGGCATATTACATCAAGCAGATGAAAGCCGAAGCCCGCTTGTTGCGCGCTTACTATTATTTTGAAATGTTGAAACGCTGGGGCGGCGTTCCGTTGCTTGGCGACAAAGTTTTGGGCGTTAACGACGATCTGAATATTCCCCGCGCCACCATTCAGGAAGTAGCCGATTATATTACCGGGGAAATCAGTCCCGACGTCGAAACTTCTTGCTTTAAGGATTTACCTCCGGCGCAGTCGATTGCAGACGATTCTGATCCCGCAACGCCGGAAAATATGATTGGACATGTGAATCAGGGCGTGGCTTTGGCGCTTCTTTCCCGTTTGCATTTGTATTTAGCCAGCGATTTGTATAACGAAAGCCGTGATGTAAACAAGTGGCAAACAGCCGCCGACTGGGCAAAACGATTGATCGACTTGGGCGTGTACGAATTGGACGCCAACACGGTTCCTGCCCGTCAATTTGCGATGACCGAAACAGAATTTCCCAACAAGGAGATGATCATGATTAAAATGTCGGGAACCCCTTCAACAAGTATTGAACAGGCAAACGCGCCGACAGGTTTTTCTTTTACCGGCAGTTCGGGATTGGTCAATTCAAATGGATATACCAGTCCCAGCCAGAATTTGGTGGATGCGTTTCTGACGATCGATGGCAAGTCGATTTTCAACAATTACGATCCCAAGGAAGGGTATATTGCCGGATATAGCGAACAGGATCCTTACAGTAATCGCGATCCGCGTCTGGGACGTTTTATCTTTCACAACGGGTCAAGGTGGTTGAACAGGGAGGTGGAAACCTTCGATGGCGGCGCTCATCGCGGCGCGCAACAAGGCATCGCATATACCCGTACCGGTTATTATCTGAAAAAATTCTTAGGCAATAACGAAACCACGGCGAATTATACGGCTTATTATAATCATCATCAGATCATACGCTATGCGGAGGTTCTGCTGAACTATGCCGAGGCTGTGAATGAATCCGATCCGACAAACGACGCCGAAATTGTATCCGGCTTAATCGATTTGCGGAAACGCGCAGGAATTAACGCAGGCGCCGACCAACGTTATGGGCTGCCCGCTCCCGGCGCTTACGATCAGGAATTGATGCGGCGAATTATTCGTAACGAACGAAGGATAGAACTATGCTTCGAAGAACACCGGTTCTGGGATATTCGCCGGTGGAAAATTGCCGAAGATGTGATGAACCAACCGGTGAGAGGAATAAGAATTATTAAAGAAACCGATGATAGTTTTTTATACACTTACGAAAATGCGGCGTCTTCTTCTTTCCTGTCGTATATGTATTGGTATCCGATACCCAGAGCAGAATTGTATGGAAATAAAGCCTTGAAGCAAAATCAGGGATGGTCATATTAAAAATAAATAAGATAATAACACGATAAAATTTTCAAATATGAAATCTAAATTAATAAGTATATTATTACTACTCCTGTCGTTTCATTTATCGGCTCAATTCAGAGTGACAGGCGTGGTGATAGATGAAGATGGCGAAGAACTGATCGGCGCTACGGTATTGGAAGAAGGTATACGTGCAAATGGTACCGTTACCGGAATGAAAGGCGATTTTGTATTAGACGTCGCCTCCGGAAATTCCAGAGTCAGTATCAGTTATGTAGGATATGAAACCACTACGTTGAATGTTTCCGCCAACATGAGAGTTATCTTGAAGATGAATGAAAATATGTTGCAGGAAGTAGCAATCGTACGGCAGGGTTTCGGTACCAAATCCCGAATATCGAATATTGCGGCTATCAGCCAAGTGAGCGCCGCGCAGCTCAGACAAATACCGACCACCTCCATTCAGAATGCCCTGGCGGGACGGTTGCCGGGTCTATTCCAGTTGCAGGGAAGCGGGCAGCCGGGTAGCGATCATGCCCAACTGTTTATTCGCGGACAAGGCTCTTTCAATTTGGAGACCGCCCGCGACCCGTTGGTACTCATCGACGATATCGAATCGGATATTTCGACGCTTTCGCGTATTTCGTCGAACGATATCGAAGACATCACGATTCTGAAAGATGCGGCAAGCACGGCGATCTTCGGTATTAAAGGCGCCGACGGAGTTATTTTGGTATCTACCCGTCGCGGAAAACTTGGAAAACCGCAGATTACCCTGCGCGTGGACTATGGTTTGCAACGCCCTACATATAAAAACGAATTTTTAAAATCGTACGATGCGCTGACCTTATTGAAGGAATTGCATACAAACGACGGGAATATTACGGCGTTGAACAATGCGCGGTATTTTAGCGACGAAGCGTTGGAGCATTACCGTTTGGGCGATATGCCTTACGTTTATCCCGATGTGGACTGGTACGATATGTTGTATAAGAAAACGTCGAGATTGCAGCAATACACTGCCGATGTACAGGGTGGCGTGGAGAAAGTGAAATACTTCATTTCTCTTTCTTATTTAGATCAGGACGGCTTGTTTAAAACTTTGCCCAAGAAAAATGGCGAAGATTTCAACAGCGACTATTATCAACGTCGCTACAATTTACGGTCGAATTTTGATATTTCGATCACCGAAGATTTTTTGCTGAAACTCAATGCCAATGCCATTTTCACCGAAATCAACGAGCCGCACATGCCGGCTACGCCGAGAGGATTGCCGGATATGAATATCTTCCGCCGTATTATTGGCGCCGGCATCGCTCCTTATTCGTATCCCGCCTACAACGAAGACGGCACTTTCGGAGGTTATACGGGAACGTATATCAATCCGTTGGCATGGCTGACCTATGGCGGTTACAATAGACAATTCAGAAATAATTTGAACGGAAGCCTTACCATGGAGTACGATCTGCATAAAATTACCAAAGGCTTGAAAGCCCGCGGCGTGTTAGGTTTGACCAATACGTGGGGATTTCGCAGAAGTTTGACGCGCAGCGAGGTATTGGATTATTACTACGAACCGGATATTAGTGGTATGGCGCCGGTAGTTACCAACCAATACATTCTGCCTTTAATGGGAGCCGGAACCGGCGCTTATTCGCCTCTGACGCAAATCAACAGCCGTATCGACCTTTCATATAACCGGAAGTTCGGGCGGCATTCGGTGAACGCGCTGGCGCTCGGCAACTGGTATTCGAGCCGCGACGGAAGCGGGTCGCCGCGCAACTCGATCAATTTCACCAGCCGTATAGGATATGATTTCGATTCGCGCTATTTGCTCGAATTTAGCGCCGCCTATAACGGTTCCGACGCTTTTGCCGTTGGACATCGTTACGATTGGTTTCCGGCTATTTCCGCAGGATGGAACCTGGCGCAGGAGCCTTATCTGAAATCAATAGCCGAAGCCGCCCGCATCGATATGTTCAAGATCAGAGGGTCTTACGGTTTGGCGGGCTCGGATAAAACAAGGCAGGCGTTCGCCTACAAGGACATCTACGATGTGGTGATGAATTATCATTTCGGAGAATCGGCTTCTACCAGCGCCAACTTAATCAGAGCAATCGCCATGTCGTATTATGCCAATCCTCTGATGAGTTGGGAAACAGACCATAAGACCGACATCGGTATCGATCTCCGCATGTTCAAAGGTCGTCTGTCGGCAACGGTAGATTATTTCTACAACAAGCGTACCGGTATTTTGGCGGAACGCGAAGGTATCGTTTACTACGCCGGTTATTACAACATATTTTCAGGCGCCACCGGAACGGCGGTAACATCCGGTCAGGTCATGAAAATTTTACCCTATATGAACATCGGCAGCACCGAAAATTCAGGGTGGGACGGCGAATTTTCGTGGAGAGACCGCGTAGGTGAAATGGATTATTTTGTACGCGGCACTTTTTCGTTAGCCAAGAACAAAATTCTGTATATGGACGAAGCGCCCAGCCCTTACGTTTTAAGTATGCGAACCGGTCGCCCTATCGGCACCATTTTTGGTTATGTTGCCGACGGATTCTACCAATCGTACGAGGATATTGAAAATAGCCCCTTTGACGTAAGAAAGGGAGGCGTTTCGCTTGCTCCGGGCGACATCAAATTCAAGGATATCAGCGGACCCAACAGCGCTCCCGATGGTAAAATAGATGAATACGACCGTGTAGCCATTGGCAAGGATGTTCCCGATTTCAATTTCGGTTTTGCCTTTGGCTTCACATACAAAAACTTCGACTTTTCGACTTTGTTTCAGGGCGCCACCGGCGCTTCGGTTAGCGTGGAAGAAATGTTGCGTTTAGCCTCCGGAACGGTGAATCCTTCGGTGGGAAATATCAATGGGAAGCCGTTGCCGATTCATCAGGGAAGATGGATCAACTACGACGAAAACGGTAATTTGGTTACTGATGCGGCGCAGTTGGCAGTGATGAACCCAAACGCAACATATCCCCGATTGACAAGAGAAAATGGCGTTAATAAAGAAATGTCCACATTTTGGTTGCGTTCCGCCGATTATCTTCGATGGAAAAACGTCGAACTAGGTTACCGTTTATCGGAGGACGAATGGATGAAACGCATCAAAGTAAGCAGTATCCGTTTCTATTTCTCCGCACAGAACTTATATACATGGTCGGGGCTGAAAGATTACCAGATCGACCCGGAAAGTTCGAAAAGCGGTATTACCACTTATCCGCAACAACAAGTATATAATTTTGGATGTCAAATCAGTTTTTAATATCATAAATATAACATCATGAAAAGAATAAAATATGTATTTTTAATATTGCCGGTAGCAATCGTTATGATGGCGATTGGATGTACGGAAAGCACCGAAGGTTTTTTGGATGATAAGGCTGAAGCGTTGACGCTTGAACTCATATTTTCCGACAGTTTGATGACCCGTCAGTATCTTGCCACCGTTTACTGGCAAATACCTTCCGTCATATTTGCGCCTCGCCGGGCAGGATGGTTTCTTACCGATTACGAAGATTACAGTTCGGCAACTGACGACGGGAAGGAAATCAACAATAACCGCACTCGATTTTGTCCGGCATTTTTGAAAGCCGATTTCACACAAAATGGCATCAACACAGGGTATGAGCATTTCTTGAATGCTTGGACGGCTATGTACAGTAATATCCGTATATGCAATCAGGTGCTTGAAAGTATCGACGGATGCCCGTTGACGGAGAAAACCCGGTATGACATGAAATTGGAATCCCGTTTCTTGCGCGCATTTTACTATTTCCATTTGTTGCGAAGTTTCGGAGGCATTCCGTTGGTGGGCGATAATATGTTAAGCCCGTTCGATAATTATGATTTGCCGCGCTCTACATACGAGGAAACGGTAGATTATATTGCATCGGAATTTGAATATCTGGCAGAAAACCTGCCGGAAGAGCAGAATCTCGAGAAATACGGGTATCCTACCCAAGGCGCCGCGCTGGGCATGTTGGTAAAACTGTATCATTATGCAGCCAGCCCTTTGGCAAACGGCGGTAATCCGGGTTCGGGAGATGTTCGCCCATTAACCGGTTACGACGATTATCAGGTGAGCCGATGGGAAAAAGCGAAAGAAGCCGTCGATAATTTTCTTCGCTACAACGAAGAAAAAGAGTATTATCAATTGATTGAAGAACCGGACGGACGCGGATTTTATACGGCTACCACTTCGCGCGCTTCTCAGGAAAGAATATGGTTTTGGTTGAACGATGGCGTTGGCGGAAATTCATGGCCCCACAGATACCTGTTGCCCATCTCCCGCGGAGGAACCCCTGTCATTGTGCCTTATCATGAACTGACCGAAGCCTTCCCGACAAGAGACGGCGTGGACATCCGCGACAAAAATATGCAACAGAAGTATTATACCGCTCCGGGAAAATTCAATCAAGACAATACCATGTATGATCCCGAAGATCCATATTCGAACCGCGACCCGCGTTTCTACTATACTTTCCTGTATAATGGAGGTATGTGGCGGCGTACGAGCGATGGTCTTCCCGAGCCGGTTTATACCTATCGCGGAGCGCAAAGCGACGGAATTTTCAGCGCCGGATCGCCAACAGGCTATTACTATGTAAAAATATGCAGAAATAACGCGCTTGGCGGATCTTCCGGATCTGCGTTTAACGGCACCGGAATAGCCATTATTCGTTATGCGGATATCTTATTGATGGATGCTGAAATCATGACGGAAATCGACGTTGACCGGAACAGAGTTCATATCGAAAACCGCCTGTTCTCTATTCGCCGCCGCGCAGGAATCCTGCCCGGAGATGATGAGCGCTATGGCATTCCAAGAAATCTGACGAAAGACGAAATGATTGATTTCATTCTGAACGAACGCCGCATAGAGTTTGTGATCGAAAGCGGCAATCGTTATTGGGATTTGCAACGCCGTAAGACATTCGAGGAATTAAACAACCAATGGTCTCATGCGGCAGTTTGGGAAAGAATCGGTGAAGGCGACGACGGTATGTTCTTCACGTGGACGATGCAACCGGTTGAACAACACTATTTTGACCCTAAAATGTATTATTTGCCCATACCATCGAAAGAATTTGGATCGGCTAAGGGCAGGTTGCTTCAAAACCCCGGTTGGTAGTTTAAAATTAAAAATTAAAAATTAAAAAATTAAAAGATTAAAGATTTAAAGCAATGAAAAGGAATATCATAAGTTTAACATGTTTGTTCGGTATACTTTCGCTTTGCCTGTTTTCTTGCAAGGACGAATATTATACAATCGACGATGGCTTTTACAAGGATAAAAAAGTAGCGATCAGAAATCCGATGGATGGCAATACTTTACGTATTGAGCAATACAATACCGATAAAATCATATTGATTGAGCCCGACCATCCCGATATTGTTTTCGACAATCGCGGATTTCTATTCAGCGTAGCCGACAAAAGCATCGTAACCATTCAGGAGGACGGTACGATTAACCCGATTGAAAAGGGCGTTACAAAAGTAGACGTCACTTTCCGTTCGGATGAACGGTTATCAACCTCGTTTGATTTAGAGGTATACAAAGACTATCATGCGGTGGAGCGTATCATTGTGCCGTCGATGATCAAAAACACATTGATAGAAAGAGACCTGGAAATGGATATAGCGACCGGCATTTTGGTTTTTCCGGGACATGCCGACAATAAAAAACTCCATTTTACTTTTGCCGACGAAGCATCGGAAGCGTTTGCATCGATCAGCAACGAGGGAGTGATTACGGGTAAAGCGCCCGGCATTATTCAAGTGCATATCGTTTCTGACGATAATCCGCAGGTTACGTCCACTTTTGAGATGACGGTAGTGAATGAAATATTAATTACCGATGTAACCTTGCATCCCAATTTGGACAATGTAACCATTGGAGTTGGCGAAAAAATCAATTTGAACGGAGCCACCGGAATACTGCCTTCCACCGTGCATATTCTTAACAGACGTTTGACGTTTGAATTGTTGGAGGGTATGAACGTAGTGGAAATTGACCCCGAAACCAATGTGCTTACCGCTATCGGCGCAGGAACGGCACAGGTGAAAGTAACCAGTAAAAATGATATATCTAAGGAATTTACAGTCAATGTGGTTTCAGATCTAACCGATCTGACGCGAGCGTTTTGGACAGCAAAAAGCACGATTGTTTATTCTAACGGACAGGATTTCGTTGTAGACGGTACAACGGGAATGCCTCAAGATATGTTTATTGACAACGGAAGTACTTTCCTCGGGCTGACAAAGCCGGGAAAAAATTACAATAATTGCGCTACTCCTGCGGGATACGAATTGGGTTTCATTATCGATATGCAACTCTCCTGTTCGTTTAATACCATGCGTTGGGGACATCGCACATCAAACTCGTATGTTTATTTGCGCGTTTGGGCTGTTGACCTCTATGGAAGCAACGATGGCGAAAATTGGGCGCTTTTCGCAACAGGAATACGTATTCCGAATACTTACGAAGTTTCTGCCGAAAACCCAAATGCTGCCATAGCCGATAACGTATATCATTCTATCGCTTTGCCGGGATCATTCGACTGTCGTTATGTGAAGGTGATATACACGAATTGGAGTGATAACTCAGGCGGTTCAACCAGCGGAAGTACCTTGCAGGTTGCCAGATTTGGGTTGAGTCTGTTGTAGTTTATTAATTTAAAATGTTTGTAAAATGAAAAATGTATTATTTTCAATGATGGCGCTGGCGTTGGCTGTGCTTCTGCTGCCTGCCTGCGACGAAGACAACAAAGAAAAGATAGTTCCGGTTTCCGGAGTATCGCTCAACAAGACAACATTAAGTCTTGTAGTCGGAACAGAAGAAGTTCTTGTGACGACTGTTTTGCCCGAAAACGCCACACGAAAGGGTGTGAATTGGTCTTCCAATAAATCCGATGTGGCGTCGGTTCTGGAAGGAAAAGTAATCGCTAAATCACCCGGAACTTGCATCATCACCGCTTCAACAATTCAGGGAACAAAAATTGCGACCTGCGAAGTTACGGTAACAGCACAGTTCGTTCCCGTTGAGAGCGTTTTGCTCAACAAGCAAATGCTAACGCTTGCGGTAGGCGCATCCGAAAAACTTGTGCCAACCGTATTGCCTGCAATCGCCACCAACAAAGACGTGACATGGTCGGCAAGCCCGGAAGGATTCGTTACCATTGAGGATGATGGAACGGTAAACGCTGTTGGCATTGGCGCAACAACGGTAACCGTTACCACCGACAACGGCGCGAAAATGGCGTCATGCTACGTTACGGTAACACCGGTTTTGGTTACTGAAATTGTGTTGAACAAAACAACGTTATCGCTTGAAGTTGGAACTTCGGAAACGCTTGAAGTAACAGACGTTATACCTGATGAAGCCACAAATAAAAACGTGATATGGTCGTCTAACAATCCGACAGTGGCGACAGTCGATCAAACAACCGGTCTTGTTGAGGCATTATCCGAGGGCGATGTTACCATAACAGCAACAGCAGCCGATGGCGGCGGCGCCTTCGCAGCGTGCGAACTGAATGTTTTCGCGCAAGCAACGCTCGTTACAAGCATCGAATTGAACAAAACCGAAATGCACCTTAGCGTTGGACAGAATGAAACCCTTACGCCAACCGTACTTCCGGAAGACGCAACCAACAAGGACGTAACATGGGGCACAGATAAACCCGAAGTTGCAACGGTAAACAACGGAGTAGTTACCGCTGTAGGACCCGGAGCGGCTAAAATTACGGCTACGGCGGTAGATGGCGGCGGCGCATTCGAAGAGTGCGTTGTAACCGTAGAATACCCATCAACCGGATGGATAGTGAAAACGTATACAACATGCACCACTTCCTGCGCTACGGATGAGAATGGTTCAGTGTACGCTGCCGATGGTGGTACAAGCTCAGGTCTTCCTTCGCACATGTTTAACAATGTAAACAATAACTTTTTGGGTCTGTATAAGCCAGGGCAAGGCGGAACGACATCTCTTCCCGCAGGGTATGAGCCGGGCGAAGGTGCGCAACCGAATCCGATCTTACCCGGATTTTCAGTAGATATGCAATCAAAGAAAAAGTTTGATTACATCATCTGGAAGCATCGCGGCGACAATCAAGTCACTACACTCAGAGTTTTAGGCGTAAACGTCTATGGTAGCGACGACAATGTAACTTTTACCAAAATAAATCCGCCGGCATCGACAACAAATGAAAGAAATCCTACCGGTTTAGTGTGGATTCCTTGTGCACTTGGATATGTCACCACCTCAACTCAATCTCAGGGCGACGGCGCTGTGAAGTACAAAATCAGCATTCCCGAATCCGAGTACCAATACATCAGGATTGAGTATGCGATGTGGAGCAATATCTACGATAGTCATTTTAAAGATTTCATGCCGGGAGAGGAATCTAAATATGTAGGATCGGGAGCGGCTGCAAGTATGGGGCTGCAAGTTGGATATTTTGGAGTTGGTTATTCAAAATAAATAAATAAAAAAATGTGTTTAAAATGAAAAAGATATTATTTTCAATGATTGCAGCCGTAGCGCCTGTGCTGAACATAGCGCTTGTGCTGACTGCCTGCGAGGAGAAGGATACTCCTGTTTCCGAAGTAACGCTCAACAAGCCAACATTAACCCTTGTCGTAGGAACATCCGAAACGCTGGTACCGACTGTGTTTCCAGAGAACGCCACAAATAAGGGCGTGCGATGGTCTTCCATCAATCCTGCTGTGGCGTCGGTTGTTGATGGAGTAGTAACCGCTAATTCGGTTGGTACTTGCTACATCACCGTTGCCACAATTCAGGGAACAAAACTTGCGACCTGCGAAGTTACGGTAGTCGCACAGGCTGTTCCCGTTGAGAGCGTAACGCTCAACAAGCCAACATTAAGTCTTGTAATCGGAACATCCGAAAAACTTGTGGCAACCGTATTGCCTGCAAACGCTACCAACAAGGGCGTGGAATGGTCGGCAAGCCCGTCGGGAATCGTTATCATTGGGAGCGACGGAACTGTCACCGGGATTGCCATTGGCGGTACGGCAACGGTAACCGTTACCACCGCCGACGGCTCGAAAACGGCGTTCTGCGATGTTACGGTAACGCCGATTGTGGTGACTGAAATCGAATTGAACAAAACCACGCTAATACTTGCTGCCGGAACTTCGGAAATGCTTGAAATAGTAACCGTTAAACCCGAAAACGCACCAAATAAAAGCGTGACATGGTCGTCTAACAATCCGGAAGTGGCGTCGGTCAATCAAACAACCGGGCTTGTTGAAGCATTATCCGAGGGCGATGCGACCATAACAGCAACAGCAGCCGATGGCGGCGGCGCCTTCGCAGCGTGCGAACTGACCGTGTTCTCGCAAGCAACGCCCGTTACGAGCATCGAATTGAACGAAACCGAAATGTTGTTGAGCATTGGACAGAATGAAACCCTTACGCCAACCGTACTTCCGGAAGACGCAACCAACAAGGGCGTAACATGGAGCACAGATAACCCCGAAGTTGCAACGGTAAACGACGGAGTAGTTACCGCAACAGGACGGGGAACGGCTAATATTACCGCTACGGCGGCTGATGGAAGCGGAGTGTTTAAAACTTGCGTAGTGACTGTAATGGAGCATTTAGCCCGCACCAATTGGACGGTGACTTCAATGCAAGGAGATGGGAATACCCATTCGGTCGATGGAAGTACAGGACCTGCAGCACACTTGTTAACCGCTGAAGGCGCTCAATACTTGGCGCTTGCAAAACCGGGTAGAAATTCGACTCCGATAGATGTGCTTCCTTACTTTATTGTGGATATGCAAACGCCTCAAGAATTTAATTTCTTTAGTTGGAGGCATCGTACCAATAACTTAAATCCTCAGTTAAGGTGTTTCGCCGTGAATATATATGGCAGCAACGACGGAGAAATTTACACAAAAATCGTTCCTGAAACTCCGGAAGCGCCCCTTCATCCTGATTTGTTTTGGATACCGCTGGGCACCGTCAGAGAAACAGGAGAAAGAGGATCGTATGTGGAAATTAAAAGTAACGCCTCATCGACAACGTACGATTTAGCGCTTACATATGATATAGACATGCCCAAAAAGACCTATAGATATGTAAAAGTTGAACTTGCGGTTTGGTCTAATAATTATCGTACCGAACCTCTTGCTGCTCAGGCGGCTTATGCCTTATTCCAACATCCCGACTATCCCGGTAATGGAGAAGAAGCGTTTGGCAACCTCATGTGTATTTCTCATTTTGGACTTGGTTTTAAATAGAATTATGAAGCGTTATTTTTTCGTATTATTGTTTATCAGTTATCTTGTGGCGGCTCAAACCCCTTATCCTGAAACGATTTTGCTGAGGCAGATCAACAGCGCCGAGAAGGAGCGCGTTCGTCTTGCGCACGGACACAGAAAACACGACCGCCAGCCTACCGGTTTTTATATCGAAGAACCCGAATCGGAAATAGAACCTGCAATGTTCTGGATTCCCAATTCGCGGGATTTTGCCAGTGGAGCTGCCGCTGATACAAACGTGTATAATATTGAAGTACCGGAAACAACAGCCCGATTTGTGAGGATTCAATTAGCGATGTGGAGCGATATATATAATGGACACCATCCGCTTAACCCCGGAACAGCTACTACAACAGGAACAGGGGCGCAAGTAGCTGAATTTGGATTAGGTTTGAGCTATTGGGATTAGTTTTTAGTAGTTAGTAGTAGTTAATAGTAGTTAGTAGTAGTTAATAGTAGTTAATAGTAGTTAGTAGTAGTTAGTTTTTAGTAATTTTTTTTAATTTTTTTAATCTGAATAAACATGAAAAAAGTAGTAATCAGTTTATTGGCAGCCGTAGTAGTTCTTTTGGCTGCATGCGATGAAGATGAAAAGACCGTCGCCGTAACCGGTGTAACGCTTAGCGGATGCAACGTTACAACATTAGTAGTGGGAGCCGACTTTGACCTGACAGCCTCAGTTGTTCCCGAAAATGCTTCCAATCAGGAAGTAACATGGAGCAGCAGTAATTCCAATTGGGCTACTGTTGTTAATGGCAAAGTCACCGCCGTTGCTCCCGGACAGGTAACGATTACCGTTGCCACGAAAGACGGCAACAAAATGGAGACATGCCAGTTTACAGTAGTGGCAGCGCCTATTCCGGTGGAAAGCGTTTCGCTTGACGAGGCAACGCTGACAATGTATGTAACCCAAGAGGTAACGCTTGTTGCGACCGTTCTGCCAAATACCGCAACAAACAAGGCGGTAACATGGTCGTCGAGCAATGCGGCAGTAGCTACCGTAGCAGACGGCGTGGTGACAGCAGTATCAGCAGGAACGGCTAACATAACCGTTACCACTGAAGACGGCGGTAAAACGGCAGTGTGCGCGGTGACGGTAACTTCAAGCATACCTGTTTCCGGCGTAGAGCTCGACAAAACGGAACATGAACTTGTAGTTGGCGGAACGTTTACGCTTGAGCCGATATTTACTCCTGCCAATGCAAGCAACAAGGATGTTACCTGGAGTTCTGACGATGCGGATGTCGCAACTGTAAGCGCAGGTGGAGTAGTGACGGCAATAGCCATTGGAACTGCCATCATAACCGTTACAACAGATGACGGCGATTTTGAGGCAACGTGCGAAGTTACAGTGAAGCCGCCGCCCGCAGAAGCAATAACGATTAACAGAACAGTCCATACTTTTCCTGCCGGAAGCGAAGTTAATCTTACAGCAACCACAACGCCTGCCGGAGCAGCAGTTGTCTGGTCTACAAGTAATCCAGCCGTAGTAACTGTTAGCGAAACCGGAACAGTTACCGCCGTTGGCGCTGGAAAGGCAATTGTTACTGCAACTGCTATGGACGCGAACAATGCGGCAATTACAGCAGAATGTGATGTAATGGTCGCTTTCAATCCAACAGCATGGACTGTCAAAACGCATACCTTAAATGCGGCTGGGGAAGAATATAATTTCCTTGTCGATGGTTCAACTGGAAATCCTGAACATATGTTCGACTGGACAACTCACAACACATTTTTGTCGGTGAATAAGCCCGG
>Ga0099364_10004101_pt1 | contig 22153 bp, 14 predicted proteins | sample TergutTh196P3_FD_73070 | JGI IMG/M metagenome (GOLD analysis project Ga0099364, IMG submission 73070) | Microcerotermes parvus P3 segment gut microbial communities from Pointe-Noire, Republic of the Congo - Th196 P3 | ecosystem: Host-associated > Arthropoda: Insects > Digestive system > Gut ...
CTTTTTAAAAATTTTCCGAATTCCATAAATTTCTAAAAATATTTTTCAAAAAGGGCTTGACTTTTCATAGTTGGTCTCCTTTAAAAATTTATTTTATAGTCGTTCAGCGACTATATTGATTTGAGGAGCTTTCCTCTATAATCCAATTATAACAGCCCTTTTGTAAACTTGTCCTACGTTTTTTGGTAAAATATTTGCCTATTTTTGTAAAACCTTTGTAACACCTCCTCTGTACACGTGTGCCGCGACAAACGCCGTAATGGGTGCGACCAATACCAAAGCCAAAGTTGCCGAAACTGCGCGTATTATTTCAATGGCGATGTCGCTGCTGTTTATAATCGCGCTGAAATTAGCACCGCCGATGCGCATACTGACAAGTGAGATAAAGAAAGTTCCGGTAAATGCCAGTATCATAGTGTTTGCCATAGAAGCGGTATTGTCTCTGCCGACTATAATCCCCGAGCGGAACAGGTCATTAAATGTGGAATTCGGGTTAGACAAAGCTATTTCATTTATGCTTGTAGATACCGAAACGGCAATGTCTATTAATCCGCCCAATGATGATATGAGGATGGCGCAAAACAGGAAATCCCCAACTCCGATACCGGAGTTCACCATAACCACTTGCATATAATCCAAATCGACCGCATGGTATCCGAAAATGCTCAATGCCGCGCTGAAAATAAAATAGAAGCCGCAACAAAAGATAATTCCGGACATTGTGCTTATCACGCTGACAAAAGTTTTTTTGGTAAACTCCAAAATTGATATAAGCGATACAGCCATCATAGCAATCGACAATCCCATTGTTGTCGGTATAGGCGGCCATTCCCTCACAATAAGCGGAATTAGCAAAAATATAATTGTGACAAATGTAAACGCCAATCCGAAAACCGAACGCATTCCGGTTTGACCGCCCACCACCGAAAGAAAGATGATAAAAATCCCTATTATTATATAGTTAATGTACGAACGTTCGGGTGACGATACATAAACATAGAATATGCTCGGGTCTTCTATATTGTAAGACAGATACATATTCAGGATTTGCCCTTTTTTCGCGTAAACGGAACTTTCAGCGTGAAGGTGGTTGAGGACTTCATAAACCTCGCCCTTCATTTCTCCTTTTAAGATTTGTACACTGAGATACTGACTTCCTGTACGTATTCCGTGTGTACCTATGGAGGTTTGCTCCGAAACAACTTCCAATACCCGCCCCGGAACATATTCCACCGCATCATGCAACAATTGATTTTTCGTTGAAAATTCCGTTTCGCGGCTTATTGCGGAAAACAACACCATTCCTGCCATTGCGAGGGTTACGGCGATGAAGAACGCCGTCATCTTTGTGAACTTGAAGTTTCGCGGGTGAAATTTCGCAAAATACTCTTCTAATTTACTCTTCATTGTACACACCATGTGTGACTTGCCGCACGCACCAAAGCCACCAAGAGCAAGCTTTGCTTGCTTGACGTAGCCGAGCAGTGAAAATTGCGGTTTACCACGTTTCTTTCTTGATTTATTTTCAAACTACACACCATGTGTGACTTGCCGCACGCACCAACGAGCAGTGAAAATTGCGGTTTACCACGTTTCTTTCTTGATTTATTTTCAAACTAAGACCATGCCTTTCCGATGCCAACGAGCCGCTGTTTTTTTAAACTACTACTCAATCACAACTAAAAAACTTCGAAGTTGTTTTGCCAAACAAAGTGTTTTCGTCAGGCTAAATTGAGGGAAATGAATCCCCTCATTTTAGCCCTTGTATTGCACTACCTCCAAACATCACTTACCGGACCGTCTAATCCTACCAAATACTTGAGGATTTCGAGTACATCCATAATACCCGGGTAGCCTCTGATTTGGCTGTCTTGTGTAATCAAAGATGCGGTCAAAGAGTGTTGCGCAAATTCCCCGGTTGTAATCGTGCTTGACATACCCACAATGAATTTCAGAATTTCCAACGCATCCATTATATTTGGCGCAGCACCGTTGGCGAGTACATCTCCGAGCTTGCAATCGCCGTTGCAAGTAGGTGCGGGACAATCGGGTTCCACAATAGGATTACAGAGTTCGCATTCGATTAACTCACATCTATATCCCCACACACCGCATATAGGATTGAGATTGCAGAGTAGGCAAGCAATCAATCCGCATTCGTAATTATCTTCACCGCATACTTCGGGTGGATTGCAGTTTTCGCAAGCAATTAATCCGCATTCGTAATCGTCTTCGCCGCAGACTTTCGGGGCATTGCAGTTTTCGCAAGTGATTAATCCGCATTCATAATCGTCTTCGCCGCAGACTTTCGGGGCATTGCAATCTTCACAAGTGATTAGTCCGCATTCATAGCCGTCTTCACCGCAGACTTTAGGCGCGTTGCAGTTTTCGCAAGTGATTAATCCGCATTCATAATCGTCTTCACCGCAGACTTTAGGCGCGTTGCAATCTTCACAAGTGATTAGTCCGCATTCATAATCGTCTTCGCCGCAGACTTTAGGAGCGTTGCAAATCGGGCAGATAATTAACCCGCAAGTCACACATTTGTCGCAACCGACCAATCCGCAACAAAATACAGCCAGTCTTAAAATCCGTATAGCCTCATTAACATCATCCATAGTCGCATCATCATTGTTGGCGACTTCTTTAGCCAACTCTAATGCTTCTTGAAGTGCCGGCCAGCACCTATCGAACTTTTCCGCATACTCAATAAGCTCTTTAAGTACATCTTTCCTGAAGTCTAAGTCAACCGGGTACTTGTCCGGGTCATCATACCAAGCATCCCCACTATCGTAGTAACCTGCGGGTTTGACTGAAACGGTAATGATGCCGGCTGTGCCGAGTCGGTTAATGTCGTTCCCGTATGCGCCGACTGTCGGTTTCCCTGTTAAGGCGAAGTATACGCTTTTTGACTCTTCTGTCATATCTTGCTTACCTAATAACAGAACGGCAAAAGGCTTAACATCTTTGTTAGACTCTTCCTTTGATGCTGATATAGCGTCATCATTGTTGTTATAAAATCCGCCTTTTACCGAGGTGTCCGCTTCAAATGTATTTAATGCGCCGTCTTTCATCTCAAACTTGATTGTCGTGTCAATTGCTCCCGAATTCGCCTTATTTGTAATTGTGATTTTGTTGTTGTCACCGTCAAGGTTGTCTTCTGACCATCCCAACCCGTATTCTTCATTAAAACTGTAAACGAACTCCATTGCACCCCATGTAATGTCTACGTTATACTCAATAATGGGTATGTCAACTTTCAGTGGCTCATCATCGTCAAGCTCATCGGCAACAGTGGTTAATGTGCCAAGGTTCATTACCATCATAACAACAAGAAGCAACGAAAGAAATCGCGCTTGTATTGAAAAATTCTGCATTTTTACACCATTCCTTTCCGGCATCAATGAGCCACGAAAGTGCATTTTCAGCACAACCTTAGTATTTGCTTTCAAACTTTTACACCATTCCTTTCCGGCATTAATAAGCCATTTTCACCCGCGCAGATTTTTCATGGACAGGGCTGTATATTAAAAGTATAAATTAATTTTTGTAAGGCTTCAAGCATATTTGTGTAAGTCTTTTGTCAAATTTATGTGTTTTTTTGTCGAACATGAAATTGATTTTACAGCAAAAGGCTGCCTGTCGAATTTCGACAGGCAGCCTTTATTTTTTTCAAGCATCCCAACTCACTATAACATCCCCGTTTGCATCAATCAATCGTATTCTACCCGCTAAAGCTATATCGAAGTTGACACGTCCGCGCTTAATGCGAACAGGTGCAACATTCAAACCGCTTATCATGATTGAGTCGTTTGGTCTTATTATGAAAGACGGCATTGCCCATTTGAACGGCTCTTCGTGGTCATCGGTGAGGTACAGTCCTTTAGTCGAAATGGCTTTGCTTGAGATGTTTGATACTTCAACTACAATTGCATCATTCCCCTCAACCGGAACAACATCAATAATTAAATCTCCTACCCTAACTTCAATACTTGCCGCAAAGTATCTGTCTTCTTCTTCCCCCGGAATTAAAGCTGTAATTGTAGTTACCCCTCCGGAAATGCCTGTAATCAAACCACGCTCAACAGTCGCAATATTTGAATTATCACTGAACCATATAATTTCGCCATCGTATACACCATCGGGGGTAGCAATAACCTCGCCTTTTTGACCTATGTCTAATGCAATTTCATCTTTTCCAAATGTTACCTCGGTAGCAGGTATCGGAAACCCTATTTGAATAGGGGTGTTTTTGTTCGTTTCCGTTCCGTCACCAAGTTGCCCGACACTATTATTTCCCCATGCCCAAAGAGTTCCATCGGATTTAGCTGCAACAGTGTAAGCGTTCCCTGCCGAAACCGACTCCCATTCATTTGAAGTTTGAATTTGAGCAGGAGACCAAACCGTACTACTTCCGCCATTGCCAAGTTGACCGGAACTGTTCCCTCCCCATGCCCAAAGAGTTCCGTCGGTTTTGATTCCCAAGGTGTGGTTCGCTCCTGCCGAAACACTTTTCCAACTCCCGGAAACACCCGTAAACCCATTTGTAGATGCCCAACTTGCATTAAGTCCAAGTTGTCTGTCTGCGTTAGAACCGACGACTCTAAGCCTATCATTGTTTAGAATTGCCGCACTATGATTGCTACCTGCCGAAACAGAAACCCAGTCACCCGGATTGTCGGGGTTAGACCAATGCGTACTTGAATTTGTCGGTCTGGATTCATCCGATGCATAATAGGTTCCTGTTTGACCAAAGTTACTGCTACGACCCCAACCGAGTATCATTCCTTCGGCATCAATTCCCATACTGTGTTCGCCGCCCGCCGACACGGAACTCCATAATCGTGTGCCAATGAGGGTTGGAGCAGAGTTGTGAGAATACGTGCTGTTTCCCAATTGTCCGTAATCGCCACGCCCCCATGACCAAAGTCTGCTTTCCGAATCAATTGCCAAAGTGTGTTCGCTCCCCGCAGAAACGTCAGTCCATAGCTCTTCTCCAATTTGAACAGGATAAAGACTGCTTGAACCCGCCGCACCAAGTCCGTAATGGTTATATCCCCAAACCCAAAGCGTTCCGTCTGATTTTATTGCCAAAGTGCGAGTACCGTTTGCCGAAACCTTAGACCATTCACCTGAAATCTGAACAGGAAAATGCCTTCCTATTGTTGTTCTGTCTCCAAGTTGACCTCTTTCATTATTTCCCCAACCCCAAAGATTCCCGTTGTCATCAATAACCATTGAGTGGCTATTTCCGGCTGAGATAGAAATCGGATTGATAATTGTCTGCTTTTTCATAAGTGTAGTAAAACTTTTTGTATATTCTTCACTATTTGAATAAAAATCCCCGTCTGTTACCGAATTTGCCGGCACTGTAAAAGTGTAAGTTTTATCTAAGTCAAGCTCTTTATCGGGAACAAAGTAAAGAGTTTTGCCGTCAATAAGCTTTTTTCCTGTAACAGATGCATCATTGTGCATTAGTTTAATTTTACCAAACTCGGTGCTTTCGGTTATATTTCTGTTAAATTCAACGGTGATTAAATGCACTGCCGTCAATTCGGATTGCCCGTTCTCCGGAAAACCACCGAGAACATAAGGCGAGTTTTCGCCGAAAGCAGAGAAAATTTCAGCCATAACCGCACTGTAAGGCTCACCCTCTTTGAAAGCAACAGCCTTTAACATTCCGGGATTATTAAGAACAATGGGAGTTGTATAAGGCGTGCTGTTTTTGTTAGGAGTGCTGCCGTCTAACGTGTAATAGATACTTGCACCTGCGGTTGAAGTCGATAAAGAAATGGATTCTCCCGATTGAAAAAGCCCTCCCGTTGGATTTGCTTGCGGTGCGGAAACAGGGGCAATGGTATAGTTCGCCGTCATAATCGGGCTGTCTTTTAAATCACCCCTTACACCGATTGCTCGAATAGTCAGGGGATTATCAATAATGATTGGTTGCACATAAAGCTCACTTTCTATTGTAGGTGTGCTGCCATCGGTAGTGTAATAAATTGCCGCCCCTGAGGTTGCAGTAGAAAGAGATACTGATTGCCCGCGTTCAACTGCTCCCGCCGCAGGGCTTGCGACAATCGTTTTCACTGTCGGTTCTGTGACAGTAAAACCAAAATTCCGACTAAGTCCCGTATTGACGTGTTTCCAAAACGAATCCGTAATATAATCATACACCCATGTGTAAACTCCGTATTGGCAAGATATAGTTACAGACCCCGCCCCTACAAATCTGACAGTAGCTGACGTAGCACTCGAAGATATAATGGTTGCGACAGACCAATCAGAAGAAAGCCAGTTAGCATATTCTATCCTACCGGCATCATTGTAGAGCGTTACTGTGTCCCCCACTTCGTAAGTTGCGTAGGCAGCCGATGTCGTTGGAATCAAACCGACCACCATTGCAATTGCGATGAACATTGATATAATGCGTTTTTTCATTTTTATGTATTCCTTTCAATTTTAAGAGTTTATTACAGTATAACACATAATTTAACAAGCGTCAACTGTGTTTATGCACGGAATTTCACCAGACAGGTCAGATAGGGAAATCACGTGTGAATAACAAACAGCTAAATCAACATAATAAGAGGGATAATAATAATTGAAGGGTAGGTACTAAGTTTGAAAGTAAATCGGCATATATTCGGAAAACGAAACTTTTATAGCGCGTTTGTGCAGAAAGGGCATGAGTAAAAATATGAAAGAGTCATCTAAGCTCCAAAAAGCACGTGTCAGCACGGAGTCGGTCATGACACCCGTGCCTGTGCAAAGCAACACTCACAGTTATACAATAGCCAACCGGACTAAAGAGCAAGTCATAAATGGCAGCGTTGATAAGCCGATTTCAAACGCTCACAAGGATTATGATACAGACCTTGCACGGGACAATCTTGAAAACGACAATACTGCGGCTGATTTACAGGATTTATAACTTATAATTTTAAATGCAATTCCCGCAAAGATTAGCGGGAGGCGGTTTTGCGGTCGTTTCGGCAGGTGTTGTATTGGGTGGCACAGTTGTCGTCTCGGGAGGTTTTTTCAGACCTTTACAGGAGACCGCACCGAGCGGCTGTGCAGGTCGCAAAACCGATTGCGGCATAAATCATGATAAAAGCGTGTTTTATCATGATTATACTACGACTGTAAATCATAAACCTCTTTATAATACCCGTTTTGTTTAATCAACTCGTCATGCGTTCCCATCTCGGCAATTTTGCCTTTTTGCAACACTATAATCTTGTTTGCATCTTTGGCAGAGGAAATGCGGGCGGCAATGATTATTTTTGTGCAAGAAAGCCCTCGCAAGCTTTCTTGTATATGCTTTTCGGTTTCGGAGTCAACTGCCGACGTTGTATCGTCGAGGATGAGGATTGACGGCTTTACCGCCAGTGCTCTTGCAAGGGCAATCCGCTGTTTTTGCCCACCGGAAAGCCCCACTCCCCTCTCACCCACTATAGTATCGTATCCGTTGGTGGTTTTCTCAATAAACTCATGCGCCGCCGCCATTTTTGCACAGTTGCGGACGGTTTTGCTAAGTTCCTGCGAACCCACATTGTCGACATTTACGCCGAATGCGATATTGCCCTCAATTGTATCGGAGTAAAGCAAAACCTCTTGTGTTGCAATCCCTATTGACTCGCGGAGTTCTTTCAGTTTCAGCATACGTATATTGTGGTTGTCAATTAAAATTTCTCCCTCTTGCACATCATAGATGCGCGGGATTAGGTTCACGAGGGTAGTTTTACCCGAACCCGTTTCGCCCATAATTGCAACAGTCTCACCCGCTTTTACTTTAAAGCTTATGCCCTCAAGAGCTTTTTCTCCTTGAGTGCCGCCGTAACCAAAGCTGACATTTTTAAATTCTACATCGCCGCGGATTGCTTTTATGTCAACCGCATCGGCGCGTTCAACAATTTTTGAGCGGCTGTAATAAACCTCGATAATCTTGTTGGCAGAGGCGGAAAACCTCTTTAAATCGCTTATTACATACCCCAATGTACTCATAGGCATTGACAATGCCCACGATAACATTGAAAATGCCATGTAATCGCCCATTGTAATCGCGCCGTTTATTGCGAACAGCCCGCCCGCAATCAAATGCACCGCGAAAATAGATTGTGAAACCGTTTCCATCGGCAAAAAGAACTTCCACCACGCTATTGCAGTTTTCTTGCTTTGGGCGGCGTATTTCTCGTTAGAATCCCTAAATCGGCTAATCTCGAAATCCTCTGCGGCGAACGCTTTTACAATTCTGTTGCCGGAAATGTTTTCTTCTGCGGCGGTATTTAATTCGGACAACCTCTCGCGCAGATTTCCGTACAAAGGGCCGACTTTTTTGTGGAACATGGTTGAGAACAACAAGATAACCGGAGTAATCCCTATCATGCACAATGCCATGTACGGGTTTATAGTAAAGTAAAATACACTTACCGCTGTAAAGCAGACTATGCTCTCAAACATCGTCTTAAACGACCATGCCGTAGTGTGGCGAACCATTTCAATGTCTCCCGAAAGCCTTGTCATAATGTCGCCCGTTCTGTATAAATCGTAAAAATCGGCATCTTGTGACTGCATACTGTTAAACAGATGGGAGCGGATTTTGTATACAGCACCTTGGGAACAGGCTTCAATAACCATGTCAAGCCCGTATCTCAACCCGGTTCGCACTAAATTAAGCACGATAGTCAGCCCTATAAGCATAAACAGAAAGTCCTGACGAGTTCTGAGATTTTCGGCGGCATTTTCGGATGAAATAAACGTATCAACAACTACCCTCATTACGAGAGGATTAAAAATAAGCATAATTTGCGCAACAAGCAACATCACCAACGCAAATATGTATCTGCGGCGATAGCCTTGCAAATTTTTCCACAGCCAACGGAATAAAAACATGAAACCCCCTAATGTATAATTCATAATTCATAATTCATAATAAGCACAAAGATGATTTTACCATATCTTAAATAAAATTGCAAGTCTTTTTTTGGATTTGTTTGTGTAGAAAGGGCAGGGGCAATAAAATGGGGATAAATCTGCGTAAGTTGAGAAAACAAAACTTTCAATCTCATGTTTGTGTAGAAAGGGCAGGGGTAATAAAATGGGGATAAATCTGCGTAAGTTGGGAAAACAAAACTTTCAATCTCATGTTTGTGTAGAAAGGGCAAGGGTAATAAAATGGGGATAAATCTGCGTAAGTTGGGAAAACAAAACTTTCAATCTCATGTTTGTGTAGAAAGGGCAAGGGTAAAAATATGACTGTTGTTTCTGTAATCGGTAAACCCTCGGATAAATGCTTAGAGGAAATAATCCTCTCGCGTCTCAGCAAATCATACAGGGTTACTTACATCAAGAACAAGAGCCTTGTACAAACCGGGCGGGGGTATGACATTGTTGTCTCCGACACTACCGAATTAAGGTCGCTTTATATCCCGGAGTGTATTATTATACTGAAAAGCGATGCTGATATAGTCCCGACTATTCCTCTGCCCGAAAAAAGCATAATTATCGCCAACTCAAAAAATATCGGGCAGCTTATGGCATTAAAAAAGTCATGCCTTAACGTAATTACCTGCGGCAGTTCGGAAAAAGATACCCTTTGTTACTCAAGCATTACCTCGGACAGTATCGTAATCTCCCTCAACCGTGAGATAACCGCTTTTTCAGGGCGGAAAATTCAGCCGCTTGAAATACCGATTGGGTTAGAGAAAATGCCCAAGGATGTCTATTACCCAATAGCGTTTACTGCGTTAAGATTGGTTTTAGATGACTTTAATTCGGAATTGGGCGGGCTTATTTAAGGCTATTTTTGCTTAACTTTTCTTGGACAACAAGTCAATATCGTCCAATCATCTGTGCGTAATTGACGAATATGTGGAATGAAAAGAGAAATATTAGACATCCTCGGAAATCAAAACGCAGACTACCGTCATTTTGCACAAATTTATTCCACAATATATATATATATATATATATGAAAATCGCTTAAAATCGATATTTTTCGAAAAAACACTTGACTTATGCAGGAAAATATGTTACCGTAATATACGAAGCTCGGATTTAATTTCCGATGAATTATTTAATGTTTAAGGAGTGATTTCAAATGAAAGCGAAAAATTTTATTTCGGTATTGGTTGCCGTTGCTTTAACACTTTGTCTTATAGCAACAGCAAGCGCGAACCAAAGCGACACTTTCCCGCGCTACTTGGAAGTAGGGTTCAATGACACGGGTACTCGGTTGGAATTTCGTGCCGCAAAAGGCGGAATCCCCGCACAAACTGCACTCGGATGGGTATCCGACGGCGAAAACAGCAACGAAGTTAAATTCATTGGCGATATTCATATCCAGGATGGTAAAACCAGCAGCACACACTCTCCCGGTATTGCAGGTGCAGTGGTATATAATGAAAATGCCATTGCGGGAGGAATAGCTGTCTCAGACCACGTTCCGGAAGGAAATTTATTTTTATCACTCGAAGTTGTCGGCACAGGAAGAATCAGCATGACAGGTAATTATTACATCGTGAGAGATGGCGAAGAAGTTGGAATCCCTTTTAATGTATCGGTAAGCAACGAAATCTGCGAAGGTGAATGCAATATTTGCAGTGTTAAACCTAAACTGGGATTTGTTATCGGCGGCGATGACGTGACAATCTTTGATGCACTTGAAGTCCTTAAAAATCTTGTTGACATGGATGGTTCAATCAGCAATTGCGAAAGCTCACGTTCCGCTTCTCTCATTACTGTTGATTCGATTAATTCCGGTGAACCTTCTATCTTTGACACGCTTGAGATTTTGAAACATCTTGTAGGTATGGATAGTATGATTTAAAGTCGCAACGGGCAGTAAAGTTAAAGAAACGTCGTAATTTTGTAAAAAAGTTACGGCGTTTTACTTTTGTTATTTCTCACGCATTTTCAAACTGACCGACTATAGTTATACGGATTCAAGTTTTTCATAAATTCCCGATATTTTTTACAACTATTTCACAAACAAACACTTGACTTGTCAAGCATTATGCGGTATAATAAAATAAAAAACACAAAATACCCACCACGGGTACTATACAAACGTCGTGTTATACGATAGAATAATTACTGTTTATCATAAATAAACAGTAAATTAAAAGGAGAATGTTGTCGATGAAAAACTTGAAAGTTGCGGCGAAATTGATGGTAAGCTTTTTGCTTATTGCGTTCCTTACTGCGGCAGTGGGCATAGCAGGAATTGTCGGAATGATTCGGATTGAAAATTCCGGGATATGGATGTATGAGAATGTGGCGGAGCCATTGCCCTATCTTGCGCAGGTGCAGGAAACATTACAGAATGCGCGGGTTCACGTGCGTGAAATGGTAATCGCGTCCATGACGGATAACCAAAGCGGGGTAGAAGCATCGTTTAGAGTGATTTCCAACGAGCTGATGCCTGAAATGACTCAAAATATGGACAGTTTTGAAAAGGTGTTGGTTAAAGGGAGTGATTCCGAGAAATTTTTCAATGAAGCACGTTCAACGTATGAAAATGGGCTTGTACCCGTTGTAGTCGCGATTTATGAAGCCTCAAAGTCGCAGGACAATGACACAATTCTCGAGCGTATGGAAGCCTGCCGTGTACTTAGCGACCAAATACTTGATAATTTTCACAGGTGCTTAAATCTGAAAGTGTCTGAAGCAGAGCAGGGAAGGATTGAATCGGCGGCTTTATCGAATACGCTGTTGATTTTGATTATCGCAGTGTTGGTTATTGCTCTATCTTCGGCGGTGTTCTTGTCGTTCTTTATTTCAAGGATTATCAGCAGGCCTCTTTCCGCAACCGCACAATTCTTTAAGTCGGCGGCAACCACGGGTGAGATTGTCTGCACACCGGAAATCGATGCAATGTTCAACAGCTTTAAGGAAAACAAAGACGAAATTGGGCAAATGATTGCCGATTGCGACAGTTTCATTGCGCGTATAATCCACATATCCGATGAGTTGGAAAGTGTTGCAAACGGCGACTTGACAATAAATGTTGATGTTCTTTCGGCTGCTGACACAATTGGTGTTTCCTTAAAGAAGATGGTAGATAATCTTAACAATATGTTCGGGGATGTAAACTCCTCCACAGAACAAGTATCAATGGGTTCAAGGCAAATTGCGGGCAGTTCGCAGTCACTTGCACAAGGAGCAACTGAGCAAGCCGCGGCGATTGAACAGCTATCCGCATCCATTACCGAAATATCGACAAAAACCCAAGATAACGCATCAATGGCGGGACGTGCCGCCGAGCTTGCAAACGTAATCAAGGTCAATGCCGAAAAGGGCAGCGAGCAAATGAGCGAAATGATGGAGGCTGTCAAGGATATTAATGAGGCGAGCCAAAGCATCAGCAAGGTTATCAAGGTCATAGACGATATTGCGTTCCAGACCAACATCTTAGCTCTTAATGCGGCTGTAGAAGCGGCACGCGCAGGGCAGCACGGCAAAGGCTTTGCAGTAGTCGCAGAAGAAGTCCGCAACCTTGCAAGTAAGAGTGCGGAAGCGGCAAAGGACACAGGGGTTCTCATTGCAAACTCAATCGAAAAAGCCGAGTTGGGTTCGCGTATTGCAGACGAAACGGCGGCAAGTCTCGCCGAGATTGTTTCCGGTATTAACGAGAGCAACGAGATTGTAAACGATATAGCGCGTTCATCCGAGGAGCAATCGGTAGGAATTGCTCAAATTAACCAAGGTATTGAGCAAGTAACTCAGGTTGTTCAGCAAAACAGCGCGACTGCCGAAGAAAGTGCGGCGGCATCACAGGAAATGAGCGGTCAATCAGACGTATTAGAAGAATTGATTGGACGGTTTAAGCTTAAGGTTTAGCTTAAACAGAAACATAACACGATAGATATTTTTTCTGCCGTCAGACCACGGACAAAGCCGTTGATTTCCACATCAACGGCTTTATTTTTATCTCACAAAAATCCCCAAACCCTATTGACTTCACAAAAAAATCATGCTATAATACAAACATCAATATAAAAGGAGTCTATACCAATGAAAAAACTGCTAACCTTAATCAGCATTACAACCATTGTAGCCGCCGTCACTGCCTGTTCAAATCCGGGTGCGGGCGATAATGATGTATTGTCGGCGACGGTGGAGGCGCAAACGAGTGTAGCGGAAACATCGGCAACTACATTTGACGAACCCAATAAACCCGAAAAAATTACAGTAGAAGCGTATCTTAACGGCGAAAAAATAAAAATCCCTGTTGGCGGATTTCCCTCTTATGACAGCGAAGAGGTAGAAGAATATCTTCACTTTGCACAAAGAGCGGTTGATTTGCTCGTTGGTTTGGATAATGATTTTGATGCCGCAATTGGGGAAATAAAGTTTGGTTTTAGTGAACATATAGAAAATAACGGCGAATGGGGGATGGATTATGTGTTAAGGCGATTTAACGATAACAGCAATTTAATTTCAATATCTGATGTCTCTTTTTTGCGCTTTGACAGTAATTTCGAAAATTTATTATATATCAGTATTAAAACCGGGTTTTCTAATATGGACAGAGCGACTTGGACGTGCATAGAATTTGTGAAAGAAAATGGTGAATGGATAATAAATAATCTGCATGATTCAACACAAGGTCATTAAAATGAATACGATATAAAAAAGACCTCTCTATGAAATAGAGGTCTTTTTTGTTGCATTTGCAACAAAAGTTGGCACTGTGGCGTAAAAACGCATGATAAAATATCATTACAAGGGAACTGAGGTTCGCTTGAATAATATTTTTAATGAGGTAATAAAAAATGGCAAACAAAAAAACAGTAGCAATCGAAATAGGGCATTGGTATGACCCTACTGAAAGAGGACACATTAACGGTGTTCATGAACTCGCAACTAACATCATCGTGGGGCTTGAAATTAAGCGTCAGATTGAGCGACATGGGTTTAAGACATTATTAAATGGCACAAAGCAAGATGGTGTAGCATTGGAAAACGGAGAAACACCGGGAATCGGAAAAAGCCTCGCTACGTTCTATAGTGAATTAAGCGGAATGAATTCCGAAGAACTGGTAGCAGGCATCGCTGTGCATTTCAATGCAACTATTACCGACTCACCGGGGTTTGAAGCCTATACGCAAACTACACAAATTAATGGTGGCGATGATATGCGTCAAGATTCGGAACAACTATGCAAAAAAATTGCTGATGAAATGAGAGAAATAAGAGGAGACGATATGATGCGTATTCCTGCCGTGCGAAATCCTTTTGAGTACGGAGTAGAGAGTAATGTATATCATATAAACAACCTTTCTGCTCCTTTTGCGTATTGCGAATTCGGATTTATGGATAATCCGCCTGATCGTTCCGGATTCGACACAATAGAAAAGCAGCAAGAATTCGGCAAAGCGGCGGCGAAAGGTATACTAAATTATTTAAACGTTGACTGGATTCCCGAGGTGTACGGCGGCGTGTCCGATTATCTCATCGGCGATGTCAATGCTGACGGCGTAGTGACAATGCTTGACGCGCTTGAGATTTTGAAGCACATAACCGGGCAGTCGAGTGCGGTTGGCGTGGCAACTCCGCTTACAGTCGCCGATGTTGACGGTGACGGGGAAATCACGATATTTGACGCGCTTGAAATTATCAAGAATGTTGCGGGGCTTCCGAGCAAAATTGACCCACCTGTGATTAATCCGCCCGGTAATGCGATTAAGATTGGGGATTATGTGTTTGATAGGTATGAATTTGGGACGGTTTTTGAGGATTACCAACTCGGACCTTCGTCATATAACACACCTTTTGTATTTGTACCCTTTTTTATTTACAAAAACAACATTTATTTTGAAGCCGCCTCTCTCACTTATATAGGGCATCATGTGGCGCAACATAATTTATATGTAAATCACCCGCACGCTATATGGGTTCCGGCTGTAGTTACAATGGGTGGCGGTCATGCCAATTTTAGAGTATTGGCAAACAGCAATTCCTTTAACACAACTGCATACGTTGAAGCTTTTTCCGGTGCAGACCGCTATGAATATTATTCTCGCTCTGATTTACCATGGGTTAACGGGACTTTTGTTGCAAGGCAAAAAAATTTTAATACTACAACCATCGAGCAAATCACAGCGGATGACACCCCCGAATTTATCAGTGAAAACTTGTACAATTTTTCGCCTAATGAAAAAGGTACGGGGGTGTTTATTGTTCCGCCTACATTCTTTGAGCAAGCGGGCATGACATTTTTTGAGTATATTAAAACCCTCACGCCTGATAATCTTTATACGCTTTTGTAGAATTAAGCGGTTTAAGGCTTGTTCAGTTTGGTGATAATCTCAACGGCTTTATCAAAATCAAATTGCTCAAAAGCTCGCGCCAACACACCTAACGACTCATCAATTTCGCCGCCGTATGTGAAACCGCTTACGGAATTGATGAGTTCGAGCGCGAGTGCGCTGTCAAACAGTTCGACTGCGGCGGACAGCTTAGGCAGTATCTCGTAAACCTTTGCAATATCCCCGGCGGCTTTTTCGTCTGCCTGCTCCGAAACGAGTATTTGCAGTTCTTTAATAAGCAATGACATATTATTCGCAAACTCGGAATACAACTCATCACAGGCTTCTTTTTCGCCCGATTTTGCGAGTTCCTCAATCTCTTTCGCGCTTTCGGCAAGCAGGTACGCGCCGATATTCGCGAGCATATTTTTTACGCCGTGAATCTGTATTGCGAAAAGCGAAATATCTTTGCCGATTAAATCATTGAGTTTTTGCATACTATCGGGTAAAAGCCCGGTTATCATGCGGACATTGCTCTCTAAAAGCGGGTACGAGCCGCCCGCATAGGTGAGTGCGCGTTCCACCGAAACGCCGTCAATTTGAGCTAACAAGGCTGCAAATTCGCAGACTACTTCGGAATCATCGGCAGTTTTTGAGTCGGAATCCGCATTAACATTTTCCCTCTTTTTTATTTTCTCTTCGGGAAGCCATTTAAAAAGCATATCCTCAAGCTTTTCGGGTTCAACGGGCTTGGCGAGAAAATCGTTCATACCGCTTTCCAAAAACAGCTCCCTCATTCCCGAAACAGCATTTGCCGTCAACGCAACAATCGGCAATGTTTTAAAGGATTCGTCTTTCAAACCGCGGATAAGTTTTGTTGCTTCAATGCCGTCCATTTCAGGCATCATGTGGTCCATGAAAACAACGTCGTATTCGTTTTGCTGAACCATTTCGATTGCTCCCGCGCCGCGTTTTACGGTGTCCGCTTTTATGGAGTATAAAGAGAGCAATCCCTCAACAACTAACAAATTAGCGGTAATATCGTCAACCACAAGTACTTTAGCGTCAGGCGCGTAAAGCGGCATAAACTCATTATCTTTACCGATTTCCTCATGTGTTTCTCTTACCCCGTTGAGAATATTCGCAACAGAAAGAATGTGCGACGGCATTGTAAGAGTCTGCACGCCCCTAAACGCAACATTCTCCGAAACATCGGCAAACAGCACTATTTCCGGCTTAGGCTTAGTGCTGCGCCTGCAATGCTCCTTGAGTTCCGCCGTGATGTTTCCGTAACGGAATGCGGGAAGGAAAATATGAGTAAACTCACTGAGTTTATCGCGTACATCGCTTAGATTATCAACCCGTACATATTTTACTCCGAGGTTGTTCAATGAACGCTCAACCGATTCGGCGGTCAATCTGCGCTCCCCATAAAACAGCACATACTTTTCCTCAAGATTTTCAACCTTTGCAAACGGAACAAATTCACGGTATCTTTGCGGCAACGATACCGTGAAAACGCTGCCTTTACCCACTTCGCTTTCAATTGTGAATTGACCGTTCATTGCTTTGCAAAAGGATTTTGATATTGCCAAACCGAGCCCGGTACTTTCCGCCGCCCAACGCTTAAAAGTTCCGAGAGGTTTATTAACGGCTGTCAGCCTTTTTAAATCGTGTTCGCTTATCCCTGCCCCGGTGTCTTTGATGCTTATTACAAGCACGAAAGAATTATCGGTGAATTTATCCCGCGAAAGTTCAAGGCGAATCGCCCCTTCTTTAGTGTATTTTACTGCGTTTGCCAAAAGGTTGAGCATTATCTGCCTTACCTTGGTTCTGTCCCCGATAAGCACAGCGGGAAGAGAGGGTTCAATATCGACCATCATGCGGACTCTGTTTCCGGTCATACGCATACGTATAATCCCGACTACATCATTTACCACCGATGCCAGTACATACTCCTCCGACTCAACCTCAATTTTCCCCGTTTCAATTTTAGACAGGTTGAAAACATCGTTGATTATAAACAAAAGGTTGTTGCCCGCATTCCGTATGGTGACTGCATTGTCGTAAATCCCCGGCGGCGGCTTTTCTCTTACAATAAGCTCGCTCATCCCTATAATAGCGTTCATCGGGGTGCGTATTTCGTGCGACATACGCGCCAAAAATACTGATTTACTGTTGCTTTCACTGTCCGACATTGCTTTATCATATGCTATTTTAAGTAAAAGAGCAATTAGCAAAAGTGCGAACAAAGTCCCGAATGCACCCAAAATAGATGCGGTAAAATACAAATCATTATTATAATCGGTAAGCGGAGTAAGCACAACCAAGTAAAAGTCCTCCATAATTTGTCTTCCGTAAGCAGATGCGGGCGAACCATCGTTATTGGGTACTCTTATATCGGAAGTCTCGTTTTCGCTGAATAAAACTTCGAGTGCGTCCGCGTATTCACGGCGGTATGCCGCCAAATTAATTCCGACATAATCATCAACAGTGTGCGCAATTATATTAGATTCGCGGTCAATCAGCATCACATAACTGCGTTCAAAGAGGTTACCCCCGTGAATCGTACTGTTAAATCTTTTCATGTAAAGGTCAACCGCAACTATTCCGACTTCCACATCGTTTACTTTCAGCTTTACGGAGGCGGAAATTATGAGCTGACCGGTATGCGAATCGGCATAGGGGGGAGAAAAGACTACCTCGCCCGCCTCGGCATTTTCCGCAATTGTGTACCATAGGCGTTCCTGAGGAATATAAGGTATCAAATTGCCTTCACTGTCCTTAAATCCGGTAACGGGGTCTTCGGGGTCCCACAAAGCTCCGTTTATAAACTCTCCGTGAATATAACCGTAAACCAAGCTGATGTCGCTGCCGATATTTTGGTTTTCTTCCGCCCACCTGTGTATAGCCACAAAGTTTTCCAAAACGTCTTCAACAGTCCCCCCGTTATTGAGAGTGTTCGATGCTGTCGCACTTGCGTTTCTTACGGCGACTTCAAGCTCAAGCAGGTCGGTTTGTATTTGACTTTCGGTAAAGTTGACAACCAATTCCGCTTTTTCGTAAATATTGCTCTGCAACATTCCGTAAAGCGAAAAAAAGCTGACTGCAACCATCATCCCGAAAGCGGCAACGACAAAAATCAGCGAATGCATATTCTTTTTTACAACATTAAGTATCCTCATTAGACCTCCACAAAAATAACCGCCTACAGAATATTTATACAGTACTTAAAATTATAACAGAGGCGGTACACAAATGTCAAGCGAATTTTCACAGTTTATGAAAAACTATATAATTTCACCAAACAAAACCAATTAAAATTTGTGGAAAATCACAACAACATTTTTGTAGAAAAACTATTGACTTGTTGGGTCAATGATGTTATACTAATATTGACCGATTAAGTCAATGACTGTAAAAAAAAGGGGGGGTGAACGCATGAGCGATTGTGAGCGGCATAAAATCATGGCGATAGACAGAGAAAAGCGGGACAGGATTATTAATGCGGCGATGAAGGAGTTTAATAAAGGCTACAAAAACGCATCTACAGATGCTATTGTAAAAGAAGCGGGGATTTCAAAAGGGTTGTTGTTTCATTATTTCGGCAGCAAAGATAAGCTTCTCGATTTTATTATTGAGTACGCAATCGAAGTTGTTGTAAAGGAGTATTTTGAGCTAATCAATTTTGAGCAGCGGGACATTCTTGAAAGGATATGGCAGACTGTTCTTTTGAAATTCGATTTGTCGTATAAATACCCTATGATGTTCGATTTTTTGACAACTGCCTACAAGGAAAACATGAACGGTGTTGTTTTGGAGATGTACGGGCGGGTAATGAGCGAATTTACGCCTCGGTTCTTTTCCGGCATTGACGAGAGCTTATTCAAAGACGGAATTGAGCCGAAGATGGCAATGAATGTAATCTACTGGACACAGGTAGGCTACTCACACTCACAATTAGAGCAAATTGACTCAACGGATATAATTGATTTCCAAAAGGAATACGAGCGATACCTGAGCGAAATACAAAGCTACTTCGATTTATTCAGGAAAATATTCTATAAATAGAAAGGGTAAGGGTAAAACTTTGAAAGTAAATCTTGCGGTAAATGGGAAAACGAATTTATGTTGCACACTTGTGCAGAAAGGGCAGGGGTAAAACTTTGAAAGTAAATCTTGCGGTAAATGGGAAAACGAATTTATATTGCACGCTTGTGCAGAAAGGGCAGGGGTAAAATCTAATGACAAGAACTATTCAAATTGAGGAGCTTACAAAAAAATTCGGGAAATTCACTGCGCTTGACGGGGTAAGCCTACAAGTCAAGCCGGGCGAAGTGTTCGGATTTATCGGGCCTAACGGGGCGGGAAAAACCACCACAATACGGGTACTCCTCGGGATTTTAAAGGCGACGTCGGGCAAGGCGGAGGTTTTTGGAATGGAGGCGTGGAAAGATGCTGTAGAGATTCATAAGCGCATTGCCTATGTTCCGGGCGATGTTAATTTGTGGCAGAATCTCACGGGCGGGGAGGTCGTTGATTTATTTGTAAGCCTGCGCGGAAAAGGCAAGAGCAACCCTCAATTGAGGGAGAGGTTGATGAACGATTTTGAGCTTGAACCATCCAAAAAGTGCCGCACTTACTCTAAAGGGAATCGCCAGAAAGTTGCATTGGTGGCGGCGTTCGCATCAGATGCAGACTTGTACATTCTCGATGAGCCGACTTCGGGATTAGACCCGCTTATGGAGCAAGTCTTTCAGAATTATGTGGCGGAGGTAAAGGGACAAGGGAAAAGTGTTTTGCTTTCAAGCCATATATTGCAAGAGGTTGAGCGGCTTTGTGACAAGGTTGGGATAATACGCGGCGGAAAAATTATCGAAACAGGCACTTTAGAGTCACTCAGGGAAAATAACGCCGATACGTTAGAGAAAATCTTTATGAAGCATTACGGAGGTGAGCAAGTTTGAAAGTAAATCCGCATAAATGGGAAAACGAAACTTTAGGCGGCACGTTTGTGCAGAAAGGGCAAGGGTAAAAGTTTGAAAGTAAATCCGCATAAATGGGAAAACGAAACTTTAGGCGGCACGTTTGTGCAGAAAGGATATGGGTAAAAGTATGAAGGGATTATATAATAATACGCTTATGCTTATTAAGTTTATTCTAAAGAGGGAACGGGTTATTTCCTTGATATGGGTGTTGTCGTTGGTGTTAATCTCATCTGCGATTGCGCCCGGAATGGCGAGTCTTTTTGACGATGAGGCAAGGGCGCAGTTTGCGGCAGTATACGATAATCCCGTAATGGTAGCCATGCTCGGCCCGATTTACGGAGCAGACAATTACACGGCGGGGGCGATGTACGGCGGAATGATGTTGCTGTGGTACGCGATTGCAGTCGCTGTCATGAACGTGTTTATTGTAGTACGCCATACCCGCGCAAATGAGGAACAAGGCAGGGAGGAGGTAATCCGTTCCCTTCCTGTGGGGCGGCTCGCCAACATAAATGCCGTAATGATTTCAGCGGCGATTATCAACGGGATTCTCGCAGTTGCAACCGGGTTTGGGCTTTTTGTGACAAGCGTTGAGGGAATGGATTTTGCCTCGTGTATGTTCTATGGCGCGGCAACGGGTATGGCAGGACTGGTATTCGCCGCAATAACAGCAGTGTTTTGCCAGTTGTCATCGAATACAAGCGGCGCAATGGGTTTGTCGTTTATGTCGTTGGGTGCGGCATATGCACTTAGGGCGGCGGGCGATGTCGGTAACGAAACATTGTCATTAATAAGCCCGTTGGGTCTTGTCCAACGCTCAAAGGCGTTCGTAGAAAACGATGCCGCACCTTTAGCGGGATTGCTTGTCATTGTGTTAGCCTTTACTGCACTGGCATACAAACTCAACTCGGTACGCGACTTGGGGCAAGGGTTTATTCCGGCGCGACCGGGGCGAAAGACGGCATCAAAATCCCTTTTATCACCGTTCGGGCTGTCGCTCAGGCTGTTGCGTAACACAATTATAATATGGTCCGCTGTAATGTTTATCGGCGCGGGTTCTTACGGCTCGGTAATCTCCGACATTCCGAATTTTGTAAGCGAAAGCCCGGAATATCTTCAATTAATGGGAATTCCTCACGAAATGCTTGAACATATTCCCGATGAAACGAAAGCCGAAATAATAGTAGACGGCTTTGGCGCGTATGTGACTTCAATGATGTCGTTGATTGCGCTTATACCCGTGCTTATAGCGGCATTAAAGCTTAGAAGCGAGGAAAAAGAGGGGCGGGTTGAACACTTGTTATCCCGCGCGGTTTCGCGGAGCGGCTACCTGTTATGCTTTACTGCAATTTCAATTGTGATGAGCGTGATAATGCAGGTTGCGACTGTTTTGGGGCTGTACTACTCGACAGAAGCGGTATTAGGCGGCGAGTCCAACCCCTTTGTGTTGCAAAGTTTGTTTAAGGCGAGCCTTGTCTGTCTCCCCGCATTTTGGGTTATGATAGGTATTGCCGTTTTGCTGACCGGGCTGTTCCCGAAATTGAGCGGCATAGCGTGGGGGTATTACGGTTTCGTCTGTTTTTCATCGTTGATTGGCGGAATGGCAGTTCTCCCCGATTGGCTGACGAAGTTGTCGCCAATGGCGTTTATACCCGAAATACGTGTTACCTGTTCGGAGCTTTTTGTGTCCGATGAAGTCAACCTTGTAACTCTTACGGCAATGTGCGGTGTGGCCGTTTTATTAATCGGCGCAGGTGTTGCGGGTTATCGTAACCGCGACATGACTTAATAAGGTATAGTCGTTTAACTTAAAAAGTGCTTGAAGATTTGCGTGAAGATTTTTCGTCAGACAAGGCGAATTTTGTGCGAATATCCGCTGATATTTAAGCAAAATTCAACGCAGAGTTGACG
>Ga0099364_10004102_pt1 | contig 22148 bp, 21 predicted proteins | sample TergutTh196P3_FD_73070 | JGI IMG/M metagenome (GOLD analysis project Ga0099364, IMG submission 73070) | Microcerotermes parvus P3 segment gut microbial communities from Pointe-Noire, Republic of the Congo - Th196 P3 | ecosystem: Host-associated > Arthropoda: Insects > Digestive system > Gut ...
GTTCCCTCCTTCGAGGGAATAACAGTTCTCTCGAAGGAGGGAATTTACGGATTTTTTTGATTTTTTGATGAATTATTTGAAGGCTACTTTTATCCTGCATTATTCATAAGTAGCGCAATCCAGCGCAATCCGTTAGGATTGCATCTCTCGGTAGAAACGATAAAGCCGCACACCACCTGGCAATCCGTTAGGATTGCATCTTTCAATGAATATAGATTAAGCATTCTATTTCAAAAGACGCAATCCTAACGGATTGCAGAGGCAAATCGTTGTATATCATTATTCTACCGAGAGATGCAATCCTAACGGATTGCAGAAGTAATCTGTCCAAACTGTGTATCTCCTATAATCCATCTATCTTTTGCGACAATTTGAAATGCACCCTTTTTTATCTGCGTTTGCCCTGCTTTCTTATCGCGAATTTTGCAAAACAAACAAAGTTTTCATATATTTGCCGCGAAATATGAAACGTCAATTTTCAATTTCGGTAAAGTAGAGTATAAATTTTTTAAGTAAATAGAACGCGTGAGTAAAAAAAAATATTTTCATTTTGCTTTTCATCTTGTGTTGTTGCTGGTTTTTGCCGGTTGCAACAAAGATAAAAACCTTTTCAGTCTCGATACAGCTAACTCGGTATCGCTGTTTATTTCTCCGGCTGACAGTATTTTGAAAGACCACAAGCTTTTTAAAATAACAGAAGATGGCATTGTAAAAGAGGTGTCTTATTTGAATAAAAGAGGCAATCAAATAAAAGAAACTTTCATTCCAGAAATGATATTCACCATAAGCAACTCCGATTTTTTTGCTATTAGCATTAAAAATCAATATCATAAAACTAATACTTATTTGGTTAGAAAATCAGATGGCGTTGTTTTTGATATGAACGTTTATTTAGAATTATCCGATAACAACCGAATTGGAGGTTATTCCAATTCAGAGTATTTTGCTCTCGATGAAAACAAAAACATGTATTTTCAGAGCTCAAAACAGATATTCAGATTGAACATCAGCAATCTGAACAATATTACATCTATTCCTTTAATCGTTGATTCGCAAATGCTATTTTGGGGATTTACGGTTTCTGCAAAAGGAGAAATTTTTTACAACGCAAGAGGTGTTTATAAAGTGCGCAGAGCAGCAGGAGGATTAGCCTATGTTCCTAACATTAAGATTAGTACTAATATTTGGACGGGTTTAGACGGCAGAATAAAATATATCGTAGATGGAATGAATCGCGTTGGATATAGTACATACATCTATCCGATTAGCGTATACGCAGTTGACATAGATACAAACAATGCAGCGCATTTTACAGTTGACAAAACTATTGATGCAACAGGCGGGTGGTATCATGGCGCTTCTTTAATGTTGAGATTCAACAACAGGGTAATACTTATTCCTGTTAATTTCTATGGCGCTTCAAATTTTCTTGAAGTAGAAAATCCCTCAAACACCATTAGAGAGATAATTTTATCTTACGGCATAAGCAGTATAAACAGGGCTGTAAATTCCGACAATTATTACTATTTGAGTGGTATCAGCACATTGCAACAGCCGTTTTTAATAAAAGTAGCCACTGCTACCGATTCTGTAACAGAATTGCTTCCCGCAAACGCCTACGAAATATATGAAATGGCAGTAAGCAACAACGACCATCTAATATTTAATGCCTTGCGGATGTCTGACGGCGTAAAGATTTTAGGAGAAATATCTCCCAGCGGAGAACTTAAAATAATTGACGAGCAAATGAATGTTGAGGTAGCGGTATTGAAAATTAACTAAAAAATTTACATAATCATTCCGGCGCCAACTGTTTCAAACGTTTTTGGGTCTATAAAAATCATGCTTCCGGTAACGCGATTTTTCTTATATTTGTCAAACACAAGCGACGATGCAGTTTTCAGCGTTATTTCGGCTATATCGTTCATAACGAGGCTCTCTATGCCTGTTTCTTTCTGTAAATTGCTGATATTTATACGATTGTCTATGCTTTTTAATTGCTTCTCTGCTGTCTTTTCAATCTTTCAACAGCCGTTTCTAACGATTCTGTTGGTTCTATGATATTGTATGCTCCCCAGAAATCTTCGTCATAAAAATCTAATACTCTGTCGGTCAGCACTTGATTAGGTCGGAAGGAGTCTCTGCGCGAAATTGTTGCAACATTTTGCATGTTTACGTCGGTGACTACCATTTCGCTCACAACAGCGTAGTTAGTCGAAAATAAGCGACGTCGCCAATCGCACCTGAAATGCAGTTCATTGCGGATATAGCTCAGATAGCTAACTCCTCCGCGTTCCTGGTAGGATACCACATATGAAACTTCTTCGGGACGAAACCGCAGTCCAAAAGGTCTTTTCCTTAGAATCATTTCCGTAACCTTATTACGGTCGCTCATATCTAACTGAAATTCAGCGCGTGTGAAGGCTAATGATTCCCTGTCGATGTAGAACGTGCCGTGATACATCGGATATGGCTTGCTAACATTAGGTTTGAACGTGATAACATACTGGTCGCGACCGTTGATTTGGGTAATTTCGTCCATCCTGTAACTGAAATCCGATAGCGTTTCCCTGTCTAACAATATATCTGGGTTCTTCACTATATCAACGAAGATTGACAAATTAGGACCGCCAAGCAATTTGACTGCTAATGTGTCAGTTGCTCTTTGGCTTATTAATCTGCGTCCTTTCAAAATTTGCAACCTGTCCAAGTCTGAAAATTCGGTATAGGGCGTCTTGTGCAGGTCTACTACTGCTTCGGAAATATTGATATAATTTCGGCGTTTTTGAACAGTTTCCCTGTAAAATCCGGTTAATTGGCTCGAAGAGACGCTGTAGTTTTTAGGGATTTTGCTAACTGCTTCCTGAACTATATAGAAGGCGTCAAAACCATGTACTAATACGTCGCTCAGTATTGCAACGAACTGTGTCATCGTTATTTCAGCTCGTGCAATATTTTCGCCTCTCACGGGAAGCCGGTAACTGTTGTACCCCAGGTGTGAAAATTCAACGAAAGCAGCATCGGTGGCTGTATTGGGTATTTTCAATGTAAATTCACCGTCGGAGTTGCTTACCGTACCAATATTATAACCTGCTACCGTAATGGTAACATATTCAAGCGGTCGACGGGTCAGTTCGTCCCTGATAATACCGCTTACGGTGAAGAAACTGTCTTGCGCATTTGCTCCGCATAGTAGAGCAAGCAACAGAAGATTTGTGATGATGATTCTTTTTAATGATTTCATTTTTATATGTTTATTAATAATGTTTTATTTCAATTTTCAATTTTCAACTTGAGCTATCTGGTGAATCCCATGCAGCCATGCACAACGCCTTCCAATACAGCCGGTATGATGAAAAGGTCGTTACGGGCGTCGAATAAAAAATCGGCAGGACCACCAATTCTTGTTGATAACCTTAGTTGTCCCGTAGCCTTTGTATCAATGTCTACCCATTTTATAACTCCACGACGGGCAAATTGTACCCAATCGCTGTAATACAAACGTTTGCCATTGAGCGCTAATCCATAGAAAATTCCTTCGTCATCGGTCAATTGCGTATATCTCTTTGTTCGCATTTCAATCGCGCCCAATTTACCGTTTGTGAGGCTGTCAGTACCCATACTGCACACATACATTTGTCCGTTGTTGATTAACAGCCCTGTAGGCGCCACGGTTTCGACCCATTTTTGATAATTTCCGGTAGACAGGTCTACCTCGAAGATGGTATTTATATCCGTAGCCGACACGTAAACTGTTCTATCATTAAGATTTGCTATGGCGGTTAGCTGCGAGGTATTTTCCTTTTCAAAACTGATTTCGAATATTTTTCTTTGCGTTCTCAAATCGAAACCGATTAGACGGTCGATGTCGCAAACATACAACGTTCCCTGTATTGCTTCTATGCCGCGCGGATTGTTCAATCCGGTGATGAACCTTGTAGGGTCTTGCTGACTTCCGTCGCTTCTAACGCGCGAAATGTATCCGTCGCCGTCGGCGACCGGTAGTCCAAAGTTTTTGCCGGAGTTGGATAAATATATTTGCCCTCCGTATTGTGTAGCGCTTACGGGCGAATCGAAACCGCCCAAACTCCACTGGTCCTGTCCGAAAACAGATAATGAAAAGGTGCAACTGACTATAAATAAAGCGAATAATCCTTTTTTATACATGACAAGTTTATTTAAAATTAAACTAACAACTTATTTTATATTACAACTACAAAATTCGCGCCAAATATTCTTAAAAAAACAAAAAAAATCAAAAAATAAAAAAAAAAACGTTATTTTTGCGAAAAAATAAATTTTGTATGTCAAAGAAAGAAATCGAAAAAATTGATAAATCAATAGATTGCAAAGGATGCACCGATGTAGTTGCACTGAAAAAAATTGACCTGACGCATACTGTCGCCAAGAAAGAGTACAAGGCGGAGATGGCAGAATTGCGTATACGTCTTGCCGAGCTTCAAAGAAAATTGCTCGATTTGAAAATCCCTGTTGTCATTGTGTTCGAAGGATGGGGGGCTTCGGGCAAAGGCACTTGTATCTCAAAAATCCTTTATCCCTTAGACCCGCGTCATTTCAACGTCTATTCGATGGACAAAATTCCCGAAGAGGTAGCAATGCGCCCGTTCCTGTGGGACTATTGGAGGAAAATTCCGTCAAAAGGCAGAATAACAATATTTGATAAAAGCTGGCATCGCTACGTACTTCCGGAGCGTATAGAAAAAAGACCGCTGTCGCACGCTGAAACGAACGGATTTTACTATGACGTAGAATCATTCGAACGTAAACTTACAGATGACGGAGTTCTTATAGTTAAGTTTTTTCTGCATATAAGTCAGGAAGACCAAAAAGCGCGTTTCGACAAACTGCTCGGCAATCCTGATACAGAGTGGCGAATAGATAAACATGATTTGCTGCAAAACCGTGATTATAAATCACATCTGAAATATTTTGAAGATATGATAATCAAAAGCAATTTCGATTTTTGCCGATGGAATATCATTGAAGCGAATGATTTTAACTACGCTGCAATAAAAATGTACAAAATTCTGATAAATAAAATCGAAAAAGTGGTGAACAAGGCAGAGAATATTTCTTGCGACAAATCGACACAGGATTCGCAGAAAGACAAAGTACATCACTGCGAATTTGCCGGATTGTTGGCTTCGGTTAATCCCGATAAAGAAATATCTCAAAACGAATATAAAGAACAGCTTGATTATTACCAGGATAAACTATCTCATCTTGAGCATAAGCTGTACATTAAACGAAAGCCCGTAGTAATAGTTTACGAGGGCTGGGATGCTGCCGGAAAGGGAGGCAATATCAGCAGGATGACGCAAAAGCTTGACCCGCGCGGATATGAGGTTATACCAATCAGCGCGCCTTCGCAGGAAGAATTGTCGCGCCATTACCTGTGGCGTTTCTGGAAATCGGCGCCAAAGGACGGACACATCGCTATATATGACCGTTCTTGGTACGGACGGGTATTGGTAGAGCGCGTAGAAAAATTTTGTTCCGACACTGAATGGCAACGCGCATACAAGGAAATAAACGATATGGAGATTCATTTGCACAATCACGGAGCCATAATTTTCAAGTTCTGGCTGCAAATAAGCAAAGAAGAACAGTTGAAACGGTTTCAACTGCGCGATTCAGACCCGTTGAAACAATACAAAATAACCGAAGAAGACTGGCGTAATCGCGCTAAATGGGACGATTACGAAAAAGCCGTTGACGAAATGATTGGAAAAACAAGCACAAACTATGCCCCATGGACAATCGTAGAATCGAACAATAAAAAATATGCGAGAATAAAAACTCTGAAAATGGTAGTTGATACGCTTGAATTGGAGTTGAGATAAAACATAGCCGGCAATTATTTTCTGTTTCTGAAAAAGTTATGAAAATGGCTGTCATGTTTTTTTGGAGGGAATATTCCCGACTTGACTAATCTTACGTCTTCTACAACGTAAAAAATCATCGGGTCAAATTCTACGAGCATTTTTTTAGCCTGTTCTGCGGTTTTTCGATTTATTATCGTATACAATATTTTTACCTTTCCAGCCGAGCCGTCGCCTTCTACTACGGTGGTACCAAAACCCGCTTCGTTCAAAGTTTTTTGCAAAGAATTTACGTTTTTTGACGAAAAAACTATGATAAGTTGCGAGCCGATAGCAAGCCGTTCTTCTATGTTCATACCTATAAAATTTCCTGCGGCATATCCTCCGGCGTAGGCGAGGTAGCATATTATGCCGTCGGCGCTTTTGAATATCTCGTTGATAACAACTATCCAAATAAACAGTTCGAAAAATCCCAATATGGGGGCAATACTTTTTTTGCCCTTGGATATGAACACAATCCGCATAGTGCCAAGACTAACGTCGCAAATACGGGCGACAAATATTATAAGCGGAAGTATGATATATTGATATATTTGGATATCTGTCATATAATAATTATTTCGTCCTTGAATTTTTTCATTCCAGTTGTTGCTTTTTCGCGAATCATCGTAATATTTCGTCCCGAGTATGCTACTTCGTTTGGGTCTATGAGGTAAATTTTTGCGTTGCGGTCGGCATATCCTACTAATCCTGCTGCCGGATATACGTTAAGCGAGCTGCCTACAATTAGCAATATATCCGCTTTTGATACTATTTCGGCAGCTGTAGATATTAGCGGTACTGCTTCTCCGAACCACACTATGTGCGGTCTCAATTGACTGCCGTCAGGCGCTGTTTCTCCCCATTCAATAGGATTATTTCCGATGTCGATAATCATGTTAGGGTCGGTTGAACTGCGCGCTTTTGTTAGTTCGCCGTGCAGGTGGATTATTTTTGTACTTCCGCCGCGCTCGTGGAGGTCGTCCACGTTTTGAGTTACTATGGTCACGTCAAAATCTTTTTCCAACTCGGCTAAGATACGATGTGCGTCATTAGGTTCGACCTCGCCAAGCTGTTTGCGACGCTCGTTGTAAAAATGCAGCATCAACTGTGGATTCTTGTGCCATCCATCAATACTTGCAACCTCCATAACATCATATTGTTCCCACATACCTCCCGAATCGCGGAAAGTAGTGATACCGCTTTCTGCGCTAATTCCTGCGCCCGTCAGTGCAACTATTTTTTTAAAATTTTCCATATTACTTTTTTTATGTCTATATCAATATTATTAACGATTTTTACTATATTTTGACGGCAGCAAATTCATATTACCGCCCCTGTTAGCAGTTTCAATGCAGTTTCGGCTATTTTTGCGTTGAATTTTGCTACAATCAGTCTATTTGTTGCCGATATGTAGCTACGTTGTACGTCTCGCAGTTCTACTGCCGATATTGCGCCTAATCTGTACCTGTCCATCGAAATATCCAGGTTTTCGGCTGCTAATTCAAGGTTTGTCGCTTCGAAATTTGTCAGGTTTCGATACACTATATATGTGCTGTAGGCGGCTGCTACCTGGGCTTCTACATCTTTTTGTATCTGTTCCTGTCGTATTTCTGCCGATTCCAAATCAATTCGGGCGTTTGTTATTTGCCTGCTAATATTCATTCCGTTGAAGAGCGGCACGCTCATTGTAGCGCCGTAGTTGAATGTTCCTGAGCGGCTTCTCTCTATTTGTCCGGTTGTTGATTGCATTCCCGCCATTGTGTAGTTCGATGTAATTCTAAGTCGTGGATATTGTGACCCTTCTATCGCTTTTAGGGTGAACGCCGCCACGTTGACCGACATTCGCGACAAAACGACGTCGGGATTTTCGGCAAGCGCCTGGTCGTATATACTTACGTAGTCGAGCGTATTGTCTACTACAATAGTATCAGAAGCAAAGAAATCAGTTGTTATTTCTCTTGCCATTATTCTATTTAATTGAATTTTTGCTTTCCTCAAATCTTCTGTTTGTCTGATATACGAAGCCGTATCGGCATTGTAGTCTACTTGTGCCGAAAGCAAATCGACTTTGGAAACTCTGCCGCCCATAAATCGGTCGTTGGCGCTATGCACCCGCAGGCGCGATATCCGCAAAATGTGCTGGTATGCTTCCAATTCCTGCTGTTTGCTAACTATGTCGAAATAAACGTTCATAATGTTGGCGATGGTTTGCTGTATGGTTCCCCGCAAATTTTCATGCCCCATCAATTCCAATTCTTTCAAACGTTCGAGATTGGCAAACATGGAAAATCCATCGAAAACAGTCCAGTCCATAGCAACGTTCGCGTTCATGTTGGTCGTTCCGGCTCCTGTTGTATATTGGCGTTCTCCGTTAAAAGGGAGGCTACTGCTGTTGGCAATACCTCTGTTAATTGTCCCGTTAAGGGTCACATTCGGCAACATGCCCGCATTACCATGCGTGACGTTGTTGCTGCTTATCTGTTCGTTATTGCGCGCCAGAAGGATACTGTAATTATTTTCCAATCCTTCGGCTATTGCGTCAATCAGGCTTAGATGCTGAGCTCTCTGCGCCGATGCCGATGTGCAAAAAACAAACAATATTATAACAGTAATCTTATTGATATTAAGCATGTTATCTTTATTGAAGTCATTTTATTTTCGGCACAAAGATACAAATATTTTTTTTATTTTTTTATATTATTAAAAATTTTTATATCTTTGCACCCGCATAATTTGTTCTATAATGAAAAAGTTGTTTTTATATATTTTATTGATACTCTTAGGGTTTACATCTTGTAGCCAATATGAAAAGTTGCGCAGGAGTTCCGATTTTGAGTTGAAATATCGCAGGGCGTTCGAATATTATCACGCGGGCGATTTTATCAGAGCCGGACAACTGTTCGATGACGTTGTACATGCTTTTCGCGCAACCAACAAGGCTGACACGGTGGCGTTCTATCAGGCTATGAGTTATTTGCGGCAAAGGAATTATGAGCTTGCATCTCATTTCTTTAGTCGTATTTTCAGAGATAGCCGGCTATCGCCCTTTGCCGTGGAAAGCGAATATCTCGCCGGATATTGCTTCTACATGCTAAGTCCGCGCTCTTCTCTTGACCAGGAATATACATATTCGGCAGTTGAGGCGTTCCAAATATTTCTGATGCGTCATCCCGAATCAGAGTTCGCCGAAAATGCCGGTAGATACCTTGTAGATATGCAGGATAAGTTGGTAGACAAATCGTACCTGACCGCCAAATTGTACTATGACCTTGGTCAATACAGGGCATCTATCATCGCGTTGAACAACAGTTTAGACGATTATCCCGAAACAAAACATAGGGAAGAGTTGATGTATTTGCTGTTGAGGTCGAGTTATCTCTTAGCCGAAAACAGTGTGCAGGCGAGAAGATTAGAACGTTTTCAGGCTACCGTAGATGAATATTATTCCTTTATAGGCGAGTTCCCCGAAAGCCAGTATAGCAGAGACGCTCAACGTATGTACGACAGAGCAGACCGTTTCTTGAAAGCAAGGGCAAGAGGGGAGGAGGATGATGAATTATGAATTAAGAATTATGAATTAATAGTTAATAGTTAAAAGTTTAAGAATTAATAATTTAATATGGATTTAAGAAAGTCAAAGGCTCCAATTACCACGGTTACCCGCAATTTGGATTATTTGTATGCACCCACGGGTAATATTTACGAGACGATTGTAATTCTTGCCAAACGCGCTAATCAGATTAACGTAGAGATGAAGCAGGAATTGAACCGCAAGTTAGAGGATTTTTCAAGTTATCAGGATAACCTCGAAGAGGTGTTCGAAAACAAGGAACAAATAGAAGTATCGCGCTTCTACGAAAAATTGCCAAAATCGTCGTTAGTTGCATTGCAGGAATTTATGGACAACGAAATATATTATCGAAGTCCGGTAAGCGGCGCCGAGTCAAGCAAAATATGACCCTTGCAGGGAATAATATTATTGTGGGCATAACGGGAAGTATAGCGGCATATAAGGCTGCTACGCTTGTTCGCTTGTTAGTCAGGGAAGGCGCCGAAGTGAAACTGATAATGACGCCTCTGTCAAAAAAATTTATCAGTCCGCTAACCATGGCAACGCTTTCGCGGAATCCGGCGCTTGTGGAATTTTTCGACCCCGAAAACGGAGCTTGGAACAATCATGTAGACCTTGGCATTTGGGCTGATGCGCTTCTTATTGCGCCGGCAACAGCCAATACGATAGCAAAGATGAGCTCCGGCATAGCCGATAACCTGCTGCTTACAACTTATCTGTCAGCCCGTTGTCCCGTATTTATAGCTCCGGCAATGGATATGGATATGTTTTGTCATCCGGCAACGTCAGAAAATCTTATGACGCTACGCGCTCGTGGGGTTCACATCATAGAGCCGGCTACCGGCGAGTTAGCAAGCGGATTGGACGGAAAAGGACGAATGGAAGAACCTGAAAATATTGTCAATTACCTGAGCTATACATTAAATAATAGGGATTTTAAGGAAAAAAAAATATTAGTAACTGCTGGTCCTACATACGAAGCTATTGACCCTGTGCGTTTTGTGGGCAACTATTCATCTGGGCGTATGGGATATGCATTGGCAGAAGAGCTAGCACGGCGTGGCGCAGAAGTTACATTAATTAGCGGACCAACATCATTGCAGGTCAAACATCCCGCTATTCGCCGAATTGACATCACAACGGCGAACGAAATGTACTGCTTATCGGTTGAAATTTTTCCGACTATGGACGCAGCAATTTTGGCTGCTGCAGTTGCCGATTTTACACCTCAATCAAGACATTCAGAAAAAATAAAAGACAAACAAGGATTAGAGCTGAAACTTATTCCCACGAAAGATATTGCCGCCGCATTGGGCGCTATGAAACGTCCGAACCAGATATTATCTGGCTTCGCACTCGAAACAGAAAACGGAACCGAAAACGCAATTAAAAAAATGACCAAAAAGAATTTCGACTTCATAGCGCTAAATTCACTAAACGATTCAGGCGCATGTTTCGGACACAATACAAACAAAATTACAATTATCGACAAAGAACAGCACAGCAAGCAATTCGAACTGAAAGCGAAAAATGAAGTTGCAAGGGATATAGTTGATAAATTGGCGGTTGAAATGCAACTACAAACTACAAGGTAAAAATCATAAAAAAACTTAAAATTTCGCCAAATAGTTTTTTTTAATAAAAAATATCTGTTATTTTGCGAATTGATAATTAATATAATAAATTAAACTTAATCACTGAATTAACAATGAATAAACAAGTAAATCGCAGAAATTTTCTGAAAATATCGGCTGCTGCCGGAGCAGCGTTAGGCATGGCGCCTGTCGGTATTTACGCTAAAGAAAAGCAGACAGACAGCGGATTGCCACAACGAACTTTGGGCAGTCGTACCGGAATAAAACTGCCTGTATTGAGTTTGGGCTGCTCGCAGATTGATAATCCGAATATTTTGAGAGCGGCGCATAATTCGGGTATCAGCTTTTTCGATACTGCAAACGGCTATCTAAACGGAAGAAGCGAAGAGACGCTCGGCGAGTTTTTTGCAGATAAACCGCGCGATTCATTCGTAATAGGCACAAAAATACGTCAGGCGCCGGCGGATAACGCTGCTGCACAATTCGCCGAAAACTTTGAAGGAAGCATGAGGCGGCTAAAATTGTCATACGTAGATATTTTCTATTATTGGGATATGCGAACTGCGGAAGATGTGAATTATGCGCCTGTCATGGAGGTTATGCAAAGGCTGAAACGCGAAGGACGGATAAAAAACATCGGCTTGGCGACCCACAGCAACGAAGCTGTTGTTATAAATGCCGCCGTAGATAACGGCAATTACGATGTTATCCTTGTATCCTACAACTATAACCGACAGGACGATGCAGCGTTAAATTCGGCTATCGCCCGCGCGGCAGAAGCCGGATTGGGTATGATAGCGATGAAGGTTATGGCGGGCGGATTTCTCGACAGAGAAAGAACGCAAAGAGTGAACACGCGCGCAGCGTTGAAATGGGTTTTGCAGAATAATAACATTCATACAACAGTTCCCGGACTTACAACGTTCGAAATGATGGAAGAATCGCTTGACGCAGTTAAAAACCTGACGCTTACTCCGGAAGAACGTAATTTTCTGTCGGCGGCAAACAACTCGGATACTATGTATTGCAAAGGTTGCGGATACTGCAATGAGCAGTGTATCAAAGGATTGCCGGTAGCGCCAATGATGCGGGCATACATGTATAACTACGGATATAAAAGTCCGGCATTAGCCAAAGAAGTTATTGACGAACTCGGATTGGCAGACATCGACCCGTGCAAAGATTGCAGTGTTTGCCAAATTAACTGCGCTTCAGGATTTCGTATATCGCAAAAAATAAAGGATATAGCCCGTTTGCGGGATGTTCCGCAGGAGTTTTTGGTTTAATAGGAAAAATATGCGAATAACCATAATTATTTTTGTTGCGTTTGCTTTCTCGCATTTGTCGATAGCGCAAACGCCCGCTGAATTAATAGCCAAATTGCCGCCAATTGCAGGCTGGAGCGTCATGGCAGATGAAATGGAAACCTACAATCCCGATAATCTGTACGACAAAATAAACGGCGCTGCTCCAGCATACATAGTGTATGATTTTAAGGAAATGACCTTTCTTGAATACATTAAGGATATAGAGGGCGACGACCTGCCGCCATATATTTCGATTCAGATTTACAGGCATGGCTCCCCAACCGACGCCTTCGGTATTTATGCGTCTGAACGTCCGTTGCAAACCAACTTCATTTCAGCAGGAACGCAGGGATATCAGGAAGGCGCAATGCTCAATTTTTTCGTAGATAATCTGTATGTGAAAATCGAAAGTCCGCATACAGACGATGAGGTTGTAAATATTGTACGCCGGATAGCGCAGGAGTTTGGGAGCAATGTCAATAACGAGCCTTTTTTCCCGCCTGTTTTGTTTGAATTTCCCGCCGAAAATAAAATTGAGAACAGCGAACTTTTTATACCGTCAGATTTTCTTGGACACCAGTTTCTTACCAATGCCTTTTCAGCAAGATACGAGGCGTCAGGCAGGCGGTATCAATTGTTTATCATCGACACGGGAAGCATAGAACAGGCAAATGCCCTGCTTATCAGATATTTGCAGTTTACCCGACAAGATACCGACAGGCTTAGCGAAGGACGATTGACAATAAACGACCGTTTCAACGGCGATATTGAAGTTCAATGGAAAGGACGCTACATCTGGGGAATAGTCAACGACAACAACGCCCAAATTAATGTAGAAGGCGTGTTAAGAGAAACAGGCAGAAATTTCATGTAGGAAAACTCCGGAGTTCTCAAGTATCTGGGCATTCTCACCCCCGAGTTACGCTTCGCTCACTCGGGGTTATCCACGTTTGAACTCGGAGTTCCATACCTTGTAAGATAGACTATCAAACTATAAACTATCAAACTAATTTCGCGTGTAAACCAATATATCAAAGAACGTTTTTTTTTTTTTATACCCAAAATTTTTTCGATTTTTTTGCATTATTTGTAAAAAAGTTATTACTTTTGCGCGATGATAATTTCCATTTAATAATGTACCATACCTCCCGTTTTAATTATCCGTTTTCTGCTATCGTTGGGCAGGAAAAAATGAAGAAGGCTCTTATACTCAACGCCATAAATCCTTCTATAGGCGGCGTTTTGATAAGGGGTCACAAGGGTACTGCCAAATCGACGGCAGTGCGCGCGCTTGTCGGGTTACTGCCCGAAATAGAAACTATAAAATCATGCCAATACCGTTGCGACCCTTCGGGCTTGAAAAATTTGTGCTGCAATTGCCTTGCATGGCTAAATGATGTTCAAAACTTTGAAATAGAAAAAAAACGCATGAAAGTAGTCGAACTTCCCTTAGGCGCTACCGAAGACCGCCTGGTGGGAACTATCAACATCGAACATGCCCTCAAAAAAGGCGAAAAGACCTTCGAGCCGGGTATTTTGGCTGACGCAAATCGTAATATCCTTTATGTCGATGAAGTAAATCTTTTGGACGACCACCTTGTCGATGTATTGCTCGATGCTGCAGCAATGGGCGTCAATACCGTCGAGCGCGAAGGTATATCTGTTACTCATCCGGCAAAATTTATCCTTATTGGGACAATGAATCCCGAAGAAGGCGATTTAAGACCACAGTTGCTCGACCGTTTTGGTTTATGCGTTGAGGTAGAGGGCATTGACGAGGTAGAAAAAAGGGTAGAAATAATGGAGCGAACACTGCAATTTGAGCAAAATCCTCACGAATTTTGTGAAAAATGGAGCAACGAGGATAGAAAACTCACTATGAAGATAATGCTTGCTCAAAGACAACTGAGTTCGATAAAATATTCAAAAGATATTTTGGAAAGCATTGCTAATCTGTCTGTTGAAGTAGCTGTAGACGGTCATCGTGCAGACATATTTTTGCTGAAAACCGCCCAAACCATCGCCGCTCTTCACCAAAGTCTCGTCATCACCAACGACGACGTTAAAGAAGCGGCTGAGCTCGTGCTGATGCACCGTTTGAGGCGTCGTCCGTTTCAGGAGCCGCAAATGAAAAATGACGAACTCAACCGTTCTATTGAGAACAATACGAAAAAAAAAAGCCTGAAATAAAAGAACAGGAGCAGAAACAGGAGCAGAATAACAACGAGCGCCGGGAAAGTTCTCCGCAGGAAAAGCAGGAACAGACCGACGACGAAAATCATTCCGAAGAGGTATTGTTTGCGCCCAACGAGCCTTACGCCGTAAAGCGCCTGAAAATTGAAACCGACAACAGAATAAAGAAGGGCGAAGGTAGACGCAGCTGCGCCCTAAGCAACGAAAAAAGAGGAAAATACGTGTCAGACAGGCTCCCCGACGGGCAAACTACTGACATAGCCTTATCGGCAACCATAGAGCCGCCGCTCCGCATCAAAAATACAGAGAAAAGGGCGATATGGCTGTAAATATTGAAACATCGGATATTCGACAAAAAAAACGAATAAGAAAAATTGGCGTCACAATTGTTTTTGTAGTCGACGCCTCAGCCTCAATGGGCGTATCACAGCGAATGAAAGAAACAAAAGCGGCAATTTTTTCTCTACTGATTGACGCATATAAAAAACGCGATAAAGTGGCGTTAGTTGTTTTCAAACAGAATAGCGCCGAACTGATTTTACCGCCTACCTCAAGCGTCGAACGCGCAAAAAAACTGCTCGAAGAAATTCCCACAGGGGGTAAAAGCCCGTTAAATCATGGTCTGATGCACGGACTGCAATGCGTTGTGTCAGAACTGAAAAAACACAAGGACTGCAAACCCCTACTCGTTGTTATTTCCGACGGGCGCATTAATATGAGTATCAATAAGGATATCAAGCCGTTAGAAGAGGCTTTTCAAATCGCTTCGCAAATCAAAGCAAAAGAAATCAACTCTTTGGTTATCGACACAGAAAAATCCTATATCAGTCTTGGAAAACTTCGCGAAATAGCATCTGCAATGGGCGCAAACTACCTGAAAATGGACGACTTGAAAGCTGAAACAATTATTAATCAAATAAATACCAACAAACACAAAGCCATCAAAATCATTCCGGCAATAAGTCCCGAAATCGATAAATGATGTTTGCCGTATTCTTCGGCGGTAGGCAAAAGTTTGTCCAACGAAATGTATACCATAATTCCGGCAACGGCAGCCATTACAACGCCGTTGACCAAAGGCGACCAGAAAGGCGTCAGGAAAAAGTATGCAAGCACTGCGCCAAGCGGCTCGGTCAGTCCCGAAAGGAACGACAGCCAAAAGGCTTTCCGCTTGTTGCCTGTGGCATGGTAAATGGGTACAGCCACCGCTATGCCTTCGGGAATGTTGTGTATCGCTATGGCAATGGTAATAGGTATTGCTACTGAAAGTCCGCTGCTCATTGCGGCTGTGAACGTTGCCACGCCTTCGGGAAAGTTGTGGACAACTAACGACAGCGCAACAATTATGCCTACGCGGTGCAGCGCTTTTTTACTACTGCCTTGCTTGGTCATATCTTCAACATCGTGCGGCGCATGGTGCGGATTGTTAGGCTCGGGTATCAGAAGGTCAATCAGCATAATCAGCCCCATCCCGCCGAAAAAGGCGAGTACCATGCCGAGCATTCCTGTTTTTTCGCCAAGATGCGCTACAAGCTCTTCTTTTGCAATCGGCAGTAAATCCATGAACGACACGTATAGCATCACGCCGGCAGAAAATCCTAACGAGGCGCACAGAAAATTCGTGTTAGTGCGCTTGGCAAGCAAAGAAATCAGACTGCCGATGCCGGTGGCAAGCCCCGCAATCATGGTCAGCACGAAAGCAAGTAAAACAGTATTTTCAAACATTGTTATCTACGGCTAAAACTCTTTGGCGAGCGCCAAGTTCTTTATCCAATGCATATAAGCCGGCAGAATTGCCGTCGATTTTTTTCAACTGTTCCAAGATTTTACGCACAGTGTTTTCTTCTTCAACCTGCTCGTCTACAAACCATTTCAACATGTTTTGCGTGGCGTAATCCTTCGATTCAACAGCTAAATCCATCAACTTGTGAATACTTTCTGTTACTGCTTTTTCATGCATTAGCGCGTCGCCAAAAGCGTCTTCGAGTGCGTTCCACTCTTGTTTTACTGCTTCAATCGGCAATAATGCAACTTTTCCGTCCATTTTACCGATAAATTTCATAAAACGGTCGGCATGGTCATATTCTTCTTGCGCCTGTATTGCAAACCAAGAAGAAATACCTTCATAACCCTTGTAATCCATATCGTAAGACACGGATAAATACAAATAACTCGACCATAATTCCAGATTAATTTGCTGGTTCAATGCGACTTCAATTTTTGAATCTAACATAACTACAAACTATTAATTTTTAATACCTGCTTTCGACTATGTTCCAGTCCACAATTTTCCACAAACTATTCAGGTGGTCGGCGCGGCGATTCTGAAAGTCGATATAGTACGCATGTTCCCAAACGTCAAAGGTCAGCAATGGTTTTAGCCCTTTGGTGAGCGGGTTTCCGGCGTTTGTTTCTCTGACAATCGACAGTTTTCCGTCATTATCGGCAGCCAGCCACACCCATCCTGACCCGAACAAGCCGGCGCCGGCGGTTTCAAACTCTTTCTGAAAGTTCTCGAACGAACCCCAAACCGCGTCGATTGCTTGAGCTAATCGACCAATTGCTTTTCCGCCGCCTGTGGGCGAAAACTGCGTAAAATAGAGATTATGGTTCAATATCTGCCCCGCGTTATTGAAAATAGCCCCATCCGATTCCTTGACAATGGTTTCGAGGTCGGCGCTCTCAAATTTAGTACCCTGAATAAGATTGTTCAGGTTGGTTACATACGTTTGCAGATGCTTACCATGGTGATATTCAATCGTTTGCTGGCTTATCACCGGTTCCAGCGCATTTGTTGCATAAGGCAACTGAATCAATTCAAATTTCATAACATTTTGACTTTTAATGATTTCGTTACTACTAAACAAAAACAAAATTACAATTATTCTAATCATAATTATACATAATTATTAAAAACGCAAAGTAAAAACTTTTTTTTTTTATTTGCAAATTTTTTTCATTTTTTTTGTATTCAAAAAATTTTGTATCTTTGCCGTTGAAAATTTTCAAAACCAAATAGCCGATGAATCAAATCGTTTTCAATGAAATACAAGCCCTTAAGCGACGGTTGTTGCCCACCGAAAAGGTAGTTCTTTTCGGCTCGCAGGCGCGTGGGGATGCGCGAGAGGACTCGGACTGGTACTTGTTGGTAGTGTTGGATAAATAAAAATTGATATATGATGAGTAATATAGTGAAATTCAGCGATGTAGTCGAAAAAGTAATCACTATCAGAGAGCAAAAAGTAATCTTGGATAGTGATGCAGCGGTTCTCTATGGAGTTGAAACGATGAGGATTAACGAAGCGGTAAAAAATAATCCAGACAAGTTCCCATCAGGATATATTTTCGAATTGAGCCCAGAAGAGAAAAAAGAGGTTATCGAAAATTTCGATAACCCCAAAATAAAGTTTTCCCCAGCAATGCCAAAAGCCTTTACCAGAAAGGGATGCTACATGCTGGCAACTATTCTCAAAAGCCCGCAAGCAACAGAGACGACAATTGCCATTATCGAAGCATTTGATAAATTGAGCGAATTGCAGGAAACCGTAGCAGAATTGTCTCAAGCCCCCGAAGAAGTCAAACAAAAAGCCTTGATGCAGAAAGGCGGCGAGGTAATTGCCGAACTGATAGGCGACAATCTCAAAACATCTGAAGAAGAAACAAGTTTTGAGATAAATTTTGCATTGCTAAAATTCAAACACACAGTTAGAAGAAAGGCGTAAACGACAATAAACCAACCCAAAAAATTTACCCCAAAAATGTAACCTTTTTCGCAATTCTTCGTATAACAAGTAAGAGCGCAGACGCCGAAGGGCTAATATCACCCCAAAGCAAACCCGCCCCCAAAGATAGATAATTTTTAGTATAAATTAATTGTAAAACAATGATATAGAATAAAAAAGCGTATAGGAAACGTAAAAATTTAATAGATAAGTAGCAGTTGCTATTTGTTCTTGACATCCATTTTCCACTTGTTAACCTCAAATTAGGTTAACCATTTCAAGAATAAGTTAGTATACGTCGCAAGTTGCGGCGTGGAAAGGCTTGTTGGAAATGGTAGGCGTGGAAACCTGGATGTCAGGCAAGAGAAAGATTCCACGCTTTTTTTGATATTAATCTGTAAATCAAAACTTTAATAAATATAAAATCGAAAATAATAAATAATTTTAAAACCAAAAAACAAGTAAAAATGAATAAAGTATCTTTTTTGAACGCTTTTAGCGCAATAAGCGACGCCGTGAGAGGCAAAATGCGCGATGGTAGTAGAGACGGGGCGCGCCCCGTCTCTACAAAAACAACGATGCCATGCCTTTTGAAGAGGCTAAGGATGGGGCTCTTGTTGCTTGGATTGCTTTGCGCAGCAACAATGACCGCACAAACCCCTCTTACGTGGGTTATTTCCAACGGTACGCTCACTATAAGCGGCGACGGCGCTATACCAAATTACGGTACCACATCCACAACAAGACCTCCGTGGTATGGCGCTTCCTTCACTTCAATTAGCCTCGGTAGCGGTGTTACTTCCATCGGAGAGAATGCGTTTCGTGACGGTACTGGTTTAACCTTTGTAACCATACCTTCAAACATCGCCTCTATAGGCGTCGGTGCGTTTATAGGCTGCACGAATTTAAGAACTGTCACCATTGCCAATGGTCCAAACGTATTGACAATAGGCGGCAATTCCGGCAATTCCAATAATAATCGCTCTTTTCCCGATGGTGTTGAAACGGTATCTTTTGGTAGAAATATGAACCGTCTAAGTGGTGATGGCGTGTACACCAATATTTTTGCATTATTTGGCACGGGAGTAAGGCAAGTTACCATTACCGGAAATAATGTCAATACCATTGCTGCTTCTGCTTTTAGAGGATGCACGGCTCTAACATCGGCTACTATCGCAAATAGCGTTGGAACCATCGGCAGTTATGCATTTTCTGGATGCACGACTCTAACATCGATAAACATTCCCGATGGCGTTACAACTATAGATAATTATGCCTTTTCAGGTTGTACAAATTTAAATTCAGTTACAATGGGAATTAGCGTTACAACCGTTGGCACAAATGTATTTTCGGGTTGCACGGCTCTCACTTCCATAGTTGTAGAACATATTTTGAGTAGAATCTCATCCGTAAGTGAAGAAATGTTTTTTGGCTGCACCGCACTTACATCAGTAACTATACCCACAAACGTTATCTATATTGGAAGAAGGGCATTTATGAATTGCTCGAATTTAAGAACGGTTACTGTAACCGATGGCACAAACGCATTGACAATAGGCGGTAATGCCGCTATCCAAAATAATAACCCATCTTTTCCCAATGGCGTTGAAACGTATATATGGGTAGAAATGTGAGACGTCGAAGTGATGATTTTATTACCCTCCCCCAAAATACTTGGGCATTATTTGGCACGGGAGTAAGGCAAGTTACCATTACCGGAAATAATGTCAGTTCAATCACTGCTGACGCTTTTGTAGGATGCACATCTCTAACTTCGGCTACTATCGCAAATAGCGTTGCGTCCATCGGCAGTTATGCCTTTTCTGGTTGTATTAATTTAAATTCAGTAACCATGGGTAATGTTACAACTGTTGGCAGAAATATGTTTGCCGGTTGTACGGCGCTCGCATCAACAGTCGTAGACAATATTTTGAGTAGAATCCCATTTGTGAGTGAAGAAATGTTTTTGGGTTGCACCGGTCTTACATCAGTAGTCATACCTTCAAACGTTACCTCTATCGGAGGCAGGGCATTTATTAATTGCACGAATTTAAGAACTGTTACCGTGGCAAATGGCATAAACGCATTGACGATAGGCGGGAACAACACTCTGCAAACAGGAACTAATAATCCCTCTTTTCCCAATGGCGTTGAAACGGTATACACGGGCAGGAATGTGGTACGTCAAAGGAGCGCCGATACTTGGGCGTTATTCGGCACAGGAGTACGGCATGTTACCTTCACCAATAACATCGCTAATATCATTATCGCCACTAATGCGTTCAACGGCTGCTTGGCTCTTTCATCGGTAACTTTGCCATCGACCTCGCCGCCTTGGATCGACAGCAATGTATTCAACAACGTTCATCTACCTTCTACACGGCTAATTGTCCCGCAAGGAGCCGCCGCTGCTTTTTCTGCAGACGGCGTATGGCAAGAATTTTGTATCAGCGGCGTATGCGAGCCGCCGGTTTTTCCCGCTACTCCCGGTTCGTGCGGTGCAGGTCTTACATGGTCTTATGATGTTGTAACCACAACGCTTACAATTAGCGGTAACGGTAATATGTTCGATTATACCGCAACGAACTACCCATGGTATAATTTTCGTTCAAAAATTAGGTATGTTGTTGTAAACGATGGCGTTATTCACATTGGCAATAATGCGTTCAGCGGTTGCAGCGGTCTGTTAGAATTGTACAATTATAACGCCTCGCCGCAGACTATTACCGCCCAGGTATTTAACGGAGTTCATAATAACGCTACGTTGTATGTGCCTGTAGGGTCGGAGAGCGTATATCAGGGCACTGCTGTTTGGACTGGTTTTGGGAATATACAGCCTATTACGTTAAGATTGCCGGCTATTACCACATCAGCCGCAACCACTGCTCCCATAAGCGCAACCCTTGGCGGCAATGTTACAAACGCAGGCAATCCGGTATATACTGAGCGTGGCGTAGTTTATGCTACAACTCAAAACCCAACAACGTCAAACACAAAAGTTATAGTTGAGGGTGGCGGACTTGGATTTTATTCGACCATTGTAACCGGCTTATCGGCAAATACAACGTACTACGCGCGGGCTTATGCCATAAATTCAGCGAGTACTGTTTACGGCGCTCAGGTTAGTTTCACTACGCCAAACATCGTGCCACCTGTCGTTACCACATCAGCCGCAACTAACATTATCTCCACAAGCGCAACCCTTGGCGGCAATGTTACCAACTCGGGCAATCCTGCTTATACCGAGCGCGGCGTGGTTTATGCCACAACGCAAAACCCGACAACAGCAAATATAAAAGTTATTGTTACGGGTAGCGGAACAGGCGCATATACGACCAATGTAACCCGTTTATCTGCAAATACAACGTATTTTGCACGTGCTTATGCCATTAATTCAGCGGGTACTGTTTACGGCGCTCAGATTAGTTTTACCACCTTAATACCGACTGTAACCATCGCCTCTCAAAACGGCACAATCAACATGGGCACAGCAGGCACGGCAACTTTTGCAGTTACCACCGCCAACATTGCCAACGGACAGCCGGGTACTATTCGATGGTTTTCCAACGCTGCAGGAACATCATTTGCAACGGAGCCATCAGGCATTAGCGCATCTGTAAGCAACGTTTCAAACAATGCGGCAACTGTTACGGTAAATGCTACAACAGCGGCAGTACAAGGGATACGTTATTTCAGGGTAACAATTGACGGGGTGCAGTCGGCAGTGGCAACGCTTACTGTATCTTTTATCCCCGTTACCAACATCACCGGCGTACCCGCCACCGCCAGAGTCGGCGTTCCGCTAACGCTTACCGGCTCGGTTACGCCATCAAACGCCACAAACCAAAACATCATTTGGAGCGTTCAAAACAGGG
>Ga0099364_10004103_pt1 | contig 22145 bp, 19 predicted proteins | sample TergutTh196P3_FD_73070 | JGI IMG/M metagenome (GOLD analysis project Ga0099364, IMG submission 73070) | Microcerotermes parvus P3 segment gut microbial communities from Pointe-Noire, Republic of the Congo - Th196 P3 | ecosystem: Host-associated > Arthropoda: Insects > Digestive system > Gut ...
AAAGTGGTCAAAAATAGTATGATCCCAAATATATATCGTTGATTTTATATGCCTTGAATAATAACTGGCCTGTTTTTGTAATGTTCGCATCCGCTCCGGAATAGTCACCTCATGAAAGGGAAGGCCTTTTCCGAAATAGCTACTTTGATCCCATCTGAACGTCAACACCCGTGTGATATATTCGTAATCATAATAAAGGTAATGAGGAAATAAATTCCCACATTCCATGATTTTCGTATCGGGTTCGTCCTTGATTAATTTCAACGCTTTGATATAATCGTCAAACATAACATAGTCACTTTCGACAGGGTCTATATGCCTGGGAAGGGCAAGCCTGACAGAGTAGCACAGATCGGTATCTATTCCGGCGATTTCGTCTAAAGAAATACCTAATTTCCGAGCAATAATAGCCATTTCAGAAAATGAAAAATCCACATTGCCGCGTAAACGACGATATACGGCATCTTTATCAATTGCTAATAAATCGGTAAGCAAGTTAGCAAGCGCCGCCCTTTGCGGGAATTTCTGCTGCATTACGGAAATAAATTCCTTATAGAAATATTGACCTCTTGACATCGTAACAAAATGATTGAAAAAAAACAAAATCTATAAAGCGTTTAAATTCGACGACAAAGATAGATATTATTTTTTATTATCACCCATAAAAATACGAAATATGTAATTTTATTTTCATATTGTTGTGAAAAATGCAAATTTTACGATAATTGACCTTCTTATAACGAAAAAACAATTACAATGGTGATTTTTTTTCCAAATAATGTTTCTGGCATGATGTTCTTTTCTTAAACAATACTACATTTTAGTAGCCGGGTGGCAGTAATTTTGTACTCATAAATAAGGACAATGATGGACAAGAATAATAACAAAATAAAAACAAAAAATCCAAACCGGATAAGAACCTTTCCCATACAATTCAATTCAATTCAATTCAATTCACATCGCTCGTTCAGCTGTGGTTTAGGGTGTATATTTATTCAAGCAGTATGAACAGTCAAAACTCAGGCATACAGGTTGTTGGTCTCAGGTAAAAAGTAGTTAGGTTTAGTTAGAGTGGCAAAGAAACAACGTGATGTCGCAAAACAGGTTGCTCCAAAAGGGCAACCTGCTTTTTTTGCGTTATCACGACACTTCGCCCCTTCTTATTGTTGTGTTCGTTTACAATTCGGAAACTAGCTTCCGTTGTTTTTCAAAATACTCCGCCCTATAGACGGCAGCGCTTCGTGAAATCAATGTAGAAGTTTTAATTAGTGATTGAACCCATCTTTTTATATTTTCGAATGAGATTTTGTCTCTTGACATGATGGTATTGATCCAAAAGGTCCTTACAAAAGTGATGTTCATTTCGTGGATTTTAATATACGTATAATTGGTGTCCAAGTTAATATCGGAGATGTATATATCTGCGGGGTTTCCGGTCTCTTCGAAACAGCCGTTCAGCGCAATTCTTTCAAAATAGTCCAAAAGATCGTACAACACATCCTTGATTTGCCGTATATCATCTTCAAATAACACATTAATACTCGAAAAATAGTGAATATCGGTAATCAAGTTGCCGATCATCATATGGTCACAAATATAAGTGGTTTTAGCGAAATTCTTCATTCCCTGAAAATACGAATGGGACATCGCGATTATACTTTCAGGGACTTTGAATTCATTGAATGACATCCGGCCTTCCGCTCCTCTTAGCAGGTACTGATACTTGAACAGGTAAAATTTGTACATCAAATCGTACTTGTAAAAAATAGATCCAGGCAGGAGATTTGTAGCATCGGTGAAATACGAATCAGGGTCATTTTTTGACATTTGAGCAAAGTCTACATATTCTTGCCATACTTTTATATTCTCACCTGAAGCATCTTGAATGAAATTGTCTATCCACAGTGCCTTTGAAGTGAGGAAATGACTGATAGAAAGCTTTAATCTTTCGGCAATATTCACGACTTCAAAAAAACTGAACGCCACTTCTCCGCGTAATCGCCTGTTGACAGCCCCCTTTTCCATGAAAAGGGTATCCATAAGCGTTTCAATCAGTTTTGTTTTATCGGGAATCTTTTTTTCCAGTGCTGCCACCAAACGGCTATGTAAAACATCTCGTTGCATCTCTAAAGGGTATTAAGGATTTTACGTTGCGCATTGAAAAAGTCGGTTCTAACTTTTTCGCCGCTGATCGATATTAATGTCGCTTTTCTTTGTAGCGCGATAACCCAGTTACTTACGCTGTGATAGACATCTTCATCCAACGAGGAGTTCGCGTTTAATAAAAACGTCTTGAATTGACTGAGATACGTATTTTGACTTTTCAGCGTACTGTAACTTGTTTCGAACAAGATGTCTGATATGTAGATAAACACCTCATTTTCCGTGTCTTCATACCGGCCTCTGAGGGCTAATTTCTCAATATTATCAACGATCTCCAGCAATTCGTTTCTAATCAGGAGCACATCTTCTTCTTTGATGAGGCGTAATTGGGAGAAAATTTTGACATTATTCACAATGCGTTTAAAAATCATCCGGTCCCAAACATATCGGGCGGTTTTGATATGTCTTATTAATTGGGAAACTTGCTTTTGCATCTCCCGCATCGGTTCCGGTATCGTTACCTGATGATAGGGCAAGTCGGTGCCATTGTTATTGCCAAGATGCCAGCAGAACATATTGAGGCGGGTGAAATACTCATAATCGTAAAAAATGTTATGCGGTAGTACATTCCCCGATTCTAATAATAACGAATCCGGCTTATCCTTGACGGAATTCAATAAATAGATATAATTGCTAAACCTTCTATAGTCCGCATCAGCGGGGTTAATATGCTTTGCCAGGGTTATCTGTACAGGCTTCTGCTCCATTGTCGTGATTCCTACGATGTTATCTAACGAAATACCTAATTTGATGGAGATGGTGGCCATTTCGATAAAAGAAAAATTGACCTCGCCTCTCAGTCGACGATATACCGCATCCTTGTCGATAATCAGTAAATCGGCAATTGTATTAACAAGCGACGCCCTTTGCGGGATTTTCTGCTGTAGTGCATTTATAAATCCCTGATAATAACTGTGTTTCTCGGGCATATTAAAAAATTGATAATAATACAATCATAAACATTAACTCCCTAGTGCGTAATCAGGCGACAAAAATAGAAATTTTTTTTCAGATGTGAGGCATAAAAAACATTAAATTTTACAAAAAAGACGAATATTTACGAAAAATGCAAATTTAAGAGCGTCCAATCATCAAAGCGTGTCAACGATTTCCCGTTGCGTTTTGAAAAAGGCGGTTCGGATTTTTTCGCTGCTGACGGATATCAACGTTGACATTCTTTGCAGAAACCGTATCCAGGAGGTTACTTCATCAAATACTTTGGTGTCTAAAGCAGTGGCCGTATTTAGTATAAATGATTTAAACAGGCTGATATGCAAGTTTTTGCTCTCGATGCAGCTATAATTTGTCTCGATCCGGATATCCGAGATATAAATAGATACCTCATTTTCCGTTTCTTCATGTTTGCCTCGGGTAGCCAATTTTTCTATTGCATCTAAAAACTCCATCAGGTCGTACTTTATCAGGCGAACGTCAATCTCTTTGATGAGACCTACACGGGCGAAAAACTTGATGTTATCGACCAAGTATTGAAATACCATACTGTCCCATACATATTGCGTCGATTTCACATACCTTGAAAAGAAGCAACATTCCTTTTGAATGATACGAAACCGTTCCGGTATGATTATTTCGTGAAACGGTAAACCGTTCCCTATGCTGCTGGCCTGGTCCCAGCAAAACATATAGAACCGAGTAAGATAATCGTAGTCATAAAAAAGATAATGAGGCGGCAGGTTACCTGATTCTATGATTTTCGTATTAGGTTCGTCTTTGATGAATTTGAAAATATTGACATAATCGTTACACATCCGGTAATCAAGTTCGGATGGTTTTACGTGCTTCGTGATGAGCACCTGAGCAGGTCGGCTTTGCAAAGATTCGATTTCTACAATACTATCCAACGAAATCCCCAATTTTTTGGCTATGGTCGCCATCTCGATAAAAGAAAAATTTACATCCCCGCGCAAGCGACGATATACCGCATCCTTGTCAATGGCTAATAAATCAGTGATTGTATTCACAAGCGCTGCTCTTTGCGGGATTTTACTATGTATAGCGGTTAAAAATCCTTGATAAAAATAATGAACTTCCGGCATAACGTACAAAATTGATAGAAATAATTTTTAAAAAAAAACTGAAAAATTCAATTCGAGGGCAAAATTAGTTGTTATTTTAAATCAAATACAAGTAATATTCAAAAAAAGTTATAAAAAATTTTCGCATTTGCGTAAAATGCAATTTTAACCAACAATTTTGAGAAAATTTGGTAAAATGCGGATAAAGTTAGTATTTTTTACTACAAAACGACAAAAAGTATTTTTTTTTATTTGCACTTTACTACATTTTTCTGTTAGACTGTTTGGGGTGCGATTGATAAAGATTATAAAAGCGAATGAAGGATTTTGCGTTGAGCATTGAAATAGGTGGTTCTTACTTTTTCGCCGCTGACCGAGATCAAAGTCGAAGCGCTTTGCAAAGCGCTTATCCAGCTGTTCACTTCGGCGCAAACATCCTCATGTGAAGAGTAGTTCGAGTTTAATAAAAAGGTTCTGAATTGACTAAGACTCAGGTTTTTGCTTTTAAGGATGCTGTAATTTGAATCGATAAAGATATCCGAAATATAGAGTGAGACCTCATTACCTGTTTCTTCATACTTGCCTCTGATGGCGAGCTTTTCTAAATAATCTATGAAATCACTCAAATCATTAATAATCAAGGAAGCCTCTTTATCATTGATAAAGCGTACCTTCTTGAAAAAAATGATATTATCAATCAAATGCTGAAAGACAGCATGGTCCAACACATAAACGACTGATTTTATATGTCTTGTATATTCACAACAGTTTTTTTGCAAGGTTTGCATCTGTTTCGGGATCGTTATTTTATGGAACGGCTGATAGCTTCCCATGCTGCTACACCTGTTCCAGAAGGCTATCATGAAGCGCGTAAAGTGTTCATAATCAAAATAAAGTGTATGCGGAATCATGTTTCCTGATTCCATATAGCATGTTTTGGGCTCATCCTTGATGGATTCTAATATGCTGACATAATTGTTAAACATGCGATAATCGGCCTCAGAAGGGTTTACATGCCTCGACATGGTAGTCTGCATCGGCTTGTGCTCCAATGTTACGATTCCTACGATACTGTCTAATGAAATACCTAATTGCATGGCAATAGAGGCCATTTCAATAAAAGAAAAATTCACCTCGCCCCGCAGGCGACGATATACCGCATCCTTGTCGATAGCCAGGATATCGGTGATAGTATTTACAAGCATTGAATTTTGGGGGATTTTTTGCTGCAAAGCGTCTATAAATCCCTGATAATAACTATGTCTTTCCGGCATAATAAACAAAAATTTTAATAATCATACAAAAAAACCTTCTCTCTTCAACTTAATTTGATGGCAAAAATAGATGATATTTTCTGCTTTCGATTATAAATTCACGAAAAATATCAAAATATATTTATGAATTTGCAAAAAATGCAAATTTTATCAATTTTAATTACGACAAACTTGGAAGTCTCGGAAAAATCATATACGTTTGTCGTCGAAATAACTGCCTGTCCGCTCGAAGTGGCAGGGAAACGCTTTAGTAACATGAATATAAAAAGGTTTGAACAAAAGAATGTCCTGATTACAGGGGCAAGTTCGGGTATTGGCGAAGCAATGGCTTTATTGCTTGCCCGTACTTCGGCCTCTCTTTTTCTGATGGACAGAAATATGGAACGATTGACGGTTGTCCGCGATAAATGTGACGAAATCCGTAAGACAGAGACTAACGCCTCAGGGAAATCGGGATTACCGGTCAATCCTACACAGTTGTTTCATGTCGATTTTTCGGTTACTTCATCTATTGACCATGTTGTTCTCGACATCCTACTGCGTGATATTTCGTTCGACTATCTGATACTCAATGCCGGTATCTCGCAACGGGCGCTCACATTAGACACTGATTTTGAAGTTGACCGCAAAATTATGGAGACGAACTATTTCGGGCAGGTTTATCTGCTTAAGAAATTATCCAGTAAACTAATGGGTCGGCCGGTTCATATTGCTGTCACAACATCCATCTCGGGATTATTCGGTTTTCCATGGCGTTCGGCCTATTGTGCTTCCAAGCACGCATTATTCGGTTTTTTTGAATCGCTTGAACTTGAATACGAAAATATTAAGGTGACTTTTTTAATCCCGGGTCGTATCAATACGCCTATCAGTAAAAGCGCTATGTTAGGCGATGGTTCAACTTATTCAAAAATGGATGACGGACAAGCAAGCGGCATGGATGTTGACAAATGTGCGCGTATAGCCCTTCGCGCCATCGCAAAAGGTAAACGCCGCAAACTGATTGGCGGCAAAGAACTGTTAATGGTATATCTGAAAAAATATATGCCCTGTATTTTTTATTTACTGGCGCGGAAGATATCTAATTAATTAGGAATTAAGAATTATAATTTTATGGTAATAAGTGGAATACAGCAGGTTGGGATTGGCGTGGCGGATGTCGCGGAGGCTTTCAAGTGGTATATGAAAGCGTTTGGGTGTGATATTAAGATATTAGATGATGATGGGATTGCGGAACGGATGTTGCCTTATACGGGCGGCAAACCGCAACCCAGACATGCTATCTTGGCGATAAACCTTCGTGGCGGGGGAGGTTTTGAGATTTGGCAACCGAAAGGAAGGGACTTGAGGCGCCTTGCCCAAAAACCGCGGCTTGGCGACATCGGTATTTTCGCCTGTAAGGTGAAAAGCTCTGATATAGAACGTTCTTACAACCATTTCAAACAGATTCTCGGAACTGTACATGAAGGAAATCCGGTCGGCGAACAATGCCTCACGCAGACGTCCTGCGCCACTATTGAAGTAAATCCGGCGGGTAAACGACATTTTTTCCTGTACGACCCTTATGGCAATCTTTTTGAAATAGAGGAAGACGGATATGTTTTTTCGAAGGTAGACAAACCAACCGGAGGCGTCAATGGCGTCATTATCGGCGTATCGGATATGGAAAAATCCGCCGGTTTTTACAGGAAGTTGCTGGGGTATGATGTGGTTGAATACGATAAAACAGGCGTTTTTGACGACTTGCGACAGGTGAACGGCGGAGAAAAACGCCTGCGTCGTATGATGCTGAAACCGTCGGCTCCATTACAGGGGCCGTTATGCGAAATTATGGGGACTTCGCACATTGAACTTATTCATTCACCTGATATTAAGCCTATTCGATTGTATGAAAATCGCTGGTGGGGTGACCCTGGATTCATTCATTTGTGTTTTGATGTTCGTGGCATGGCGGATGTCAAAAAGACAGCGGAAGCAATGGGGCATCCTTTTGTGTGCGATAGTGGCGCTGATTTTCAAATGGGCGAAGCTGACGGACATTTTACTTATGTAGAAGACCCGGACGGTACGTTAATCGAATTTGTTGAAACGTTTAAAATCCCCATTCTGAAACGTTTCGGAATATACCTCAACCTCAAAAACAAAGACGACCGCAAGCCGCTTCCCCGTTACATTACAAAAGCGCTTCGTTTTTTAAAAGAGTAGAAAAGGTTCGCCCCTACTTCCCGGATGATTCATATTTGCTTGACAGAACGACCACTTTCATAAACTCTTCATCGGTGCGTATCTTTACACCTGAAATACTGAAACTATGGGTGATGTCGATCGTATAATAGCTATTGCTATAGGAGGTGGATTTACGGATTACGGGGACTACTAACAAACTCAAATCCTTATCCGGAGAGTTATCAATATGCGCCTTGAGCATCCCGCTGATATTCCCGAATGAATAGGTGCGTGTATAGGGTGAGTAGCCATAAGCTGTTTCATAGGCAGAGGAATAGGTGGAATAAATGCCATAATAATAATCATAATCATAAGGCGTGAACGATATGTAAGAAGTCGTATAATTTTCGACATTCCCTTTTTCAAAAAATGCGGTAACGGAATCTTCCGGTAAAAGTAGCAAATAGTCGGGTGGAGCATACACAAAATCCCGCTCATCTTCGGGTAAATATTTCAAATTAAGAGAAAACCCGTTTATATACCGGTCGGTGATATCAACTTCTTTGGATATTTCCGTTGTAGGCAAAATCAATTTCGTACAAACGCCTGCTGGAGATTTAACAAATGTATGCGTTGGATTCTCCTCAAGGAGCTGGTCTATGTTACTGTTTATGAATCGGTTGATCTGAATGACATCTTTTGAGACGAAAAACCACTGTGCCGTTAAAGCTAACGAATCCAACGTATAATTTTCTTCGTCTTCGTCTTCATACGGGATACTGTAAAACATACGTATGGCTATATATTCGCCGGCTGTTTTTGCGAGGCAACCGCTTCCATAGGTGTTTGTGATATAGATACCCGGAAAAAACTCGTTGAATGAGTTTTGATTACTAAAAGTGGAAGGATTTTGAAGGGTTTCATCGTAAAATTTCTGCCCTAATTCGGTAGGCAGTTTCACGCGTATCAACGGGGAATATTCACCGGCATTGCGTATTGAATCGGAAACTGTCATATCATATAATGTATAGGTAGCGCTCCCTAACGGATTTTTCATATCACAATAATTCTCCGGTTGGTCATTAGTATAAAAATTCTTTTTTAGCGGTTGGTTTACCGGATAAACCGTAACCTGCATCGGCGTCAGGGTGTCGCCATACGCAGTTAAACCGCCGGATGAATTAAGGGGGAGAAAAATAAGTAACTCAACGGAATCAATCATACCGTTATAGGGTGTATCGTGAAATTGGAAATCGTCTTCACAATAAAACTGGCACAGGATATCCGCTTTAATAATTCCGTAAACGGGATCGTACATTTCGCCTAACAAACAATCGGACGTCTTAGCGAAAATAGAATCTAATTTTACGGTAGAGGCTTTCATTTGAAATGTGTCCGAATAGACGGTGATTAAATCGCCGGGCGGCTGAATAGTAGTGCCGACTTGTGTCAGTGTATCGTCACACGAACACAGAAGGGACCCTAATAAAAGGGAAAAAACAATTAGAAAGTTCAGGATTCGTTTCATCATCTTCTTGTTTTTGTTGTGAGTACTTTATTATAAAACTCATTATATTCGTCAATGTATGATACTTCGTTTTGGAAAGGTAAAAATAGCTTGTTCTCTTTTTCTATATATTCGATGACCGACTGATTGATAGTTGGACTGCCTTGAATGACGCCATCCGAATAACGGATAGCCAAGTTCGACAAACTGATAAAATCCGTTGAGTTTTTCAGTAATAGTAAATCCCTGTCGCTCATGCTATCTTGTTTCATTTTATCGGGTAGTGTTTTACTCAACGACGATTTGAACGAATCCTCATATACCGAGTAAACTATTTTTGCGCCTGAGAAGCTCGGGTCATCGCCATACTTTTTTTTCAGATAGATAGGGGCGAGCGCCGACATCCAGCCGTGGCAATGAACGAGGTCGGGAATCCAGCGAAGTTTTTTTACCGTTTCAAGAACCCCGCGTACATAAAATATAATACGTTCGTCGTTATCTTCAAATTCAATCCCTTCATCGTCGGCTGCTATGGCTTTACGATGAAAAAAATCCTCATTATCAATGAAATAGACTTGCATTCGGGCTGATTGGATAGAGGCAACCTTGATAATCAACGGATGATCCGTATCATCAATAATCAGATTCATACCCGAAAGACGAATGACCTCATGCAACTGATTCCTTCGCTCATTAATAATTCCGTAGCGGGGCATAAATGTACGTATCTCACGTCCACGTTCCTGAATGCCCTCCGGCAAGTTTCTACATAGTTTTGATATTTCAGTTTCCGGTAAATACGGCGCTATTTCCTGAGTAATAAACAAAATTCGTTTTGCATCCATTCTTTAATATCTATAGAAAAACGGCACAAAGATAGTAAAAAAAATTGAGATAATATGCAAATTTTTTCACAAATTAATTTTTCAAGGCGAAATTTTCCATGATGTATAGGTTCTATTTGCTTTTTATTTTGTTGCTTTGCAATCGAAATAGACGTATTTTTTATATGATTCAAATGCTATTGATATGATTATTATTTTAACAATTAATGAATTAAAAGATTATTTACATAAAGAACGGTTATCGGGAAAAACGATTGGTTTTGTTCCGACGATGGGGGCTTTGCACGATGGACATGTTAGTTTGGTAAAGCGGTGCAAACGTGATACCGACGTTTGTGTTGTCAGTATTTTTGTCAACCCAACCCAGTTTAACGACAAGAATGATCTCAGCGCTTACCCGCGAACACCGCAAAAGGATAACGACCGGCTCGAAGCGGTGGGATGCGACTATGTCTTTGCGCCGTCGGAAGATGAGATGTACCCCGAACCCGATACCCGGATTTTCCGTCTTGGACAGGTTGCCCAAGTGATGGAAGGCGCTTTCCGCCCCGGTCATTTTAACGGAGTAGCCCAAATCGTAAGCAAATTGTTCGATATTGTCAAGCCGGACAATGCTTATTTTGGAGAAAAGGATTTTCAACAGATAGCCGTTATACGGGCTATGGTTAAACAGTTAAAAATGAAGGTAAACCTGATTGCCTGTCCGATTGTACGCGAAGACGACGGATTAGCGATGAGTAGCCGTAATGTGCGATTAACGCCCGAACAACGTCATTTTGCGCCGATAATTGCGCGTACTTTAAAAGAAAGTCTTAACTTTGCCCCGTCAAATAGCGTTCAGGAAGTAGAAGACTGGGTAGCCAAAACCTTGAACACTACGCCTTATATGCGTGTGGAATATTTCAAAATCGTTAATGGCAGTACGCTGCAGCCATTGATGGAATGGAATGAGGCCAAAGTCCGGGTAGGCTGTTTAGCCGTTTATTGCGGGGACGTAAGACTGATTGACAACATAAAATACGAATTTTAGCAATGATTATTGAAGTTTTAAAATCAAAAATTCACCGGGCAACGGTGACGGAGGCAAATCTTAATTATATCGGCAGTATCACGATAGATGAAAATCTCATGGATGCCGCTAATCTGATTGAATTTGAGAAGGTTCATGTGTTGAACAACAATAACGGCGAACGTTTCATCACCTACGTAATCAAGGGAGCGCGCGGCTCCGGCGTCATTTGCCTCAACGGAGCGGCAGCCCGTAAGGTGCAGGTAGGGGATATTATCCTCATCGTATCCTATGCACAAATGGAGTTCGAAGAGGCGAAACTGTTTATACCTGCTATCATCTTCCCCGACAGAGATAATAGATTATAGTTTTCAGTTATCAGTTTTCAGTTTTCAGTTATCAGTTATCAGTTTTCAGTTTTCAGTTCTTCGGATTGCTTCATTACATTTATGAACAAAAAAATAGTCCCTTATTCAAATAAGCGTATTTGGAATGTGAGTTATCCGATTCTGATCGGATTATTGGCTCAGAATATTATCAACGTCACCGATACGGCCTTTCTCGGTCATGTAGGGGAGGTTGAATTAGGCGCTTCGGCTATGGGTGGTATCTATTATTTTTGTTGGTTTACAATCTTCTTCGGTTTTAGTATCGGATCGCAAATCATCATAAGCAGGCGAAACGGCGAAAAGAATTATAGCGCCATTGGCCCCATCATGTTTCAAGGCCTTGTTTCCCTCCTGTTATTGGCGCTGATTATGATAGTGCTATCTCATTTTTTTACGGGTTATATCATGCGATTCATGATATCATCAGAAGTAATTTGGGAAGCAACGATGACCTTCCTGAAATGGCGGATGCTCGGTTTTATTTTCGATGTATTCAACGTCATGTTCCGAGCATTCTACGTAGGGATCATAAAAACGAAAATATTAACTGTCGGCCCTATAATTATGGCCGTCGCCAATATTATGTTGGACTATATCCTGATATTCGGTAAGTTCGGCTTTCCTGCTATGGGTATTGAAGGCGCTGCCATTGCTTCGGTTATTTCGACCTGTATCTCCGCCTTGTTCTACGTCGTCTATATTTTTTTAACGGTAGACCGCAAAAAATACGGTTTTATTCGAATGAATTCATTTGATTTCCAATTACTTAAACATGTGTTGAATATATCAGTCTATATCATGTTTCAATACTTCGTTTCAATGGGCGCTTATTTTCTATTTTTCGTCGCCATCGAACGTCAGGGTCATCATGCTTTAGCGATTGCCAACATTACCAGAAGTATATATATTTTCATGTTAATACCGCTAAATGCGCTTTCAGCTACTACCAATACCTTAGTCAGCAATATAATAGGAGAAGGGAGGAGCAATGAAGTGATGTCACTTGTCCGCCGTATTTCGCGTTTGTCATTTTACATCATAGCGGGATGTGTATTATTACTGTGTCTGTTTACGGAAACCGTTCTTTCCTTATATACGAATGAAATGTCCTTAATTCACGGGTCAGTACCGTCGGTCTACATACTCGCGGTTGCATTGATCATCGGTTCGGTTGCCTGTCCTTATTTCAACTGCATATCCGGGACGGGTAATACGAGATCGGCCATGATACTTGAATTAATCGTTTTGCTGATTTATACCATACACATCTGCCTGACCGCCATGTATTTCAGGTTACCGGTTCACATTTGTCTCACCGTAGAAATCATTTATTTTGCAGGGTTACTGATAGGGAGCGCACTATATCTTCGTTTTGCGAACTGGAAAAAGAAAAAAATATAAAAAACAAGTTTGAGTCCACTCTGAAAAGTATAATTAACCGCAAAGAACGCAAAGAAGGCGCAAAGTACGCAAAGCGCTTTTTCGCAGTAGACACAAGTTTGGAAAAATAAAAATTTCAACTAATTTTGCAGCGAAGTTTAACTATTATAAAAAAATGGAATCATGACAAATAAAGCGTATTTACAAATCTTATTGCATTTCGGGATTGAAGAAAACGAAGTGGTAGTTACCCCTTTTGGGAACGGACATATCAATGACACCTTATTAGTAACCGCCGAAGCGGGTAATGCCCGGTATGTTTTGCAACGTATTAACCATCATATTTTCAAGAATGTGGATATGTTGCAAAATAATATCTCAATCGTTACTTCTCACATACGGAAAAAGTTGGAGGCGCGTAATGAGCCGGATATAGACCGGAAAACGCTGACATTCCTGCCGGCAAAGGACGGCAAAAACTATTACTATGACGGCGAAAGCTACTGGCGCGTGTGTCTGATGATTCCCGACTGCAAGAGCTTGGAAGAGGTAACCCCGGCGTTATCGTATAAAGCAGGCAAGGCTTTCGGTGAATTTCAATCGATGCTTGCCGATATTCCGGAAGGAACGTTAGGCGAGACTATTCCGAATTTTCACAACATGGAATTCCGCTTGCAACAATTGCAGGAGGCGATCAAAGAAAACGCTGCCGGCCGCTTGGAAGGGGTGGCAGACATTGTCGAAGAATTAGAAAAACGCGCCGGGTCGATGTGTATTCAGGAAACGCTCTACCGGGAGGGCAAACTTCGCAAACGTATCAACCACTGCGATACGAAAGTGAATAATATCCTGTTTGATAATCAGACAAACGAAGTTTTATGTGTGATCGACCTTGATACCGTCATGCCAGGTTATGTGCTTTCCGACATTGGCGATTTCATTCGTACCGGAGCAAATGCCGGCGCCGAAGACGATCCGGTTTTGGACAACGTACATGTCAAAATGGATATCTTCCAAGCCTACGCACGCGGTTACATGGAATCGGCCAAATCGTTTCTCACGCCCTTGGAAATCAGCCTGCTCCCCTATGGAGGCCGGTTACTCACCTATATGCAAACCGTTCGTTTCTTTATCGATTATCTCAATGGCGACACCTACTATAAGATACACCATCCCGAACATAACCTTCAACGCACCAGAGCTCAGTTCAAACTCCTGCAAAGTTTGGAAGCGCATGCGGACGAGATGGATGGGTTCATGAAAGAGTGGCTGTAAAACAAAAAAGGCGCTGATTTTTCAACGCCTTTTTTGTTTGTTTATAATTCCTTTTCTATCTTATAGCGGTTCCGGTTGGGGGAGTTGCGCGTAATCAGTTCGCCGATGAATCCTGCAAGGAATAGTTGGGCGCCGATGATCATGGCTGTCAGGGAAATGTAAAAATAGGGGGAATTGGCGACTAAGGGACGTAAATCGCCTTCAAGAATAGATATTAACTTCGCTGATAATACGACAGTAAGGGCGATAAATCCGATAAAAAACATGACACTGCCCCATAATCCGAAAATATGCATGGGTTTTTTGCCGAACTTCGATGTGAACCAAAGCGTTATCAGGTCTAAGTAACCATTGAAAAAACGGCTTAACCCGAACTTCGTCTTTCCGTACTTGCGCGCCTGATGTTGAACGACTTTTTCACCAATTCGGTTGAATCCTGCAATCTTGGCAAGATAGGGTATATACCGGTGCATATCATTGTATATCTCGATATTTTTTATCACCTCTTTGTTATATGATTTCAGTCCGCAATTGAAATCATGTAGTTTGACGCCCGAAAACTTTCGCGCGGTAGCGTTAAATAACTTTGAAGGCAGATTTTTCGTAAGTTTATTGTCGAACCGTTTTTGCTTCCAACCGGATACCAGGTCGTAACCGTCTTTTTTTATCATGAAGTACAGTTCCGGTATTTCATCCGGGCTATCCTGCAGGTCGGCGTCCATTGTGATAATCACATTGCCCTGTGCGCGTTGGAATCCGCAATGAAGCGCCGGCGACTTCCCGTAATTGCGGCGAAACTTGATGCCCTTCACTTCCGGAGCCTTTTTGCTCAACGTTTCGATGATATCCCATGATTCATCCGTACTTCCGTCGCTGATAAAAATAATTTCGTAAGTGAAGTGATGTTCATCCATCACCCGTTTTATCCATTCGTATAACTCGGGAAGCGATTCCGCTTCGTTATAAAGAGGTATTATAACCGATATATCCATGCTTAGATTAATTATGAATTATGACGGAGACCCAACTATTCAACTTTCAATTGTAGTAGCGCATTGCGGATTTTCTCAGATGTAGCGGTGCGTACCGGAACGAGTGGCAGGCGTAGCTTGTTTTCAACAAGCCCCATCATGTTTAATAAACTTTTAACGCCTGAGGGACTGCCGTCGACAAAAAGAAGTTCGAACAATTCCGTGAAGCGCAAGTGCAGGATACGCGCATTTTGACAGTCGCCTTCCAAAGCCAGATGTACCATGCGGCTAAAATCTTTCGGGAAAGCATTTCCCAACACGGAAATTACGCCTTCAGCGCCTATCGCCATCATGGGAAGCGTTAAGCCGTCGTCGCCTGAAATGACTTGAAAGCCTTGAGGTTTATTTTTAATGATTTCGCCTATTTGCGCCAAATTGCCCGAAGCCTCTTTAACGGCTATCACGGTATCAAATTCATGCGCGAGGCGAAGCGTCGTTTCGGCTGTCATATTTGAAACGGTACGAGCGGGAACGTTATACAAAACAATCGGTAGCGGCGATGCTTGGATGATCGCTTTAAAATGCTGATAAATACCTTCTTGCGACGGTTTGTTGTAGTAGGGAACAACCGTCAGGATGGCGTCAATGCCCTCAAAACCGGTGCGTCCGATTTGCGACAGGATGCGTTGCGTACAATTGCCGCCAATGCCGAGTACGATAGGGATACGACCGGCTACCCGCTCTACGATAATACGCGTAACTTCTTTTTTCTCTTCTTCGGATAAAGAGATTGTTTCGGCAGTTGTTCCGAGCGCAACAATAAAATCCGTTTCGTTGTCAATGAGATAATCAACCATTCTGATTAATGCCTCATAATCAACGCTTTCATCTTCTTTGAACGGGGTGATCAATGCAACACCCATTCCGCTTAAATCTATGTGTGACATAGTAATAATAGTTTTTTGAGTGACAAAGGTAAAAATAAAATATGAATTATGAACGTTCCATCGTGTAAAAAATAACAATATGTCGTTTTAATTGTCACGCGATGCCTGTCAATTGTCGATTATAAAATTTTCAATTCTATTACTGCTTCCGTTCCTTTGCCCGGAGTAGAGTAAATATCGATCTTGCCTTTGCAGGTACCGATGCGATTGCGTATGTTTTGCAATCCGTCGCCTTTCATGACCGTTTTTTCTTCAAAACCGCAACCATTATCCTGAACGGTTAGCGAAACATGTCTTCGTCTTTGAATTAACTGCAAGTTGATACTCGTTGCTCCCGAATGTTTTAACGCATTATTCACCAACTCTCTTGCGCAGCAATATACTACATATTCCTGATTCAGACTGATGCGTTTTTCTTCGCCGAAAAAGTGGAAATGAAGGTTGGGGAGCTTGGCGCTGAAATCTTCCAAAGCTCCTTTCATTCCAAACTTTTTCAGGGAGCGAGGCATGATGTTATTCGTTATATCACGGAGTTCCTTCATGCAAGTATCTATCTTGCCATCGAAATTTTGAATACTCTCTGCGTTTTTAAGTCCAATTTTCACTGCGGTAAGGCTACCTCCAAGCCTGTCGTGCAAGTCTTGTGCAATACGATCCCGTTCGCTTATCTCGCCTTCTTGAAGCGCTTCCGCCGCAATAATCCGCCGCTGTTTGCGAGCGTTTTTTATCGTTAGCAACAACATGATGACGAGCGCGACCAACAGTAATCCGGCGGAAATAATGAGCCATAAGTACAAGCGGCGCTCTTTTTCCAACGAAGCGATACGCATTTCTTTTTTCTCTGTTTCGTATTTCACGTCCATTCCGTTATCGATTCGTGTATGCTCTTCTCCGTAATCTTGTATGTGATTTCATTGTTTAATTCGAAGAAATATTCTGCTTTTTTTTCATTTCCTAAGAATAAATTTGCGACGGCAATATTAAAGGTTCTTGCTCTTGCTGAGTAGTCAACCTGGGTAGTGTCTAATTCCCATGCCCTGTAAGCTGTCATTTCACACTCTTGATATTTTCCGGCTTCACGATATACTCCCGACAAAGTTGTCAAAGCATAAATTATTTCTTTTTGATCCATCAATTTCTCGGCTATTTGCAGACTTTGATTAGCATAATCCAATGCTTTATCATAATCTTTGATATTTCTATAGTACTTTGCCAATCCGGACAGGCAGTTCTGTTCGCTTCTTTCGTTTTTTAATATACGGCTTAATTCAAGGGCTTTTAGTGTATATTCCATTGATTTTTCCCACTCCCTTTCGCTCCAAAGAATTGCTGCGAGTTCATAGTAGATCATATATTGTATTCTTGGATTATCATCATCGCCGACTAACGTTTTCAATTTCTCCAAGTAATAAGTACCTCTTTCGTTCGACCCGATATACCGGTAAATGGAGGCAATATTACTTAATATACTAATTTGGCTATTTTTGTTTTCGAGTTCCTCAGCCAAATTCAATGCTTTGATATAATACGTCAATGAAGCATCCATATTACTCTTTCTATAGTATGTTAATGCAATAAGAGATAAACCGGAAAGTTCCTGTTGTTTATCACCTGCATCTTTAGATAGAGAAAGAGATTTTTCCGCATAATTTAGGGCTGTTTCGTAGTTGCCCATTTGTGAATACGCTGAGCCTAAGTTTTCGTTGAACTTGGACTGTTTTGTTTTATTCTTTGCTTTTGTAGCAAGCGCTAATCCTTTTTCAGCATATTCGATAGATTTTTCCAAATCGGTCTGCCGGTAAGATTTGGTTATATTTAGATATAAATCGTACTGCTCATCAAGCGTCAATTTTTGTGTTTCCAGCACATTAACTAACGAATCCACATTTTGTGTCTGCCCTGTGCCATACATGGCGGGCAGTAATAATAAAGAGAGAAATAGAAAATTTTTCATAGTTGTATGATTTTAAAGATTTGAAGACACAAAAGTACTTCATTTTTTATTGACTCTATGCTCAAAAAATGATTAAATTAAAACTGTATCCGGTTTTGCATTTTCCCCCTTTTGGGGGATGGAAAGTCATAAATAGTGGACTGAACCCTGAACCCTGAAAACTGAAAACTAACTACCCGAATTTATCGTTTTCAGGTAGGTTACTAACTGCTCGAATAAATAGGGGATGTTGTTGTTTTCGTCGGTTGGGGGTATGATAGAGAAATCATAGACCGATTCTTCAGAGTGTTTGATGCCGGCTTTAAAGGTGGACGGATGTTTGAGACACATATAATACATATAGGTGGAATCTTTGCTAGTAAAGTCGATGAGCAGATCGGCAGGCAGGTGATAAAACTGTTTTTGTATCGTCGAATCGGGGTATCCCCAGAGATTGACGTCTCTGTCTGCGCGAAGCAGCAGGTAATTTGAGTACCAAGTGGGTACATCTTTTTTATTAACGGCATAGATAGCCGTATTAACGGTTTTATTCATCGCTTTGAGCTTTTCAATACAGCTTCGTATGATAGTCCAGTCTTTTGAATCGCACAGGAATAGTATATCTTTTATATCATCCATCGAGCGGTATTGATGCGGCCTTTCCGAAGTTTTCCGGATCAGTTTTTGAATCTCTTTTTTGAGAAAAAAATTAGTCAGAACCATTATCTTGCAGTAGTTTTAAGAATTGTGTTTCATCAATGATTTTTACGCCTAACTTGACAGCTTTTTCAAGTTTTGCCGGCCCCATGTTATCTCCGGCGAGAAGATAATCTGTGTTGCCGGAAACCGATCCGCTGTTTTTCCCGCCGTGTTGTTCTATCATCGTTTTGTACTCATCGCGTGAATGTTGGGTGAATGTCCCGCTAATGACAATGGTTAGGCCCTTCAGTTTGTTGGTTCGGGCGGTTTGACGTTCTTCGTTGATGTGCATTTGAAGCCCGTAATCGTTTAGCCTGCGTATCAATTGTTTATTTCGCGGGTCGGAAAAATAACATACGACGCTTTGAGCGATACGTTCGCCGATTTCGCCAACTGCGGTTAAATCGTCTGTCGTCGCTTTTTCAAGGTTGTCACACGAAACAAAAGCGTTGGATAGCCGTTTGGCTACGGTTTCGCCTACAAACCGTATGCCCAGTGCAAACAAAACCCGTTCGAAAGGCGTTGTTTTCGAGGCTTCCACACTTTCTAAAAAGTTACGGGCGCTCTTCTCCGCCCACCGTTCGAGGCGTATCAGGTCGGTATACTTAACCGTATACAGGTCGGCGACATTACGAACAAAACCGGCATTAAAAAGGTCTTCGACTGTTTCGGGGCCGATGTTGATATTCATTGCACGTCGGGTGACAAAATGCTCGATTTTACCTTTAATCTGCGGGGCGCACTCCCATTCATTAGGGCAGTAATGCGCCGCTTCGCCCGTTTCGCGGACGAGGGGTGTTCCACACTCCGGGCAATGGGTGATGAAAACGACTTTTGCGCCTGTAAACAAGGAACGTGCGTCTTTATTGACGCCCACAATCTTAGGTATTATCTCGCCACCTTTTTCGACATAAACATTATCGTTCAAGTGAAGGTCAAGTTCAGCGATGATATCGGCATTATGTACTGAGGCGCGTTTCACGACAGTTCCTGCCAACTGAACGGGCTCCAAGTTTGCTACCGGTGTGACGACGCCGGTACGACCCACCTGATAGACAACTGAAAGGAGGCGTGTCTCCGCTTGTTCAGCCTGAAATTTATATGAGATCGCCCAACGCGGACTTTTGGCCGTGAATCCGAGGAAGCGTTGCTGGCGTAATAAGTTTACTTTTAGTACGATGCCGTCGGTTGCCACCGGCAGATTTTTCCGTTCGACGTCCCAATAGTTGATAAAATCGAAGATTTCGCTCAGCGTAGTGCAAACACGCACTGCATCCGTTACCTTAAAACCATATGTACGTGCTGTTTCCAGATTGCCGGAATGAGTATCCGACGGCAGGGATTCGCCTAATAGATAGTAGAAATACGCATCCAAACGTCGCTCGGCTACAACCGCCGGATTTTGTTGTTTCAAGGTTCCCGACGCTGCATTGCGCGGGTTGGCAAACAAGGGTTCTTCCTGCTGTTCCCGTTCTTTATTAAGGCGTTCAAATTCCGGCCATGGCAATAAAACCTCGCCGCGTATCTCAAATTTCTCCGGATAATCGTTGCCGCGAAGCCTTAACGGAATAGAGCGTATAGTCTTCACATTAGCCGTCACGTCGTCGCCCCGAACACCGTCGCCCCGTGTGATAGCGCGTTTGAGCGTTCCCTGCTCGTAGATAAGCGAGATAGACGACCCGTCGTATTTCAGTTCGGTGACAATCTCAAAAGGCTCGTTTAACATCCGCGCTGTTCGGTCGTAAAAATCACGTATTTCGCCTTCGGAATACGTATTGCCGAGCGATAGCATCGGGTACTGATGTTCCACCTGCTCAAATTCTTTCGACAGGTCGCTTCCCACCCGTTGCGTGGGAGAGAGCGGGTCGGCATATTCCGGATATTGTTCTTCGAGCGACTGCAACTCTTTCATTTTGACGTCAAACGCCTTGTCGGAAATAGCGGGCGCCGACATTACATAGTACTGGTAATTATGCTGTTCCAGTTCTTCGCGAAGCAGTCTGATTCTATTTTCAATCTCGTTCATAATATGCCCATTAATCAGTTTATCGTATGCAAAGGTAGTAAAAGTTGAGACTAATACAAAAAAACTCGCTTTTTCAAAAAAAAATTACCTGGGAGTGCGGACATCCCGTCCGCGTTATGATATGTGCGGACGGGACGTCCGCACTCCCAGATTTAGTATAGCATCGTCAACTACTGTACCGACAAAGTAGCAAGCTCATTTTTTCGTTCCAAGTTCATTTCCCTGATTATATATGCCGGTCGTTGTTTGGATTGCAGGAAAATTTTCCCGACATATATGCCGATAATACCCAGCAAAATCATTTGCATCCCACCGAAAAACATGATAGTGATGATAATCGAAGCCCAGCCCGCTACCGCACGACCGACTAGGGCGCACCATATCACGTAGGGTATATAAGCAAGCGATAAGGTGCAGAAAGTTATTCCCAAAACAATTGCCAAATACAGGGGTTTGATGCTGAATGAAGTTATTCCCTGCAAAGCAAGTCCGGCCATTTTCTTACCGGTATATTTTGTACTGCCCGAAAATCGTAGGTCAGGCATATAATCGATAGCATATTGCCGGAATCCTATCCATTTGATCATACCCCGCACAAACAAATCCTGTTCATGGAAAGCGCCTAGCGTATCGCACACCTTACTGCTAAGCAGCCTGAAATCAGCTACACCCCGTTCCATTTCCAACCCCGACAAGAAACGCATCAGGTCGTAAAAACGGCGGGAAGTAAATCGTTTCACCCAGCCTTGCTGTTTGTTATCCTTACGGCGGGTATAAACAATGTCATAACCTTGCTCCCATTTCTCTAACAGGGCAGGTATTAATTCGGGCGGATGTTGAAGGTCGCCGTCCATTGTGATGATACAGTCGCCTGAAGCCATGTCCATGCCGGCTTTCAATGCGTTCTGGTGACCGAAATTACGCGATAAAGAAATATACCGCACTGCCTTCCCGCGAAAACGCGTCTTTTTCAATGCGGCCAGACTGTCATCCGTGCTGCCGTCGTCAACAAAGACAAGCTCATAAATATATTCGCTGGCTTTCAGGTTCTTGTTCAACGAATCTAATAAAGGAGAAATGTTTGTCGCTTCATTATAGACCGGTATTACAATAGACACGTTTTTCATCTCTGCAGGGTGCTTGGAAGCGCATTTTCTTTGGTTTTGGGTTTGTGAAGCGACTTGATAAAAAACCACAAGGTACTCCCCGTAAGCGCCGCGCCCAGCAACATAAAAGGCATATGCCAGATAATGAAGTTCATGTGGGTGTGTAGAAAGGAGTGCCCCTTGAAAATGACAAACCAGGATAAGGGCGCCAGTATCGACGTCCACAGCATGGCCGCAAGCGCTAATTGTTGCCTGCGAAAAACAGGGTATTGACGAAGGGTTGTTGAAAAGACAACAACAAAACTAATCACGGCAAATGTCAGGATACAATATCCGTAACTGACTTGTGCTATCATTTTCCAAAACGGGAAATCAAACGAATGTCTGATGTCGAAAGCATATCCTTTGCAGTAGATTAC
>Ga0099364_10004104_pt1 | contig 22140 bp, 24 predicted proteins | sample TergutTh196P3_FD_73070 | JGI IMG/M metagenome (GOLD analysis project Ga0099364, IMG submission 73070) | Microcerotermes parvus P3 segment gut microbial communities from Pointe-Noire, Republic of the Congo - Th196 P3 | ecosystem: Host-associated > Arthropoda: Insects > Digestive system > Gut ...
GAGATTTTCTTACGCCAAGGCCTTCCTCATACAAAGCGCCCAAAGAATGCTGCGCACGAAAATCTCCCTGTTCAGCCGCTTTTAAAAACCACTCGGCTGCTTTTTTGTCATCTGCATGAACACCGCGGCCCCACAGATACATGACCGCGAGATTGTATTGCGACCGGACATCTCCGCCTCGCGCAGCCTTTTCGTACCAGAAGGCTGCTTTGGGTTCATCCTGCCTGACTCCGATGCCCTGTGCATACCGGTAGGCGACATAGGACTGTGCCTCCTGAACATTGTTTTCGGCTGCCTTGACCAGCCATATGGTTGCTGCTTCCACATCGGCTGGAACATCCTGGCCGGCATCAAGCATCAGGCCCAGATTGAACTGCGCTCTTGCATACCCCTGCTCTGCTGCCCTCTGATACCATGATGCAGCCTGCTGGGGATTTTTTTCAACGCCGCGCCCCTGTGAATACATCAGCCCCAGAGCGTATTGTGCATCAGGCAGACGGCGTGAGGCCTGCCGATACCACACCACTGCCTGCTGATCGTCCCTGGGTACGCCTGCGCCACGCGCATAGAGCGCACCCAATCCATACTGCGCACGATCGTCACCCTGCAGCGCCGCTCTCCTGTACCACGCTGCGGCTTCTTTAAAATCAGTCTTGACCCCGCGGCCCGTTGTGTAATAAACCCCGAGATTGCGCTGTGCTACAGCATCTCCCTGGAGAGCTGCTTTTCGGTACCATGAAAACGCTGTTGCATCATCTCTTTTTGTGCCAAGGCCCGTTGCATACACTATTCCCATGTGGCGCTGTCCCAGTGCACTTCCGCTTTCTGCTGCTTTTTTAAACCAGTCGTAGGCGAGTGCCTCATTTTTCTGAACCACTTTTCCTGTCGCACACATCGTACCCAGTACAATCTGGGATTCAGCATGGCCTCCATTGGCTGCACGCATATACCACTTCACGGCTTCGCGCTCATTTTTGTCTACACCCCGGCCTGTCATATACATCCCGGCAAGCGCATGCTGGGCATCCAGCGAGCCATTTTCCGAAGCCTCCCATATCCAGAAAAGTGCCTTTGCATCATCTGCCGGCACTCCTACGCCATCAAAATACATTGCTCCCAGCAGGTACTGTGCTTCAGCAGAGCGTTTTTCTGCTGCTGTAAGCAGCAAAGCCGCACCCATCCTGCGGTTTGTCTGCACTCCTTCGCCAAACACATACATTTTGCCAAGAGCAAGTGCTGCACGTTCATCCCCTTTGCCCGCTGCCCGCCGGAAGGCTTCAATTGCCTTCGCGTACTGCTTCTGACTCAGAAACTGCGTACCCGCGACATAATCGTCATCCGCCCAGACGAGCGGTGCGCAAAGAACAAGAAGTAACGCAAGAGCAAAATTCAGGAAAAAACGCATTGAGCTTCATCCATTCGTTTTAAAAGCAAAAAAAACAGGGACATGCCTGTATTGCATCTTCTTTTTTTCAGACCTTCCCGCATGCACTCAGATCACAGCTGCCGCAATCACTCCAGACAGATACAAAATACCGGACAGTTTTGCTGCAGATCGCGCTCAAGAGGCTCTGGCTTTCGGGGGAGGCACTGTTATCGAATTTTCACCTTACATATGCATAAAATCAAGGTATTATGCATTTTTAAAGACAAAAAGCCGAATTGGCCAATGTTTCCCCCAACTGCCTGCGAAACTGCTCAAAGCCCCTTTTTATCCGGCACACGGGTACTTCCGGGTCGCCCCTGTCTGGCAAACCTCCCCGAGCTTTCGACGAGCGGTTCGCGTGTGCCAGACACAGCTGTTTTCACAGCATTTTTGTGATTTGACTTCAACTATGGTCTAGTGCCACACTCATTCACAGCTTTCAGTTGAGCTTAATATTTTGGCCAGTTTTTCCAGAGCGAGTGAATTATCCCTTTCTGCTGCTCTTGAATACCACATGGTTGCCTCTTCCATGTTCTTTTCTACGCCGAGCCCTTCTTCGTACATCAGGCCCAGGCTGTACATCGAAAACGTCTCGCCTGATTCTGCCGACTTTTTGTACAGCTCGACTGCTTTGGCATAATTCTGTCTGACACCCAGGCCATCCTTGTACAGATTGGCCAGAATCATCTGCGCCTCAGGATTGCCTTTATCGGCTGCTTTTTGCGCCCACTTCAGAGCCTGGGCATAATTCTGCCTGACACCCCGGCCATTGAAATACTTGTCTGCCAGCATTGCCTGTGCCAGCGCATTGTCCTGTTCAGCTGCCTTGGTTAGCCAGTGCGCAGCTTCTTTTGAATCTTTTTTAACGGCAACACCTTCGGCATAGGCAATACCCAGGCGAACCTGTGCACTGACATCACCCTTTTCTGCCTGCAGTTTCACTTCAGCCAGTCGCCCTGCAGCCATTTCATCCAGTTGCCCGGCAACAGCTTCCTTTGGTGCTTCAGTATTTGCAGCACTCCCGCTCGCTGCTCCATCAGTTTTTGAGACATCCTGGGCACCTGCTGTGCTGACAAACGCAAACAGGGCAATCGCCAAAATGGCTGTCAGTCTGTTCCTTGTGACATTTTTTTTCTCATGCATCGCACTTACACTCCCCATATTGGTAATTAAAGACTTCGTTGATGGACAAAACAGTTTTCCGGTGTAGCGCTTTATTGCCAGGCGTCTTCCGGGCAACCTGAAGCACACAGGTTTGCTGTATCAGTTTGTTTTGCTGTGTTCGAGTTCTATCAGGCGGTTTCTGGCAGCATCACTGCCACGGGAAGCAGCTTTTCTGTACCATTCCAGGGCTTCTTTTTCATCAGCCCTGACTCCACGGCCTTCCTCATACAGTGCTCCGATTCGAAATTCGGCAAAAGCATATTCTTTTTCTGCTGCTTTTCTGTACCAGTTCAGGGCCTGGGCAAAATCAACCCTGACTCCTCTTCCTCTTTCGTACATTGAACCTATAAAGCTCTGGGCAAATACATTTCCCTGCTCGGCAGCACTTAGCATCCATTCAAACGCAAGCCTGTAATCTGTTTTCACACCCAGTCCGCGGGCAAACATAAAACCTACGCGGCTTTGCGCAAGCGCATCGCCTTTTTGTGCTGCAATCAGGTAAATATCCATTGCCATGCTGTAGTTTTGCGTCACACCTATCCCTTTCATATAAAGATAGGCCTGGCCGTTCAGGCCACGTACATCACCTTGCCCGGCTGCCTTCTGATATAAAGACATGGCCTCAGACGGATTGTTCTGGTCTTCGTCTGCCTGGGAAGTCAATAGTGCTGCCAGACGGAGCATGGCTTCCGTATTGCCCTGTTCAACTGCCTTCCGGTACCACATGACCGCTTTTGTCCGGTCAGTTTCCACACCTCTGCCAGTTGCATACAGGACTCCAAGATAGAACTGTGCCTGGGCATTACCCAATTCGGCTGCCTGAGTGAAATAATCGTATGCCTTTACAAAATCCTGGGGGCGCCCTTCTCCGCGGGCATGCGCCAGCCCGTGATACATCAGGGACTCGGCTGAACCGGAATCGCGAACTGCTGAATAGGCAACTGGTGCTTCGTCGCCCTCCTGGACAAACACCGTTTCCGCCTGCGCAGTTTCTGCATCTTCTTCCTGTGCACAAACTTCGGCACCAAGGGACAGGGCTATCCCAAAAACCAGAAGAAAAAGAATTGTTGGCACAAGGCCACGCTCTCTATGTGCTCTTATGTTATCCAGCATCTGCTCACCTCATTCCTGTTCCGGATATGGGATAACGCCTCAACCAATACACAGCAATTTGTTTCGTGAAAGAAAGTTAACGGATTTTAGCCATTTTCAATAATAGGCAAGTGTAATATAACGCCAAATGCCTTTATTGCCAAATCTCTATGCAAAAATTCAAAGCCCTGAACCGCTTTTTCCCGGCAAACCCGTCAATTTGTCAGGAAAAATGGTCCATGCAGACAAAATGCAGGTTGCTGCTGAACTGATTTCCCACAGGCAAGAGTATAAAAGTTGCAATTGGACAACGGCATGGCCAAAGGCAAATGTACTTCTTCTTTCCATGGTGAGAAGGCAGATTTGCCTGGTCTGAAAAGGACAGGCACCATGATACAGCCTGCAATTGAATTCGAGCGCAATTTTGGGGCATTCCCGATACGGCAGAGCCTCATGCTGTGTCACCTGATTTTATCTGGGAAAAACTGGAAATCTGCCTAGCGGCTTCGCATGATATAGTCGTTGATAAAGTTCTGAACCATGGCCTGGTGAAATGGCCTTAACTCCTGGAAGAGAACGCCATGCTTGAAATTCGTTTTGCCTTTACCGTCGACATCTTCGCGCAGGTTGCGGATTGTTGCGACGACATCAATCACAGCGTCTTCATTCGTGGCGACATTTCTGAGCGGAAATGAAAGGCTTACGTTATCGCCGACTGCTCCAAAAGGAGTATCACTGGCGATCATGGTGCCGGTCACGCTAAGATCAAGTGCAGAAACCGAAAGCGGTTTGCCCAATGGCTCATTATTCACGCGCAGGACGGTAACAGGGATCGTGATATTGATGCGAATATCCTTGCGCAGCGGGATCATGCGAATCTGGGTCGGGAACGACAGTTCGACAAAAATGCGCGGGGTATTGTATACATATTCAACCATCGATGTGAAAGTGAAAATGGATACGCCGGAAAAAATTCTGACATCAACTTTTGTTGCCACTTTAAGTGGTACTGCAAAGCCACCTTCCTGTGGCATTCTGACAAACATGAACCGATTGGGCTCGTAGCCAATCAATGACGAGAAATACTCGTTTCTTGTCACTCCGTGCGTAATCAGCTGCAGTCGTGTGCCGACCTGAAGATTCATATCTTCAAAACTGACATTGCCACCGGCCTTTTTAGTCGGGTCTTCGCTCATCCAACCACCCTTTTGATAACCTCAGTTAAAATTGCGCTCATGTGAGTCGTCTGCAGAAGCCGGCAAGCGGGCTTTCTGCTTCATCTGAATCTTCGGTAGAGCCCCGTCCTTTAAGGCACAGCTGTTGACGGCCCCTCGCCTGCACCGTGTGATACTGCTGCAGACAGCAGGGCTGCCGACTTTTACGGAACTCTTTTCTGCGGTGAACTTACCGGCCAGCATGCGCTTCTTTATACCGGATGGCATGCACGCCACACACACGTACTTCATTGTTTCATATAAACTTTCAGGACATTTTTATGGACATGAAAGGTCCTGGCGCCCTCCCTGGCCTGAAAACCAGGGCTTTGCGCACGAACGGCAAATCCTGGATTTAACTCTGAAATCTAACGAACCGCTAAAGAATAACCCAGCAGGTGTATGAAAATCAAGCTTTTTTCTTGATCTGTTGTTTAAACAATATGCAGAATTGTCACGTTTCATTAAAGTACTGCCTGGCAGTGGCACTTTAAAAACCCGCCATCCCGCTATCAGACCGTCATTCCCGCCTTTCGCAATTGAAATACTGACGGGTGAACCAATTTGAAAATTTTTGCACATCCCGTTCATTTTCAAGCTCGCTTCTGCGACAAAATCGGCTTGTCAGAAGGCGGCACTATTGGCCTGCCCTGACAGAAGGCGAGTCATGTGGGTTGCAGATAGCTGAAATTGCGCTATAATTCTCCTATGGAAGATTGTGCTTTCAATATTGAAAATTTTGTTGGCGAATCCGTTAAGGAATTTCGCAACCATGATGTGCTCCTTGCAAGGATGGAGGCGAACTGACTGCGCTCGCCATAAAAGCCAGCCTGACAGACTTCAAAAGCCAGCCTTGTTCAGTGGCTGGGCGGTCTGATTCTGGCAAAACGGCTGGTCTGGCGAGTTTGGAGAAGGACGGGTGAAGCCCCAGGTGCTTTAGCCCTGGGTGGCTCACCAGCCGTTTTGAAGCAATCCTGATTGAAAGTGACTGCCTGCTGTTGCTGCCGCTGCTCTGGTTCTTGCCGGGTGCGGTTCGCTTGCGGTTTCCGAAAAACATTCATTTTCCTTTAGCTGGCTGGGCGACACAGCACGTCTTATGCCAGCCCGGCAGTTTGCCATGCTGCTCCAGATATTGCCAGTATCGCCAGAGGTGCTGGACTTTAAACCGCCCTCGCCTTCGTTGACTTCAATACTGATGGCAACAATTTTAATGAACAATTTTTTGCATTTTGTGACGACATTTTATCAATCGCCGGAAATTATTTGATGAGACCTTATCGCGTTTTTTTATCTGCTTTGCTGATTATATGCATCGGTCTGCTGAGTGCCTGCAAGCCCTCGGATAATGCTCCAAAAAAAACCACGACTGATGGGCCTTCAAATGCTGTAAACAATCTGCTCTCCCAGGAGCCCAAAGTACTTACAGCAGAACAGGCCGCCGAAAGAAATCTGGCAACTTACATTAATGCCTACAACTCACTGATTCACAGCGAACGCGGGCTGACAGAGACTTATCGCTCTTTCATGAGAGGCATCCGCAATGCCCGGCAATTGAACAACATCCAATTTCCTGTTGTCGAAAATCTTGAGGCGACAGCAGAAACACTCCGAAAGAATCTGGACCATCCAATTCCCGGGCAGGAAGCACTCAGCACCCGTGCCGCTGAACTGGTAAAAACGCTTGAAGTACTGCTGGCAAGCGAAAGCGAAATGGCTGCCTATTTTCTTGACCAGCAGACACCATCCGAGAGCATGCAAAAGGCAAGATCTGCTCTCGCACGCATGCAATCCGATTATGAGGTCGCACTCCTTGCCCTGTCGCGTCTTGGCGATGAAATCCTGAAGTCAAGGCGCCAGATTGCAGAAAAAAGGATGGAGCAGTTTCGTGAGGGCGACAATATGATCGCTTTTCATACCGAAGAGATCATGATCATATCTGAAGAACTTCTTGCGCTTTTTGATGACCCGAAGGTGCCGTTCAATCGTGCTGTAACCTTTACCAGAGGAAACACCCTGGTCATAAGACTCGACAACGCCATCAAGGCCCTGCGCAAGGTAACTGATGACGCCAGGTCAAAAGGCGACAAAGTCAACCCCTATTTTGATTCGATCAGAAACAGGGCCGCTGGCATCATTACTGATTACCGGGAGGTACGCGACAGGCGCTCCCAGACAGCATTCCAGAATATGCTGAAGAAATATGACCTGGCTGTTCAGGACTATAACAGTGCACAGATTGCTGCAATGTACCAGGATGACTCCGAGAGTCCGGCACCTGGCTAGGCACTGCTGCTTTTCACATCCCAAATGACAGACGCACCCCAGGAGCCCTGGACTGGTACAGGGCTCCTGGGGTGCGTTTTCTGAATGTTGCCGGGGCGTTCTTTCTCTTTAGAGCACCCCAAGATATTCACAGAGTTTCCATATTCCAAACACGGCTGAAGCACCAACTACAAATGTAATCGCAGCAAACTTTACGAACAGTACCCTGGAGCCAGGGGGGATGTACATCGCGCAGGCTGCGGATACGTCATGATCGGGGTTATAGCCACAGTCACTGATTATTGAAGAACCTCCGCTAATGATCGCAGGCCCGCCGCCATCGCTCACGATGGGATTCAGGTTGACAATCGGGTTCAGGTTGACAATCGGATTAGTGCCTGCCATAGTGGGTTCGATAGAGGTTGTTCCAGACATGGGCGTCTCCTTTCGAAAGTAATGGTTACATCTTTACGAATAGCTTTGTATTCGAACCTGGTCTTTTCTGTTTTTCAAAACTGATATCCTTGTTAAATGTGATTGTATCAGGATTTCGCAAAAGACCAATACTAAAACAGCATTCACCGTGCCGGGCAGAAATATTCAGGGAAAACAGTTCCAGGCGGGACCCTTCATCAGGCATAGGCAAACCGGTTCTTCCGGTCAGCTTTCCGGACCCGGTTTTTTGGGAATGACGGTGAATCACAGGCATCCGGCAAAGCCTGGCTTTGGCCATGCAGGTTTCGTCACAGAGGTTTGGTAGCAAGTGTTACTTCGATGAGATTGCGCCCTCTTGTCTTTGCGTTGTACAAACCAACGTCAGCACTGCTAACGTAATGCTCAATGTGTGGGATGGTCTTTTTTTCGTCAAACCATTCCGGAAGAATCGCTGTCACGCCGATGCTGACGGTCACTGGAATTTCTTTGCCGTCAGAAAGTGCTACGGGAAGCCGTTCAATTGCCCTGCGGATACGTTCGGCAGCAATCGCTCCCTGATCGGCATCGGCGCCACCAAAGAAAACGATGAACTCTTCCCCGCCAAAACGCCCGATGACATCTGTCTGGCGCAACTGGCCCTGAGCAACTGTGACAACATGCTTTAGAGCTCTGTCGCCTTCAACATGGCCGTATAAATCGTTGAAATTCTTGAACCTGTCAATATCAAGCATTGCAAGGCAGCACGTCATGCCGACTTTGTGCGCTTTTGCCAGTTCGGATTCCAGTATGGCATAAAATGAGCGCCTGTTGAGTACGCCGGTCAGCGGGTCATGTTCTGCAAGGTACCTGAACTTGGCCTCGCTTTCCTTGAGAGCGATATATGCTGCAACGCGTTGCTCGACCTCTTCCTGCAAACCCCTGTTCAGCTCCGCCAGCTCTTCCTTGCTTTGATTCAGATCACTCAACGTCTGGGCAAGCTGCGCGACCATGTTGTTGAAGGCAGTAGAGAAATCCCCCAAAAAATGGACTTTCTGGTCAAAGTCGCCACGTTCAACCTGCTGGGCCTGCCAGGTCAGATGGCGCAGATTGGCCTGCAAAGCTTTCAGCCCGCCAGCAACAAAACCACGCATTTTGATCATATGAGCCAGGTCACCCCTCGCAAAGCCCGATACGATAATCCTTAATTCCTCCAGGCGTGAGAGGACAGTAGTAAAATGCTCACAATCCCGTAATTCCTCCGGTATTTCAGGAACCTCGGATTCGTTTAGCAGTTTACCTACGTATTCCATTGCGAGTGATGAAGTTTTATCACTTTTATTTTCCATGCATGGATACCAGCTCAACTAAAATTGTTACTCCCTGGAGAATGTTGACACAAGTTTGCAACATACTGAAAACACATGTATGTTTTTATCCAGACCACCTGACAGAAGCATCAAAAAACCGGGGGCTTGCCTCTCGTGTCAACGCCCGCCAGTCCTGCTTTTGATATTTTTCGGCAAAAAAATGCACTCCCAGGGGAAGCACTGGCCTGATGATTCCCCGGATTCGTATCAGCAAAACGCTGTTCTGGCACTCTTTTCGGGCTGAGCCCCAGTCGAGGCGCACTTTGCTGAACCCGTCATCTTTGAGTCCAGCAAGGCACCTGTTTCAAAAATTTTATGCAGGAACCGCCTGGAAGCGACAGGTTCTGCCACCCATACACCAGCAGTCCACTTCCTTGACGTTGAAGACCTTGCCGGTAAAGCTCTCCAGGATTCCGGCGATAAAACCTTCGTCATAGATGCAGATGACATCTTCAATGTCAGGCAGACCCGAGCAGTCAAGATCTTCGTCAACTGTTATGTAGCACTCAAGTGTTTCGAGGTCAAAAGACTCTACACGAAAGATTCCGATACCGAGTTCCCTGAAGAGTTCATCGATTCTTCTGACAAAGGCTCCCAGTTCGGTTGAGCCAGTAAAGTCAGACAGGAACTGATGATAAAAAGCCTTGCCTGCAATAACACCGGAAGCGTAAAAAATCTTGTCCGTTGCCTCGGTTCCAAATGCCTGCTCGATTGCATCGCGCATTGTGAACTGAAACAGTCTGTAGACCTCTACTCTCATTGTCCCACCGAGATTTGGTCTGGCCAGAGCCATATCTCCACCGAGCAAATCCCAGTTAAATCCATACTTTCTGTTACCACCAGTCATATTCAAATTCCTTTCTAAAAACGTTCCGCAATTCTCAGGGTCACAAATAAAAGTGGCAAAACAGCCTGAAGATGCCATAATTTTAAACAACAGAAACTTTTATCATTGTGCTTCGTTAAAGCTCTAGGATTCTATCATGATGATTGCATTTTATTGCAGATTTGATTTTTAAAAATATTGAATTCAGGCAACTATTTTGAACTGAAATGCCGACAGTCAGCCAAAGATGGCTGGCAGTTGTTTTTTTAAGGATTTGTGCCCTTCGCAATTACGCGCTACCAGAAAAACCCGGCAGCGCGCTTTACTTTGCCAACGGATCAGTTTTTACCCAGGGGCATGAGACACAATGGCAGGTCGCTTTGCTTTAACTGCAGTTCCTTGCGTATTACATCATCATGCATGTTTACGATATAGCGGGTACCGATATCCATGGATGCTGCTGCCAGATACATGTTTTGTGTGATGGCACCACTGGCGATATAGGCCCAGTCTCTCGCGCGCTCTTTGGCGACATTGGCCAGAGCCTCGCCATCAGAAACGATAATGGCGATCACAGGTGCTGCTCCGACCCCTGCCTGGGTTGCAATCAGGCCTCTGATATCTTTTGACGAAATTTTCTTCAGAGAATGCGTCTTCCAGTCATACAGCAAAACCCCTTTATGACAGGCAAGATATATTTTGTTATAGGGCTCCATCCCTCTGCCATAGGGGGTTGTCCAGCCTTTGCCGGGCCGGTTCAGGCCTGTCGCAGCCCAGAGGATATTGGACAAGTCCTGCGGGGTGAGTTTGTTTTGCGGGAACGTGGCAAGACTTGCAGAACTGCGAGCCTTGAGTACATCATAAATGCCCTTCCCGCCTGTGGTCTGCGGTTCAGGCAGTTTGACATCAGCAAGTACACCTGTAGAAAAGCAAAACAGTGCTGAAAGAATAAACGTTTTGATTGTGAGACGGAATTTCATGGTTTCTCCTTATTCATCTTATATAGCGGATCACGTCACGGTTTCGGAGTGGCACCGGAGGATGGTCTTCGTCCGGATACCCAAGTGCAACAGCAAATATAGTGGAATAGCCACTGGGCAGTCCAAGTGCCTGATTAAGTTCACCTGACAGCTCAGAGTCTTCAAATGCCAGCCTGAATGTTCTCAGATAACACGAACCCAGGCCAAGTGAATGAGCTGCAACGCAAATGTTCTGCGCTGCATTTGCGCAGTCAGTCAGAGCGCTGTGAACATCATCTCTTCCAGAGAGAAAGATGACAGTGGGTGCATTGTGAAAGGGTGAGAATAGCGGGTCTGCTGCCTTGGTTTTATAGTCCTCTGCACCGGTTGTGCGCAAAGTATCCAGCACTCCTTTTGTCATCCTGTCCAGGAGACTTTTGTTGCTTACGACTGAAAAAAACCATGGCTGCCTGTTTCTGGAAGTCGCTGCGTAAAGGGCCGCTTCCAGAATCCAGTTAATGTCGGCATCTGGTACTGGATCCGCTCTGAATGAGCGGATGCTTCTTCGCTCGATAATTGATGTTATGGTCTGGTTCATTTCATTCCCCATGAATGGGATTCCCCGGCTTTGGTCGCGGGACTGTTAACTGAAAAAACTGATGCCTGAGACTGAATCTCTGGCATGCACAATAAAGTCTGCATCTGTGCATCCTGCTATTATTACAGATAACCTGGCCAAAATTCCAATTAATCTGCCAGATTGCGTCATTTCAGCAACTTCCGGGCTGCTTCACTATGGCAAAAGGAGCGGCTGTGACGCAATTCCGCAAGCGCTTTGACCGTCGTGGCACTGCAAATTTATGAAATTTGAAGTGAGCCGGCATGGTGAAATTTATGATAAAATTCGGGGCAGCACCAGAGAACAGCAGTTCGGACATTGTGAACCTGGCCTGTTTTCTGGCACCCTCATTCCTGGACAATTGCTGTTAGCTTTTATCGAAAAAAAGCATCACAAAAAAGTCAGCTGCCCCTCCCTGCAGAGCGGGAACTCCACGGAGATCAAGATAAAAGTCTTTGGAATTTCAACAAATCTCAGACGGACAGTTTTATTAATTTTTGAAACGACAGGAGATATGCAACATGCTTTTCAATTACTTCGTTCCGACCCGGATCCTGTTTGGCAAAGGCCAGCTCGATAACCTTTCCCAGTTTTTACCACCTGGCAAAAAGGCACTCATTGTCATATCCTCAGGCAGATCAACCAGAGATAACGGCTATCTTGACAGAGTGAAGGCCCAGCTCGATCTTGCCGGTGTGGAACACGCAGTCTTTGACCAGATCCAGCCCAATCCAAACCTGGTCAACGTAATGGACGGTGCTGCCTTTGCAAAAGCAGCCCAGAGCGACTATCTGATCGGTTTGGGTGGCGGCAGCGTCATGGATGCAACAAAGTCCATTGCCGTCATGGCTACAAACGAAGGCAACTACTGGGATTACATTCACGGCGGAAGTGGCAAGGGGCTGCCCATTCCAAACAATCCGTTACCGGTTGTTGCCATCACCACGACAGCTGGAACCGGTTCGGAGACCAACCCGTGGACAGTTGTAACAAAGGAAGACACTTATGAAAAAATCGGTTTTGGTTACGACAGGACATTTCCGGTGCTGGCCGTTGTTGACCCTGACCTCATGCTGAGTGTCCCGCCCCTTCTGACAGCCTATCAGGGTTTTGATGCACTGTTCCACGCGACTGAAGGATACATCAGCAAGTCGGCAAACTACATGAGTGATATTTTTGCCTTAAAAGCCATCGAACTGGTCAGTGGCAATCTTGCGCGTGCCGTCAGCAATGGCAAGGATGAGGAAGCCCGTGCAAATGTTGCCCTTGGCAATACCCTTGCCGGCCTGGTTCTGAGTACCTGCTTCATTACTTCCGAACACTCTCTGGAGCACGCCCTGTCGGCATATCATCCGGAACTGGCACATGGTGCCGGTCTGATCATGATCAGCCGCGCCTACTACGCGCACTTCGCAAATATTGGCGCGTGTGACGAGAGGATGATTGAAATGGCCAAAGCGATGGGCAAAAAAGATGCGACAAAGCCCATGGATTTTGTTGATGCACTGGTTGAACTGCAAGAGGCCTGCGGTGTAGCCGAACTCAGGATGTCCGATTACGGCATTGACCGCGACAATATGCGCAAGTACGCCATCAACGCCAGACAGACTATGGGCGATCTCTTTGCCATGGATCCTGCTCCCCTGTCTGAAGATGACTGCGTTGCCATTTACGAGAGTTCCTATCGCTAATTCCGGTTCTGGCTTTTTTTAGAGAAGGACGGGCGAGCTGCCCCAGGCACTTTGGCCCTAGGCAGTCCGCACACACACTGGCTGTATCCGTAGCAGCAGGTCTTTGATACCTGCCCGGGACCTGATCTGGTTATGGATACAGCCATTTTCAAACCACAATAAGCGCACAGGAAAGAAAAACGGGACTGGCGCTGTCCCTGGCATCTATGAGTACCATTTCGCAAGACGATCTCATTGAGTCCATCGCGGCCTCACTGCAATACATCAGCTACTTTCATCCACCGGACTTTATCCGGCAGCTTGCACGTGCCTATGAAGCAGAAAAAAGTCCTGCTGCCAAAGACGCCATGGCGCAGATTCTTACAAATTCACGCATGTGTGCCTCGGCACGGCGCCCTCTGTGCCAGGACACCGGCTTTGTCAATGTCTTTCTCAGAATTGGCATGGATGTGCGCTGGGAAGGCTTTACCGGCTCCATTGAAGATGCCATCAATGAAGGAGTCAGACGCGCATACGGCTTGCCGGAAAACAGGCTGCGTGCTTCTGTTGTGTCTGACCCGCAGTTCGAGCGCAAAAATACGCGTGACAACACCCCGGCTGTCATTTACATGGAGGTTGTTCCAGGCAATACCGTTGATGTGCGTGTCTCAGCCAAAGGTGGAGGCTCAGAAAACAAATCGGCACTCGTCATGCTCAATCCAACGGACAGCATCATCGACTGTGTTCTCGAACAGGTTCGTGCAATGGGAGGAGCCTGGTGTCCGCCTGGTGTAGTGGGCATTGGTATTGGCGGCACAGCTGACAAGGCCACTATCATGGCAAAGGAAGCCCTGCTTGACGATATTGACATGTTTGAACTCAAAGAACATGGCCCAAAAACACCGCTGGACGAATTGCGGATCGAGCTCTATGACAGGATCAACGAACTGGGTATTGGCGCACAGGGCCTGGGCGGTCTGACGACTGTTCTGGATGTCAAAATCAGCATGTTTCCAACGCATGCTGCATCCAAGCCTGTTGCCATAATCCCGAATTGTGCAGCTGTTCGTCATGCACATTTTGTCCTGGATGGGTCAGGTCCTGTTTATTTGCCCCCGCCTTCACTTTCGGACTGGCCGGATGTAGACTGGCAGCCGGATATTGAAAAATCCCTTCGTGTCAATCTTGATTCGCTGACAAAAGAAGAAGTTGCATCCTGGAAGCCTGGACAGACGCTTCTTTTGAGCGGGAAGATGCTGACAGGCAGAGATGCGGCCCATATGCGCATTGAAACCATGCTGGCAAGGGGCGAACCCTTGCCGGTTGATTTTACAGACCGCGTGATTTACTACGTGGGTCCTGTTGATCCGGTCGGTGATGAGGCGGTTGGCCCTGCAGGGCCAACAACATCGTCCCGTGTGGACAGGTTTACCGGAACCATGCTGGGTCAGACAGGCCTTATTGCCATGATAGGCAAAGGCGAGCGCAGTCCTGAAACAATCGAGTCCATAAAAAAACACCGTTCTGCCTACCTGATTGCTGTTGGCGGCGCGGCCTATCTGGTTTCCCAGGCTGTAAGGCATGCACGGGTTGCAGGATTTGATGACCTGGGAATGGAGGCGATTTATGAATTTGATGTTGTTGACATGCCGGTAACCGTTGCTATTGATTCAGCGGGGGTTTCCGTTTTTGATACGGGCCCCGAAAAATGGAGAGAGCACATCATCAGCTTTAAAAAAACCAGCGACCCCGGTCGCACACAGCACTCCTGATTTGTCGATTGACAGGGTATTTTGTGAATAACGTCACGCACCCCATTGGCATTTTTGATTCCGGCATTGGCGGACTGTCCGTTTTGCGTCATATCCGTGAAAAACTGCCCGCTGAAGACCTGTGCTATTTTGCTGATTCAGGCTTTGCTCCCTATGGAGAAAAACCGGAAGAAGCTGTTGTTGGGCGCACACTTGAGATTGCCAGACACCTTCTGGAATCCTGCAGCTGCAAGGCACTTGTTGTTGCCTGCAATACAGCAACCGCTGCTGCTGTTCATCTCCTGCGACAGATGTACCCGGGCACTCCGATTATAGGCATTGAACCAGGGTTAAAACCGGCTGCATCAATCACCCGGAGTCAGGTTGTAGGTGTTTTGGCAACTGAGCGCACCCTCTCGAGCAGCAAGTTCAAACTGCTTCATCAGGAGCTTGACAGTTCAACAGGTGTCAGATTCATCATGCAGCCCTGCCCCGGTCTTGCAGACATCGTTGAAAAAAAAGAACTGCATTCCGATCGTGCTTTTGAGCTTGTCCGTTTGTACCTGCTGCCTCTCATTGCGCAGGAAGCTGATACTATTGTTCTCGGGTGCACGCATTATCCGTTTTTGCTGCACGTCATCGAAAAAACGATTTCCGAATCAACAGAAAAAACCATTCATATTGTTGATACCGGCATTGCTGTTACGCGCCAGCTGGTACGTGTACTGGAGATGCAGAATCTCAGGAATACACAGGCAAGTGCCAATTCTGGCATATACGCCATGACAACGGGTGATACTTCGATTCTGGAAAAACAGTTCAAGCATCTTTTAAACATCAGGCCGACTGTGGCAGGAGTTCCAGCAAATCTTAAATAAACTGTACCCGTGCCCTTTTTGCCGTTATAAAAATTTTGAAGGATAAACAATGAAATTCCTGCTTGTTCTTTTTACGCTTTTTATTTCAGCCTGTACTGTAATGGAGCCTGCCAGGACTCCTGGTTCTGCAACCCCTCCTCCTGATGCGCCCAGGGCAGTTCCTGAACGGCCCATTGCGAGATATGTCTGTAACAGTGGCGAGACTGTTGCCATCCGCTTTCGTGAAAATGAGCTTGCTCTTCGTTACAGGCAAAAAACGCACCGTCTGAGCATTAGTGAATCGGCAAGTGGTGCCAGATATACTGGTGACGGGCTTGTCTGGTGGAATAAAGGCATGGAAAATACGCTGTACACACTCATCAACGGTACAGATACGGGCGAATTACTGGAAAAGTGCCGGGAAATTGTAAAGGAAAACTGACGTTACGGTCGATTCGGAACTTCTCCATGACTGATAAACCATCTTTTGCGAAAGTGTTTTGCAGCGTTTTTAATGTTTAGCCCGGATTGAGCCGGGCAATTTTGAGACAGGGGATAAAAAATGGCGCAATCTCCTTTAAAAATTACGTTACTTGTTGACAATAATGCACCTGAGGGCTTTGAAAAAGAGCATGGATTCGCCGCCTGGATTGAGACCGGCAAAAGCCGCATTCTTTTTGATACCGGTCAGTCTGGTGCACTTTTAGCGAATACGGAGCGTCTTGGCATCAATCTTGCAGATGCAGATGTTCTTGTTTTAAGCCATGGCCACTATGATCATACGGGTATGCTGCCGCAGTTTTTTGAGATTAACAAAAAGGCGCGTGTCTATTATGGTGCTGACCTTGAAATCGACCGCTGGAGCTGCAGGGCGGGAACGGATCCTCGTGCCATTGGCATACCAGAGGCATCACGACTTGCTCTTTTAGCCCTGCCTGAAGAACGCCGCTTTGAACTTCGGAGTCATGTCTATCTGATGGATGGCGTTGGCATAACCGGGCCTGTCCCGCGCATTTCATCCCAGGAAGATACGGGAGGGCCATTCTATCTTGACAGCACTGCATAGGATGATGACCTGATTGAAGACGCTCAGTCAATGTGGTTTGAAACTGATGAAGGCATCATTATTCTTTTAGGCTGCTGTCACTCGGGTCTTGTCAATACGGTTGATTACATTCGCAGCATTTCCGGAAAAGACAGAATTCGGGGTATTATTGGCGGGATGCATCTGGTCAATGCTGATGAAGCCCGGCTCAGATTCACTTTTGATGCCATGAAAGAATGGCAGCCTGAATTTCTTGTTCCCTGTCACTGCACTGGTGAAGAACAGACAGTGAGCATGGTCAGTGCTATTGGTGATGATACCGTTTTACCGGGTCATGCCGGCATGGTCATACAGGGATAACTGTTTTTTTAACATCCGATTGGAAAGGAGTACTTTATGGTAATTGCAGAATTGGTTATCTTCCCGAACAATGTTGGTGGCAGCCTGAGTACCTACGTTGCCAGAGTCATGGACATCATTGATTCGAGTGGTCTGAGATACAGTCTTTCTCCGATGAGTACTGTTGTTGAAGGTGAATTTGATGAGATTCTTGCTCTTCTTACCCGTTGCCACAGCGAACTGGCAAAAGACTGTGACCGTATTTCAATCACCATGCGTATGGACTCCAAGCCCAACGACAGTTCGTCACGCATGGAAAGCAAGGTAAAGTCGGTTGAGGAAAAAGTAGGACGAAAGCTTGTTTCAGCTACCGGCTCCTGAAGCAGAACTTAAAGAAAAAGCTTCAGACTGTTGAAACTTCTGCATTTCAAAGGAATCACTATCAGATGCAGAAGGCGCATAACCAGTTGATTTACAACAGTGCTTTGCTGGCAACACTGTAGAAATCCGAACTTTTTCAGCAGTCTGAAAGCTTGCTGCCCTGGCGATCCACCCATGTCCTGTCCATTTTGGCGGGACTCGCCTTTACGGGCCGAGGCTCCGGAGGAGCGTGTCGTCCTGTTTCTGCAGCAGCGGTGATATATCCACGTTTGCGTCCAGATAAGGCAGGATTGCTTTGGCCAGTTCATTTCCCTGTTGGGCCGCTTTTTCAAGCCACTGTCTTGCCAGGCCTTCATCGGCGGGTACGCCAGTCCCCCCGTAATACATTGTGCCCAAAAGCAGCTGCGCCTGAGGATTTTCCTGTTGGGCCGCTTTTTCCAGCCAGTCTTTTGCCACTCCATAGTACTGTGACTCGCCTTTGGCTGCCTCATTAAAATAGTACACCCCCAGAAGGAGTTGTGACTGGACATGTCCCTGTCTGGCTGCTTCTTCGGTCCAGTGTACGCCCCTGGCATTGTCCTGGCTGACTCCCCGCCCTCTGAAATACAAAAGACCAAGACTCCATTGAGCACCAACAAGCCCCTGCCGGGCCGCTTTTTCGTACCACTGTGCAGCTTTTGCAAAGTCCTGACTGACTCCCTGCCCGCTTACATACAATCTGGCCAGGTAAAATTGTGCATGTGCATGTCCCTGCCTGGCTGCTTCTTCACACAGTTGGGCCGCTTTGGCAAGGTCCTGACTGACACCTCTCCCGCTGGCGTACATGCTAGCGAGGCTGAACTGAGCCTGATCAAAACCCTGGCTGGCCGCTTTTTCAAGCCATTGGACTGCTACTGCATAGTCTTTGGGTATGGCCTGTCCATCACTATACATCCCGGCCAAAAGAAACTGTGCATGAGCATTTCCCTGCTGAGCCGCTTTTTCAAGCCATTGCTTTGCCAGGACAGAGTCTTTGGCTGCACCTGTCAATCCGGAATAATACATCCCCAGAAAAAGCTGTGACCGCTCATGGCCATGCCTGGCCGCTTCCTCCATCCATTGTATGGCTTTGGCATGATCTTTATTTACACCCTTCCCGCTGAAATACAGGGTGCCGAGTTCAAACTGGGCTCCCGGATTTCCCTGCTGGGCCGCTTTTTCACGGTGAACAAAGTAGCTCTGGGGCGTATTGTCATCATGGTCATATATGTTGCCAGTGCCAGCCAGAATCCGGGCATTATTTTTTGCTGTTTCAGCGTTTTTGCTTTCATGTCCGGCAGCAGGCTGCAGACTGGCGCAAAACAGGAGAAGAGCCGCCAGGCAGGTTGCAACTGTTTTTTTCAAAATAGGGGTCCCTTCAGATAAATGTTTTCATGCAGGCGCTTCAATAGCATGACTGAATCCATGCTATTGAAGAGGGGGCTTTCGTCCAGGAATTATGCGGTTTTTTGCTGCTTTGCGACCTGCATGGCAGTTGCAATCAGGCCGCTGATATCACTTAAATTGGCCGGGACGATGAGTGTATTGCCCGTTTGTGCCAGCCCGGAAAACGCTGCAACGTACTGCTCGGCTACTTTCAGATTGACCGCATCGTGGCCTCCGTGCTCCATGATGGCCTGACCCACTTTACGAAGCGCTTCTGCATTGGCCTGGGCCAGAGCAAGAATCGCTGCTGCCTCACCTTCGGCCCGATTGATGGCCGCCTGTTTTTCACCTTCGGACTTTGCAATTTCGGCAGCACGCAATCCGTTTGCAAGATTGATCTGCTCCTGCATGCGACCTTCAGATGCTGCAATGAGCGCACGCTTTTCGCGTTCTGCCGTAATCTGGGCCTGCATCGAGCGCAGGATTTCAGAAGGTGGCGTCAGATCCTTGATCTCGTAGCGCAATACCTTGACACCCCAGTTCTGGGCGGACTCGTCGACTACGCTTACGATCTGGGTATTGATCTGCTCACGCTCCTCAAACGTTGTATCAAGTTCCATTCGTCCAATTACCGAACGCAGCGTTGTCTGCGCGAGCTGGGTTATTGCAGCAATGTAATTCGATGAGCCATAGGACGCCATCTTGGCGTCAGTCACCTGAAAGTAGAGAATACCGTCAACTTGCAGCTGCGTATTGTCCTTGGTAATACACACCTGCGGAGGGACATCCATGGGAATTTCTTTCAGACTGTGTTTGTATGCAACCCTGTCAATAAACGGTATTACAACATTAAGACCAGGAGAAAGTGTGGCCTTGTATTTTCCAAACCGTTCAACTATCCACGCATTCTGCTGCGGAACAACATTGATTGATTTGACGATAAATACGATCGCAATGATACAGATAACGATGATAACGCTTAATTCCATATGCCTGATTCTCTCTGAAAGGGATGACTGGTTTAGTCGGTCTGCACAGGGGCATTATTGACAATCAGCCGGTTGGCTCGTGTTTCGCGGATAACAAAAAGACCTGATATGGCCTGCGCTCCACTTTCAAGTTCGACATCCCACATAGCCCCACGATAGGCTGCACGGGAGACACTTGATCCATTGGAGACAGATTCCCATTCATCTATCAGGAGCGTGTTTCCTATGTCAAAGTTCACGTTGGGGTCATGCGCGGGATTTTTCTTTCGGGCCAGGCGACTCATTCTGAGCGCGAGCGTTCCCGCAAAACCCACGATACCCGCAGCAAACAGCTGGTGTGATACAGAAAAACCCAGATAAGCGACAACTCCACCTGCGGCCATGCCCAGTGCAATCATCAGCAAATAAATGGAGCCGGTAAAAAGTTCAATGACGACCAGCAGCCCGGCCACTGAAAACCATATAACCCAATCTGCCATAGACCCTGCCTCTGTTATGCGTTGGTTAACCTGACGGCCCGCTCTTACATGCGTGAACGGCCCATGTACTATGTGCCGTTCACTTTCACAGTGACATGCTACTCGTCAGCTGCAAGATTTTTCCACGTAGATAAAACCGAATCCGGATTTAACGAGAGTGAGCCTATGCCTTCCTTGATCAGCCAGTGCGCAAAATCCGGACGGTCTGACGGGCCCTGCCCGCAAATTCCAACATACTTGCCCTGGGCATTGCAGGCCTGAATCACCTTTGAAATGAGGGCAAGTACTGCCGGGTCACGCTCATCAAAATCCTCTACCAGCAGCGGCATCCCGGAATCCCTGTCCAAACCGAGCGTCAGCTGGGTCAGGTCATTGGAACCAATCGAAATCCCGTCAAAAAGTTCCAGATAGTCTTCAACCAGTATTGCATTGGAAGGCAATTCGGCCATCATGATTATGCGCAGGTCGTTCTGGCCGCGAGCCAGCCCATATCCGGCAAGCCGCTCAAGGACGGCCTTTGCCTGATTGATCGTACGAACGAACGGGACCATGATTTCCACATTGGTCAGACCCATGTCGTTTCTTACGCGCAAGAGCGCCTCACACTCCATCCTGAAAGCTTCTGAAAATTCAGTTGACAGATAGCGCACTGCACCGCGGAAACCCAGCATGGGATTTTCTTCTTCCGGTTCATAGCGCGAGCCGCCTATGAGTGAACGATATTCATTGCTTTTGAAATCGGACAGTCTGACAATGACGGGCTTTGGCCAGAAAGCAGCAGCAATCGTTGCAACGCCTTCTGATACCTTGTCTACATAGTATTCTCTGGGTGACGGGTACCCTCTTGAAACCGATTCCAGGGCATTTTTCAGCTTGTCATCCACATTTGGATAAGCGAGTGCTGCCTGGGGGTGAATGCCAATCTCGTTGATGATGAATTCCAGGCGGGCCAGCCCGACTCCATCATTGGGGATGGCCTGATTTTCAAACGCCAGGCTGGGATTGCCGATATTCATCGTCATTTTGATCGGCAGTGGCTGCAGATTGTCAAAGACAACACGGCTTTCCTCAATCTGCAGTGCGCCTTCATAGATACGGCCTTCGTCTCCCTCTGAACACGAAACGGTCACTATCATGCCGTCTTTCAGTATTTCGGTTGCTTTTGTCGCACCGACTACTGCTGGCACACCGATTTCGCGAGCGACAATGGCAGCATGACAGGTGCGCCCCCCTCTGTTTGTAACAACGGCTGCCGCTTTTTTCATGACGGGTTCCCAGTTTGGATCCGTCATATCAGCAACCAGCACATCGCCTTCTTCAACGCGATACATCTCTGACGCGTCTTTAATGATGCGAACCGGACCGATTCCGATTTTCTGGCCGACGGCACGGCCTGTCGCCAGAACTTTGCCGGTCTCCATCAGTTTGAATACGGATACGGCATCGCCTTCTTTCTGCTGCGACTTGACGGTTTCCGGGCGGGCCTGCAGGATATACAGTCTTCCGTCAATACCATCCTTGCCCCACTCAATATCCATGGGCCGGCCGTAGTGTTCTTCAATAATCATGCCAAAACGTGCCAGTTCAATGATGTCCTCATCGTTTAAGGAATACTGCAGCTGTTTTTCCATGGGAACATCTATCGTCTCAACCGACTTCCCTCTTGTCGTCGTCTTTGAAAACACCATCTGGATTGGCTTGTGCCCAAGTCCGCGTTTGATAATCGGGACCTTGCCTTTTTCCAGCATTGGTTTGTGCACATAAAATTCATCGGGATTGACAGCTCCCTGTACGACGGCCTCGCCGAGGCCATAGCTTGATGTGATAAATACGACATCTCTGAACCCGGATTCCGTATCAAGTGTGAACATCACGCCGGAAG
>Ga0099364_10004105_pt1 | contig 22132 bp, 37 predicted proteins | sample TergutTh196P3_FD_73070 | JGI IMG/M metagenome (GOLD analysis project Ga0099364, IMG submission 73070) | Microcerotermes parvus P3 segment gut microbial communities from Pointe-Noire, Republic of the Congo - Th196 P3 | ecosystem: Host-associated > Arthropoda: Insects > Digestive system > Gut ...
GGGGGATGTAGAATTGGGGGAAAGATGACGAAAGGCGGTTATAAAAATGGCTGTGGCGGTTATGGAACGGGATCTGATAAAGGCGCTGGCGGAGACGGACGAAATAAGGGCGCTTAGGAAATTTTACAGACAAGAAAATGAATCGGCACATGCAAGAAGAGGTATTGATTTTTTAGCGTGCGCGCTCAGCCTGGTATCCGGTCAAAAAATTTACGAGGGCAAAGAGGCGGCAATATATTTTGAAATACTGGACACGAGAGATTTTTTGAAGGAGAAATATGCGGAACTCTCGGATATTGAATCATCGAGATATAAAAGTGATGTAGAGGGAGTATTGGAAGAGGCTGAAGAAACGTTAAAATTTCTTGAAGGAAGTATTGAGCAGCACTTATAATTAGTTGAGTGCGTGATCTAATGACCCCCTCAAAAGGAATTTTTATCCTGATAGCCGGAGGAAACGCTTCCGGTAAAACAACAGTCATAAAGCCTAAATATGTTGATGGCCGTGTCAAACATTACCTTGATCCAGACAGGTTGTTGCCTATTGCAGAAAGTGATATTTTAAGCTCTAAGACTTTAGAATTTTACAGAAAGAATATACCGGCAAGATTTGCGGCTGAGTGCATGAAAGACTGGTTAGCTTCAGAACGTATTTGTAATGAGGGGATAGCTACGGAATCTAACCTTGTTACAAAAAAACATGATTTTGACTGTTTTGAATCCGCCAAGAAAGCCGGAATGAGAACGGAACTTTATTTTGTCGGCATCCCTTTGGAAACGGCAATAGAGCGTGAACAATTAAGAGCAGGCGAAGGGAAACAAAAAAAGATTAAAACTTCCGATATCGCGCGGCGATACAATGGCCTTTTCAACATTCAAAAACATATAGACTCCGGCAATGTAGACGTAATTAAAATATACGACAATTCGCGCGGCTCGGGCGAGGAATATTTGCTTTTGCACATAGAAGGCGGCAAGACCGTTTACCTGCACCCCGAACCGCCCCAGTGGTTCAGGGACGCCGGAATCGTATATGCTTGGGTATTTTTGGGGGAAGAATAAACAGGTGACTTTCCTACCGCCGGAGCTTACAAAATTTCCTCGGCCCTCCACGTAAGGGGTACGTTAAAGCCGCGCGAGCGCAGCAAAGCCGATACGCGCACGACCTCGGGGAGCATGAGGGCCTCCGTTTCGAGCAGCGCGGGCAGCACTCCCCCCACTCCGCCTTCGCATACCTTTCGGCCTTTGTCCATAACAATTAAATGGTCGCTTTGTTCAAAAGCCATTTCAAAATCGTGAGTGACGGTAATTATTGTCCTGCCCGTATCTCTAAGGCGGGACAAAAGGGTAACGATGTCTTCGCGGAATTTGGCGTCCAGACCGGCGGTGGGTTCGTCCAGAATGAGACATTCCGGGTTCGCCGATAAAACGGACGCTATGGCCGCAAGGCGGCGCTCGCCTCCGGAAAGGCGCAGGGGGTTGCGGTCAAGGTACTCCTTTCGCAGTCCGACGCTTTGGAGCGCGCTCTCTACGGAAGCGTCCGTGTCCTCTTTTGAAAATCCCCAATTCATCGGCGCGAAGGCCAGTTCTTCCCGCACGGTCGGCGAAAAAAGCTGGTCTTCCGGAGACTGGAACACCAAGCCGGCCCGGCGCCGTAAATTCCTTAAAGCCTCCCCTTTTGCGGGGATTGGAATAAGTTCTCCGCCGTTCCCGCCTTCAACAAAAATCTCGCCGGACTGAACGCCATAAAGCCCGTTCAGATGCTGAATCAACGTCGATTTGCCGCTACCCGTCCTCCCAAGCACGGACGTCCAGCGTCCTTTGGGAACGACGCAGGAAATATTTTTTAAGGTACGCGTCTCGACAGGCGTGCCCAGGCCGAAACTGTGACTGAGATCGCGTATATCGAAGCTGAGAGCAGCCCCCCCTTCCTCCTCCGGCCCCCTTCCCGGAGGGAGGCGTCCGCAGGGCGGGGGGAGTTCTTTGCTTACCGCCTCCGCGACATCTTCAACCGTCTCGCCTCGAACAAACAAGCGGCATCTGAGTTCCATCATCGGAGGCAGCCTGAATCCCAGCGACTTCGCGTCGCGCAGGAAATCTTCACCGCTCCCCTGCCATACCCACGAACCATGCGACAGAACCAGGACGCGGCCGGCTTGAATGACATCATCCAGCCTGTGCGACACCTGGACTATCGCCGTGCCTGACGCGTGTATGTCCCGCAGGACGTTTTCCACCTCCGCGCGCCCTTCGGGGTCAAGCATGGAGGTCGGCTCGTCAAGTATCAGGCACTCGGCGTCGGCAGCCAATGCGCCGGCCAGGGCGAGTCTCTGTTTTTCCCCGCCGGACAGGGCGGACGAGAGGGTTCCTCTTTTGTGAAGCAGGCCGACTTTTTCCAAGGCCCACGCGACCTTTTTTTCTATTTCATCAGGAGCCAGGCCCTGGTTCTCCGGGGCAAAGGCCACATCGTCCTCAACCACGGCGGCCACAATCTGGCTCTCCGGGTTTTGGAACACAAGGCTCACCCTTTTGCGGATTTCGGCAAGCGACGCCGGCTCCGACGTATCGAACCCGCACACAAAACAAGCGCCCTGCGAAGGAAGCTGCAGAGCGCCTAAAATTTTTACGAGAGTAGATTTACCGGAGCCGTTGTGTCCCAGGACGGCGACGCGTTCCCCCTTTGAAACCTCGAGCGAAATTCCTTTTAGAACCCAGTGAACGCCGTCGTACGAAAAACCGGCTGATTTCAGTGCGATTAGGGGAGCCGAAATCAAATTTTGTTTCTCTTATTTGACCACAAGCTGAATAATTGCCATAGGAGCCCCGTCCCCCACTCGATTGCCCAGTTTTACGATTCTGGTGTAGCCGCCCTTGTCAAAAGACGCGTAACGCGGCCCAAGTTCGTTGAAAAGTTTGAGCGCCGCCTCCTTATGGGGCATACGGGAACGCACGACCCGCCGGTCGTGTATCGTGCCGCCGCGCGCGCGCGTTATAAGTTTTTCCGCCACACGCCTCAGTTCCTTGGCACGGGTAACAGTGGTTTTTATCTGCCCCGTCAGGAAAAGACTGGCCGCCATGTTGGACAACATCATAGCCCTATGGCTCCCATATCTCCCAAGCGTCCTATGATCCATACGATGCCTCATGGAATGTCCTCCTTGGATGTTTTTGAATGATTTTTATCACGGAGCTTCAATCCCGCAGCGTCCAGCCGTTCTCCTATTTCTTTCAGCGAAACCTTGCCCAGGTTGCGGATTTTCAAAAGGTCATCTCTTGTTTTCTGCAAAAGATCCCCTATGGTATGAATTCCGCCGCGCAGAAGACAGTTCTCGCTGCGAATTGAAAGCTCGAGATCCCGCACCGGCCGGGACAGAAACTCCGATTCTCCGCTCTTGATGACCCTGACCGCGGGAGAATCCTGTTCCGGAACACCCGCGCCGTGCGAACCGGTGATTTCCAGGTCGCCTTTCTGTTCCAAGTCGGCGACTACATGTCCGAAATAGGCCCTGATTATCTGGGCCGCCTCGCATACCGCGGCTTCCGGAGTCAATATGCCGTTAGTCCATAGCTCAAGAACAAGTTTCTCGAAGTCGGTTCTTTGTCCGACGCGGGCGGCTTCGATTTCGTAGTTGACGCGCAGGACAGGCGAAAAAATCGCGTCCGTAAGCAGAGCGTCCACGGGCAGATACGTGTTGCGGGGACGCTCCGAGGAAAGGTACCCGCTCCCCTGCTCGATGAAAATCTCCATCGAAAGGTGCGCGCCCTCCTCCAACGTACATATTTTCGCTTCCGGGTCCACGAACTCGACCTCGCTGTCGACCTGTATGTCCCCGGCTTTTACCTCCCCCGGCCCGTCCAGTTCAAGGTGAAGCAAACGCACTTCCTTGCTGTAAGACCGAACCGGAACGTGTTTCAAGTTCATCAGAATCTCTATCACGTCCTCGCGCACTCCCGGGATGGTGCTGAATTCATGCAGAACTCCGTCTACGCGGACGGCCACTATAGCCGCCCCTTTAATCGAAGAAAGCAGCACCCTGCGCAAAGCGTTACCCAACGTCATGCCGTATCCCCGCTCCAATGGCTCAAGGACAAGGCGTCCATAGGTCTGATTATCTTCCTCTATTTTTATCTCAGGCCGCAAGATTCCTAACGTTTCCAACATTTAATCATGCCCCTAACTTCGACGGAAGTCGAGATCGGTTTTGGTAAAGAAACCGGTGAAACGCCGAATAAATACCCCGTCCCCTAAAAGGGGGGTTAAGTTAATGCTCTTACACTCTGCGCCTCTTTGGAGGACGGCAGCCGTTGTGAGGAATGGGAGTCGTGTCCTTGATCTGGTTGACCTGAAGGCCCGCCGCCTGCAATGAACGTATGGCCGACTCGCGTCCCGGCCCAGGGCCCTTCACGATGACGTCAATCTCCTGGACGCCGGCGTCCTGGGCTCCCTTGGCAACCTGCTGCGCGGCTATCTGCGCGGCGAACGGCGTGGATTTGCGCGTACCTTTGAAGCCCACGTTACCCCCGCTGGCCCACGACAAAACGTTGCCGCCTCTGTCGCTTATGCACATGATCGTGTTGTTGAAAGTGGAATAAATATGGGCCACGCCATAATTAATGTTTTTCTTTTCGCGCTTCTTACCCTTGCGGACAGTTCTTTTAGCCACTGACGTTTACCTCCTGCTCCTACTTACCGGCCATTTTTTTGTTGGCGACAGTACGGCGCGGCCCTTTACGGGTTCGCGCGTTCGTTTTCGTCCTCTGCCCGCGCACGGGAAGCCCCTGCTTATGCCGGAGGCCCCTGTAACAGCCTATGTCAATAAGCCGTTTAATGTTCATGGTGACCTCGCGCCGGAGGTCTCCCTCGACCCTGTAATGATCCTCTATTTCCCTGCGAAGTTTCTGCGCTTCTTCCTCCGACAAATCCTTCACCCTGGTGTTCGGGTTCACTCCGGTAGCGGCAAGAATTTTTTGGGATGACGGCAAGCCTATCCCAAATATATAAGTCAGCGCTATCTCTACGCGCTTTTCCCTCGGAAGATCCACCCCTGATATACGAGCCATTTACACTACCTCCTCACGCCCTGCCGCTGTTTATGACGCTGGTCGCGGCTGCATATTATGCGCACCACTCCATCACGCCGGATTATGCGGCAAAATTCACACACCGGCTTTACCGACGGCTTCACTTTCATAGCCCACACTCCCTATTTAAAACGATAAATGATCCTTCCACGCGTAAGGTCGTAGGGGGAAATCTCCACCAGAACCCTGTCGCCTGGAAGTATTCGGATGAAATGCATCCTCATCTTGCCTGACACATGGGCCAAAAGTTTGTGCCCGTTCTCCAGCTCCACACGAAACATAGCGTTGGGAAGAGGTTCTGACACCACTCCCTTAGCTTCTATGACTTCTTCTTTGGTTCCGGCTTCTTTATTCGCCATTCGCTGCCCTGCCTCTCCGTTTCGATTCCCCGTAAACGCTTTTCAAGAAACGGCATAATTCGCCGCGATTGATGTTTTTTCCAGCCTCGGCACAAACGGCGACCTCATCCATTACGTGCGGCGTCGGCGTCACATGCTTAGGGTTCTTGGGCTTTGGACGATTGACGTTGAACTTATCCGCGTCCGCCAAAGCCAGCCTCTTCCCATCCAAAAAACCAACTATCACGTACCTGCGCCCGGTATCCTTGCCCGTCCTGGATACAACAAGCTGCCCCACACGGTATTCGTCATCTAACGGCTTACCCATGGAGTCAGAATCTCAGGCCCGCCGTCGGTTATTACGATGGTTCTCTCAAAATGCGCCGCGTCGGAGCCGTCGGCGGTAATGACGACCCAGCCGTCCGAACCCAGCATGACATCTTCCTTCCCTGTCATAACCATAGGTTCAAGAGCCAGAGTCATTCCCCGCTGCAAGGTAACGCCTTTTCCACGTTTCCCGAAGTTCGGAACCTGCGGGGCTTCGTGGAGTTTTTTACCCACCCCGTGCCCGGTGTAGTCTCTGACCACACCGAAGCCATTGGCTAAAACATGGCTCTCCACCGCGTGACCAATGTCCCCTATCGTATTGCCCTTCATTGAAGTGGCAATGGCCAACTCAAGGCATTTTTCCGTGACGTCCAGAAGTTTCCTTCGATTCGGGCATATATTACCCACAGGATAAGTACAGGCAGCGTCGCCGTAGTACCCTTTGAGAAAAACCCCAACGTCAACGCTCACTATATCCCCTTCCTCAAGAACCCGTCCGTCGCTTGGGATGCCGTGGACGACCTCCCGGTTGACGGACGCGCATATCGCCCCCGGAAAAGGACGCTCCGCGTACGAAGGGCGGTAACCCTTAAATGCCGCTTTTCCGCCGCTCGAGGTTATGTGTTTCTCCGCCACCCGCTCCAGCTCCGCCGTGGATACCCCCGGTCTGACCACGTCTCTCAGGGCGTCCAGAACATCCGAAACGACTTTCCCGGCATCCCGCATCAGCAGAAGTTCTTCTTCCGTCTTGAAGCGTATCATAAACCCAAAGCCGCCTCTGCTCCTTTGAAGGTGTCTTCCGGCGTATAGTGCTCCAACGCCTCGATGACGCGCAAAAGCCCTCTGCTTTCGTACCACGCCACGAGAGGTTCCGTCTGCTCCCTGTAGACATCGAGCCGGTTACGGATTACCTGTTCGCAGTCGTCGTCTCTCTGGTAGATTTCCCCGCCGCACGCGGGACATTTTCCCGTCCCGGCGCCGGCGCTTAAAAGGTTCAATATCTTGCCGCAGGCGCGGCACGTCCTCCGGTTCGTCAAACGCCTGACGATTATTTCCTCGTCGACCTTAATGAGGAGAACCGCGTCCAGGGGACATTCCATTTCGTTCAAAATCTTATCGAACGCCTCCGCCTGCGGAACGGTGCGCGGGAAGCCATCCATGAGAAATCCGCCGGCAGCGCCGTCGTTACGAAGCTTTTCCCCCACCATATCAATGATAAGGTCGTCGGGAACCAGTTCTCCCTTGTTCATAAAAGCCTCGGCGCGAAGCCCCAGCTCGGTTTTTTCCCGCAAATTTTTTCTCAAAATGTCGCCGGTGGATATATGGACACAGTTATATTTCGCCTTCAGCAAATCCGCCTGCGTTCCCTTTCCCGACCCCGGCGCTCCCAAAAGAACCAAACGCACGGTCTCATCCCTCCTTAAACGGCTGTCATGTGCGGAGCAAACTTCCCGCTTTTCCTCCGGATTTTTTCAAAATACCGTCGTAATGCCTCATAAGGAGCTGAGCCTCGATTTGACGCACGGTATCGAGCGCTACTCCCACCACTATAAGAACCGCCGTTCCGCCGAAATAAAAAATCTGGGCTCTCATCGACATCGACATCAAGTTGGGGATGAGCGCTATGATAGCGAGTAAGACAGCCCCGCCCAAAGTGATGCGTTCCATCACCTTCGTGATGTAGTCGGCGGTCGGCTGACCCGGCCGTATTCCCAGTATGAACCCCCCGTGTTTCTTCATGTTGTTGGCGATGTCGTTGGGGTTGAAGACCACCGCGGTGTAGAAATACGAAAAGAAAACGATGAGCCCCACATAGCACAGCATGTACACCAAATGAGTCTGAGAGAAAATTGTTCGGAAGAAATTCGCCACGCTGTTGTCCCCGAACATGTTAGCCACCGAGTACGGGAAAATCAAAAGCGAGGAAGCGAAGATAATGGGAATGACTCCGGCCTGATTGACTTTCAGAGGTATAAACGTACTCTGCCCGCCGTAGATTTTGTTCCCGACCACGCGTTTGGCGTACTGAACGGGAAGCCTCCGCTGCCCTTCCTGAAGAATTATGCAGCCCGCCACGACCACCATGACCAGAAACAGAAACGCGAGCACGGCCAAAACATTCGTTTCACCCTGTCTAAGGCTCGTGAATATGTCTATGATCGCGCCCGGGATACGCACAACTATACCGGCGAAAATCATCATGGAAATACCGTTGCCTATACCGTGGTCGGATATTTCCTCACCCAGCCACATGACCGCTACCGAACCGGCCGTCAGAGTCGTAACGACTAAAATCGAGCCCAAAAATCCGCCGGACAAAGCGCCTCCGGAGCCTAACCACGAAGTCAAACCAACGGCCTGCACCACCGCGAAAAAAACGGCGCCATAGCGCGTCCATTGAATTATTTTTTTCCGGCCTTCCTCGTTGTCCTTCTGCAGCTTCTCCAGGTACGGAAATATGACGACCATAAGCTGCATAACGATGCTTGAGTTTATGTAAGGAGCCACGCCGAGCGAGAAAATGCTGAACCGGCTAAGCGCCCCTCCCGAAAAAATATTGAGGAAATCCATAAACCCGCCGCCGCCAAAGGCTTCCGATAATACCCCGGCGTTCAGACCTGGAGTTGGAATATGCGCTCCCAGGCGAAAAATAAAGAGAACGGCCATTGAAAATAATATCCGCCTCTTCAGATCCGGCAGTCTGAAAGCGTCCCCAAAAGCTCCGAACACGTCAGATCACCTCGACCTTTCCGCCGGCCGCTTCTATTTTCCGCCGCGCCCCCTGGCTTACGGCGTTGATTTTTACCGTAAACCGCTTCGTCACCTCGCCGTTACCGAGAAGTTTTACGGGCAAGGAAACCGAGCGGATAAGCCTTGCCTCGTGAAGTTCCTTTGCCGACACATTTCCGCCCTCGAATTTTTCCGCCAGCGAATCCAAATTGACCACCTGGTATTCTTTGGCGAAACGCGCATTGTTGAATCCGCGTTTGGGCACACGCCTGGCAAGGGGCATCTGCCCTCCCTCGAACCCAGGACGGACTCCGCCGCCCGAACGGGCTTTATGTCCTTTATGCCCTTTTCCGGCGGTCTTGCCCTTTCCGCTGCCTACTCCCTGACCGAGGCGCTTTGCCGCGCGCTTTGCTCCGGGCACAGCTCTTAATTCATGAAGGTTCATCCGATTCCCCCCTATTTACCGTCCGTCCAGTCAACCAAGTGACGAACCTTCTCAATCATGCCGCGAATCTGGGGCGTGTCCTCGTGCTCGACCACGGACTGCAATTTCTTAAACCCAAGCGCCTTTATGGTTTTCTTCTGACGCGAGGAAAACCCTATGGCGCTTTTGACCCATTTTACCCTGATCTTAGCCATAGCAACCCCCTACTCAGCCGAAGCGGCAAGCTGCTGTGCGGTTTTCTTCCCGCGAAGTTTGAAGATCTCGTCTACCGTCCGGCAGCCTTTGAGCGCTTCGAGAGTGGCCCACGCCACGTTGATGGAATTGGAAGTGCGCCCCACCACTTTCGTTACGACGTCCTTCATCCCGCCAAGCTCCATAATGGCGCGCACCACGCCGCCGGCTATAACGCCTGTACCGGCCGGCGCCGGCTTCAAAAGCACCCTGGCGGCCCCGAATTCCCCTTGAATAGGATGAGGCACGGTATCGCCGTGACGTTTCACTTCGATCAAGTCCTTGCCGGCCTTGTCTATACCCTTGCGCACGGCCTCTGAAATTTCCTTCGCCTTACCGATGCCCGCGCCGACGTAGCGGTTTTCATCGCCGACCACAACAAGCACCGCGAATTTGAAGCGTTTGCCTCCCTTGACCACCTTGCTGACGCGATTTATAGCTACGACGCGCTCTTTCAGTTCAAGTCCTTTGACGTCAATTTTCTTTTTGATCATGACCCTCTCCTAACACTAAAACTTGAGGCCGGCCTCGCGTGCCGCGTCCGCCAAAGCCTTGACCTTGCCGTGGTACATATGGCCTCCGCGGTCGAAAACCACGGACTTTATGCCCTTTGCTTTAGCGCGCTCCGCCGCCAGCTTTCCTATTACCCTGGCCGCGTCCTGATTGCATGTGCCTTTGACGTTTTCCCTCACGGATTTTTCCAGGGTCGAAGCCGCAACCAGGGTATGCCCTTTGTTGTCGTCTATGATCTGCACATAGATATGACTCAGGCTATGAAATACGGCCATTCTGGGGATTTCCGACGTACCGGCGAGAGTACGCCGCAAACGCTCGTGACGCACCACCCGCATATCGTTTCTGCTCTTTTTCATTCGCCCCAACACCGCCTTACTTGGCGCCGGTCTTGCCGGCCTTACGGACGACCTTCTCGCCCGAATAACGAATACCTTTACCGTGGTAAGGCTCCGGCGGGCGATAAGCGCGTATCACCGCGCACGTCTGCCCCACCGCTTGCTTGTCTATTCCCTTGACTACGAACTTTACCGGGGTTTCAACCACGATCTCTATTCCCTGGGGCGGATCATATTCCACCGGATGGGAATACCCGACGTTCAAAACAAGCTTTTTCCCCTGCATCTGCGCCCGCCAGCCCACTCCGATTATTTCAAGCGTCCTCTGAAAGCCCTCGGTAACGCCCGTCACCATATTGGCCACCAGCGCGCGCGTCATTCCATGCCAGGCGCATGTTTGCTTTTCATCGTTGTCGCGGCCGACCAGAATTTTATCCTGTTCGACGTCCACGCTGATTCCCGGCATAAGAAGCGTATCCAGCTCGCCCTTGGTTCCTTTCACGACGATTTTGTCTCCCTTGATCGTCACCGTCGTTCCCTTGGGCAGGGGGATGGCCTTTCGTCCTATACGAGACATTTCGGTTCCCCCTCCTCACCAGACATAGCAGAGAACTTCTCCGCCAAGCCCAAGTTTGGACGCCTCAGATCCGGTTTTCAGCCCCTGGGAAGTCGAGACGAGCACCAGCCCCAAACCACCCATAACCAGAGGGAGCTTGTCCTTCTTCACGTAGATTCTGCGCCCGGGTTTGCTTATCCTGCGCAAACCCTGTATAACCCTCTCGCGCTCGGAACCGTAGGACAGGAATATCCGAATTGTCGAATAGGGTTTTTTGGGGTCCGCGATGATCTTAAAATTCTTGATGTACCCCTCTTCCTTGAAGATTCTGGTTATCGCCAGTTTCATCTTGCTTGCGGGAACATCCACACTCTCGCTGTATATCATGTTCGCGTTGCGCACTCTCGTGAGCATATCCGCGATCGGATCGTTTACGTACATTCGCCTCGCCCTCCTACCAGCTTGACTTTACTACGCCGGGTATTCTGCCCTCTCGGGCGAGCTTTCGGAAACAGCAGCGGCACATATCGAACATACGCATATAAGCGTGCACCCTGCCGCAAATCGGACAGCGGTTATACTGCCGCACACCAAACTTCGGGGGTAAGGTCGCCTTATGCCTCATAGCCTTTCTTGCCATCTTCGCTCTTCCCCCTCTTCCTATCGATTGAAGGGCACTCCCATGCCCTTGAGCAGCGCGTGAGCTTCCTCGTCGGTCCTCGCCGTAGTTACGATGGAAACGTTCATTCCTCTGGATTTGATGATTTTGTCGTAATTTATCTCGGGGAAAATAAGCTGTTCACGAAGACCCAGATTATAATTCCCACGCCCGTCAAACCCGCGCCGCGAAACTCCCTGAAAATCCTTAATGCTCGGCAAAGCCAAAGAGATCAGCCTGTCGAGAAATTCCCACATCCGCAATCCGCGAAGCGTGACCGAACACGCCACCGGCATACCCTCGCGAACCTTGAAGCCCGCCACGGATTTTTTGGCCCTCTTCAAAAGCGGCTGCTGCCCGGTGATAGCCCTCAGCTCCGCGATGGCCGCGTCCATCAGTTTAATGTCGAGCTTTGCGTCGCCAACTCCGATGTTGATAACGACCTTCTGAATACGCGGCAACTGCATCACGTTCTTGTACCCGAACTCCTTCATGAGCGAGGGACAGATTTCTTTTTTATATTTTTCAAAAATACGCGGCGCCTTGGAGACTGCTGCCATTTTTGCCATAATAGCCCCTCCTCCTAAGCCCGATCAATGATCTCGCTGCATTTTCTGCAGACGCGAACTTTTTTACCGCTTTCGAGGAAAGAAGACCCCACCCGTGTAGCCGCGCCGCATTGAGGACAAACCAGCATCACTTTCGCGGCGTAAATAGGGGCTTCCTGCTTGATGATTCCGCTCTGAGGGTTTTTCTGGCTCGGCCTGACGTGACGCGACACCATGTTGACACCCTCCACAACAACCATATCTTTTGAGGGAATACGGCGCAGGATCTTTCCTTCTTTGCCCTTGTTCTTGCCGGATATCACCCGAACCTGGTCATTTTTCTTAATTCTCATGGACATAACCGAACTCAAGCCTCCTAAACCACTTCAGGAGCGAGAGAGAGAATGCGCATATACTTCTTGGCACGCAATTCACGCCCCACCGGACCAAAAATTCTCGTCCCCTTGGGTTCTCCGTTGTTATCGATGATGACAGCCGCGTTGTCGTCGAAACGCACGTAAGAACCGTCCTGACGTCTTATTTCTTTTCTTGTGCGAACGATTACGGCCTTTACAACCGAGCCCTTCGCTATGTTACTGTTAGGTATGGCCTCGCGCACGGAAGCCACGATGACGTCGCCTATGCTTCCATATTTGCGCTTACTGCCGCCCATAACCTGTATGCAGAAAAGTTTTCTAGCGCCGCTGTTGTCCGCGACGTTCAATACCGTCGTCAACCGGATCATGCCCGCGCCTCCCCCGGCGCGCCGGAACCGAGAACCGGAGCCTTACGCACGATTTCCACCAGTTCCCACCTTTTGGTCTTACTCAAGGGACGGGTTTCACGTATGCGAATCTGGTCGCCTATGCCGCAGACGTTCTCTTCGTCGTGCGCCACGTATTTTTTGGCCTTGATTATCCGCTTACCATAAAGCGGGTGCTCCGCGTGACGCGTGACCTTGACCACCACAGTCTTGTCCATTTTGTTGCTGACTACCGTACCTACGCGCACTTTCCTGCGGGAAAACTGAACTTCCTTTACTTCCCCCGCGGCTTCCATTGCTGCCACCATGGATAGCTCTACCTCCTGCCGGCCGAGTTTTCCATTGCCCGCGTTTTCTCGCTCACAATGGTCAGCACTCTGGCTATTGTCTTACGAACATCTTTGATACGGCTCGTGTTCTTGAGCTGTCCGGTGACGTTCTGAAACCTGAGATTAAAAAGCTCTTCTTTGTATTGGAGGTGCTTTTCCCGAAGCTCGTCCAAACCAAGCTCCCGAAGTTTAGTCGCGTCCATTACTGTTCACCGCCTATACCTTCTCTTGCCACAATCTTCACCTTGATGGGCAGTTTGTGGGAAGCGGTACGAAAAGCCTGCTCCACAACATCTTTGGTAACCCCGGCCACCTCGAACATTACGCGGCCGCGCTTAACCGCCGCCACCCAGAACTCCGGGGCGCTTTTTCCCTTACCCATTCGCGTTTCGAGAGGTTTTTTCGTGTAAGGGCGATCCGGGAAAATACGAATCCAGATCTTCCCGCCCTTTTTCATTTTTCTCGAAATGGCCACACGAGTAGCCTCTATCTGCCTGGCGGTCACCCAGGCGTTTTCCTGCGCCTGAAGCCCCCAGTCGCCGAAAGCTACCGTAACTCCGCCTTTCGCTATTCCGCGAAGCGGGCTGCGATGTGATTTCCTGTACTTGACTCTGCTGGGCATAAGCATGACTCACTTACCCCCCTTGTCCCGATCTTTTGTCTTTTCTCGAACGCTGCTGCACCGGACGCTCGTTCTCGCGATCCCGGTATATCCATATCTTACAGCCGATGACTCCGTACATTGTTATTGCCTCCGCGAAACCGTAATCTATATCCGCGCGTATGGTCGAAAGCGGCAGACGCCCTTCGTTGTACCATTCGGTACGGGCTATTTCCGCGCCTCCCAAACGCCCGGCCACCTGGGCTTTGATACCTTTCGCCCCGGCCTTGGTGGCACGGAAGATGGCCTGTTTCATAGCGCGGCGGAACGACACGCGGCGCTCCAAAGACGCGGCCACGCTCTCCGCCACAAGCTGGGCCACAACGTCCGGGTTTTTGATCTCCTGAACGTTGATCATGACCTTAGCGCCGGTGAGTTTTTGAAGTTCGTCCTTTATAACCTGAATCTCGGTGCCGCCCCGACCGATAAGCACTCCCGGGCGCGCGGTCCAGATTGTGAACCGAACCACATGGCCGACGCGCTCAATCTCTATACGCGAGATACCGGCGCCGTCCCATTTCTTCATAATCCATTGACGAAGTTTTATGTCTTCGTGCAATTTGGGAGCGTAATCCTTAGGATTAGCGTACCACTTGGACTCCCACTCCGTCGTGACTCCCAGCCGGTAACCGACCGGATGAACTTTCTGCCCCACGAAACAAATCCCTCCTAACCTTCCGCAACCGTAACGGTCACATGTGATGTACGATGCACGTACGGATGCGCCCTCCCCATAGAAACGGGGCGAAAACGCTTCATTGTAGGTCCTTGATCGGCATAGGCGGTAAGCACGCGCAATCTATCGGTGTCCATCCCGTAATTATGCTCGGCGTTGGCTATGGCGCTCTGCAAGACCTTGAAGACTACGCGCGCGGCCTTTTGAGGGCTGAAACGCAGTATAGTCATGGCATCCTCGGCTTTTTTCCCTCTGATAAGGGTAAGAACCTGGCGAACCTTGGTGGGAGAAATCCTCACCTGACGAACTTTGGCTTTCGCCTGAAGTTTATTGACCTCCATCTTTCGCTCCTCCTACTTGCCTTTGGTGGAGCGTTCCTGCCCCGCGTGGTGTCCGAACTTTCTGGTCTGGGCGAACTCTCCCAGCTTATGCCCCACCATGTTCTCGCTTATGTAAACCGGGAGGTGCATCCGCCCGTTATGGACGGCTATCGTGTGCCCAATCATCTGCGGGACTACGGTGGAACGGCGCGACCAGGTTTTCAACACTTTTTTGGAGCCTGATGTATTCATTTCCTCGACCCTCGACAAGAGGCGCTGCTCTATGTAGGGTCCTTTTTTAGCGGAACGAGCCATTTTCTAGCTGTCTCCCTTCACATCTATTTCTCGTGGCGGCGGCGTACGATCAGCCTGTCGGAGGGTTTCTTCTTGCGCGTCCTGTACCCTTTGGCAGGCGTGCCCCAAGGAGAAACGGGATGCTTTTTACCTTTGCTTTTTCCCTCTCCGCCTCCCATCGGGTGGTCCACAGGGTTCATAACCATACCGCGCACCGTGGGACGGCGTCCGTGGTATCTCGTTTTCCCCGCTTTCCCAAGAGAGATGTTCTCGTAATCTTCGTTGCCAACCTGCCCGACGGTTGCCATACACTCCAGCAGTATCAGGCGAAGTTCGCCGCTGGGCATACGGACGTAGGCGTATTTGCCTTCCTTAGCCATGAGCTGAGCGGACATCCCCGCCGAACGAACCAATTTGGCCCCCCGGCCGGGCTCCAACTCTATGTTGTGAACGACGGAACCCACCGGCATATCTTTCAGTTTCAAAGCGTTACCCGGCACAATATCGGCCTCCGGACCCGAAAGTATCGTGTCCCCGACCTTGAGCCCCTTCGGGAAAATAATGTAACGCTTCTCCCCATCGGCGTAATTGATGAGAGCAATACGCGCGTTACGGTTGGGATCGTACTCCACCGTGGCGACTTTTCCCGGGATACCCGTTTTGTCGCGCTTAAAATCAATGATGCGGTAGCTCCTTCTATGGCCTCCGCCAATATGACGCATCGTAATGCGCCCTGTATTGTTGCGTCCGCCGCTTTTGCGCAACGGAGCCGTGAGAGAGCGCTCCGGCTTGTCGGTAGTTACGTCCTCGCGGCCCTGAACGGTCATCTGCCTGCGGCCGGGGGTATAAGGCTTAAACGGTTTAATCGACATGTTCGGTTACCTCTTCCTAAATGCTGACGCCTTCGAAGAATTCAATGCGCTGTCCCTGCGGCAAAGCCACAACGGCTTTCTTCCAGGAACGTGTTTTACCCGTAAAAGCTCCCATACGTTTTGGCTTTGAGGGAACGTTTATCGTGTTTACGCTCAACACTTTCACTTTGAATATCTGCTCGACGGCCTGACGAATTTGTATCTTGTTGGCGCTCCTGTGCACTTCAAACGTATACTTGTTCAACTCCACAAGCGAACTGCTTTTTTCCGTTATTATCGGCCTTATTATTATGTCGTGGGGAACCAGATTCATCCTGCGTATACCTCCTCCAGGCGCGCGACCACTTCAGGAGTCACGACCAGTGTTTTTGAATTGAGAAGGTCATATACGTTTATGCTGGCGACGTTAATAACCTTTGCCCCCGGGATGTTGCGCACCGACCTGACTACGTTGTCCCCGCCGGCATGAAACACGACCAAAGCCTTCTGGGCTTGAATGGCGTCCATGAAACCCTTCGCGGCCTTCGTAGACGGCTTGTCCAACCCGAAACTTTTCACGACGGTAAGCTCCTGATTTCTGACCTTCATAGAGAGCGCGCTCAACATCGCCAGGCGGCGGACTTTCTTGTTGACCTTCTGGCTGTAGTCACGGGGTTTGGGGCCATGAGCCACGCCGCCGTGCACCCATATGGGCGAACGCCTGCTCCCGTGTCTGGCACGTCCCGTGCGTTTTTGTTTCCACGGCTTCCTGCCGCCGCCGGCGACTTCGCCCCGCGTCTTCGCGGAGTGCGTGCCCTGCCTCACGTTGGCAAGGTGCGCCACGACAACCTGATGCATGGCCGGCACGTGTACCGGCGCTCCAAATACTTCCTCGGATAAAGCAAGCTCCTCCAGGGCGCGTCCTTTAAAATCCACTACATTGACTCTAGGCATGATTGTTCGCTCCTTCGCCGGCTCGTCACAGCTTCTTGTAAATGGTGACCAGGCCGTTTTTGGCGCCCGGCACCGCGCCTTTGACGAGAAGAAGGTTGTTTTCCACGTCCACGGCCACGACGGTAAGGTTCTTGACCGTCACTTTTTCACTTCCCATGTGTCCGGGCATACGTTTCCCCGGAAATACGCGCCCGGGGTAGGAAATAGCCCCGCTTGAACCGCCGTGGCGGTGCATGACGGAAGTTCCGTGGGTGGACTGCTGCCCGCCGAAATGGTATCTTTTCATGACTCCGGCAAATCCCTTCCCTTTGCTGACTCCGCTGACATTGATTTTCTCGCCGGGCTCAAACAAATCCACCCTGATTTCCTGCCCTATTTCGTAGCCTTCCGTCTTGTCCAGCCTGAACTCCCGGAGCGTACGCTTGGGCTCGGCCTTGATCTTGTCGAAAAGGCCCTTAAGGGGTTTGGACAGCTTGCGCGGCTTCATCGCGCCATAGCCGAGAAGAACGGCGGAGTATCCGTTCTGTTCGGGGGTGCGGATGGCAATCACAGGGCACGGGCCAGCCACGATGGCCGTTACGGCCACCGCCTGTCCTTGTTCGTTAAAAACCTGGGTCATGCCGACCTTTTTCCCCAATATTCCTATACCCATCTTTTTCTCTCCTTTACGGCCTATACCTTGATCTGAATATCCACCCCGGAGGGCAGATTAAGCTGCATCAAAGCGTCCGTCGTTTTTTGCGTGGGGTTTATGATGTCGATCAACCGCTTGTGCGTTCTCATTTCAAACTGCTCTCTCGCGTCCTTGTCCTTATGCGGAGACTTCAATATAGTTACCTTGCTGATCTCCGTGGGTAGAGGAATGGGACCCGATACGACAGCGCCGCTTCTTTCAGCCGTCTCCGCGATTTGAGACGCGGAGGCGTCCAGAACTCTGTGATCGAACGCTTTCAAGCGGATACGTATATTTTTAGCCATTATTTCAAAATCTGGGTTACAACGCCCGCGCCGACCGTATGTCCGCCCTCGCGCACCGCAAACCTCAGCCCCTCTTCCATCGCTATCGGCACTATCAGGTCCACCTCGAAGTTGGCGTTGTCCCCGGGCATAACCATCTCCACTCCATCAGGGAGTTTTATTCCGCCCGTCACGTCCGTGGTGCGGAAGTAGAACTGCGGCTTGTACCCGGCGAAGAACGGCGTATGACGTCCGCCCTCTTCCTTCTTCAGTACGTACACCTCGGCCTTGAACTTCGTGTGCGGCGTCACGGTATTCGGCTTCGCAAGCACCTGGCCGCGCTCGACCTCGTCCTTGTCCACGCCTCTGAGCAGTATGCCGACGTTATCTCCGGCTTCCGAGAAGTCCAGTATTTTGCGGAACATCTCAAGGGACGTCGCGACGGTTTTCTTTACGTCCGCCTTCATGCCGACGATCGCCACTTCGTCGCCCGGCTTGATTACGCCGCGCTCGACCCTGCCCGTCACAACCGTGCCGCGCCCCGTAATCGTGAACACGTCCTCAACAGGCATCAGGAACGGCTTGTCCTTTTCGCGCTCGGGCTCCGGTATAAAGCTGTCGCACGCATCCATAAGATCCCACACCGGCTTGGAGACAGGGTCATCTTTCGTCCCCTTGCCTTTTTCCATTATTTCCAGCGCCGAACCGCGAACTATCGGAACGTCGTCGCCGGGGAACTCGTACTTGCTCAAAAGCTCCCTGATCTCCATCTCGACGAGGTCGAGAAGCTCAGGATCGTCCACCTGATCCGTCTTGTTCATGAACACCACAAGAGCCGGAACGTTGACCTGACGGGCAAGCAGCACGTGCTCGCGCGTCTGGGGCATGGGGCCGTCGGCGGCGCTGACGACGAGAATGGCCCCGTCCATCTGGGCCGCGCCCGTTATCATGTTCTTGATGTAGTCCGCGTGCCCGGGGCAGTCAATGTGGGCGTAGTGACGATTATCGGTCTGATACTCCACGTGGGAGATGTTGATGGTTATGCCGCGCTCGCGCTCTTCGGGGGCTTTGTCGATCATGTCGTAAGCCGTGAAGTCCGCCAGTTTCTGCGTGGACAGACACTTTGTAATCGCCGCCGTGAGCGTCGTCTTACCGTGGTCGATATGCCCTATCGTTCCGATGTTCAAATGCGGTTTGTTGCGGTCAAACTTTTCCTTTGCCATAACTGCTGATCCCTCCTGAAAATAATTGATTAACCTTTCAAAACTTTCTCCGCCACATCAGCCGGAGCCGGCTCGTAGTGGTCGAACTGCATCGTGTAATTTGCCCGTCCCGATGTCTTGCTCCTGAGGTCAGTCGCGTAGCCGAACATGCTGGACAACGGCACAAAAGACTTGATCACCCGCGCGTTGGCCCTTACGTCCATACCTTCAATGCGCCCCCTGCGGGACGACAAGTCGCCTATGACGTCTCCGACGTAGTCCTCCGGCGTAACAACCTCCACGGACATTATAGGCTCCATGAGAACAGGCCCGGCCTTTTTCATGGCTTCCTTGAAGCCCAAAGACGCCGCAATCTTGAACGCCATGTCGGAGCTGTCCACTTCATGGCAGCTTCCGTCCACAAGCATTACCTTGATCCCTATCACCGGGTATCCGCCAAGGATCCCGCTTTGATGGGCTTCCTCCAATCCCTTCTGAACCGACGCGACGTATTCCTTAGGTATTACGCCGCCAACCGTTTTGTCCTCGAATTCGTATCCCTTACCCTCGGGAAGGGGTTCGAGTTCCAGGACGACGTGACCGTACTGCCCTCTGCCGCCCGACTGCCGAATGTACTTACCCTCCGCGGAGGACGTTTTCTGAATGGCCTCACGATAAGCCACCTGAGGCCGCCCCACCTTGACGTCAACGCCAAATTCCCTTTTCAGGCGATCCACGATTATCTCCAGATGAAGCTCGCCCATGCCGGAGATGATGGTCTGCCCGCTCTCCTCGTCGGTGCGGATACGGAACGTCGGATCCTCCTCCGCCAGCGTGGACAGCCCTTTGGAAAGTTTCATCTTGTCGGCTTGCGTGGCGGGTTCCACGGAAAGAGATATTACCGACTCCGGAAACTCCAGGCTTTCAAGCACTATAGGAGAATTTTCGGCGCAGAGAGTATCGCCGGTTTTGGTGTATTTGAGGCTCGGAACCGCCACTATCATCCCGGCGTTCATCGAGTCTATGTCCTCGCGCTTGTTGGAGTGCATACGCATAATGCGGCCTATGCGCTCTTTATGCCCGGAACTGGCGTTGTATATGGAGCTGCCCTTATCCAGGCTGCCGGAGTAAACGCGCAAAAATACCAATTTGCCAAGGAACGAATCCGCCGCTATCTTGAACGCCAGCGCCGTAAACGGTTCCTTAGGATCGCTGTGACGCTCGACCGTTATTTCCGGGTCGCTGGGGAGAACCCCCTTTATCGCCGGCAAATCAGTGGGGCATGGCAGGTATTCCACCACCGCGTCCAACAAAAGTTCCACGCCTTTGTTCTTAAAAGCGGACCCGCAAATGACCGGAACGGCTTTCAGATTTATCGTGGCCTCGCGGAGAACCGAGCGGATAAGCTCGTTTTCCACTTCCTTGCCGTCAAGGTACAGGGCCATTACTTCATCGCTGAAATCCGATATAGACTCTAAAATGAAACTGCGCCCCGCCTTTGCCGCGTCCGCCATGTCGGGAGGAATAGGAGCAGCGCTGGGCGCCCGGCCAAGTTCGCCGCTGAAAAGCACCGCTTTTTGCTCGATCAGATCCACCACTCCCGCAAAATCCTCTTCAGCCCCAATAGGTATCTGAACAGGAATGGCGTTTGCGCCCAGCTTCTCTTTCATAGCGGCAACAACCGCGTCGAAATCAGCGCCTATCCGATCCATTTTGTTTACAAACGCCACCCGCGGAACGTGATGCCTGTCCGCCTGACGCCATACGGTTTCCGATTGAGGCTCGACTCCTCCCACGGCGCAGAAGACCGACACAGCCCCGTCAAGAACGCGAAGCGAACGCTCCACCTCCACAGTAAAATCCACGTGGCCGGGCGTATCAATCAAGTTAATTGTATACCCCTTCCATTCACACGTTGTGGCAGCGGAGGTAATCGTTATGCCGCGTTCCCTCTCCTGCTCCATCCAGTCCATTGTGGCCGCGCCCTCATGCACCTCTCCCACCTTGTAGTTGCGTCCGGTGTAATAGAGAACGCGCTCGCTGGTCGTGGTTTTACCGGCGTCGATATGAGCGGCTATACCTATGTTCCTAAGTTTTGTAATATCCAAGAAACAGCACCTCTAAACTATTTAACTCCGGGCTACCATCTGTAATGGGCGAACGCCCGGTTGGCTTCCGCCATTTTATGCGTATCTTCCCGTTTTTTGATGGAGCTGCCCTCGTTTTTGTAGGCGTCGATAAGCTCGCGCATCAAACGCTCCGACATAGGCATACCTTTTTTGCCCCTGGCGTAGGAAAGTATCCAGCGAATCGAGAGAAGCTGTCCTCTTTCCGAAGTAACTTCCACCGGAACCTGATACGTCGCGCCGCCCACCCGCCGCGGACGAACTTCAATTTGAGGGGCTACGTTACCCATAGCCTTCTCGAACACCTCGAACGGTTCAGCGCCGAGTTTCTCCGCAGCTTTGTCAAGGGCGTCGTACAGTATCCTCTCGGCTGTGCTCTTCTTGCCGCCTTTCATAATGCTGGCGATAAATTTGGCCACCGTAGGATTACCAAAACGCGTATCCGGCACAACTTCCCGCTTTCTTACATGTCCTTTACGAGGCATGACCGTCTCCCCCTCAGCTCTTCTTCGGCCTGCGAGCGCCGTACTTCGAGCGGCTGCGCTTCCTGTTTTCCACACCGCCGCAGTCAAGCGTTCCACGCACGATGTGATAACGAACGCCGGGAAGGTCTTTCACACGCCCTCCGCGCACCAATACAACGGAGTGTTCCTGCAAATTATGCCCGATTCCCGGAATATAAGATGTCACTTCTATCCCGTTCGTCAGGCGCACGCGCGCAACCTTCCTCAAAGCCGAATTCGGCTTTTTAGGGGTGACGGTATACACTCTCGTGCATACCCCTCTTCTAGCGGGATTTCCCTGTAACGCCGGGGAGTCGCTTTTGACGCGCTTCTCCGTACGCCCATGACGAACAAGCTGATTGATTGTCGGCACAGAACTACCTCCTTAGCTGAAATAAAGCTGATATAACCTACAAAAAACTTATAACTCTCTTTCGGACACAACAGACCCGTTCAAAGGCACAAAAACGCCTCCGTGCTCAAAACACAAAGGGGATAATACCAAAACCGGCATGTCAATGTCAAGATAATACGTACGCCTTTCATGCCAAACGTATCGGAAATGTGAGGGCGGCAATTTGGGTCTACGCTACAATAGCGTACAGAAAGTTAAGGTAGTCTCTAAAAGAGGGAGGATACCTTAGGAATGTCTGTATCTACGCAAAACTTTAGGTCCAATCGTCGTAAATACGACGAGGAATTCAAAAAGAACGCTGTAAAACTGAGCTAC
>Ga0099364_10004106_pt1 | contig 22131 bp, 11 predicted proteins | sample TergutTh196P3_FD_73070 | JGI IMG/M metagenome (GOLD analysis project Ga0099364, IMG submission 73070) | Microcerotermes parvus P3 segment gut microbial communities from Pointe-Noire, Republic of the Congo - Th196 P3 | ecosystem: Host-associated > Arthropoda: Insects > Digestive system > Gut ...
TTTAAGTTCTCACCAGTCTTGTCTTGCTCGGAATTGATAACAATTCCTTATGCAAGTGCGACTGGTTGGCACTTTTCGTTATGCTTGTCAAGCACAACTTGTAGTGCAACGTTTCGCACGGTTCTTAAAACTATGCGCCTCGTCAACAAACAACCGGTCTACCCCTAATTGCTCAAAGGTGACAACATCATCTTTCTGTTTCGCATCAAGTAATTTCCTAAGCCGTGCCTCAAGTGATTTCTTGGTCTTTTCAAGCTGTTTAATCGAAAACCGTTCGCCGTTTGAGCGTTTGAGTTCTTCGATACCTTCTTCGATTTCCTCTAACTGCTCCCATATGAGCCGCTCTTGCCGTTCCTTTGACATAGGGATTTTTTCAAGCTGCGTATGCCCGATAATCACGGCATCATAGTCGCCTGTTGCGATTTTAGCACAAAATTTACGGCGGTTACGCATTTCAAAGTCTTTCTTAGTAGCAACAAGAATGTTCGCCGATGGATAGAGCCGCAGAAATTCTCCCGCCCATTGTTCGGTGAGGTGATTCGGCACAGCGAACAGGGATTTATGGCACAGTCCAACCCGTTTTCCCTCCATAGCCGCGCCCACCATTTCAAAGGTTTTGCCTGCGCCGACAACGTGTGCCAAAAGCGTGTTGCCGCCGTAAAGTATGCGAGCGATTGCGTTAAGTTGATGAGGACGCATGGTGATTTCCGGCGATATGCCCGAAAACGAGATATGACTTCCGTCGTATTCACGGGGGCGAGTGGAGTTGAATAAGTCGTTGTATTTCCTCACGAGGTGTTGCCGCCGCTCCGGGTCTTGCCAGAGCCAGTCCTTAAACGCCTGCTTGATTTGTTCCTGTTTCTGCTGTGCTAATGTTGTTTCTTTCTTGTTGAGTACCCGCTTTTCGTTACCGTCGTTGTCTTTGATGTAATCGTAAACGCGAACGTCCCGTAAATTAAGCGTATCGTGGAGGATTTCATAAGCGTTCATGCGTGTTGTGCCGTAAGTAACGGTAGCGGTGATGTCGTTGTACAACGCCCTGCCTTTGCTTGTAATCTGCCATTCGCCGGTGTAGGGGTGGTACTTGACCTGATAGGCTTCTTGCATACGCCACGGGGTTTTGAAAAGATGTTGCATAAACTGATTGACATACTCCGGTTCAATCCACGTTGAACCTAACCGCACCGAGATTTCAGGTGCTTCGAGGTCTTTGGGCTGTACGGCGGTCAATGCGGTCACATTGTCACGATATATCTGCCGTAAATGACCGTCAATTTCCGTATCATCAGCAAACATTTTGTAAAGCCGCAGTTTTTCACGGACATTACCCGAAAGAAATTCGTCGGCAGTTTGATAATCGCCTTTGGTTGTCTTGAAAATTACGCCGCGAAGTTCATCAAAAAGCGTTTGCTCGTCCTTGTCCGCGAGCTGTGACATATACGCCAAATCCACACGCGCTTTTTCGCCGAGCGACACCGCCAACGCTTCCGAAGCCGTGTCAACATGAGTAATGACGGTCTTTTGCTTGATTGTCCGCTTGGTGAACATATCGGCTTTGCTTTCGAGGTAGCCGTCCTCATCAAGAATTTCGAGAGAACAAAGAAGATAATACGCACTGTCGGCATTAAAAGCACGGCTGTTTGCGGTGGAGTTAATCAGCCCAAACTCGGCGGTAAAGCGGTCATATAAATAGTCTAATTCACTCTGCTGTTCTTTGATTTCGTCGTCGCTTGCGTTTTCAAGCTGTAACTGAATAAGCCGCTGAACGCAGTCGCGGAGCGTACACATTCCCTTAATCCGTTCAAGTGTAGTTGCAGGCAAATCCACCGGGTACATTCGGGAATTTTCACGGAAATATACGTCCCCGACACCGAGCTTTGCCGCATGGAGTTCACCGCTGTCTAAATCCGGTTCGTCCGTAAGCGTTACGAGAGCGTAACTGAAATTTTTCACGCCCGAATCGGCGGGGATTGAATGATTGTCAACGCCGTCAATATCGTCCAAATCGGGTTCTTCGTATTCGCCCTTAACGTGAATAATCGCCGATTTCAACTGCTCGGCTAAATCCGCACCCTCTGTGGGTATGCAGGTCGTAATGTTATCTCTGCCGTACTTGTTGTTCATGCGTTCATCGAGAGCCATTGTGCCGAGTATCATTTCGGGATTTTGAACAAAGTATGAGTTTACAGGAATTGTCAATTGTCCATTGTCAACTGTCAATTGGTCTAAACCCACCCAATCGGGTTCAATGTCGATGGGTCTGTCGCGTTTTTGAAGAAATATAATGTCGATTGTAGTTTCTGTTCCGGCGTTTTTAAGAAAAGCGTTGTTCGGCAATCTTACCGCACCGAGAAGCTCCGCACGATGAGCAAGATATTTCCGCACGGCAGGGTTCTTTTCGTCCATCATATATTTGCTTGTCAGGAACGCAATCACGCCGCCCGGCCGCACTTGGTCGAGAGCCTTTGCAAAAAAGTAATTGTGTATGCTGAAATTGTGCTTATCATAGCGTTTGTCCGACACGCCGTAATTGCCGAAAGGGACGTTCCCGATGGCAAGGTCAAAGAAAGCATCGGGGGTGTCGGTCTGCTCAAATCCGGTGTGCTTGATGTTGGCTTTGGGGTATAGTTGCTTGGCGATTCGTGCCGTAACGCTGTCGAGTTCCACGCCGTAGAGCTTGGAGTTTTTCATGTTTTCGGGGAGCAGTCCGAAGAAATTACCAACACCGCAAGACGGCTCTAAAATATTACCGGACGTGAATCCCATACGCTCGATTGCTTCATATACCGCTTTGATAACGGTAGGCGTGGTGTAGTGTGCGTTGGGGGTGCTTGCCCGTGCCGATTCCCATTCCTCCGGCGATAACGCCATGTTGAGTTCGAGGTATTCATCTTCCCATTGCTTGTTGTCGGGGTCAAACGCTTGCGGCAAACCGCCCCAACCGACATATCGGGACAGGATTTCCTGTTCTGCGGGAGTAGCTGTGCGTTTTTCAAATTCGATGTTGTTAAGAGCGTTAATCGCATCCATGTTGTTGCGGAATTTCGTCTTTGCCCCGCCCTCGCCGAGATGGTCGTCGGTAATGCGGAAATTTGCGGCGGATTGCGGTTTTGAGGGTTGTTGTGTTTGGATAGGTTCTGCTCGCTCCCATTCGACCGCAACAGCTTCAGGATTTTTGTAATCTTCAAGCACTCGCAGATAGTTTTCCTGCACTTGGTTCTCGGTCAATTCGCCGTTGCGGTAAGCGTTCATCTGCTCCCAAATATCGGGAGGTATGCCGTCCGCGCCCAAAGTTTGCCCCCACGGAGTAATCATGCTCGTTTGCGTAGTGTAGACAAAATCGCCCATTTTGCCGAATTTGTACTCCACACCGTCTTTGTTGTAGCCGATAATGTCCCTGTCTTTGTACAAATTCATATCAATGTCATGCTGTGCTGAATCCCAATCGACAAAGAATATAGGGGGTGGGTTGTCCGGTTTTGCCGGAACAAACGGAGCTTGTAGTTCGGGTTGCTGTACTTCGGGCTGTATATCTGTTGTCTGTCTTTCGTCCCATGCTTTGCGGTAGATAAAGTCGAATAAATTGTCTGCAATGTCGTTGTTGCTGAGGTATTCAAACATCTGCTGTTCTGATTCATAGCCTGCGATAACTGCGTCAAGCACGGCGTTCAGCGGTCTTCGTAATGCACCTCGTGATGTAGCATTAGCAAGGACTTCGGCAAACTCGCCATCGTTTAAGACTTGCTCGTAGATTTCTTCCGCAATGCTGTCAAAATCAAACTCCGGTGCGGGTTTTCCCGCATTGTGAATTGCAATATCCCGCTCACCGTCCGCACCAACGCTTGACACCGCGACAGAATAACCCGCTTCGTTGAGTTTTCGCAAATTATCGCCGAGTGTATGCCGGGGAATCCCGACTAACAATCCCGCTTGCGGTTCACCGCTCCAAAGCCGTTGTGTCATAGCGACATTCAGCGTGGTGGCGGCGGTTTTCGCATCCTCATTGTACATTTCAAAGAAGTCGCCGACCTGCCACATAACAATCGCGCCATCGTTTTCAGTTTTTATACGCTCACATTCTTGTAAAATGTTCGGTTTTTCGGCTTCTGACTGCGGTGTGTCGTGTTCAAGCTCCGGTTCTTCGGTCAGATATTCATCCTCGATGAAATCCGCAACGTCTTGAAAATTACCCTTGCCGCCACGAGCGTTGTATTCGCTTATGCCTTCCTCGACCAACTCACCCGAAGCCGTAAATCCACGCTCGGACAGTTCTTCCCGAACGTGTTCAAACAAAGCGAACACATCCGTATCGGCAACGAATTTCCTCTCGGCGGCAAGCTCTGTAATCCGCTTGATTGCTTGCGGGAGCGGAATTGGCAGATTGTCGCCGTAAATCTCACGCACAAGCTGTACCGCTTCACGGGAACGCGGATTTTCGGCGAATTGCTCTGCTATCAAATCTTTTTCGGTGTCGGAAATGTTGAGCAAAACATTGTCAATGTCAGATAAAACATCAACTGCCGAGGGTTCAACCTCGACTGTTTGTTCATGCTCCTGCTTTCGCTCGATGACCGCTTGCTGTTCCGTCACGCTTGGAAGCACCGGAACCGGACTTTCGGCGGTCGGGTCTTGCATACCAATATCAAACAACGTGATTTGCCCGGCGGGAGGCGAGGATTGTTCGGGTGTTGACTGCCTGCCGTGCCGCAAAGCAAGTTCCGGGTCGGGCAGTTTATCCAAACCCGGAAACAGCGTATACGTCCCCTCGCTATACGTCAGCAACTGCTCGTAGCCCGCTTTTCGTGTGTCGTAATAACGGTCGTCCTCCGCCGTGTTGGCGTAAATATACCGCATTTCGCCTAAAATCCGCTCCACCTGTTCGCTATCGTTCAAGAATGAGCGAATCGCTTCACGTTCCGCTTCTTTAGGATAGTGAAAATCGAGATTATCTTCAAAAGGCGGCGTGTATTCGTCTAAATTGTGATAGAAATTTTGGATTGTCCGTGCAAGCATGATGATTTCATAATCAGGAATACGTTCAAGTTCGGCACGGCTCATAAACCGTCCGCTGTGAACAAGCTCGCTGATTCTTTTGGCGACTTTTCCCCACTTCATGTTGACATCATCGCAGCCGGGGCGTTGCAGTTTAATCCCTTTGCCCGGTTCGGCGTTGCTCCAACCATCAATCCAAGTACCGCCGCCGTGACCGTAGCTGTCTTTGAGGAATTTCTCGGTTTCTTTCGGCGTGTGATTGTGCAGAAAATGCGAGAACATACGCATTTTTCCCTCGCTGTAAGCACCGCCGCGTAAAAGATAACTGTCAATTTCATCGTCGGTGATGAACCGCATAAATTTGAGCGACTCGTACTCGGCGGCAGGAAAACCGTGTGCGGGAAGTCCGGCTTTTTCAAGGTCGCGTAACACTTGATACGGATTACGCCAAAGGTGCAAAGGAACATCGGGCGTGTCTTTGAGTTCGGCGACATCTTCACGAAGTCGATTCAAAATAATGCTGTATTCGCTTTTATCGCGGAGCAGTTCTGTCATTCGCTCGTCAATTTCGGGATGGCATTGAGCAAACCCCCATTCCTCCGGGATTGGATTTGATAAGCGGATTGTTTCGTTGTACAACCGCATAGCTTCATCGGGGGAGGTCTTGTTTTTGCCCTCTAACGCTTCAAGAACGGTTTTTTCGAGTTCCGCCAAGCCGCGAATAAGATAGCGGTGATTTCGCCAATCGCCCTCTAACGCTTCTTTTTGCTCTTTGGTCATGGATTTTTTGAGTTCCCATTGAAGGTCGCTAATCCCACGCGTTAAGTTTTTGTAAACCTCAACAACATCGTCTGCACGTTCGCAGCTTTCGTTATGCAAGGCTTCATCGAGGACATCATGCGAAACAAACATACCCGCATCGTACAACGCTTTGACACGCTCTGCCGCCTGCTCCCACGGAATGACGGCGAAGTCACGGGCGGAAATCGCCGATTGCCCGCGTCCTATAGTAATACCGTTTTCGTCGAACCATACGGCGGTCGGCTGTGTGCCGAATTGATAGCCTTTGCCGCCCGGAGTTTCTTCGCGCCCAAACCGTCCCCTCAGATATTCACGGCGTAAAAACGCCGCGTTGTCCTCTAACGGAAGATTTTTCGCAAAGTGTGCCGCAATCCGCAGAACGCTTTCTTTACTGTTGCGAAAGCCGTTACCGCCGTCCCGTAAAATAGAATCAACCTCGTCTAAAGTAATAGACGAGGTTGAAATGGTTTGCAGTATTGAGGTATTCCCAACTTGGGAAGCCGAAACAAGAGCGGAGGTGTCGGCGGCTTTGCCGTCGAGCAGTCCGCTTGACGAATCCGTTGGTGGCTTGGTTTCGGATAAAGCAGAACCGCCGTCCTGTTCGGGCGGCGGTTCGGGTTGTGCTTGTTCAGTTTGCGGCGATTCCGGCGGTGGAAGTTCTTGGTTTAAGCGTAGACTAACTCGGTCATCACCATTTCCTCCGCCTGTGCTTTCAGTGCGTTCATCGCCGCTGTCCAGCCCATCGGGTCGCTCTGTTTGTCGGGCAGGGTGTTCGCCGTCGTCAACGCGTTCATCACTTGCGACAGCCTCGCCGCCGCCGATTCCTCGGTTTCCCGAAGATGGGGGAACAGCTTCTCGGACAGCAGCAGGGTGTTGTACGTTATCGTCCGGTATTCTTTCAGAAACGCTTTCCGCAGGCGGGCGTACCGTCCCAGCGGTTCGGTCAGTTCCTTCGGCGGCTCGTCCAACCTGATGTCCGGCAGAAGATAATCCCCGCTCTGAATGTACTTGATTGTTTCGCTCATTTTGTTGGCTCCTTTCGGCGGCGTGTTGCCGCTCATATTTTTTGATTGTAAGTTCTATGTCCCGCAAAACCTGTTCCGACAGTTCGCTTGTCGCCGTTCCGAGAGCGTAGACCATGTTGGGGGTGTTGAAGCTGTACAGTTCGCTGAAATCATCATCGTTAAAATGTTCGGCGGTGTCAAATCCACACCGCGACATCAAAGTGTAAGCGATACTGTTCGCCAAAACGTCCTCAAACACCGCCCGAAGATGGGTGTCGTCATATTCCTCTAACCGTGTTTCGGCGAAGTCGTAAGCCGTGTCGGGTGCAAGGAAACTGTCCTCGGAAGCGTAGCGAATTTCACGGGCATTATCATTATAATACTCTGCCGCAAGTTGTTTTGCAATGTTGCGGAACGTATCGACAAACGAAATTCCCACACCGTCATAGGACTTTGCGAAAGATTTCAGCACAGGTGCTTGATGTTCCTCCCGCATTGTCCAAAGCTGAACAGGGCGGGCGTTGTATCGCGACGGCTCGGTATCGTTGACATCAAACACATACTTTAATCGCGGATAACTCCCCGTGTCGTCAATCAACGCAATGCCTTTTGAACCTCGCTGTACCCATCGGTCAAACTTCTCGTTCCAAAGCTCGATTGGGGCGCAAGCAATGGCATCGGGGCGTTGGGCGTAAATCATAAGCTGGTCGGGGAAGGGGTATTTGTACATCTTTGCGGCGGTGTCAAGAAATTCCATCCAGTCACTGCGATTACGCACAACGTCATGCGCCGCCTGTTCCGCAATGTTCCGGTAAAACTGATATTTACTTGGCATTAGGCGTTATTCCTCCTGTTCCTCATTACTATATGCCGGGGAAAATACGAGTTCGGAAAAGTCCTCGTCGCTCATTCCGTCCAATTTACGCAGGACATTCCCGGCAAGTTCCCTCATTTCCGGCTCATCAAAATCCGGCATGGCTGTACGCAAAGCGTTCATCAACGCACCTCTGCTTGTGGTGTCGTAAATGCAGATTAAGTTTTCTTCTTCAACTGTAAATTTCACGATAAATCCTCCCGTTTTTTCATATTATTTTTTTGCTCCGATTTTTGCGCATCATTCTCTGCAATCCGCTGTTTACCCTGTTCGAGTTTTTGGGCAATGGTTAATTTGCCTTTGGGTACATCGGTGCGGTCTGAGCTATTCCCAACTTGGGAATAGGTTTTGTTTTTAACGTCGTTGGTCATTTTTTCGATAACCGGTTTTGTGAAAAACGCTTCCTGTCTTTCGTCGCCGAGAAAGCCTGCCAAAGGCTCGAACCCTGTGCTGTCAATGTAATGCGATGAAATATTGTTACCGTATTTCAGCACAATCACATCGCTAACCGACAGCGAATGTCCCGTGAAATCTTCGGGGTGGTTGAGGTTGAAATCTTCAAAGATTTTATCAAGTACCCGATAGACTTCACCGGGACGGTTAATTTCCGTCGAGAATGGCGCGGTATATATTAGTGTATAGTTTCCTCTGACAACATTCAAGTTTGCCGATTCGAGTTCTTTCATGGAAGCAAAACGGTGATTCCGTGTTTCTGTGCCATCTTTAAGCTGATAAATCCCGAAACGATTCCCGTCATCGTGGAGCAATTCCGATTCTTTTGCAGCTTCACTATTTGCGGCAAGCGCCAACTGTCTCGCCCGAACGGGTGAGCGTTCCCAATCATCACGTTCAATCCCGCATAAGCCGTCATGGAAACGCAACTCGTCACGGTCAACCGCCATAGCTTCGGTGTTGTCGGAATACAAAAGATAAATCGGGTGTCCGGTATCGAAAAGTTCAATCGCCCGAAGATTCGATAAAGGCAGCATACCGTCATACTCATATCCGAAATCGCTAAGTTCTGCCGCCGATAATGTTGGGTCGGGAAGCGACATATCAAGTTCGGTTGTTTGGGGCTTTTCTTGCTCCGGCATAATGGGATTGCCGTCCTTATCAAATTCAATTCGCACTTCCTCGTCCTCGCCGATAACCTTATTGCCGCGAACAGGCATATATCCCTGCTCCGAAATGTTATCGAACCACTTCGACGTAAATTCATTGATGGAGCGTTCAAGTCCTTTTATGGTTTTCTGATTCCCGTTGCCGTCAACGCTGATGCCGTCGCCGTTTTCCGTAATTGTCTGATAAAGCGGCGGCAAACTTTGCTCAAACTCAATAGCGGTCATGGTCTTGTTGTCGTTGTCGATTCTGAAAACAATCATCGGGTCGTAACACAAATCGCCGTTCAGCGTGTAGGTGTGCATGACGGAGAGTTGGTCGTCGCCAATCCATTCAAGCGATAACGGCTCCATGCCGCCGTCCGCTTCTAACCGCAGATAGCTGTATTCACGAGTTACCACTTGCGGGAACAATTCGGCAAATTTCTGATAGTTGCTCTGCTCGACTGTAACCGTATTTTCCTTTTGCGGCGGAACATTCGCGGTCGTGAACACAAACTCCACACCGTCGATTTCTTCTATATGCTGATTGGGTTTTAAGTCCGGCTCGGCGGTGTCTGTAACAACTGCCGACTGTTCTTCAACGATTGCAAGATTGATGTCACGTTCCTTGACAAGTTCCTGAAACTTGCCGTCAATATCGTCAATCAACTCTGATGAAGTTCTGCGGATTGTATCGAGGGAAGCGTTGAGTTCTTTCAAATCCTTGCCCTTGCTCCAAGTCGCGACATATCCGAAAGAATTATCGCCTGTTTCAATTCCGAAATGCTGACAAACAGCGTAGGATATGGATTCTGCCTCCACTTCTTCGGTACGCCTGTCTTTTCGAGCAACAGGCTCATCGTCGTCGCCGACGATAAGGGAGCGGTCGTGCAACTTAGCATGGGTCATTTCGTGAATCGCTGCGCTGACCGTTTGGATTTGGCTCATACCCTCACGGATTGCGATTCTGTCGCCGAAAATACATCTTCCGTCCGTATCATCCGGTAACGCTTCAGCGACAATCGGAAGCGGCGAAACGGCACGGAGCGCATCCATAAACGCCTCGTATTGCTCAACATTGCCGGACAAATCCTGTGCCAATGTCGGGAGCGGCTTACCGTCCGTCTGGCTCACGTCAAACACGGATGCCACCTTAAATCGTGCCAGCCGCTTCTCGTTGACCTCGATAATCGGCGCACCGTTTTCGTCCAACACAGGCTGCCTTGTGTCAGGGTCGAGTTTCTCTTTTTCCTCTCGAATGACAAAGGGCGTGGGAGCGAAGATTTTTATGGCTTTCTCGCCTTTCTTGACGTTTCGTTCAAACTTCGTCTGCCATGCCCGAAATCCCGCAACGGCAGTCGCACCGGGGCGTTGCATATGAATTAAAAGCGTGTTGTTTGTGCTGTAATTATGAAACTTCGACATGGTTTTGAGGTAATTCGCGTATCTGTCGCTCTCAAAAAGCGCTTGTATCCCGTCTTTGAGCTTTGCCGTTATTTCCTTTACTTGTGACGTATCAGCCATCAATCGTCCACCCCCTTGTTATGATTTTTCGGCTTTTTCGCCTGATTTTCTTTGGCTTTATCCGCTTGACGGACTTTTTCCTTGCCCTGTTCGAGTTTTTCTTCTATTGTGAGTTTGCGGGTTGTAGGTTTTGCTTTTTGCGGCGGTTCAACTGTCTTTTCCGGTGATTGCAGTTCTGCGATTCTATTCCGTGCCCATTCCGGCAACCGTGATATTTCGGCTACACCAAGCACATCTTCGCGTTCAAATCGGCTGCTCTTATCCTCGAACAAGTCAGTACAGAACACCGCTCTGCCGCGAGAATCGGGAACTGCCCCGAACCCGCCGCTACAGATTCTAAGCTGATAATCAGCCGTTTGATACTGCGGCGATAACGCTTCGGATTTAATGATAATGACTTTCCCCTCCAAACTGCCGTCAAGACCGCCCGGAACACACTCTTTTTCCGTCAAAACGCAATGCTCCACCCCATGCAAACTATTCCGAACATCACGAGTAGAAGCAGCACAAGCGACATAGTATTTGACCGTATCCGTATACTTTTCAAGGGCTTCAATATAGTCGTTGGTGATGCCGGTAAACGCTGTTTCTTTCAATCCGAGAGGATTCATCCAATTATACTCGCAAACCATATACCTGTACTCTGCCTGCGGATTTTCAGACAGGGATATAAGCCGGCCGTTGATTTGCTGACTTTGCAGTTCGCTGTAATCGTTGGGATACACCTTGATTTCCACACTGTCCGCTTGCAAAACCACTTCGGTTTTGACGTTTTCCTGTTGTTCACGATTATTAAGATTTCGTGCAACATAAGTGTCAAGCCGCTCGATTAAACCAAACGCAAACCGTTTTTTGTCGCCCGGTGTAATGTCTGCCAAATCGCGTATTTCGGCAAAACGGCTGTCGTTTTCAACAAATTCGTGAACAACATCATCTGCGGTATAATCGCAAGCAAAAAACTCGTTGATGTCGTCAAGAATTGCTTTTAATTCGGGGTCTGTTTCTGTCAGCTTTTCACGATTAGCAAGCCTTTTTGCAACTTCTGTTTCGACCGCATCAACAAATTCGCCTATTTTGTCGTAGTCGTAATCAAAATCCGGCGCGTTGCTTTTCAGGCTTATCGAAGTCATTTCGTAAAGCGTGAAAAGCGGCTTGTCGAGCGTGGTCAGATAGTCGGTTGCTTCGGACGAAAACTCGCCTATGTTTTCCTCAAGTAAATGGATTATAGCACGGAGTTCTTCGAGGTCTGCGTTCATAAAATCGCTGTTGCTGTATTCGGCACGAAGCCGCTCGTTTAGGATTCTGTCGTAGACGTAGGGAAAACTCCCGCCCGCTAAATCATCGCCCGTAATCGTCACAGCAAACGGGTCTTGTTCTTTCACATCCTCCACCCAATCGAAAACCTCGCCGTACTGATTTTGCGTGTAATCGCCATGCCAACCGCCATCTTTGTCACGGTAAATCATAAGCGGCTCGGTTGAACCGTTTTCCACGTCCGGCATGATTTTGTTAATCATTGTGTTAAAAGTCATCGGATTTATCCCGCCTTTCATATTTCCGGGTTCGCCGTAGCTAAAACCTCGCTCCTGCACATACTCGTCAAGAACACGGAGCATTTCAAGTTCAATATCTTCTACATCAAGATTGACTGTGTTTTCGGTAGACTGGCTGTTATACCGCCAAAGCCCATCGCCGCCTTTTGTTTCAAACAAGTACGACAATTCGTTGTCGTTGGCATCAATATTAACGCATACATCACCGACAGCTAAAACGAAAGGATACCCCAAGCTACGCTCGTAACTTTCGGGGGTTTTGGCGTACATTCGCAGTTCGTCCGGCGAAACTTCCGCAGTAAATTGGTAATCGCCGCCGAATTTTTGTTTGAGTTCATCGCGTTTTTCGCTAAGAAGTTCTTTTTCAAGTTCGTCTTTACGCCATTCATAATCGAGTTTATCTAAGTTTTCAACTGTGTACTCATAATTTTTATGCTCAATTACTTCATATGCTAAATCCCCGTCTTTTCCGTGTATCTTTGCAGTTTCTTCGTATAAAACCATTCCGCCCGTTTCGCAATCGGTATATTCGACCTCGATATATGCACCGTTCTTTTCCATGTTATTGCATAAGGTTTTATAAACAGCAAAAACATCTTCACTTGCAATCCTTTTTATCCAGTCGCTTGCAAACAATAGATTATTGCTATATGTCCATCTGCCGTTGCCCTGAAACGCCACAATAGGCTCATTTTTTTCAAAATCAGATTCAAAATCGGTATAATATTCGCCTTTTCTAAGCTCGTTTTTAACAATATTGATGCTATCAATCATTGCCTGCGACCATTCGCCTTTAAGGGTATAACTGCCCGCCGCTTCGCTTACATTCGCCATAACAACTTAAATCCTTTCATAGAAATTTCAATTTGAAATTCACAAACTTACCGCCATTATCATCCATAATCACCGTAGCATCGTAGGTCTTGCCAGTCTTGTCGGAATACAGATTTCTCAATGCGACCCGCCCATCGGCAAGCAGAGCGGTTACGATTTCGGCGGTCAGCGGCTTCTTTTTCGCCGTCCAGAATTTTGAATCACGCCACAGCTTAAAGCCACAGGAATGGCTGTCGCAGAAGAACCCCTTTGCCGCTTCCCGAACCGCAGAACCGCAACGTGGACAATTCCCAAGCACGGGACTGTCGCTCTTTTTGCCTCCGAACAGATTCGCATATTCCGGCATAGGAGCGGTATTTTCCGCAACGACCGACCGAATAAATTCCGCAATGCCGTCCATAAAATCACGCTCCGACAATTCGCCGGACTCCACCTGTTTCAACCGATTTTCCCATTCGGCGGTAAGCGTGGGCGAGGTCAACGTGTCGGGCAGTACGGCAATCAAGTTTTTGCCCTTGTCGGTGGGGATTAGGCTTCTCTTTTGCCGTTCGACAAACCCTGCCTTAATGATTTTTTCGATAACGGCGGCTCGTGTTGCGGGCGTTCCCAATCCACGGCATTCAGGAGTGTCGGGCATATCGTCACGTTGCCCGACGTTATTCATTGCGGACAACAAAGTGTCTTCTGTGTACCGCTTCGGGGGTGTTGTAAAGCCCTCTTTGACAGTGATTTTCACACTATCAAAAGTCTGACCTTTTGATAGTTCGGGCAGGATATGTTCATCTTTCTCATCGTCCCCGCCTGTGGCGGAATTTGGGTCAAGCGTCACGCTTGTCCAGCCCTGTGTAATGACCGTCTTACCTCTCGCTGTGAAAGTGTTCCCGCCGCAATCGAACGTGACGGTCACGGCTTCATAAACGTGTTTAGGCGAAACGGCGGCAATCAGCCGCTTGCGAACGAGTTCAAAAACCTCGCGTTCACCGCTCGACATAGCGGAAATGTCGGCATTGCGGCTTTCGAGTGTCGGAATTATAGCGTGATGGTCGGACACAGTACCGACAAGTCTGTCAACGTCCGGCGTAAAGCCGATGTCGCCGAGAATTTTCAGCACCGTACCGCACATATCAGACGTTATGTGCCTTGAATCAGAACGCGGATACGAAAGCAGAGATTTTTCGTACAAGGACTGCGTGTAGTCGAGGGTCTGCTGTGCCGTGTAGCCAAGCAAACGGTTAGAATCACGCTGTAATCCGGTGAGGTCGTACAATTTCGGCGGCATGGCGGTCTTTTCGACACGCTCAATGTTCGTGACCATAGCACTTTGCCCGCTACATTCGGCGGCTATAGCATCGGCGGCGGATTTGTCTTTGATTTTCACACCGCTCGCCATAACCCCGCTCAAATCAAGCGTTGGTGTGTAGAACGGCTCTTTGACGAAATTAGCAATATCGCTTTCACGCTTCACAAGCATAGCGAGCGTGGGCGATTGCACCCTGCCTGTATTAAGGGTCTGCCCGTAAAGAACAGAGAACAGCCTCGTCGCGTTCAGACCGCAAGCCCAATCGGCACATTCACGGCAGGAAGCGGCGGCAGAAAGTTTGTCGTATTCCGCGCCGTCTTTGAGATTATTGAACCCGACACGAATCGCCGCATCCTCCATACTGCTGACCCAAAAACGCTTGACAGGCTTGTTACACTTGGCGTATTCATACACCAATCTGAAAATCAACTCGCCCTCTCGTCCTGCATCGCAGGCGTTGATTACGCAATCGACATCGGTACGGTTCATCAGGTCTGTGACGATTTTCAACTGCTTTTGTTTCGATTCACTTTTCGCCGGAACGTGTTTCCACGATTCGGGGATAATCGGCAAATCGGCGTACCGCCATTTTGCGTATTGTTCGCCGTAAACTTCCGGTGCGGCGAGTTCTAATAGATGACCGGCGCACCAAGATATAATGTAATTGCCGCCGATGAAAAAGCTGCCAGCCCGGCTCGGGTCGTCCCTACGCTCGGTGGCGTTTAGGACGGCAGCGATACTGCGGGCGGCAGATGGTTTTTCGGTTATGACTAACAACATTTTTTACTCCAATCCGAAAAAAACGGCACATTGCGTTTTCACAATGCACCGTTTATATTTCTTTATTTATTTTTACAATAGGGGATATGCGTGGGAATCACTCGTCAATAATTTCCCAATGGCCGGATTTATCAGAACCAATGCGGAGAATTTTGTTTTCTTCCTTCAATGCTTTTATATCTCTTTCCAGTGTTGTTTTCGGTATTCCCAATAACTCTACTAATTGAGATTTTGTCAGCTTGTTGTTGGCTTTTAGCGCAATTAGAATTTTTTCTTTGCGATTTACAACTTCATTTACTACCCCATTTACTGCCCCACTTACAACTCCATCTTTTTGTTTGTTGGGGTTGTAATTGACGTTCTTAATCACAACACGAAATGATGTGTCGGAATAAAATTCCGGCTTAAAATCGTCTGAATACCCTGGTAAATCTTTTGTCGCGTTTACAATCTTTTTGAGTCCGCTTCCACGCCGCTCCATATAGCGCATACGGTGGAACAAGTCAGCTAAAATCGGGTTGCGGCGTTCAGACTCAATGTTTTCAATATCCTGCTCTTGAACCGCCCGTCCTTTGTACATACCACCGGGGGAAGTAATCTCTAACCGGTCGTCGTACATATCAATATGAACCTCTGCCCCCATGATAATATAATCACGGTGAATAAGTGCGTTTACAAGTGCTTCTGTCGTCGCCCGTTCCGCATAATCCGGCTTATCTATGCGTTCTCTTGCTGTTTTCGCAAAACGTACTTTGGAATTGCTTTTGATAAAATCTTGTCCGTTTTGCAAAAGATAAATCAAATTGCCCTCGTACTCTTTATCGTCTAAAGCATCGTCGAAAATAGAACCCTTTTCAAGCCCGTTCCAGCGTGTGCAAAAGATGCGGGAATTATAAACGATATGTTGGTCGGTCAGCAATGCCCCGGCACGGCTCAGATGGTTGTCGGCCGTGACAAGTCCGAAAGAAACATAATCGGTTTCGTCAAAACGTACTTTTGTCCGTTGCAGATACGTCGCTTCCAACAGGGTAAAGCTGTAATCCTTGCGAATATGCTCGGTGGCTATCACGTCATAAGTACGGTTTGTACCTCTTAAAATCAACTCGTGCAACATATATTCGGGAGCAGGGACACTTTCGCTTCCTTGACGGACATACGCCTGCTTGTTCCCATCGGCGGCATAGTAATAAGGCGTGTTTTGCCCGCGTTTCACCGTAAGAGCAAGAATAGTTTTGCCGTCCTCTATAACGGGGGATAACGTGAAATCGGGGACAGGTTTAATCCTGTCTTTGATTTGGCGGCTGATAAAATCGGTATCAGTTTGAGGGTCGGAAAGTCCGACAACGGTGTGATTGTCGGCAACACCGAAAAACAGCGTACCGCCGATTCCGTTAGCGAACGCGCTCACGCTTTTCATCCAGTTTTTTATCTTTTTTGTTTCTACTTCACGCTTGAAATCGCACTCGGTAGCCTCGACAATTAAACGGTGCAGCAAAAATATCCCCCCTTTTGTAATTGGACTTTCTTTTTATATCATACCACAAAATGAATAAAAAGTATAGATGTTTTGAGAAAATAAAAATCGGGGCTGTGTTTCCACGAATAAAGCCCCGATTTATCAAAAAAGCAACGGATTAGTTGCGGTGTTGCACTGCCCAATCATCGTAACTGCTCCCGCTAATCGTCACCGTATTCGAGTTATACCACCCGCTCAACATTCCGGCAGGAGTCCACGCATCGTAAATATATCCTTGCGTTTGGTAGTTCCCGTTCGGGTAATAAAGCGGCGTGAAATGTAGCCTTGCGTTGTCTTTTGCGTGTGTGTTTGTCGGGAATCGGAAGTTATTCGCCACGTTCCTGTCGAGAACACGGAAACTGTTCACGGTTGTCGCATATCTGAACTCCGGGAAGTACAAACTTGCCGCTTGAACCGCTGTGTAGCTTGCGGTTGACGGTGCAGTTGTTCCTGATAACGTCTGTGTTGGTGTCGCCCATGCAAGCGTGAACCCGTACCCCGAAGCCATTCGCCACACGCCGCCGCTCTGACTTCTTGACGGCGAATTGGCATCCGGCACAATGCTCGGTGCGGAGGCGTTTAGCTGCAAGCCGTAAGTCCTGCGAACAAACGCACCGCCCTCATAAACCCACTCTTGCCACTGTGCCGATGTTTGCCCTGTCCGTGTCGGAATCGCAGTCACGCTGAACCCGGACGGTGCTTTCTTCTCGAATTGTGTGTCGGGGGTCTGCGAAGTCGGTCGCCGCTCGGAAGTGCGGGTCATGGAATTTGTCCCCACCACAACGCTGCCGAAGTCGATAATATCGCCTTTCATCGTGAGTGTCGAGCCGTTCAAACCATCCGGAACAGTCCACCGAAACCACACAAGATTACTGCTGTTCGCCGGAATGACGACAGGCGATTTTGTGGCGGTATGAAGCGATGTTGCCCCGTTTAGAGCGGTAAGTCTAACCTTTATATCATAATTCGGTGTAAACGGGAAATGCGCTAAATTCTGTACCGTGAAACTGGTGATGACTTCTGTGCTTTCTCGGTAATTGGAATTAGGCGTGACCGCTTGGATTCTCAGCGGATGCTCCACAACATAGGTGGAAGTCTTGGTATTGTTCGTTCCATTCGATTCCCACGAAGTATTGTTAATCCCCGCACCGTCGAGGAAAACGCCGCCCCAAAAGGACTGCGAGGTCGTGTTGCCGATGGTGATTTGCTTACCGTTGACGTTGATTTGGCTGTTCGGGTTGATGGTGTAAACGCTGCTCCCGCCGCCGATTCTCGTTCGGTCGTTGTCGTAACCCTCGACAAAAACCCTCACGCTCGTGTTGTTTTTGTAGACATACTGCGGCGTGACTTTCTGATGCACCCACAGCCTGTTCCCCGTGACATAATTGCCCGTCGTGCCGTCAATTAGGCGGATTTCCACAAGCTCAATGTCCGCGCGAATCGCCGATATATTGATTGTCGTGTTTTCGGTCGTTCTCGACGAATCACTCGCCCAACTGGTAGTCATAAAATGCGGAATACTCGTCACATTCGGCACGACATAGGGGTTTTGCGAACTGTCCCGCACCAACATCGAATTGGCGTTTATGTTGGTACTCGAAATGTTCAAATCGCGTGTTCCTCCCGATGAAGTTGTGCTGTTGATTCGGTTGCTGAAATTGTTAGATGAAGTCCACGTCGAACTGGACGAATAGGTGTATCGGGGGTAAACTTTCTGCCCGACATAGACAGAACCGCTATTTCCGGCTGTGCCGTTTCGAGCCGCCGTGTTGCCCGCAACGTCAATGTACGTCACCTGATAGCGGTTGATTTTCGGGCGAACCGGAATGTAGAAAGTCTTGACTGTGCCTTGTTTTAACATGGTATTTCCGTCCATCCAGTCAACCCTCGCCTCAATCACATAACTCGAACGCCCGCTCTCAATCGTAGTCGGCGAAAACGACACATCGAACCATTGCGTGGAACTGCTGCTCGTTAGCGTAACATTGCGGTCTTGCCAACTTCCGCCTTGCAAGCGAACACGCTGACGGACGGTGATATTCTCGGTTTCAGCGGGGAATTGCACCGAAAACCAAATCGTTTCCCCCATAATCGGATAGCCGCTGACGTAGCTGTAATTTCCGAACGCAGAGCCGTTTGACGTGCCGTAATGATGCGTGGTCGTGCCGCGACTGCCGCGATATGCCCGACAGACATTCACGTTCAAAACGGGGTTGAAATCCGGCTTGGTTTCGGTGTAAGCGATTCCCACGCCGTAACCGCTGTTGATTAAAGTGTAAAACGTCGCTCTCGAACTCGACCCAATCGCCGACACACCCGTCCATAATCCCTGACCGTCCGGCGTGTGCAGTAGGTTGGGGTAAATCCGGTTGGTATACTGCGAGATAAATCCCCACGAAGCCGGCGTTGTGCTGCTCCCACCGTCGCTGTTCGCGCCCAAAATATGTTTGCCGTAAATGGCAAGCTCGGTGACGGTGACGGCGTGATAAATACTTTGCAAACGCACGTCCCAAAGCGGTTCAACGAGGATTTTATCGCCGTTTTTCAAGTCGGCGATTCTCCCGACATTCAACTCCGCAAGCACGGCGTTCAAGTTGGTTTGATTGGACTGCCAGACTGACATTCCGTCGGGAGTGGGGAGTGCGGCGGCGAACCCCATATTCGATTCACGGACGCAGTTAGTCGAGTGATTTGACGTACCGTAACTGTTGTTTTGACCGTCAATAAGCTGTTTTTTGTTCAGCTTTGAGTTAAATTTGTAGTTGTTGCTAATCGCCGCATTACCGCCCGATGTGTTGCGGAACACGTCAACCACTCTGCCTTTGTTACTGCCGTTTTTATCAACCACGCTGAACCGATAGCCGATACAGGTTGTGTTGTGGTCGGTGTCCCGAATAGCGTACCCGTTTGAGCCGCCCGGACTTCCCGCACCGCCGCCGCCTGTTGAACTTCCGTCCCAATTCAAGGCGAAAGCGTTCAGCGAAAAAGAAAAAACGATGCTGATTATAATCATCAACACCGCCATTCGCATAAAAATTTTCCTCATATTATCACCCTTTCCTATTTGCAAGTGTGGCAAGTCTTAGCCTTTACAGATTCGCCGCACGAGGGACATTTGACATCCACGACAAAGACTGCACAAGTGCCGTTTGAGCCGTCGCCCGCTTTCTTCCCGCAATCCTGACAGTAATACAGCGAGTCGTTTTTCACGCTATACTTCGGGCATTTTGACGGATTGTAAGCCGTGTTACCCCACTGGTTGACGGCGTAAAACGACGCACAGGATTTCGAGCCGCAAGTCGGACACCCCGTAATTTCAAGGTTTTCGATAAACGCATGATATTCCGCACTTTCGCAGTTGTGATTTTTCGCACCGCAGCTATATTTTGGCGGCGTGTAGTTGTACCCGTCAACGGCATCGCCGACACCTCCGTTGCCGTCAATCGGAGCTTCGGGCGGTTGTGCCTGCACGGGATTGTCGGCTTTTTCAGCCGGAACATCGCCGATACCGTCAATCTTTTTGCTATCGGAATCGCCGCCGCCAACCTCAATTATAAGCTCGTTTTCGGTGTCGTCCGAATCGGGCTTGTCTGTGTTTGCGGGGATTTTGTCAATCGGAATATTCGCCGTAATGCCCGGAGTTGTGCTTTCTTCCGGTTCGGGATTGCCGTCCGGCACAGTCGAATTTCCTCCGGTCAAGGCGATGACTAAAGCAATTGCAATCACTACCACTCCCGCCGCGATGCCTATGATGATTTTGTTTTTCTTGCTCATAAACTCATTTTCCTTTCAAAATTATTTCAAAACATACAGTGACCGCACCGTAATCGGCACACGGACATTCGTAACCGTTTTACCCGCAAAAGTAACGGGAATTACAATCTCATAGCTCGTTTGCAATTCCAACACGCCGTTGCGAATAGTGGTCGTAATCGGGTTGTTGTAGCGAAACATCACATTGCTATTTGCTCCCTCGCTGTACAGATTTGTACCGGACTGCGTTAGTCCGAGTTCGGTGCGGACAAGTTCCCGAAACCGTGTTGTGTAGGTGTTGCTCAAAGTCGAGTGATTGCCGTTTTTGACGGAATTAAAAATCATCTCTGCATTTTCGATGATAAAGCTGTCCATCACTCTTTGCGTATCCTCACGGGTTTTAGTGACGGTAATCATCAACGAAACATAGGTAAACACCGCCGAGAAAATCATCGCAACGGCAAGAACGAGAACGGCGGTCTTAACGCTTGAATCACCGGATTTGTCTTTCAAAATATTCTTCATAATCCACCTACTTCCAATACCGCTGACTAAGCCCCGAATGTGTGGCCGTCATGGTGACGGGGATACTGAAAATCCCGAACCCTTTGAATGTCGTGCGGTACGTCACCGTAACCTCGATTTTATCGCCGAATTGCACCGTCCGTTGTGTGGAATTAAAATAGGTCGTGTCCCATGTAACGCTTCTCGGGACGATGCCCGTTTCCGCCGTCAACTGATTTTGGCGAGTGGTAATGTTGGTGCTGATTTGCCCGTCAATCGTGGCGGTTTTGAGCAGTTCTTTGGTGTAGTGGTCTAAATTCATCTTTGTGGTGAGCATCGAAAACGTGTTGATAATCAACACAAGCAGCAGGGTTGCGGCTAAAACGCCGACCACCACATCGACATAGCTGTTCCCCCTGCGATTTTTAATTAAGTTCCTCATAATCAACCTCCCATCACTGCACCCAGCGAATTGATGATTTCAACGCTGAGGACGACAAGGTACAAGAGCAAAAAGCAAAACAGCAAGAGCATCGACAGCCGTTTCACTTTCGCCGGGACTTTCTGCACCTTTTGCTTCAACGTAAGCCGCCCGATGTCAGCAAATTTAATCGCCAACGCCGCCCAATACATCTCGGTTTCATCGCCTCGGATAACTCCAATCAAACCTCGAACCACGTCGGACAGCATAGGACTTCCGACCCTTGCTTCAAGCCGTGTCAATGCCGATTCGTAGTTGCTCGAACGCATATCGGCGACGGTGATTTCAAGTTCATGGCGAAATTCGGGTGATGCTGATTCCTTGTACTTTTCCAAAATGCTCAACACGTCCCGACTGTGTTTCAAAGTCTTTTCAACCGTGAACACAAATCGGGGAAGTTCCAAACAAATCGTGTCCCGCTTTTCGCTTATGCGTGTTTTGACGTTCTTGGTTTCCGCAAAATAAATCCCGACCGCGACGACCGCTAACAACGGCGTGGCGAGCGGGAAGATAAAGAACGCAGGAACGGCGAAGATTCCCACGAACAATGCCTTGACGAACGCTCCGGCGATATACAATTCCGGCGACACGTTCATGCCCGCCGTCTGCAAATCCGCTTCAAGCTGTAACCGCTTGTACTCGTTGATTTTCACGAATTTAGCCAACCACGCCGCCAAATCCTGCACCCAAATCTCGACCGAACCAACAGATGTTTTCTGCCGTTTCGACAAACTCTTGATTGCCCTCGAAGTCCGCAAGTACGGGATTTTGAAAATGTCGGCAGATATAAAATACAGCCCGACCCCGACAAAAATCGCAATTAAAAATTGAGCAATAATTGTCAATTGTACATTGTCAATTATCAATTGTCATCGCCTCCCTTCATATCTTAAATTCGATTTTTCGTGTGTAAACTCGCACCAATAACGCCGTCAAGAGAATCACTAACCCCGTCATAGCAAGCACGATTTTCCCCGGCATAGTGTGCATCAGCGTGTCGAACCAATCCCGGTTGAGGACAAACAACAGCGGAATATTGCCGACAAGCAATCCCACCATTGTCCAGTATTCACGCTTCGGCTCGTACAGCAAAGTTTTGAGTTCGTTATTGACAA
>Ga0099364_10004107_pt1 | contig 22129 bp, 14 predicted proteins | sample TergutTh196P3_FD_73070 | JGI IMG/M metagenome (GOLD analysis project Ga0099364, IMG submission 73070) | Microcerotermes parvus P3 segment gut microbial communities from Pointe-Noire, Republic of the Congo - Th196 P3 | ecosystem: Host-associated > Arthropoda: Insects > Digestive system > Gut ...
AGATAAAGGGGTGTATGACAACACTATCATCGTTTTTACGAGCGACAATGGACCTTTATTCGACCGATATGCTGGCACAGACTCGGAGTTTTTCAATTCTCACGCCGGATTTCGAGGGCGTAAAGGGAGTATGTACGAAGGCGGAATCCGGGTGCCATGTATTGTTTCTTGGCAGGGAAAAATTCTGCCGGGAAGTGTTACAGACCAGATGTCGGGCTTTGAAGATTGGTTTCCGACGCTCCTCGAAATTGCGGGAGTTGCACCGCAGAATATGCATCCGGTCGATGGCATCAGTCTTGTTCCGGTGTTGCTCGACAAAAAGAACGACCGTCCTGTCCGAGAGTGGCTCTATCGGGAGTCTCCCGGTTACGGTGGACAGCAAACAGTTATGTTGGGCGATTGGAAGGCAATTCGGGTTGATTTGGCAATAGCGAAAAGAGCGGGCAAGACGATTGATGATGTGCCTATTCAACTCTACAATTTGAAGGATGATCCTGCCGAGGCAACCGATTTAGCAGCGCAGTATCCCGAAAAGGTCAGGGAACTCCGTGCTCTGATGGAACGCGAGCATGTCCGGTCGGACGTATTTCCAATGCCGTTGTTGGATGATTAGGCTTTCGCTAACAATTTTCCAAGCGTGATGTGAAAGCCGGGAGCGCAGACGTAGCCGTAGCGACCGGATTCGGCAGATTGACGGTCGCTGCGTGTTGTTGCGCTCCCGGCTTTCATAATCTTGCACGGGTGTATAAAACTTTGGGAGGAGTTGACAGAGCCCAGTGCGAAGTTGACAGAGCCCAGTGCGGAGTTAACAGAGCCCGGTGCGGAGTTAACAGAGCCCGGTGCGGGAGCACCGGGTCTTTCGGTTTTGCCGGAGTGCCAACAGATCCCAAGTGCGGCAGCACCGACGACCAATGTTGGGTGCCGGAGCTTCCGCTCCGGGCTCTGTTTTTCACCGCATCTTCCAAGTCGGGCTCTCTTAACTCCTCCCAGACTTTTACACTCCCCTCTTGCACACCTAATGTTACAGGGGACTTGATAATCGGCAAAAAACAAGCGATAATGTCGAACATGATGTTTATGATTCTAACTCCTAACTTCTAACTCCTGAACAATGAACACGAAAGTTTTGTACTCCGTCTTCAAACGCAATTTCGTCGGCTATCTCTCCAATCCGACAGGATACGTTTTCATCTGCGTCTTCGTTCTGCTCAGTTCCATCGCCGCCTTTCTGCCGGACGACTTTTTCAACGCCAACCTCGCCAACCTCGATCAACTCAACCGCTGGTTTCCCCTCATCATGCTCGTCTTCATTCCCGCTATCACCATGGGAATCTGGGCAGACGAACGCCGGCAGGGAACCGACGAACTCCTCCTCACCATTCCCGCCAGCGATTTCGACATCGTACTCGGAAAATTCAAAGCCGCCGTCTGCATTTACACTATTTCGCTCCTCTTTTCGCTCGTTTGCAACCTGCTAATTCTGAAATATCTCGGCACGCCCGACATCGGACTCTTCCTCTGTACCTACATCGGATACTGGCTCGTCGGCGTTTCCATGATCTCCATCGGAATGGTCGCCTCCTTTCTGACAGGCAACCTGACCGTCTCCTACATTCTCGGAGCAATCTGTTGCGCTCCCTTCATTGCGTTGCAATGGATCGATGCCGCTCCCATTTCCGCCGACACTGCCGGTCTGCTCAAAAGTTTTAGCATTGCCTCGCAATTTGAACTCTTCGGACGCGGTATCGTCAACTTTTCGAGCATCCTCTACTTCGCTATGCTAACGGCAACGATGCTCTATTTGAGTATGATCCTCATCGGACGACGGCACTGGACGGCTTCCAAAAAGTTTCAGGGAACGTGTCATTTTGCTCTCCGTACCGTTTGTCTCCTCGCCATCGGTTTGAGCATCGTGTTCATTTTCCGAAACCATGATATTCGTGCCGACTTGACCGAAGAAAAATTGAGCACCCTTTCACCGGCAACGATTGAACTCCTGAAAAATCTCAAACCGGCACATCCGGTCGTGATCGAGGCGTTTTTGAGTCCCGACATCGACATTCCCGAAACGCATGTTCAAACCCGGCGAGATATCGTGGCGATTCTCGACGAAATCCAGTCGATCTGCGAAAAGAACGTGGTCGTCCGCCCCCACTACGGCATCCGACCGAACACCGAAGCCGCTCTGATTGCCAGTCAGCGGTTCGACATCAGACCGCAGGATGTTTCCTACGCCGCTCGCGGTAGGCGGGAACACAAAAGCGTCTTTCTCGGCGTTGCCTTCCGAAGCGGATTGGATACGTTGGTGCTTCCCTTCATTGATCGGGGACTCTCCGTAGAATACGAAATTGTCCGCGCACTGTGCAGCGTTACCGATCCGAGGAAAAAACGCATCGGCATCCTGAAAACCGATGCGCCGCTCTTCGGTCGGTTCGATATGCAGACGTTCTCGATGATGCAGCCTTGGCTTATCGTGGAAGAATTGCAAAAGCAGTACACCGTTGTCGAAGTTGATCCGTCGCAACCGATTACGGAAACGTTCGACGCATTGCTTGCCATCCAACCTTCGGCGATGGGATACGAAGAGATCATGCATTTCGTCGAAGCCATCGAAAAGGGGCAGCCGGCGATCATTTTTGAAGACCCTTTGCCCGCCTATGTTCGCGGTGTGCCGGGAACTGCCGAACCGCGCCAGTCCGGGGGCAATCCCATGATGATGAGCCGACCCGCCCCCAAAGGGAACATCGATCTGCTCTGGGAACTGCTCGGCGTACAAATTGATGGACAGCAAGCCGTCTGGCAGGAATATCAACCGATTCGGCAACTGCCGCAGATTCCCAAGGGGTTCGTCTTTTTGGATCGAAGTTTGGACCCCGTTTCACCCTTCGATAAAAACGATGCGGTAACATCGGCACTGCAATATATGATGCTCCCCTTCCCCGGTCGGATCACGGAGTATGTTCCGATGATGGGTGAGTTGCCCGAATCGACGCTGACCGTAACGCCGCTCCTCCAAACGTTCCAACAACCGGCGGGAAGCGTGCTGACCCGTTTGGTTATGCAAGGATTACGGGATGGTTCGTGGGAACGCGCAATGGCTGCCGAAGCGGAACCGCAAACCTTGGCGGTGCGTATTCAAGGGGAGTTAGCCGCACCGCCTGCGGAGCGTTCGGTGAACATTGACGTAATCCTTGCGGCGGACATTGATATGCTGGCGGATATGTTGTTTCATCTGCGGCAAATGGGTAACGAACCGGGATCGGGTATCAATCTGAATTTCGATAATGTAACGTTTGTACTGAATGCGATTGACAGCATAGCAGGCGATGATCGGTTCTTGGAAATTCGGAGCCGCCGGTCAAAACATCGGACGCTTTCCAAGTTCGACGAACACACGGATGAGATTCGGAGAGGAACGATGGACACGAAACGCGATTTGCAAAGGGAATACGAGGAGCGGATTGTAGCGGAAGAACAGGGAGTAGAGGAGGAAATGGAGCGGTTGAGGATGAGTCTGACGCAGGACAGGATCAGCCGAGGCGAGGCGCAGCAAAAGTTGGAGGCAACGATGATGACAGCCCGGAAGCGTCTTGCGTCGGACAGAGATCGGATGCAACGGGACTTAAACCGAAAATTGGAAGAGGCGGAGGTCAAGTTAAACGAACACATTACCCGTGTGCAGGGGCAGTACAAACTTTGGTCGGTGGTGTTACCGCCGATTCCTCCGTTGTTGATTGCGTTTGCCGTCTTTTTCGTGCGCCGGATTAGGGAATCGGAAGGTATTCCGGTTTCTCGGCGGAGAAAGTAAACGATTGCCCACTCCGGGCTCTGTGAACTTTTATCCGACGGGCTGCATGGTCTCTTGTCATAATCGGAAAATTTGTTATAATCGCTACGTTTTACCTATGTTTCCTAACCCGCAGACATTATGTCCAACGTACTTCGGTTTCGGCTCGTTGCCGTTCTGTTTTTCCTCATCTCCTTGCATGTCACGCTTCCCGGTCAGATTTTCCGCAATCTGCCCCGGAGAGTCGAACGCCAAGCCGTCGCCGCCTCATCCGCCGACGCAAAAATACAGTTGCAACGACTGACCAACGACATCAAAGCCAACCCGCGAAAGATTGCCGAAAGCGACCTGATGCGCGCCCAAAGACTTTTGCTCGATGCCGTCAACGACCTCCAACGCCGACTCCCCCGCGAATTCAACCGAGCAGAGGCGAACGATTGGAACACCACATTCCAACTTGCAGAACTAAAGGCAACACTGACAAACACAACGCCCGATCCGGCAATTCTCGAAGCCGTCCAAAACGCCTTCTACTCCGACAAAGAAGGAGTCCGATGGATCACCTTCGAACCGCTTGGAACAGCACTGCGACGCTATCAAACCGTTGCCCAAATGCTCGAAGACAACCGGTACGAAAGACGCTTAAACAGCGTTTGTGATAATCTCGTGAACTTCATTGAATTATACACTGAAGGACGCGATCCGGGCTACTTCGTGGCATTGAGCGAAGCGGTGATCTGGCTTGACGATATTAGTTTCATTGAACCGCGTGCCGCCCGGTTAGCCGAATTGACCCGGATCGCCTGCGCCGGTGTCAACCTCCGGTTGCAAGTCGGCAGCGACCTGCTTGCCGCCGGTTTCCAGAGAACCATTGATGAAGAACTGGACATCGACGAAATGATATTGAAATCAAAGGTCGTCGGAAGCGGAACGCTTTCGGGGTCCAGTACCGCCGAATTGGTGAGTGCATCGAACCGGGTCATTATCCGGGTCCTGGCAGATACGGTCATGGAAACGCACACCGACGGCAGTCAGTCGATGGTAACATTGAAAAATCACACGACGGGGACGCTGCGCGGGGAAAAGCAAATCCTGCTCTCTGCCGATGCGGTTACGACAACGCCTGCAAGGTCGCGGGCAAACTTGCAGGCGCGGCTTTCAGATGTCCGAATTAATGCGGGTCCGCTTCTCCGATTGGTGGCACGAAGTCAAATTGAACCCCGAAGTGAAGACTCGCTGGAAGAAGCCGCGCTTCGTGCCGAACGCCGAATGAATCGGCGGATGAATGATCAAATCGATCCGAAGGTCGCCGAATTAAATGAAAAATATCAAAAAATTCGGGACATGTTAATCAAGACGGGACTCTTTCCTCGCGTTTGGAATCTGTCGAGCACTCCCCAAAGGATCGACTGGTCGATTCTGCTCGGCAACTCTTATCAACCTTCCGCGCCGACACCGGCACCAGCATTGAACCCGACGAATGGACTGGCTGTACAAGTTCATCAATCGGCACTGAACAATATGCTGGCGATAGCACTGTCGGGCAGAATGATCGACGAAGAGAGATTGACCAAGCGGATCGAAGAATTTCTGGATGAGACCCCCGAATTTTTGCAACGAAAATCGGAAGAGACTCCCGCTAAAGTTTCCTTCGGAAGAAGGGCACCGGTCGATGTGCTGTTCATGGACAACAAGGTTCGTGTGGTGATCCGGCTCAATGACATTCAGGTTATGGACAGTGTTGCCCGGTCGTTCACGATTTCGGTCGAGTACCAGATCAAGATGGAGAGTCGGGACGGTCAGGGCTTTGTGATATTGGAGCAGACGGAGGCGGAGGCGTTGCCGACGGGGTTCAACCCGGAGAGCGGGGCTACTCTTTCGGCGACGCAAACGATCATTCGTTCGTATTTGATGCGGCGGCTGGAAGCACTGCCGAAGCGTCAGGAGGCGAAGGTGTTGGACCTCGGCGGCGAGTGGGAAGGAAAGGGACAGTTAGTGCCGCAATTCGCTTCCGCAGAAAGGGGTTGGCTAACGTTCGTTTGGGATTGGAAACCATCTGTCGATTAGTGTGTGTTCCGACGAAAGAGCCGGGGATGGAGCGCAGCGCAATCCCCGGGTTCCGTACCGCGGAGGGAGGGGGAATACCTTTGGGTGCAATTTTTTGTTACAATGTAACCGTACACTCCCTAATTATTGTCCCTTAACCCCGTCTCATTATCATGGTGATGAAAAAATTTATCAACGATCCGAACAATCTCACAACGGAACTCCTTCAAGGCTATGCGCTTGCCTATCCCGGCAAAATCAAACTCGTCGATGACCGCATTGTCGTCCGTGCTAAGCCGAAGTCCAAAGACAAAGTCGCCCTCGTAACGCTCGGCGGTGCCGGACATGAACCGGCATTGAGCGGCTACGTCGGCGAAGGATTTTTGGATGCGTCCGTTGTCGGCGATATTTTTGCCGCTCCCGGTGCGCCGAAAGTCCTCGATGCACTCCGTAGACTCAAAGACCATAAAGGTATTCTACTCATCATTCTCAATCATGCTGGCGATGTCATGAACGGCAACATGGCGTTCGACATGGCAGTCAAAGAGGGAATCAATGTAAAGAAAATCCTGACGGCGGAAGACATTGCGCCGGGCATTGACGCTCCTATCGAAGACCGCCGGGGACTCGGCGGGGCTATTCCGCTCTACAAAATTGTCGGGGCGGCTGCCGAAGCAGGAAAATCGCTCGACGAAGTGCTTGCCGTTGCCGAAAAGTTCAATGCAACAATGGCGACGCTTGCCGTTACGATGAAAACAGCCACCCATCCGCAGTCGGGACAGTATATCTCGGAACTGCCCGACGACAAGATGGAAATCGGGATGGGACAGCACGGAGAAGGCGGCGGCACAGGACCGCAACCTATCGCTACCGCCGATGAGACGGCAACGGCAATGATCGAACGTTTGGTTCCTGCTGCAAAGTTGCAGAAAGGGGACAAGGCGATATTGGTCATCAACGGTTCGGGCGCGACGACCCTGATGGAAATGTTTGTCGTATTCCGCAAGGCGCACCAGATATTAACGGAGCGGGGAATTACCGTTGCGGTGAGTCGTTGCGAAGAAATCCTGACGGTGCAGGAAGCCGCTGGTTTTCAGATGTTCCTTGCGAAGTTGGACGACGAAACGCAAAAGTACCTCGAAGCCCCCAGCGATGCGCCGTACTGGGTAACGCGCTAGAATCACGGCGGGGCAAATAATGAACTTGCCCGGAAAACCGCCATTCCGCTTCGTTGCCTTCCTGCGAAAGCGGAATGACGGATGTTTTGTAAACGGCATAAAGTTGTTCTTTTTCTTTGTGAATCTTTGTGCCTTTGTGGTTCAAAAATGATTAACGCTATGCGAAAACGTGATTTACAGATTAAGTTGAAACGTATGGGACAACGCCCCCATAGGAACTTGACATCGCTCTAAAAACGGCTATATTTTCGCCATCATTCCCTCATCAAACCATGACGACTGTAGCGATCCTCGGAGCGACTGGCTATACCGCCGTTGAACTCATCAAAATCCTGCTCCGGCATCCACAGACGAGAATCACGGCTCTGACTAGCCGAGAAGATACACGTCCGATCAGTGCCGTCCATCAATCGCTCGCCGGTCAGATAGACCTACCGCTCGAAAATCTTACGCCGCAAGAAATCGCCCGGCAAGCCGAGTGCGTCTTCTGCTGTCTCCCCCACATCGCCTCCGCAAAAGTCGTACCCGAACTCCTGAAATACGGAGCGAAAGTCATCGACCTCGGTGCCGACTACCGACTCGACTCCGCCGAAACCTTTGAAACCTGGTATGGCGAAAAACATCCTGATCCGGCAAGACTCGGCAAAGTCCCCTACGGCTTGCCGGAACTCTTCCGCTCCAAAATTGCCTGTGCCGGCTTGGTTGCCAATCCCGGCTGCTATCCGACTTCGGTGATTCTGCCCCTTGCGCCGCTTCTTCAATCGGATTGGATCGAACCGGCTGACATCGTCATCGACTCCAAGAGCGGTGTTTCCGGCGCAGGCAGGACACCGAAACAAACAACGCTCTACCCGGAGTGCAACGAAAACATTTCTGCCTATGGAGTCGGAACGCATCGGCACCTCCCTGAAATTGAGCAGATCCTTTCGGCAGGCAGCGGAAAGTCTGTCAAAGTGATTTTTACGCCTCATCTGGTGCCGATGGATCGCGGCATTTTGTCGGTAACATATTCCAAACCGGCGAAAGCGGCGAACCAAGACGAATTGCTCGCGGTGCTTCGGGAGTTTTACCGGAATGAACCTTTTGTGCAGGTTGTCGGACATTTGCCGGGAACGAAGGATGTATCGGGGACAAACTTTGTTCACATAACAGTTCGGATCACCGGCGGTCGCGTGATCACGATTTCCGTGATTGACAATTTGGTCAAGGGAGCATCGGGGGCGGCGGTACAGAATTTCAATTTGATGTTCGGCTATCCTGAAACGACGGCGTTGGTGTGAATGAAACCGGACCCGCCTACCGCCTTTACACTAACGCACTCATCTGTAATAATAGAGGTTCCCCGGTCGTTTTACCGGCGGGACTAACGCGAAATGACAGCCGAAATCTACGAATCGCTTGTTACCAACATTTTCGCCGGCTTTCGAGAAGGGATGTTCGTCATTGACCGGGACTTTACCGTCTGCAAGACAAATCCGGCATTCGAGGAAATGTATCCCGAATGCATGCCGCTGATCGAAAAAAAGTGCTTCGTAACTTCGAGACTCGACCACATCTGCGAGGATTGTCCCGTAACGGAAATGTTCACGACGGGCAGAACCTGCAAGGCAGTACACTACGAACCTCCGACGGAAACCAAACCGGAACGGTGGCTCGAACATTACGCCCATCCGATTGCCGATCCCTCTGGAAAAGTCGTTGCCGCTCTTTGTATGATCAACGACATCACCCAGCGGAAAGAAAACGAGAAAGCCCTCGAACGTTACACTAACAAATCGGACGCACATGTCGACGAACGGACACACAACAGAAAGCATTGTGAATCGTTGATCCAGGCGATTATTGCCGGAGGCAGTGTTCCCGTCGCCTTTGCGGACCCCGACGGGAGCCTAGTTTTCGTTAACACCGCCTTTCGGGCGTTAACCGGCTATTCCGAACAAGAATTGCTGGGGAAAAACCTCTTGCAGGGGATGATTTACGATGAGCAAACCGTTACAGACAAAATTTTTTTACAGGAGAGAGCAGCCCTCTGCGGCGGTGAAATTGATCAACACCATCAGGACATTACGATCCGCCGGAAAAACGGAGAACTACGCTGGGTAGACTTTTCCGCCACAATGGTGAAGGATTTGGAGGGAAACAAAAGCCAAATTGTCTTCGTGTTGCTGGATGTTACCGAACGCTACCAAATGATGCGGGCGACTGTGGACGCGAATGAACAGACCCAAATTATGCTCGACTCAACCCCGATGGGTTGCACACTGTTCGACGGAAACGGCAATGTGATCGACTGTAATCAGGAGGCACTCAATCTGTTCGGCATGCCCGACAAAAAGGAATACTGTGATCGGTTTTATGAACTGTCGCCGGAATATCAGCCGGACGGAATCGCCTCGGTGGAAAAAGTCAAAATATACATCGACCGTGCACGCCGCGCAGGCTCCTGCCGAATAGAATGGATACACCGAAAATTTGACGGCAAGTTGATTCCCTGCGACGTTACATTGGTACGCGTTAAACGAGGAGACGAATACATTTTTGTAGGCTATGCCCGGGATATCCGGGAACATAAAAAGATGCTTGCCCAAATGCGTGAAGCAGACGAACGGACGCAAATCATGCTCGATGCCACTCCGCTCTGCTGCAATCTTTGGGACGAACACTGCAACCTTATCGACTGTAACTTGGAAGCGGTCAAATTGTTCAGTTTAACGGGCAAACAAGAGTATATCGAACAGTTTCATGAACTGTCGCCGGAATATCAGCCGGATGGTTCTCTCTCGCGCACAAAGAGCAATGAGTATCTCCTAACCGCCTTTCGGGACGGACATTGCCGGTTCGAGTGGATGCACCAAGGGCTTGACGGCACGCCGATCCCTGCGGAAATAGTGCTGGTGTGCGTCAAACGAGGGGAAGGGTACATCATTGCCGGTTACACCCGCGACCTTCGGGAAGAGAAGAGAATGCTCGCCGAAATGCGGGAAGCGGACGAACGGACGCTTATCATGCTCGACGCAACGCCACTGGGATGTTCACTGGTCGATAGAAATTGTGAAGTGGTTGACTGCAATAAGGCGGCACTCGATCTCTTTGGGGTTTCGAGCAAACAGGAATACCGAGACCGGTTCTTTGAACTGATGCCGGAATACCAGCCGGATGGACAAATCTCCATGGAAGGTGCGGTCAAAGTGGTACAAAAAGCCTATAAGACGGGATATGAGCGTATCGAATGGATGCACCAAACACTTGACGGTACACCGATTCCTACGGAAGTAACACTGGTCAGGGTCAGGCGGGGGGACGACGACATCGTTGCCGGTTACACCCGGGACTTGAGAGAACTCAAAAGACATGAAGCCATGCTGGAAAAAAACAGGCAACGAACGAATGCCCTGTTGGAATTGGCGCAGATGTCGCAAAAGCCGGAATCGGAAATCATTGATTATGCCATCACGTTGGTAACACAGTTGACGGACAGCACGATGGGGTACGCCGTACTGTTGGAGCATGCAAAGGATCTCTTGCCCTTCCGTTCATGGATTCTCGACCAGTCGTTTCAGTGTTCGTTGCCGACCACGACGAAGGTGGGGATGCCGCATGTGCTCTCCGCCGTATTGACAGAATGTCTTAAAACGAAAAAGGCGGTTATTCACGATGATCTCATGGCATTGCCGGGGACCCGGACGTTTCCCGAAGGACACTGTCTAGTCCATTCGCACATGAATTTTCCGATCATGGACGGCGACAAGCCTGTCGGAATTCTCGGTGTCGGTAACAAACCGACCCCCTATATCGAAACGGATATCAAACAGTTAACGCTTATTGCCCAAGGCATGGGAAACCTGTTGAATCGGAAAAAACATGCGGAAAATCTGGAAAAAGCCAAGAACGAAGCGGAAGAAGCAAACAAAGCAAAGAGCGAATTTCTTGCCCACATGTCGCATGAAATCCGAACACCGCTTAATGGAGTCATCGGCTTGTCTGATCTTCTCACTGGAACGTCGCTCGACGAAAAACAACGTGAATATGTTCAACTGATTAACGACTCGGGGCAGTCTCTCCTTTTTCTGATCAATGACATTCTTGATTTTTCGAAGATCGAGGCGGGTAAATTGGATATTTATCCTGAGCCCTTCGATCTTTCGGCGACCATTACGTCGGTGCTTGCCGCTCTTGTATCCCGTGTGAGCGGAAAAAACCTGGAATTAGCGGTTTCCCTCTGCCCTACTCTGCCGCGGATTATGCAGGGAGATTCGGGACGTGTCCGTCAAGTTCTGATCAACTTGGCGGCAAATGCGGTCAAGTTCACGAATGAGGGGGGAGTGCGGATTGATGTTACCATTGAATCGATTGACGAAAAAACCTTGACAGTTAGGTTCGCCGTGATTGACACAGGCATCGGTATTTCGCCAAGCGGCATCGAACGCCTCTTCAAAGCGTTTTCGCAAGTGGATGCCTCTGCTGCACGAACGTACGGCGGCACCGGACTCGGTTTGGCAATTTCTATGAGACTCGTCCGCCTCATGGGAGGAAACATCGGAGTCACAAGTGTGGAAGGAAAAGGTTCTACATTTTGGGTTACGATACCCTTTGAATGTGATGGACTGGTGGTCCGGTGTCTCCAAAACGAGGACTGTTTGAACCAAAAATGTCCGAACGCCGACGGATCAACCTGTACGGCTTTCGTGAATAGGGAAATTGATGCAGAATACAGTGCTGAAGGACGTGCCGTTCTCATCGTGGATGACAACGAAGTCCAACGTGATGCCCTATGCGTGCAGTTGAGGAATTGGAGAATGAGGTGCGAAGTATGTGGCACCGGACAAGAGGCTCTCCGATTGTCGGAAAAGCATAGGGAGCATGATGATCCCTTCGATTTGTTCGTCATCGACAGTACGATTGCCGATGGTGTTGGTATTGATCTGGTGCCCCAATTGTTTGAACAGGAATATAAGCAGAACCGCACGAAAATGGCACAAGTCATTCTGCTCCGCTCGATTTCGGACAATTTTGACGTGAACGCTCTGGATGCAGCGAGGGGGGAGTTTATCGGCAAGCCGGTCATTCCGTCGACGTTGTTTAACTCTGTGATGAACAGGATTTTTGCCTTGGAAAGACTGCGGAGTATCGATTCGGGGACTTCTCCCTCTGCCGAATTGGACACTGAACGAGTGGTGAAACCGAAAACTTCATGGTCTCCCAAGCCTGCGGTGTCTCTCCGTTCGGTGGAGCGATTAAAATCGGCTCTGGCAGGGAAAATCCATGTTCTTATTGTGGAAGACAATCGGGTCAATCAGATTGTGGCGGCAAACATTTTGGCGGAGGCTGGTTTTACGAACGACATTGTCTATAACGGTCATGAAGCGTGCAGTGCAGTACGAAACAAGGAGTACGATGTAGTGTTGATGGATTGTCAGATGCCGGAAATGGACGGCTATGAAGCGACCCATTTGATTCGGAACTGGGAGCGTGAGCAGGGGAGAAAGCGGTTGCCGATTATTGCTTTGACCGCCAATGCTGTGAAGGAAGATGTAGAGAAATGTTTTGATGCGGGAATGGATGCTTATTGCAGCAAGCCGATCAATTCATCAGCCCTAATTCATTTGATAGAATGGTGGTACGAAAATAACTGATCGGCGGTTATCTATACTTTCACCGGAAATTTTGTGCAAAAGATGAAAGCCGGGAGCGTAACGCAGTGGAGCGACCGGATCGTTCGGCGTGTTGTCCGGTCGCTCCGCGTTGCTCGGGTGTGTCCGCGTTCTGTAGGCAGATTTGTCCACTGCCCTGACGGGGCAGAATGTCTATAACCGCCGGTGTCAACCGGCGGATAGAGGGGCATACTATTGACACATAAGCCCCGATAGGGGCGTTACGACAAAATTTTGTTACACCCCGTTGGGGCTTATGGTGGATGAGATGTGCCGTATCCCCCGATTAAAAACCGGGGGTTATAGACATTGCGCTCTTGCAGAGCGAAAAACTGCCCACAAAAAGTGGACGCACCCCTTTCCCCGATATTTTTCCCCGCTGGGCGATTGCTTTCCTCTCCTCCGTATGCTAGAATCCGGTCAACTGGTTCATCCCATTACCATTGGAGGGGCGATTGTGTTCTCCAAAATTGTCTAAAAGTTCACAGAGCCCGGAGGGGAAACTCCGGTGAATCGAATCCGCATCTCCCGATGTGGGCTCTGTTTGTTCTGCGTTAAAATCTTCCCGCCGGGGCAGTAGAACTGCGGACCAGCAGTGAACGTCAACCCACTTTTCAGATCACGTTAACCTGTGATCCCTAATGCCATGACCCGACGATTTTTATTCACACTCGTTGCTTTTGTTTTCTGCGTTTCTTGCTTTGCCGAGGAGTTGCCCAGCGTACCGAAACTGATCAAGCGGATGTACGATTACCGCATGGCTATCGAAAACATGCGGGCGGAAGTTACGGTGACGTTTCCCGTCGATACCAGGCAACCTGTTAAGGAAAAGATAAAGGAATACTACTATTTTGCCTACGACAAAGGGCGAGTCCGTTGCGATAGGACTTTGTCTACTCCAACATCTCCACAATCGCAGTTTTATCAATACTTGTCAACACCGGATTTTTACTTTTCCCGGCATACTTCGCCTGAAACCCAAGAGGTCAATGATGGAAACAGCCTGTTTGTCAATCCGCCACTTGAACGGTCAGTAGAAACATTTGATTTACGTCGTCTCGGTACAGACCGGACTCATTTCGTTATGGAAGAGCCTTTCAATTATGAGGCTCTTTTGGAAAATTTTTATTCTCCCATGTGGGATAATTTCAACGTCAGTATTGATGATGTTGATGGCGAAAAAATCTATAAAATTTCATGCCGGTTCAAAGATTCAGATTTTTCGAGTTCGTTTTGGCTCGATCCTCAAAAGGGATACAATCTTGTGCGGAGCGAATCCGGGTCAGCAACACTTGACCAGCACATCAGCTATGTCGTAACACTGGGCAAGTTCACCGCACACAAGGGTGATATGTGGTTTCCCAAAGAGACATTTTACAGATACAAAATGGGGGACATCATCTCTGAAGAAAAAATTGTCGTTGACTCAGTTGAATTTGACGTTCAAGACGAAACGCCATTCACCTTTACTGGATTGGATATCCCGATTGGATATCGTGTTGATTATCACGGCAAACTACAATACTGGGACGGCAAGGAACTTGTTGATGAGATTCCATTTGTACTTGAACCCGTGAGCATGAAAAGCAGGAAGATGTTTTGGATCGTCAATGGTATTATCTTTGCCATCCTTGCGCTTCTGATACTTTACAGATATGTTCAGTTGCGTCAGCGTGGGAATAACTGAATATTGTAACCCTTAACCTTTGAAAGGAGGTAACAATGACGAGGAAAGAATTGTTGTCGATACCCTTTGTGTTGGGTGTCGGAATTATGGTTTTGGCGGTACTCACTGCGATTGTATTTGCCAAACCATTTTGTAACGGACACAAACCAGCGGAGGAGCGAAGCGAATACGATGGTTGTTGGATTAGCGGTTATGCGGGTTGCAATAGTGTGTTGCCGGACGATTGTAATAACTCGACGAAGCCATCTCGGACGAATACATCTGGTAATACACGCTACTTCAGTACGGCGGCGGGTACTGTCGCTCATGACCGTGCGATCATTGGAGGAACTGTTTTATGCGGTTACCACCGTGTATGCTATCTCATCGGACCATCCTTTTGTACTTCAGGGGATTATGCACGTGATTCCAATGGAAATCTCATAGAGTATAGAAAATCCTATTGGATTTCCGAAGAGTGCAATCCACCTCCGGAATGGCCTTGATGAACGGGGCTACCATTTCCCGCTTGCGTTGCCTTTCGCTACTGTACGTGACCGCGAACGTCAGGAAGTGGAGTAACGTTCGCGGTTCGGCGCAAAATTCCCACAGGAAAGTTATAGAAAAAAAAAGGGGAAAAGGGGCAAGGACAAAGAGACGCATTTTCCCCACGGGTGTGTCCACATTTTGTTACGGCACATCTCATCCACCATACGCCCCAACGGGGTGTAACAAAACTTTGTCGTAACGCCCCTATCAGGACTTACATCATTTATGAACGTTCCCTATCCGCCGGTTGACACCGACGGTTATAGATATTGCGCCCTTGCAGAGCGAAAAACTGCTAACAAAAGGTGGACATACCCGCGTTGCTGCGCTCTCGGCTTCCATGTCTTGCTTGTTATTTTACTGGCGGAAACCTTAAGTCTATTTCTTCAATCAAATCTGAATCCGGCGGTTCGGCAATGGGTGCGCTTATAGAGGGCAGGGAAACAGGAGCCTCGGAAGGTTTTTTACTCACGGATAAAAAGACGGCAACGCCAATGACCGCCGCTAATACAACCGCAACGATCCAGACAATAACGTTGAACCCCCAAATGTCCCACCAAGTCGGCAGTCCCATGACCTTCAATTTGTGTCTTCTTTTCGGTTCTGTAATCGCCTCGAACATCTTCCGAATATGAAGAATGTGTTCCCACTGCTCCTTTTTGTCCCTTTCTTGTTGATCAGTATTGATGTCAAACATCAACCACAACTGATTTTTGAAAAAAAGTTTACTTGCCCAAGTCTTGTAATAGCGGGTCGTTTCGCCGACCCACATATTCCATTCCTCGGTAGAGGAGTCATTGAGTACATAGTGAGCAAATGTGGTTCCCTGCTCTTTAGCCGGCTTGCCGTACTTCCATTGATCTGTACCGCCATGTTTTTTGACGAATGTCAAATAACGCCGGGCAAAATTTGTATCGTATCCGCACTTTTTCGTGAAAAGACCAACGGTATGCTTGTGAATCTCCCCACTGACCGACTTGGAGACCAAAAAATCGAGAGCATGAAAGAAAAATTGTTCCCACTCTTTCTTTTCAAGTTCCGGCAGAAATCGGATTTTGTCGGTAAAACCGCTGCGATTGTGCAGACACAGAACCAACGCATAATAGAGGCATACATATTTACGGCGTTCGTTGGTTTGCGCGACTAGACTTTGGACGTGTTCCAACATTCTTTTTCCGATTCCGCCGTGCGTTGCAATAAAACGGTCGATCATTCTGAATCGGCTATTGCCATCTGTCCAGCCGAAGGGATCGAGGCTGTTCTCGAATTGTTTCACGAAGAAAGCCCGAAATGATTCGTTGTTTTCTGGTTCGCGAATAATTTTTACGAGTCGGGACAACAACATTTCCAATGTTTCGACACGGAAAATCTCCTCTTTTTGAAAAATTATACGGACGAAATCCTGTTTGACGGCAACATCTTGTTTCCAACAAAAGTCGAACACTTCCAACAATGTTTGTCCATCGAGAGGCGTATTCCAGTTCTGGAACTTGTACAACAATACCGCTTTGTCCAGCGAATCGTCGCCGATACTACAATGGAGTTTCTGCATGAAAGGGAGTATATCCTTCCGCATATCCCTGCCGGGATAGAACGGCTCGAGCGGTTTGATTTCATTGATGAATTCGCTGGGGGAAACTGTAATTGCCGGGAGAGTGCCGCCCAAAAAATCAAAAACATGATTCGTCGATTTCGTCGCGGGGGAACCAAGTTGCAACGTTTTGCCGTCGGATGTTGCCGTAATGTGAAAGCGTTCACCTTGCGACAAGGAAGGAACGTAAGTCGTGAAGGTAATTCCGCCAGCAAGACGCAGCGGAAACGCATAGTGAACGGCAGCGATCCAAAGAGGAATGTTTTCAGGCGAATCCCTCAAAATCAGCGGCTTACCAGATCGACTCCCTTCTCTTACGGCGTTGAGAAGAGGGAGCAGTGCGTCGAGCCGGTCGGAATCGCTCAAGAAATTGGAGAGTTCTCCAGAAAAATCACGCAGGTTCTCTTCACCGATTTCGAGGGTTGGCAACCAATCGGGATTCGGGGTCGTTCGTTCTTCTTCGGTCAGTCCGTCAGCAAACAGCGGCGAGTCGAAAAGTTGAATCGGATAAAACGGCATGGAATCCGACGGAAACACCAAGGCGTGTGAAAAGAAGTTTCCCCAGCGTAAACCGGCGTAATCCTGACCGACATAGACGGTGCGCACAACCACACGTTTCCCGGAACGCAATGGAAACGAAGAAAAAACAACCGGAAAGAGTTTTCGATTAGCAATGTCTTCGGGCGTAGGAGCGAACGGCGAACCTTCCGGCGGTGCATAGGCACCCGCCCGGCGGCACAGGTCGGTTTTGTCTTCCGAAGTCAGTTCTTTCGACATGGAAAACGTGTTAAAACCGTTGCTTCCTTCGATATTGTACTGACAGGCGGTAAATTTCCACTGTAATAATTCGTGCTTCGTCATGGGATTACCTGTGTAACCATTTATTGTACCTTGTGGACTCTTTTTCTCAAGGCGTTGTCGGCGCGGATGTGTTCAAGTTTTGTGGATTTTACTGTCCCGGCAGATAAAATCCACGGAGCCCGGAGTGGAAACTCCGATGAATTGAATCCGCATCTTCCGATACGGGCTCTGTGTGTTCGGCGTTAAAATTTTCCCGCCAAGGCAGTAATTCCCTTGCAAATCTATGTTACAGGTGTTATCATGGTTGCCCAGAGGAGGTTATCCCTTCGTCCATTCCGTTTTTCCTTTTTATGGCATCACCCACCAAGAAACAGAAAATTGAAGCCCTCGTCAGACTCGTTCAAAGGCGCAGTCGAGGAGCAGGCTTAAGCACCCCGCCGCAGCGTACCGTCTTGGAAACCCTTATGTATGCCGCTCTGCTCGAAAACGCAACCTTCGATAAAGCAGATCTCGCCTACACCGTACTCGAAAATTATTACATCGACTGGAATGAAATTCGAGTCTGCTCCATCCGCGAACTTGCCGACACTCTGACCGACTTACCCCAACCGGAAGCCGCCGCAGAACGAATCCGAAAAGCATTGCAGGGAATTTTCGAGAAAACGTACATGTTTGATCTCGAAGAAATGAGAAAAAAAGGAAAGGCTCTTGCCGAACACGTCAAGATTCTCGAATCTATGTCGGCAAGTTCCTATATGATTCAGTACACTGCCCAAGTGGCTTTGGATGCCCATATCATTCCATTTGACGAAGCATCGTTGCGGATTATGCGCCGACTTGGTTTGTCGCAGGTATCCGGCGAAGGAGCGCAAGAGGTTTGTATCGGTTTGGATAGGGTCATCTTACAAAAAAGCGGTTTGACCTTTGCAGCACAGTTGCATCACTTCGCCGCCGGATTTTTTGATGTTCCTGATTCTCCCGAATTACTGTCGCAGTTGAGCGCGATCGATTCCGAAGCGGTCAATCGCAGTTGGGCTTCGCCCGTTTTTACTTCACAGAAACCTGCGGCACCGCTGGCAACCGCTAGTGCGTCTCACGCGGAACCTCCCCAAGCGGCTGTTCCGGCGGAAAAACCAGCGTCCAAAACTTCTGCCAAAGCGGTTCCGGTTGTGAAACCCGTAAAACAGGTATCCAAGCCAGCACTCAAGCCCGTGCCGACCAAAATACCGGTTAAGCCTACGAAGAAGCCGGTGCTGGAAAAATCATCGGCAAATGTGAAAAAAACTCCGCCTAAGGCGGCAAAAGCGCCGGTCAAAAAAACCGCACCGATCAAAAAACCGGCACTGCCCAAAAAACCAGTGAAGCCAATTCCGGCAAAGAACAAAGCAGTTGTAAAAAAGGGAGGGAAGAAGAGTCCGGCAAAACCCGTCAAAAAACCGAAAACCGCCTCTCCTTCGCAGTCCTTGCGAAAAAAGAAACCGAAATGATAAACGATCAAAAGCAGAGCCGCTGTTTTTGAATTGCGCATAGAGTCTCTGGGAGGCGGCGAGTGCGTCACCCCCCCGGCGACCTTGCGTCCCTTGGGGCAAAATGCCGATAAAATGCGAACCTATACTGCAAACGGGAACAAAGGGGACGTTTTTCTTTGCGTACCTTGCAGTTAAATCTTTTTTTATTGCTCTGGCAGGAAAATCTTAACGCAGAACAAACAGAGCCCGTATCGTAAGATAGGGACAAAAAGAGCCGGGGACTGTGTCCCCGCCGAGTCGGAAAAAATATCGGCGGCACAGCCGTCGGCTCTTTTCGACTCTTTTTTCGATTTTTTCCAAAAAACTCTTGCGACCTCGCCAAAGACATGGTACAATATAGGTAACAGTTTGGAAGTGCCGTCCGCTAATCGGCAGACGGATCAAATTTCGAGTACGACAACAAACAGTATAGAATCGCTTCGGCGACGGCAGTTTTCTACAGACCACCGGGCAACCGGGTAGGAAAAGTCGGTATGTTGTAGAGTTGCGTGACTCCCGAAAGGGGGTGTCGCGTACAACATGCGGTAAAAGTCAAGCATTGCGCCCACAGCAAATAGGCACTATGCACCTCTTTGGTCGGAGGGATTGCTCCGTTTCTATACTGGCGTGCCGCTCCCATCTTGAGTGGACTCTTGTTGCCGGACTCGGCAGTAACCCGTGAAACGTTAACAGAGCCGCAATCTTTAGATTGCGCCGAACGTTGCGCAATCTAAAGATTGCGGCTCTGCTGATGTCCGCGCATTTTAACCCCTTGAAAGGAGATTGTTTATGAACACGTCAACACCCAACCGACTCGGTTTCACGCTCGTCGAACTCCTCGTCGTCATTTCGATCATTGCCATTCTGGCGGCACTGTTGATGCCTGCCATTCAAGCGGCACGGGAAGCCGCAAGACGGGCGCAGTGTATCAACAATCAGAGGCAAGTCGCCCTTGCGCTCATCAATCACGAATTCACCAAAAAAGGCTTTCCGGCACTGGGAGGACCGCTAAAGCAAAATGGTTATAACCCAGCGGCTGATACCATAGATTCCACTGAACTAACCTGGGTAGGCTTTATCTTGCCCTTTATCGAACAGAACCCGGCTTGGGATAGAATCTCTAATGGTCTTAGTGGTCCTCAAGGTCTTACCGCTGCTCAAGAACTGGAAAACTTGGTCTTCCCAGTGATGCAGTGTAAAAGCAGCGGTATCGGTGCGAGCGACAGCCGCATCAATTATGTCGTCAATGCGGGTCCGATAAACCCCGTCGTGGGGCAGCCTCCTGTTCTCAGAGAGTTCGGTGTTTTGCAGGAACCCTCAAGAAGAGCCAACTCGTACACACTATTTTTCGATAATCTTGTGGACGTGGGTGATTGGAGCGACGTAACAACCCCTTCGCTATGCACAACGCGGGTAACAATGGATAACCTCACGTCGCAGGACGGTTCGAGTATGACAATCCTTCTCTCCGAAAACGAAGATGCGGGAAATTGGTTCTGGTATCGCACGGCAACAAGTGGGGGATTTTACATACCGGAAATTCCAGGCGATATAGAGCCTTTGGTCGGTTTTTGTTATCCCGGTACGCTTGCTAATACATTCAGTTCTACATTAGGATGGCTTGAGGGGTACGAAACTCCGCGAGCGGTGGGGCAACCGATGTTCATTAACGAAGGCAGAGCAAATTCTTCTTCTCTGGCAACAGGTACGGAGGCGGCTCGTCCTTCATCGGGACATCCCGGCATTGTGATTGCGGCGTTTTGCGATGGGAGTGCGCGAGCATTGAAAGACGATATGAGTCCGGTAGTTTTCATTCAGTTGTGCCGACCGGGCAGCGGTGTGATACTCAATCCGAAAGACCTCGACTTTTAGTCTTGGTGTTTCGTGATTGTTCCTTGGAGCCGGAGGGGTCGCCCTTCGGCTCTCTTTCGTTAACGGAGCGTTCAACGTTCACAGAGCCGCGCTCTTTAGATTGCGAGTGCGGTACTCCGCACTGGAGTTCGATGGGTTCGGTCGGCTACCACCGACCTTGCAATCTTACGATTGCGGCTCTGATTCTTACGATACGGCGGCTACACCTTTTTAACCGCCAAAAGCCTATTCTTCAATCACGGAGAAAAGCGACGCTTCTTCCCGGGCAAGACCTGCGGCTCCGATGGTACTAGCAAACGAACCTAATGCCGCAAAGTCCAATTTGAGGTTCTGTCCCAATCCCCGAATCGCCCGATTGACGATCTCTTCACGGACTCTGGCAAGGAACATGTTTCCCACTTTGGAGCCCTTTCCGCCAAACATCATTTCGCCGCCGATCAGTACGTATTCGGGATCAATCGTGTGCAGGAGCGTAACGATTCCCAGTCCCAGAAACCGGGCGGTATCAAGAATGATGTGCGTTGCCAATTCGTCCCCCTTGTCAGCTTCCTCGTAAACTTTTCGGGCGATGTCAAAGAGTTCGTCCTGCGGCGTAACCCTGTCCCTTAAAGAGGTGGGCAGTCCGACATCGATCAATTCTTTGGTACGCCGAGCGACCGCCAGCGAACTGCAATAGGCTTCCAAGTGTCCTTGTTGCAGACATCCGCACCATCGTGCACCGGGAGAGGGATCGACAATCATGTGTCCGAATTCACCGCCAAACCCGTTGGCACCTCTGATTTCACGTCCCTCGACAATGATGCCGCAACCGATGCCCGTGTCGAGCAACAACAGACAGGAACTGTGCGATCCTTGAGAGGCACCCACCCAGTATTCGGCATACGCCGCTGCATTGGCATTGTTGCTGAATGTTACCGACTTCAAACCGGTGTATTCCGCCAGTTTGGCAACAATCGGGTAGCCTTCCCAGTCGGGAAAATTAGGCGGACGGTGCATTTGTTCCGTCCTCGGATCAAGTGCTCCGGGAAAACAGTATCCGGCGGCGGCGATAGACGAAAAGGGTGTTCCGGTTTTTTCGAGAGCCTTCCGCAACGCCAGAGCGGCGTGTTTGGTTGCTTCATCGGGTCCCCGCTCGCCATGATGGGGCGTTGCAAAGAAGGAAACGATGCGTCCCTCGTTGTCGATGAGACCGATTTTCAGATACTCTCCGCCGAAATTCATACCGACGAAAAGCGGCTGTGCCGCTTCGCTGACAGGAAAGAAAATTTTCTCTTCCACCATGATGTCCATTGTGTATCCTTTTGAGTTAATAATGTAACCTACGAAAACGCAATGAGACATTCTACCAAAAATGTGACGGAAATACAGCCCTCAACATGTACCTCCCATAAGGTACTCAGTCCGCTAACAAGTATTTTTTGAATTTTTTGTTTTTGTTCCTTTTTTTTCCGAACATTCCTTCCTTTTTCACGTAGTAGAT
>Ga0099364_10004108_pt1 | contig 22127 bp, 21 predicted proteins | sample TergutTh196P3_FD_73070 | JGI IMG/M metagenome (GOLD analysis project Ga0099364, IMG submission 73070) | Microcerotermes parvus P3 segment gut microbial communities from Pointe-Noire, Republic of the Congo - Th196 P3 | ecosystem: Host-associated > Arthropoda: Insects > Digestive system > Gut ...
TTTTCTTCTAATGAGGCATACAATAAATTAATTAATAAGAAAAATAAAACATTATTTAAAGAAATATTGCATACTGCTATTCTAATAAATACTGACAATATTATTAATCATAATACAACAAGAACTTTAAATAATTCTGCATATAATTTTAAATATATATTTATTAATGATGATTTAGAATATTATGTATTAGAAAAACATTTAATAAAATATATATATAATCCCTTACATCCTGATAAAATATATGAAGGGGAAATGAAAGGATATGTTGAATATCCAGATATTGATATTTTCTCAGAAAATGAAAGTATAATTACAATTTTGGAAATCTTAAATATTATTGATAATTGAATATTGCCATAATTAAATCATTATATTATTGATTTTTCTTCTTTGTCAAGCCATTTTAATAACATTTCTACGCCCTGCTTCATTTTCTCGTATTCTTCCTTGGAAAACAGGAACAAGGTAGTTTTATATGTTTTTTGGGGTGGCGGCTCAAAGCATGGTGCAAGCAGTCAGCTGGCAGTGGTCAAATAGTAATTAAAGAGCGAGACATGAAGACGGATCGGATTGTTTCAAGCAGTTAAATGCGGTTTTAGTTAATACTCATATGAGAAAGCGTTTTTATTATACTTTTTGCAGTAAACTCTTTTATATCGTTGTGCCGGGGGATAGTTGTTTCTATTTTCGTTATTGGTTGCATGTAAACATCATGCTTTTTACCATGACGAACAAATATCACTCCCATTTGATTGAGCATTTGAAGTAGTTTTGTTCTTTTCATGCAACTGCCAATTTACGCTTGTTATATTTTGCAAGATTAAGACTTTCATACAAATCCAACAGCATTTCTTCAAGATCTTCGATAGTTTCGCCTTCTGTTACATGCTGAGGGAAGTCGGTGAAATATCCAATATAACCGCCTTCATCGGCTTCAAAACAGGTGTATTCCAATTCCATAAATAACTCCCATACTTAAATCAATATACCCTTATACTTTTTTCTTGTCAAGGTAAAAAAAAAGCTGTTTTTCAATGTTTTTTGGGGTGGCGGCTCAAAGGTAGGGAGATTGTTTTGTAATTCAATTTTGCCTTAAAAACAGACTATTAAGTATTTCTTCGGTTTCATGAAACCATCTTGTTGCCGTTTCACTAGGATTTGTATTATTCAAAAGGTCGATACCAAATTGTGTAATAAAACGGCTTCCCCGCCAATGGATTACTCCTTTTCCAATATTATTCATTGCTTGTGCAAAAATAGGCTGCAAGCCTGTGCCTGAAATAAAAATTAAATATATAAAAAGAGTTATTATTTTCATATATTCCCCTGCTTCATCTTCTCGTATTCTTCCTTGGAAAATAGGGGGGTGGAAAGAAATTTCTCGATATTTTGGGGAATAATTCCCTGATTAAAATATTCTACGGCGGCTTTTTTTACAATGGTAAGATATTTACCTGTTCTTTCGCTCAATTTTGGTATAGAAAATATCTCGCCATGAGGACACAGAATTTTTATAAATTTATTTTTATACATATCGCCAAATTGTTTGTTAATTGTTTCATAGTCGCTTGCCGTGGAAGTAAAACCTCCTGAGGAAATTATAATATGTTTTTGTGCGGGTTTTGACTTTATTCCCACAAAGGCTTTCATTATTGACGGAGAGCCGTAATAGTAAAGCGGAAAACTCCAAAGTATTAAATCTGCTTCCTCGAATTTTTGGTAAATGTTTCGCATTCCCTTTATATTGTCGCACTTTCCGGCGGCTGTTTGCCAGCAGGCATTACAGCCTTTGCACGGCTCTATGCACTCTTTATCTATTTTTAAATCTATGTCTTTTTTCTTTTGCGATGCTATATACATTCCCTGCATAAATGCATCTGTAAGTTTCATTGTGCTGTTGTCAATATCCGAACGCAGGCGGCGATCCGCTAAAATTAATATTTTCACTTTGAAAATCTACAAGCTAAATACCATGACTACATCAGCGCCTGCGGCAGTCTTTGAGTGAAGTTCCAGTTTTCCGTTTAATAATCCCCATTTATATGTATTCTGAATATAAACAAAAAATTCGTGTTCTCTTAATTTTTCAGGATGATATATTGGAGCCATTAAAGTTGAACGGACAACAGCTATCGAAACAGCCAAAGGATCATCTTCCGATACCGTATATGGAGCGGAGTAACGGTTTGGCGCTCCTACGCCGCTGATGTTTTCCGCATCAATATTTAATGTAAAAATATCGCCAAAACCATCTCTAACCAATGATCTTCTGTCAAATTCTGTGTTTCTGTTATTTACATGAACTTCTATTAATTTCCAGTCTTTTCCAAGAGCGTCGGTTATATCCGTAAGACCGGCAGTTGTATTGCATCCGGCTAAAAGAATGGTAATTACTGCGGCAGCAACTATCATTTTTTTCATGGTATTCTCCTTTATTCTTTATTCTTTGTTTTCATCAAAAGGAAGCTGTTCTTGTGTTTTCCCTGCTGCTGCTTCAACTTCAGTATCAGCTTCGTCTTCTTTTACAATTCTGTCTAATCCTATCACAAAATCCGGTTTGTCAATACTAAGTAAGCGGACACCCTGCGCCGACCTGCCCATTACACGAACTTCTTTAACTTTCAGTTTAATAGATTTCCCTTGACTGGTTATACACATTATATCGTCATCATCCAGTACGCTGACACAGCCGACAATTTCGCCTGTTTTTTCGGTTACTGTGTAAATTTTTTGTCCGCCTGTACCTCGCCCGTGGGGGGTAAATTCGTTAAAGTCAACTCGTTTACCAAAGCCATATTCGGAGAGTATCAACATTCTTTCGGGTTTTTTGGCTTCTGAACCGGCTCTTAACATTCCGGCAAGCTCATCGCTCTTGGACAGTTTCATTCCTGCAATACCGCGCGAGGAGCGGCCCATAGCACGGACATTTTCCTCGTGGGTGCGAAGCGCTTGTCCTCTGCGGGAAATAAGCACAACTTCGTCCTTACCTTTTGTTAAAAGAGCGCTTACAAGCTTGTCTCCTTCATCAAGATTGATGGCAATAATACCCCTTGTTTTGGCATTTGCAAACTCGCTGGTTTTTACTTTTTTTACAACAGCGCGGGCAGTACCCATAAACAGATACTCAGAATCGCTGAAATCTTTAAGCGAAACAACCTCGGTAATATCCTCGTTAGGTGAAACTGTAAGCAGGCTCTTTATATGGGAACCTTTGCTGGTACGGCTGCCTTCGGGCAGTTCGTGGACTTTCATCCAGTACGCCTTGCCCGCACTTGTTATAAACATTACATACTCATGAGTTGAGGCAACAAATATTTGGTCAACAAAGTCATCTTCTGCAAGCTTTGCGCTCTGCATACCTTTTCCGCCGCGGCCTTGACTGCGGTATGCGGAAACAGGAACTCGTTTTACATATCCAAGATTGGAAATGGTTATCATCATTTCTTCTTTTTTAATTAAGTCCTCTATGTTGATATTTTCCACTTCCCCTGCAACAATTTCCGTGCGGCGTGGATCTGCATATTTTTTGGAAATTTCTTTAGTCTCGTCCTTAATAACTCCACGAAGCTTTTTTTCATCTTCCAATAACGATTTATAATAGGCGATTTGTATTTTTAATTCCGCAAGCTCTTTCTCGATTTTTTCGATTTCAAGGCTTGTAAGACGGCCAAGACGCATTTCTACAATTGCTTCGGACTGTGCTTCTGAAAGAGCGAAGCGTTCCTGCAGTCTAAGGCGTGCCGCCGCTACATCTTGGCTTTTTTTGATAATGGCAATAACTTCATCAATATTGGCAAGAGCTATTACCAAGCCTTCCAAAATGTGGGCGCGTTCCTGCGCTTTGCGTAAATCGTATTGGGTACGGCGGGTAACTACTTCTACCCGATGTTCAACAAAGTGGTAAATTAATTCCCTTAGCGGAAGAAGCTGAGGTTTTCCGCCAACCAAAGCAAGGTTTATAATTCCAAACGAAGTTTGCAGTTGTGTATTGGAAAAAAGCTGATTCAGAACAACTTTAACAATTGCGCCTTTTTTTAGTTCAATAACAATGCGAATACCGTCACGGTCGGACTCATCGTTGGCTACGGCTATGCCGTCTATTGCCTTGTCTCGCATAAGCTGACCGATTTTTTCCAACAGCAAGGCCTTGTTTACATTGTAGGGGATTTCGGTAAAAACGATTTTTTCTTTGCCTTGTTTGTTGGTTTCCACATTGAATTTACCGCGAATCATCAGCTTGCCGCGGCCAGTTCTATATGCATCTTTAATTCCGTTGCGGCCAAATATTTGACCGCCTGTGGGAAAATCCGGTCCATGTACAAACTTCATAAGATCGTCGTTGGTAAGTTCGGGATTATCAATAAAAGCGCAGATTGCTTCGCAAACTTCGCCTAAATTGTGCGGAGCCATGTTGGTTGCCATACCAACGGCAATGCCGGAGGAACCGTTTATAAGCAGATTGGGTATGGCAGAGGGCAGAACTGTAGGTTCGGTAAAAGATTCGTCATAATTGGGAACAAAATTGACGGTTTCCTTTTGGATATCCTGAAGCATTTCATCGCCAATTTTAGAGATTTTTGCCTCTGTATAGCGCATGGCCGCCGGGGGGTCATCGTCTATGGAGCCGAAGTTACCCTGTCCTTTGACTACAGGGTAGCGCAGAGAAAAGTCCTGAGCCATGCGAACAAGGGCGTCGTAAAGGGAGGCATCGCCGTGGGGGTGGTATTTACCCATTGTTTCGCCGACAATAAGAGCACTCTTTTTTGTGCCTCCGCTAGGGCGCAGACCCAAGGTATCCATAGCGTAAAGCAAACGCCTATGAACAGGCTTAAAGCCGTCACGGACATCGGGCAGTGCCCGGCTTACAATGACGGACATAGCATAATTGAGGTAGGCTGTTTTTACTTCGTCTTCTATCGCTATCGGGATAACTTTGCCGGTAGGCAGCTCTCCTGATGTGTCAGTTTTGTCTGTTTTTGCCATTTATATTATACTATCATTTTTAAAAGAGAGATTCAAGACACATTTGCTATGCATTTGCGACGGCATCGTTTTAATCACATTTCTTTCCCATAGTAAAGCCCCAGTCATGTTCTTTTAGTACCGTAAAACCCAGTTTTTGATAGAATGCCGTTGCTCCCTTGTTTGCATTGCCAACACCCAAATGCAGGCCCGGAACTCCCTGCTGTTTTAGCTCGGCAAAAAGTTTTTCCGTTAGGGTACGCCCCAAGCCCTTCCCTTGAAGGCAGGGAAGCATATCAATATGAAGATGGGCAGGATATTCGGTATAAATTTTTAAGCTTTCAGAATCTATAGGATAATTTTTTATGTGAATCTCATTAATAAGATGAGCTTCTTTTTCTGAGCGAATTAACTCTTTAGGGTAGGGTTGTTTATAAAAGGTTCTAAGAGGCGGAAGCCACTTTTCTTCCATCCATTTTTCAAAATCTGCGGTATCTTTTGCCGCAATAATATAACCCTGCGGTCGATATTGATACTCAACTACAAAACAAATACTTTTTTTGTATATCAGGTACGGCGCGGCGTAATAATGACCCAGCAAATATGGATCATTATAAAGAGCTGTTGCATCTTTTCCCGAGTCTCCTGTTTTTAGGCAGATATCATAAACATACGGAAGATCAAAAATTTCCGCCTTTCTAATGTTAATTTCTTCTGACATTTTTTCCTCCTTACTCACCTTGCTCGTTTTTACTAAGCATAAGTGAAATGGCTGTTATATCCATTTTTGGAAACCGATAGCGGAAGTCATTAAGCAGCTTACTTTGTTTTGTCTGAAGTATTTGCTTCCAGCCGGGATGATCCATCTCTATTAACAAAACACCCCTGTCCAAATCTTTAATCCGTGAATGAGCGGCAGCAGAGCCAATACCGTTTTTTTCGGTGATGTCCACCCACGAGTCAAAAAGATTGGAATACCCCTGCGCTTTTTCTACAAACTGCTTGTCAAAAAGTGCAGACAGGATTTCACCCGCTGTTTTCATTTAGATAATTTCTCTTAAAATTTCTGGATAATTTCGAGCAATTTCAATTGTTCGAGCCATAGCCCCTGTATATCCTTCGCCAAGAGATTTCCACCAATCAAGAGTTTTTTTGGATATCCGTATTGTACAAGAAATTTTTTTTCTGTTTTCAGCATTTACCTTTTTAAACTGGGCTAATTCTTCATCGGTTAATTTTGGAGCAAGAGTACTGTATGTTACAGGTTTTTTTTCTGCTGCCCAAATTTCTTCAAGCTGCTTTTTAGTTGGCTTTTGTCCAGCTCTTAGGGTTTCTTTCACCATATCATTAAAAACAAATTTAGCCGTAGAAAAAGAAATCCCATGTATTTTTTTGTTAATTCTGTCTTTTTCAGGATCCCATTCAAACTTCAAATTTGCCCTCTGCTTATATGTTACAATATGTGTTACATTTTGTCAAGCTATTTTAGTAATATATAATAAGTATATTTTATCGATTTTTCAAGGGATTTTTGGTTAAAATTTTCTCACGCGAAGGCGCTACTTGCAGCGTAGCTTCTAGCAAAGTTGTTGTTCGAAAGCGTTGCTTCTTCCTTAGAGCCTTCGTGTCTTGCTGGAAGCTATCGCTGCAAGTAGCGTGATTAGAAAGCCCGAATAGGACGAACTCTGAGGAAACTACTCTTGGTGGTGTAGTCCGAAATGTCAGTGGTGAAATGATGGTTCATCGCGACTTGATCGGAACCAATACTACGCTGAGTCGAAGTCCAGTAATCATGGTCTGCCAAACCAGTTGTCAAGCCGGGATAGCTTCCGTTTTTTGCTGCGATATGGAAAAGGGACAGTTCCTGAAGTTCAAACATGCTCGGCAGAAACCAGTTGTTAGCGCTATCGTAGGTATTGCACGCATTGGCGGCAGGAGCGTTAACAGCCGTATCACTGCCGGCTTGAACAAGTATTAAGGCAGTGTTTTTTCTTCCTGTGCCTATTGTGCCTGTGGGGGAATCTCTTGCACCTTCTACAGCAGGAATATAAGCATCTGATTCGGCAGGAGCCCAACGAAGTGAAGGATCGTTTGCGCCGTCATTCCACCAGCCTGCAGGCGCGGCTTCAAGGTAGTAGGCTTTGTATTCTAGGAAGTTTCCCGAATAATCTGGAATATCAGGATGGGTATAACCTTCTATAGGGAAGCCTAATTCTTTACGATAAAAAATTATACCGTCGCCGGGGCCTGTGTCGCCTATTTCATAATAAGCATCCCATTTTGCATAAAGTTTTACTTCATCTTCATATGTAAAAACGGTAAATGGTTTGTCGCGGTCTTCATCAAGATACCACCCTGCAAAAGTTCCATAACCCGAAGTTGGCTCAGGAAAATTAACCCAACCGCCCTTGCTTCCGCCGTATAGTTTTACGGGAGCAACGGGAGTTCCACCCATGCTTTCAAATGTTACAGTGTATGATTTTGTTGCTTCATGTATATAAGGTGACAAGGGTCTGTAAAAATCATCGCAAGCGAATAACAGAAATATTCCTAAAAAGAAAACCGCTATTTTACATGGGGGGGGGGAATTGTTTTTCGGGCAAAATTACGGTTCATGGTGTAATGTTAGTATTTTTTTAGGGGTTTGTCAATAGGTGAAGTTGGTATTCTGATAAAAAAAGCTGACATATTAGTTTTTTTACCTTGAAAACTAGTTTATTCTGTGTTATATTATAAATGTTGGGCAACGGGAGTTTTACTTCCGGTTCCAATAGTCGGGCTAGGAGCCTTCTGCCTTTTCGTAGAGGATACTCCTAGCCAATTTTATTTTCTGAATAATTTGTTTTATCTTACGCTTGCCAGTTGAAATAGCAATAGATTGTCCATCAATATCCACAACTACCGAAATTACAATAGTGTTTTTAGTTGTTCCGCTTTCTCGGAATGTTTTTATATATATTCTTGATTCTTTTGAGTCTCTAAGTTCAGATATTATAACAATAGGGTCTTTAAGTGTCCAAAACATAGATGCAACAAGCCCTTTTCTGTCATTAATAACAAGTTTTTCATATTGATGAAAACCAAGCTTGACTATACCAAGAGGTGTTCTCACTGTACCTTCGGGAAAAAGCTTCATGTATTCTTCTTTAGTAAACTCTCTAAAATCTATTGGTAGTACCATAGATTCAAATTTAGCTATTATTCTATCAGTCAGCTCATTTTTACCATTGTTGTCCAAATTATTCATAATACTTTCTTAGCTTATTTATTAAAGTTTTTCAACTCCCCCGTTCTTCACCGTATAAATCAAGGTGTCATCTTTGCAATAATTTTGATACGGTTCGTCGGGCAGGAATGTGTAAAAAGCTTGATCATAAGCGGGCAAGACGGATAAAAAGCGGCGGCGTTTTTCGCCGTCCATTTCCAGGAGTACATCGTCTAATAATAAAATGGGGAGCTGCTCTGTTACTTGAGAAAACCGCTTGGCTTGGGCTGTCCGTAACAATAAAGCCAAAAGCCGTCTTTGTCCTGTGGAAGCTTTTGCAGAAAACTCCTGTCCGTCGGCGTTTTCAAATATATATTTATCCCGATGCGGACCTGACAACGAAATACCTGCCGCCATATCCGCGCTGCGGCGCTCGCGCAGCATTGAGTGCATGGCATCAAGAGTATTATCAGTTTTCCATGAGCAGATATACCGCACGGTTATACCCCCTATTCCGGAAACTTCTTTGTAGAGCGGTCCAAAGACGGCAGAAAAATCCAGGGCGGCTTGAGCGCGTTTTTCCATTAATTTTTGTCCGTATTCGGCAAGCTGGGGGTCCAGCGCATCCAATACCTGTTCCGTGCTTTTTTTGTCCGCTGTTTTTTGGGCATGTGTCCTCTGGACACAATCTCGCAGTACAGTATTCCGTGATTTTAACACACGGCGGTAACGGCGGAGATCCTCTAAGTAAACAGGATCATAAAGGCTTAAAGTTTGATCAAAAAACCAGCGACGGCATTCAGGAGAACCGCTTACAAATTTCATATCCTCGTGGCAAAAAACGATAGTTGGTGCTATGGAAAGAAGCTCTCTGCGATCTTCCGCCTGTTTACCGTTTATAAAAACAGATTTTTTTCCTTTTTCAAACTTTACCAGTATTTCATTATTAACAGACTGATTTAACTTTACAGAAGCAGAAAAATCTTTTTCATTGCTTTGTGCTATTTCGCTGTCACGAACCGCACGAAAAGAAGAAGCATAGGCGCAAAAATATAAAGCTTCCAAAAAATTTGTTTTTCCCTGGCCGTTTTCTCCCACAAGGAAAACATCTTTTGCGCCTGTTTCTGTTTCCGCGTTAATAAGATTTCTAAAAGACAATGTGCGTAAAGAGGAAAAAAACATAGGAAAAAATTTTCCTACATTTGCATCGGCATTACAATATGGAAAAAGTCCTTGGCCGGAACAGGTTCTATTGTTATTGCTTTTGTTGTACTTGAAAAACGAATTTGTATTTCATCTTCTGTCATTACCTTAAAGGGTTCTTCCACATACATATAATTAAGAGCAATTGTAATTTCATCTCCGTCATATTTACAGGGTATTTCATCTTCTACAGTTCCAATTTCACTTTCTTCGGAATAAACTGTCATTCTGCCGGGGAAAATGCCCAGGAAAATCCTGTGAGATTTCTTTTCTACCATAAGCGAAACACGGCGAAGAGCGTTTAGCATTTCTTCCCTTTTTACAGAAAGCAAAAAATCCTGAGTGTCGGGTATTACTTTTTTGTAATTAGGAAAATTACCTTCTATTAAAACCGAGGAAAATTTATAATTAGCAAAATTAATGAATATCATTTTATCGCAGACAGAAATACTTATAAGACCTTCATCGCCGGATCTTTTAATTATAGTGCTTAAAATCTTTGGCGGAATAATTATTCCCGAAAAATCATTTATATTTCCTGCTTTTTTTCCTATGTAAGCTAACCTTCTTCCGTCTGTAGCTACCATTACAATTTTATCTTCGCTTTTTTCAAAAAATACACCATTCATAAAGTATCTAGTTTCATCATCAGAAACTGCAAAAACACTTTGAGTTACCATTTCTCTAAAGTCTTTTATTGGCATTTCAAAAAAAGGAGAAGAAGAAACAGGAAATTCAGGAAATTTTTCTGATGATATGCTTTTAAGTTTGTATTCAGGTTTTTTTTGAGTTGTTGGCTTTATAATTACAACATTATCTTTTTGACAAAATTCAATTTCATCATGAGGAAAAGTTCCTATAATTCCCAAAAATTTATCGCCATAAACTGTAGTTGAACCTTCTTCTAATACATTAACAGGTACTTCCGTTTGAAAATTTACCTTCATATCTTTGGCTTTAATAATTAATTTATTATTTACCGCTTCAAGATAAATATTCGAGAGTATTAATATAGCATTTTTTGAAGCTATAATATCCTGGGCAATGGATACTTCTTTAAGAAGTACCTCTTTATTGCATGTAAACTTCATTTATTAGTCCTCCTATTTATATTAATTATATATATATAAATAATAATAGTAATAATAAGCCGGCAAAATTGTGTATAAATGCCGTATCTCCTTATGTTATATACACTTACTGTTTTCACAATCTATGGACAATTATACACTTTTTTCCACATTTTCCACAAGCTCTGATTTATGCACATTTTGTAAACAAATTTTTAATGTTTTGCGCTAAAATCTTTAATTTGAAGCTTTATGCTGTCTATGGTTGATTCCAATGTAGGGTCTGTTAGTAATTTACCCTTTATTTTGTCAATAGAATGCATAACCGTAGTATGATCTTTCCCTCCAAAATCCTGCCCTACTTCCGTAGTAGAGTAGTCTGTCATTTCTCTAGCTATATACATAGCCAGTTGACGGGCAAAAACAATATTTCCCGTCCTTTTCTTGCCTTTTAGATCATTTGGCGTAAGACCAAAGTATTCAGCTACAACCCTTATTATAACATCATTTGATAGATTTGCCTGCTTGGGAGCATAAAAAATGCTCTTTAATTTTTGCTGGGCAATGTCGATAGTCAGGGGTTTTTTCATAATTTCAGTGTAAGCAATAAGGGTATTTAAGGCTCCTATTAAATCGCGTACATTTGATGAAATATTTTTGGCAATAAGATCTATAACATCCCCCGGAATTTCCGCGTTTCTGTTTTCTGCCGTTGTGCGAAGTATGGCACACCGCTCTTCATAACGAGGCGGCTGAAGGTCAACCTGAAGGCATTGTTCAAAACGAGACCGCAGTCTTTCATCGAGCTTTTTCATTTCTGAGGGGGGCCTGTCGCAGGTAAAGACCAAGTGTTTTTTTGAGCCTAACAGGTGGTTAAATGTATGGAACAATTCTTCTTGAACTCGCTCTTTGCCCTGAAAAAACTGAATATCATCGATTAAAAGAACATCGGTATTGCGGAATTTGTTTTTAAAAACATTCATTTTATTTTCTTTAATTGCCTGGACATACTCGTTTAAAAAGTTCTCGGAAGCGGTATAAATTACCCTGTTGTCAGAATTTTCGTGAATACTGTTGCCAATAGCCTGCATTAGGTGGGTTTTTCCCAGCCCGACTCCGCCGTAAATTAGGAAAGGATTGTAGGTTTTTCCCGGGTTTTTACTGATTGCAATGGCGGCATTGGCGGCAAAAGCGTTGTTATCGCCAATTACAAACTTATCGAAAGTGAAATTTTCCTGTAAAAGAGGGTTTTTCCCCTTTTTTTTCTTTAAATTTTGGGTTTCATTAGACTCAAGGGTATCGGGATCGGTTTTTAATTCAGATTGATGCTCAGAATCGGGGTTTCCTGTGTCTTTTTTTACATTCCCTGTCTGTTTGCCTGTAATTTCGTATTCTATGTCTATTTCTTTGTCGCAAAGATCCTTTAATTTAGAGGTTATGATACTCTGATAACGAGATTTCACCTTGTCACGGTGAAAAGCAGAGGGAATTCCTATTACGACGCTATTCCCCTTTTCTGAAGAATGAGCGCGTAAATATTTTGTCTCCGAAAACCATCCGCTGAACTCTGCCTCCCCCAGGTCGTTTCGCAGCTGGATTAGGGTCTGTTTCCAGATACCCTCGTAATCCAATTCAGCCATTTTTGTCCTCTTTTAATACTTATCAACACATTATCCACAAGTATAATATTGATAACTGTACCGTTCAACCCCTATTTTGTATTAATTTTAATACTTTTTAACTTAATGTGTGAGCAGTAAAATTGAGCTAAGTCTATATCCTGTAAGGATTTAGCCCAAATCCTGTATAGTTGTTTTAATTACTATACATAATCTTTTTACTCTGCTGATTCTCCCCGGATTTATTCAGAAATTTTCCACAGGTTTTACCCAGTCTAAAAAGCCAATAAAAATCCGCCAACAGACAGGAATGTATTATAACCATATTCAGCCTTTTTATGCAAGAGGAATTTTCAAAAAATTTAATGATGATTATATGTCAACTACAACTACATACATTTACTAAAATTCCCATTTTTGCTACTATATAGCTATGGAAAATAACTATTCTGCGCAAAATATAACGGTTTTAAAGGGCTTAGAGGCTGTCCGCAAGCGCCCCGGTATGTATATTGGAACGACGGGGATTGACGGTCTGCATCACCTTGTTTTTGAGGTTGTCGATAACGCCGTTGATGAGGCTATGCAGGGCTTTTGTACCAATATTTTGGTGGTTCTGGAAGCTAATGATATTATTCGTGTCGAGGACAATGGCCGCGGTATTCCTGTCGATATTCACCCCCAAGAAGGCGTCAGCGCTCTAGAGCTGGTTATGACTCGGCTCCATGCCGGCGGTAAGTTCGATAAAAAGTCGTACAAGGTGTCCGGCGGTCTGCATGGGGTTGGCGTCTCGGTTGTCAACGCCCTTTCTGAATGGTGTGAGGCCTATATTCATATCGATGGGAAAGTGCACTCACAGCGGTATAAAATTGGTATTCCTGAAAGCCCTGCAAAGGAAATCTCCGCCGCAGGGCTGCCCTATGCCCACTCGCCGGACAGGCAGGGAACGGTTATCCGTTGGAAGGCGGACTGCACGGTTTTTGAGACAACCACTCATAATTTTGATGCACTGTCCAACCGCCTGCGGGAGTTGGCGTTCCTTAACAAAGGGCTGAAAATCACAATCCGTGATGAGCGGCTTTCCACGCCCAAGTCTCATGATTTTATGTTTGAGGGCGGCGTAAAAAGTTTTGTTGAATACTTAAATGAAAATAAAAATACCCTTTACAAAGAACCTGTTTACATTGAGGGCAGCCGTGATGATGGTATCGGCGGTCAGATTGAAATCGAACTGGCAATTCAATACAACGACGGCTATAACGAAATAATGTACTCATTTGTAAACGATATTAATACTCGTGAGGGCGGAACGCACCTTGTGGGTTTTAAATCTGCGCTTACCCGCACTCTTAACGAATATTTAAAAAAATCCAAACACGGTAAGAAGCTTGATGAAACTCTGTCAGGAGACGATGTGCGCGAGGGGCTGACTGCGGTCTTGTCCGTAAAAGTGCCTAACCCGCAGTTTGAAGGGCAGACCAAGGGCAAACTGGGCAACTCCGAAGTAAAAGGCATAACGGAATCTTTTGTAAATGAGCAGTTGGAACTTTATTTTGACAAACACCCCGATGTTATCAACAATATACTGGAAAAATCCGTGTTAGCTGCAAAGGCTCGTATTGCCGCGCGGCAGGCAAGAGACGCAACTCGCCGTAAAAATGCAATGGACTCCGCCGGCTTGCCGGGAAAACTTGCCGACTGCTCGGAGAAAGACCCTGCCAAGTGCGAATTATTTATTGTAGAGGGCGATTCGGCAGGCGGCTCTGCCAAGCAGGGGAGAGACCGCAGGTATCAGGCAATTCTTTCTTTGTTTGGTAAAATGTTAAATGTAGAAAAACAGCGAATAGAAAAAGTTATTACCAACGAAAAACTCCAGCCAATAATAGCAAGCATTGGAGCCGGCTGCGGCAATGATTTTAATGTCGATAAAATTCGCTATCATAAAATAATAATCATGGCTGATGCCGATGTTGACGGCTCGCACATTCGTACGCTTTTGCTTACTTTCTTTTACCGTTATATGACACCGCTTGTTGAACACGGCCATGTTTACTTGGCAATGCCGCCGTTATACAAAGTAAGCTATGACCGCAAATTTTTCTACGCCTATGACGATGCGGAAAAAGATCGCCTTGTAGCCGAATCCGGCAAAGACCCTGAAAAGTTAAAAGTTATCCGCTACAAAGGGTTAGGTGAAATGGACGCCGACGAATTATGCGATACCACAATGGATGCCGGAAAACGCAACATAGTGCAAGTCCACCTTGACGATTCTGTCGAAGCAGAGCGCATTTTTACCACGCTCATGGGCGAAGTAGTCCAACCCCGCCGCGAGTTTATAGAGGAGAACGCCCTGTTGGTGAAGAACTTGGATGTTTAGAGGGTGCGGGGAAGGCATGAATATCATAAAATATTTGCTGATACTATGCTTACCTTTTTTATTTGTATTTTGTAAAAGTGCAGAAATAGACATATTTGAAGCCGCGAAAAACGGAAATGTTAAACAAATAGAAAAATTGTTATTAAAAGGCGTAAATGTTAATATTTTAAACGATGAAAATAAAAGCCTGATGGATATAGCAATAGAAACCAGAAACTTTGAAATTATCAGGCTTTTAGTTAATGCGGGAGCTGATCAAAGGGCAGTTTATCGTTATGAAAAGCATCCTGGGATGTCTCATTGGTTTGAATATTACACATATTTTACATGGGCTGTTGAAGATGGAGATATTGAATTAGTAAAATTTTTTATTGAATTAGGAGCAAATATTAATGAAGTAGCAAGTTTTCAGTTTGGTGAAACGCCAATTTTAACTGCTATTAGAAATGGGGATATTGAAATAGTTGAGCTGTTAATAAATGAAGGAGCTAACCTTGAAGTTTTCTGTACTTATACCATAGAAGGAGAAAATAGAGGAAATGAATCCGCATTGTCACATGCCTTTAGAGCCGATAATCAAGATATTATTGATTTAATTTTGAATCAAAACCAAGCTATTACCGCTGATGATTTAGTAAGAGCAATACAAGCCAAAGCCGATATGGATATAATAAGAAAAATGCTTGCAAGAGTTTCTGATATAAATAATAGTGCGCCATTGGTTTTTGCTGTAATAAATCAAGATGAACAGTTAATAAAATTACTGCTTGAGAATGGAGCCGATATTAATAATTCTATTTGGGGCTATACCCCCTTAATTGTTGCATCTTTTACCAATTTGCGAATGTGCGAATTAATAATAAACGCAGGGGCCGATATAAAAAAAACTAGCGAAATGGGTAGTATTTGGACACCTTTACATCATGCCGCTTATATGGATAGATCAGATGGTTCAGCAAGCAATATTTCTCACTATATCGACATGAACAAAGAAAATATGATATTTTCACCTGCTGTTGATATAGTAAGATTTTTGATAGCAGCAGGAGCTGATGTAAACAGTGTAACAGAAATCTATACAGATCATTATTATCAATGGTCTGAAGGAATAACGCCTTTAATGCTTGCAAAAAACGAAAATATTACAAGAGAGTTGATTAGAGCCGGTGCAAATATTAATGCTCAGGATGCAAGCGGAAGAACTGCCCTTATGTACAGTGTCTTTTTTAATCAAAATTTTGAACAAGTAAAAATGTTAATAGAAGCAGGAGCCCGAATAAATACAGCCAATGTACACGGCAGAACCGCACTTATGTTTGCAAGAGTAAATCAAGCGAAAGAATACATAGATGCATATTTTCCATTTAATGAAAAATCAGATGAAACGGAAAAAATTATCAATTATCTTATTCGGAACGGAGCAGTTGAACCAAACAATACTAAGATAGATTGGGATGGTTATATGGTATTTATGTATTCCGAAGGATTCTTTTTTCCTGATAGATGATATAGCGCATTTTTACCACGCTCATGGGCAAAGCAGCCCAGCCCCGCCGTGAGTTTATAGGGGAGAACGCCCTGTTGGTAAAAAACCCGGATGTTTAAGAATAGGGGCGCTAAGCGACATATCGCTCGTATAGTTCCTGGATTTTTTCAAGTTTTAACTGCCAGTATTTAAGCTCTATGGTTTCAATTTCCTTGCGGGCTTCATCGTTAATTTCCGCGCTTATTTCCTGAACCTGCTGTGAAAACTCCATTTCTTTCTCCGTTTGGGGGTTGTTGAGTACTGTAAAATAGTTTGGTAAAACTTGTTCTTTGTACATATTATATTATCGGATCATAGGGGAAATTTATAATATATGTTTTTCTATAAAAGCAGCGGCATTATCGAATTCGCTGTGAAGCAGGTGCTCGGCTATTGCATTAAGTAAATCTGTAGTTTTAGAAGACCATGAATTTTCCATTAATTTATTTAATGTTGATTTTGCTGTCTTTTTATCGAGGGAGGAACAGGCATTTTTTATAATTATTAATTGTTCGTTTAATAAAATAAGGCTGTCTTCCATATCTTCGCCCGTAATGTTGTTTTTAGGCTTGATTTCTTCTATAGTTATGCGAAGGTCATCAATAAATGATTGTGTTTCTGTAAGCATTACATTAATGTCTTTTCCGCGTCCGGCCTGCTCCAAACGGAGAGCGGTGGCAGAAAGGTCAGTTTTACCAATGTTGGCAAGCGCGCTTTTCATGGAGTGAATATTTATAATGTATAAGTGAATATCATCTTCGTCTTTAAAATTCTTTTTTAAACATTTTTCCAAAATATCTGCGGCCTTTTTGGCATCCCGCGAGAATATTACCGCTAACTGCTGATCTACCTGCGAAAATATTTTTTCTGCGTTAAGTTTTTTGTTTTTTTCTTTTTTTTCTTTATTTGCGGCTTCTATTACTTCGGAAGATTGTTTATCGCGAATAAGCCTATTTAGCGTTATGTTTAAGTGACGAACATCTATTGGTTTGGATATAAATCCGTCAAATCCGTTTTGAAGGAAAACTTCCGCTTGTCCTGCCAGTGCGTTAGCTGTCAACGCAACTATGGGTTGTTTATAACCCAATGCGCGTAACTGTTTAGTTGTTTCTATTCCGTCCATTTTTGGCATCATGTGATCCATAAAAATTATATCGTAAATATTGCCTTTTTTTACCTTATCGATAGTTTCATAACCGCTTGTTGCAAGATCAATTTCTAAGCTGTAAGGAGTCATAAGACCTTTAGCAACATACAGATTTGTTTCAACATCATCAACAATAAGAATTCGACCGTAAGGCATATATTCATGGGTAAACTGCAATTTTTTAGACTGCATGGAATTGCCAAGTTTGAACTGGTAAAGATTATTAACCATTTCTTTTCCAAGTACACCGCCGATTCCAATACCGTCTGTTTTTTGAGGAAGCCGTATAGATACAGTTGTACCTTCACCCACCGTACTTTTTACATTAATTTTACCAAACATAAGGTTTATAAGGTTTCGTGTAATGGTCATTCCAAGACCTGCACCTTCTGTTGTACGGTTAGCTTCAATATTAAAACGAGTATATTCATCAAAAAGTTTGTTTATTTGTTCGGGGGTCATGCCTTGCCCCGTATCTTTTACCTGAAAAACAAGCGTAACAAGAACTACACCGCCCCGGCCTATACATTCCGCATTTATAGAAAAAGTTACCTGACCGCTGTCTGTATATTTAAAAGCATTGGAAAGAATGTTGTTTAAAATTTGTTTAATACGAAGATCATCGCCAACTAAAGTTGAAGGAATATTTTCGTCTATTTCTAAAATAAAATCAATAGGCTTGCTTTCGTAACGAATATAATTTAATTGAATAATATCGTTAATTAAATGTGCTACATCGTATTTTACAGGAACAAGCTCTAGTTTGCCTGCTTCTATTTTAGAAAGATCCAAAATATCATTTATTATGTTTAATAGTAAGTTACCGGAATTATTTATTTTTATAAATGCTTCGCTTGTAGAAGGACGATGTGTGGTGTCTTGCATTTGAATTTCTGTCATTCCTAAAATTGCGTTTAACGGTGTGCGAATTTCGTGGCTCATGGTTGCAAGAAAATTACTTTTTTGCTGTGTTCGAATATCAGACCGTAATTTTGCCTGAAAAATGTAATAGAACATAATGCTTAATGCCGTTGCAAGCAAGGAACCAATTAAAATTAGGAATGCTGTTATGTTTCTTACATTTTTGTAATATTCGTGAACAGGAATAATTATACCAAGATACCAATCGTATTTTATTTTTCTAAAATAAACGATGGAATCATCGCGCATATAATTTTTAACCCGTTTTTCATTTATGTTAAGCCCTCTTTCCAGTTCCGGCGCAAATGCGGCTACACCGCTGTTTATTTCGCTTAATTTTATGCCTCTTAATGATAATTGAGGATGAGCAATAATCTCGATATAATTATTAAGCAATAATCCATAGCTGTTTTCTGTAAGGTTTATTGTTGCAGCTATATGGAATATTTTTTCCATTTCAATATCAATACAAATTATACCTAAAGGACTGTTATTGTAGCCTTTAATTAAGCGTGAAAATGTTAAAATAGAATTCCTTACGGAGTCTATTTGAGATATAGAAATTGCAATCTTTCCATCTGCAGCAATAGCTGTTTTATACCATTGCTGGTTTTGCGGATTAAAATCAACCGGAAGTTTTGTATCTTTCCCGGATATATATTTTCCTTTCCATATAAAAAAGTACCCATGTGTGTTATAAAGATTTTCTATGTGTGCAGGATCTGAAAAAACATAATCTGTTAAGTATTTAATATATTCTTCTACCGCATTTTCGCTGATATTGTAATAAATCATACTTCGTATAGTTTCGGAATAATTAATTAAAAAAGTTTCTGCTTCCATAAGAATGGAAGTAATTTCTGTTTCTGTAACGGTAAGTGCATTTTCCGAATCGTTAATAAGATGCTGCTTTTCTATATCGCTTAAAAAGAAAAAGCTGGAAACGCTCATAATGGCAAAAGCCACAATTATTAGGAGTATTTGTGTGAATGCAGAGTGTTTGTTTTTTTCGCTTTTTGCTGACGGCATTAACCCCTCTATTTTATTTGTTGTTGAACTTGTTCAAGCAGTCCGAGCGAAGAAAATGGTTTAGTAATAATACCAACCGCACCCAAAGCCGAACTTTTTTCCTGAATGGAAGCGTTAACAGTGCCAGTAAGGAAAAGAACAGGAATGTCTGCCCATACACTTGTTGTTTTTAATTTTTCCAGGGCATGGAATCCGTTCATTATAGGCATTTCAATATCAAGTAATATTAAGTCAGGGGTTAGTTTTTCCAAAAGCGAAAACATCTTATCCGCCGACGGTATGGTCATTACTCTGAAATGCTCCTCTAAGGCTTCTTCAGCCATTAAAAGGTTAGTGTCACTGTCATCAACAACAAATATAGTTTTCATATTACATATTATAAGGCAGAAAATAAAAAATTTGCAAGGGTTTTTTGTATAAAATAAGGTTTTAATTGGTAAAATTGTTATTTTAGCAAAATCCTGTCATTCCCAATTAAAATAATAATCGAGCTCTTCGTTTGTTGGATTTCTTGTATAACCGCTAAAAACCCATGCAACATCCTCAAATTTATATGGAAATGGTATAATCATTAACCAATTTCCATATATACCATCAATTTCTGTATTTTCTCCGGTCATAAGAATATTGTAAATTTTATCTTCCATATATCCTATGATTTCACCGGAAACTGACGGCGTTCTTCTTAAATGGATATTATTTTGTGTTGGAAAAATATACATACTATCATTTGTATCTTCGCCTATATTACCTATAATTATTTTTATTGAATTGTCTGATGAAGAATATGTAATTGAATTTTCCAAAAAAATTAAATCTTGTACTATTTTTTCTATGATTCCGCCTTCTGCTGTGCTTCTTGCAGCATAAATATCGTTATTTAATTCATATACATCTATATCTGTAAATGCGCCCCATAGATTGTATAATGTAATTTCACATTCGTTAAAATTATCGCTTTCTAACGGTAAATATAATCCATAAATATCAGATGTCCAGTGAGAGCCCCAGCCCGCAACCATTTTGCCAAGTTTAATGTTATTTTGGTTAAAAAATGGTTTACTGTTATAGTTGTCCTGCAGTAGGTAAATTTGACTTGGAATACCGGTTGTTATTGTTCGTAAATTAAATGTTTCATTTCCATTTATTATTGACCTATTTGAGTTTCCATGACAATTTATACTAAGTACGAAATATTTATTATGATAGGCTAATTCAAAAAGGTGGCTTACATAATAACGCGGATTCATGCTGTCTATAATTAATCTTTGAGTGATTGATATAATTTCCATGTTTTCCGGTATGGTTATTTCAAACATATTATCAATGTTAATTTTTTTATTTCCGGGCTGTCTTAATTGATTAATAACGATTTCGCGGTCTTTAAAAACAGCGGTATTTATATCAAAAATGATTTCTTCGGTAATTAATTCCGGCGGTTCTTTTTTGTTTGTACAGGCAAGGCAGAGGATTGTTATAAGTATGGAGAAAAATAGCTTTTTCATGAGGTTAATCTTAGCATTTTGCGGTAAAAATGTAAACCCCATATTGATAATCAATACTAATTTGTGTAAAATATAAATTGGAGGTAATTATGAAAAAAATATTAATTGCTGTTTTGGCAGGATTTATTTGCGTTTTCTCTCTGTCGGCACAGAGTTCAGAAGCTCGTCTTGGGGTTATCCTTAATAATTTTTCGCCGCGCACAGGCTTTACCACGGGGGCAATCCCTAGAGCAGATTTGGAGCTTATTGTACAGACAGGTGTCCGTACCGGCAGTGCCGGAAACCGTCAGCCGTGGTTTTTTACTGTGGTGCAAGATTTAAGCCTTGCACAAAAGATTGTTCCGCAGGCAGTTCAAGGCAATGTAATTATTGTTATATCAACTGAAGGTACTACAAACAGAGAAATTTTCGATTGTGCTCTTGCTACACAATCGATATACCTTGCGGCACAGGCTCTTGGTTACGGTTCTCAAATATACACAGGTCCTATTGCAATGGTAAACAGAGACCTAAAAGGCGATTTGGGTCTTCCTGCAAACCGTAATGCTGTAGCTGTTGTTCGCATAGGAAGAGTTTCTGCCAATGTTGATGCGGTAACCGGAGCATCTCCCCGCAGAAATGCAAGCGAAATGGTAACATACAGATAATGAATAAATGTGATAACCGCAATAAATAATTTGTTTTTCTTGTTATTCACCAATTATTCCGGCAAATTGTTCTTTATTCATGAAATTACTTACTAGAAAATATCCTCTTTGGTTAAATGTACTAAATGTTTCTTCATTCAGAGCCTCCAATTTGTTTCATCCTGTTTTCATACCTTTCTTCCATGGTTTCTAACGCGAAATCTCTAATAAAAATACATCCGGTATTTGTCATTGAATTGAATGTTGCGCACATTACATAAAGCCAAATATCATCATTTAAAGTATATTCTCTTCTTAAATATTCATCGAAGCCCCTTTGCCAACATAAATAAAATTTGCTGTTACCAATATTTATTACATTTATGAAGCTTGTAAGATTGGATCTATTAAATAACGCTCTTTCGGATGCAGAAATATTTAAACTTTCATCAAAATTTGGTATTTTGGGGTATTCTTGTAAATTTAATTTAAAAAATACTCTAAATTGAGAATAAAGGGTAAGTCCGGGACTATCTTGATATAATTCTGCCATTTCTTTTAATCTATTTTCAATATTTTCTTCCTTCTCAAAACTAAACCAATTGGTTCCGCCATTAGAAAATAAAAAACTGCCTTCAAACCAATAAAATCCGCCATATTGTACAGGTATGGAACGAGAATTTATAATAAGATAAGGATCTATTGTCTCACAAAAAACAAGATATTTTGGATCGCCGCCTCTTGCTCTTCCAATAATTTCTCCATATTTGACATTATTATTATTTAATTCAGTTCTGTTAAAATCAAAAACAATTGCATAATAAATAATTTTATTATCTTTATTATCGAATCTATATGGTGTTTCAAAACGATAAACAATGTTTTCATTAAAAATACTTGCATCGCTTGGTGCCAGAGGACTATCTACAGCC
>Ga0099364_10004109_pt1 | contig 22127 bp, 10 predicted proteins | sample TergutTh196P3_FD_73070 | JGI IMG/M metagenome (GOLD analysis project Ga0099364, IMG submission 73070) | Microcerotermes parvus P3 segment gut microbial communities from Pointe-Noire, Republic of the Congo - Th196 P3 | ecosystem: Host-associated > Arthropoda: Insects > Digestive system > Gut ...
TCTTCCCGGTCTTTACGCCGCCGGAAGGGTTGACTTCCGACGATTATCTCCGCCAACTTTGTCTTGAAGGACTCAAAAAACGTTATGCGGATAAACCGGAGCGGTGCAAGGACGGGCAACTTTCTGAGGAGGTGCTTGCCCGGTTGGACAGGGAACTGAGCGTGATTAAGAAACTGGGCTTTCCTGATTACTTTTTGGTTGTCTGGGATATTGTGCGCGTTGCCGAGGAGCGGGGGATTCACCGGACGGCAAGAGGAAGTGCGGTCGGGGCTCTCGTCAGTTACGCTCTGGATATGTCGCACATTTGTCCGCTGGAATTCGATCTGCTCTTTGAACGGTTTCTGGACGAAAACCGGCTGGAAGCCCCCGATATTGACATCGACTTCGACCAAGACCGCCGGGCGGAAATCCTTGATTATATCACGGAGAAATACGGCGAAGAAAACGTTGCACAACTGGGGACGTTTGGTAAGATACTGGCAAAAAATGCGATCCGGGATGTCGGACGCGCGCTCAATTTACCGATTCCCTTCGTCAACGAAGTCACGAAACTCGTGCCGGATATGACGAAGTCTATCGACAAAGCACTGACAGGAAGTCCTGAACTGGATAAACGTTACAGGAATGAGTCCGACATGAAAGAACTGCTGGACTTTGCGAAAAAAATCGAAGGGTTGGTTCGGAATGTCGGAGTCCACGCGTGCGGTGTCATCATTGCAAGCAAACCGCTTGTCGAGTACGTTCCCTTGCAACTGGACAAAGCAAAGGAAAAAACGGTCACGCAGTGGGAGGGTGTCGATGTCGAAGCGGCGGGACTTCTCAAAATGGATATTCTCGGCTTGCGGAACCTGACCATCCTGGCACATTCCATTGCTCTGGTCAAAGAGTCAACCGGCAAGACGATTGATCCTTACCGTTTGCCGCTGGATGACAAAAAGACATTTGAATTGCTCAGCCGCGGAGAAACCAAAGGGGTCTTCCAACTCGAAAGCGGCGGGATGCGGGACCTGCTGACCCGGATGAAGCCGGATAATTTCCGCGACATCATCGCCACACTGGCACTCTACCGCCCCGGTCCGCTGGAAGGGGGGATGGTGGATGACTATGTCAATGTCAAACATGGGAAAGCAAAAGCAAAATATGACCACGAATTTTTGAAAGAAGTGCTTGCCGAGACCAACGGCGTGATGGTCTATCAAGAGCAGATCATGCGTGTTCTGAACCGGCTCGGCAACATTCCGCTGGGGGATGCGTATGCCTGTATCAAAGCGATCAGTAAAAAGAAGGATTTTAGCAAGTTCCGGGAGCAATTCGTCGAAGGAGCAAAGGCAAACGGACTGGCAGGAAAAAAAGCGGACGATATTTTTGAGTTGATCGTGAAGTTTGCCGGCTATGGTTTCAATAAATCGCATTCGACCGCCTACGCTTTGATCGCCTATATCACTGCCTATTGGAAAGCACACTATCCCGTCGAATTTATGGCGGCATTGCTCTGCGGTGATATTTCCAAGCGGAACTTTGCTTCGAAAGACCCGACGGTGGAACATATCGAGGATTGCGAACGCATGGGTATCGAAATCATTCCGCCCGATGTGAACACGTCGAAACAGCTCTATTCTATTGTGGACGGTAAAATCGCCCTGGCACTAACCGCCATCAAATCCTGCGGCGAATGGGCAGCCGATAAAATTGTCGCCGCGAGGGACAAGGGGGGCAAGTTCAAAAATTTGTTCGACTTCTGTGAACGGGTGGACAATAAGGCATGCAACCGGTCAACGATTGAAGCACTCATCAAAGCAGGCGCGTTCGATTCGCTGGGGTGTAAACGTTCACAGTTGTTCCAGGTCATTGATGCCGCCATCAAGGCAGGACAGGGTGTTGCCGAAGATGCCGCCAAAGGACAGGGGAGTCTTTTCGGCGGCAGTGAGGACGATGAACCGGAGGAGCACACCCTATCCGTCCCCGGACTTCCGGGCATCCCCGAATGGTCGGATAATGAAAAAGCCATGAATGAAAAGGAGGTACTCGGTTTCTACCTTTCGGCTCATCCTTTGAAGGCATTTGAACAAGTCTTTACGAAACTGCGGACCTATCAATGTGCCGAAGTGCTTACTCTGCCGGAGAAAACTCCAGTCGTGCTGGCGGGCATTGTTACCGATATCAAAATCGCGACAAGCAAAGACGGCAAACAATACGCGAACTTTACACTCGAAGACTCCTCCGGGGCGGTGCGGTCGATTATGTGGGCAAACACTTATGAGCGTTGTCCGCATTTAATCAAAACCGACACCATCGTTTGTATGCGTGGCAAAATGAATCGCCGAAAGAGTGCCGACGACAATTCGCCGGACGGCAACTTTGTTCCCGACGAAGCCTGGGCGGTCGATATGGACATCATGCTGGATGAGGAGCGGCATACCGAAGAGGCGGTCAGTACGCTTATGAAAATCCTTCAAGCGAATCCGGGCAGCGGCGTGGTGGAATTGACGTTGCGTTTGAAAGGCGGTGCTGTGGCGACGTTTAACGGAAGACGCATCACAGCAGGAGTTACACCGGCACTGCAACAACAGATCACAGAATTTCTGGGGGCGAACACGACGAGAGTGGGGGAAAAGACCGCCAGGGCGGTGAGACGGTAACATCTTCTTTTTTTAACCGCAAAGTGCGCAAAGACTGTGCAAGGAACGCAAAGAAGAAAAAAAACAAAGGCTGCATTCACGCGACCGCTCTGCGAATTTTTTTACACGTCTGCACCATTTTGACAAACTCATCGGGCGTGAGTGATTGCCGACCATCGCAGACCGCTTGCTTGGGATCAGGATGTACTTCGACGAGCAGTCCATCCGCTCCGGCTGCAACCGAAGCAAAGGACAAACTCGGCACCAAACGGGCACATCCCGCCGCATGCGAAGGATCAACAATCACCGGCAAATGCGAAGCCAACTTCAACGCCGGAACCGCCCCTATCGGCAGTGTGTAACGCACATGTGTTTCAAATGTCCGAATTCCCCGCTCGCAAAGAATCACCTGCTCGTTGCCGCCAGCCAAAATATATTCGGCGGACATCAAAAACTCTTCAAGCGTGTTGCTGAATCCCCGCTTGAGCAAAATCGGCACCCGTGCTTCGCCGCAGGCTTCCAACAGACGGTAATTTTGGGCATTCCGCGTGCCGATCTGCACCACGTCCGCATATTCGGCGATCATTGCGACCTCTTCCGGGGACATCGCTTCAGTCACAGTAATAAGACCGGTCTCCTTGCGGACCTTTTGGAGGATTTTCAAACCATCCAGTTTCAAACCTTGAAAGGCGTAAGGACTGGTTCGCGGCTTGAACGCCCCGCCGCGCAGTGCCGTCGCCCCGGCGGCTTTGACCTGTTGTGCCGTTGTCAGCATCTGTTTTTCCGTTTCGACGGTACAAGGACCGGCAATGAAGGCAAACCTGCCCGGTCCGACGGCGAAGCTCCGAATACGAATCGTCGTGCGGTCAGGACGGATTTGAATACTGCAAAGCGGATAAGGGTCGGGAACATCCTCAATGGACTCTACTTCCGGCACCTTTGAAAGGGACTTGCAGAGCGGTTTGTCGAGAGCATTATCGGTAATGAACACCGGCTGTCCGCCGAACTGCGTAAAGCGGTAACGCACCATTGCTTGTCCCAAAATGGCAACGATCCGGGAGAGCGTCTCCTGCGATGTGTCGGGATGTATGTTGATGATCATGGTCTCACTCCTTTATCTCCTCCAGTGCCGCCCGGCGTTCTGCCAATGTTAACTCTTGCTCCTCTAACTGCCGCAGAGCGTTCATTTTGCGGTAAAAAATCCAGTCAACTAAATTGATGCCCAGCGGTGCCAAAAAACTGCCACCTAAACCACAACAGAACCACCAAAAAAAGTAATAGTATGTATGCCCACGAATAATAGCAGCTTGCAAATCAGGTAGCACGTTAATTGCATTATAAAAACCCGTCGGCACGATAAGAAACAATCCGCAGAACAAACCGCACCAAAAGCCGGTACATTGGGCGCAGTTGATTAAATCGTTGAACCACTCGACGCACGACCGGCACGGCGGCACCTTGCCCGTCTTTTCGATTTTCTGTTCGCGGCGCAGCCGGATATTTTCTGCCCAGTTGCCGATGAACTGCCGAAAGGGGGCGAGAATGTTTCCGTGAATGATAATCGAAGTCATTCCCGCCGTTGCGATGCAAAATAAGAGGAATTCAGTCATGGGCGTTTTGCGGGGTTGTTATATCTAACTTGTTCGGAAACCGTCATTCCGGCACAAGCCGGAATCCAGACAAAGGACGTGCCCCCTGTTTTTATGGATTCCGGCTTGCGCCGGAATGACAATTAGGGCAGTTTCCGAACAACTCTATTGAATGAATACACACACGAAGAGCCGCAAGTGCAACGGTACTCCGCGAAACTCGCGGGTACACCCGGAAGTTCCGCTGCGCTCTACTTCCGGCTCTTTATTTTCTTACGATTGCGATTTCTGACGATGACGGCTCTGTTTCGTACTTTTACCTCGCCCAGGCAGTCGCATTATTGACTACGCCGCCTCTGGCAACCGAGGAACTGGCAGCCGAGGAACTTCCCGCCGCGGGACCTTTGCCGCAGGTAGGACAGTTGTACGTATTCCCGGCAGTGCTGGGAAACGAAGACGACCGCGCCGGAGCATTCCCCGCACACGTCGGACAGAACGCCGAGGACGCACCCGCCGACCGTGCTGTTGACGTTGACGATGCCGATGTTCTTGCTCCAGCGGGACCGCAGGTGGCACAAGTGAAGGAATCCGTCCGTCCGGTATATCCTCCTTTGGAAAAGGTTTGCGCCGCACTCGCCCGGCTGGCACTGCCGCCGACACAAGTAGGACATGCCGCCGCATTCGAACGTGCGGCTGTACCAAAGGCTCCGATTGATGATAATGACATTGTTCTCTCTCCCCGCTTTGTTATCAGAGGTATCCTGCTACCGGTGGTATCGAATAAACCGAAGGGGAGCAATCATAGGAATTGCTCCGTTTCCTGTTGTACCGCTTGTGCCGGTTGTGTGGGATTTGCACATTCTTTTTTAACCGCAAGGGTATGCTCCCAACTCCCAACTCCCAACTCCTAACTCCCAGGATAAACTGCTCTTTTCCTTTTTAAGAAAAGTTCGTATCCTTATCCTACCTGTTAAATTCTGTCAAAAAACGAAAGGAGTATTTGCTTGTCCGAATCTGTTCACGTTCCTGTTCTGCTCCAAGAGGTGCTGGATTTGTTAAATCCCCAACCAGGCAAAGTTTACATTGACGGCACTCTCGGCGGAGGCGGACATGCCGAGGCAATTTGCAGACGCGGAGCAACGGTGATCGCCTTTGATAGGGATGTTATTGCCCTCAACCGCACGGAGCGGCGATTAAAAGATGTTTTTGACTGTATGCCGCCACCCATTCGGTTTGTACATGCCGACTACCGGTTTTTCGCGGAGGCATTGGATATGCTGGAAATTGAAAAAATAGATGGTTTTCTCCTTGACCTCGGCTTGTCGAGTGATCAACTGGCTGATCCTGAGCGCGGATTCAGTTTTGGCTCCGACGGAGAACTCGATATGCGTTTTGATACGTCCGAAGGAACCTCCGCTCGCGAATTACTGGCAACGCTTCCCGAAGCCAAAATAGCCGACATCATTTACCGGTTCGGTGAAGAACGGCACAGCCGGAAAATTGCCCGAAAAATCGTCGAAGTCCGTGAGAAGGGACAAGTGATTCAAACCGCCCGGCAACTTGCCGAAGTAGTTCGGCAATGTGTGCCGAAAAGTTGGAAAAACCCAATTGACCCGGCAACGCGGACATTTCAGGCACTACGGATTGCGGTGAATGATGAACTCGGTGCCTTGCCGTCGGCACTGGAACAATTGCCGGAGCGGATGAAGCCGGGCGGTATTGCTGCCGTGATTTCATTTCATTCTTTGGAAGACCGAATTGTCAAAAACGTATTCCGGGATTGCCCCCATTGGAACGTCAGGACACCGAAACCCCTCATAGCATCGGAAGAGGAAATTGCCCGAAACCCTCGGGCACGCAGTGCAAAGTTGCGGGGAGCAGAGAGGAGTCCATACACTTGAAACGGCACGGAACTGAAGCGGCATGGAAGGGAACGGAGCGTACCATCTGTCCTTTGCGGTTCAATCCGAACTCTTTTAACCGCAAGGGGCGCAAAGATGTGCAAAGGACGCAAAGAATCTATTTTTAGGGGGTTCCCTCAACTAATTCTTGACACACCCAAGAGAAAGAAAAAACAGTACAATGACCCGTACACAGCAGACGGAGCATTTATGATAGAATATCTTCCCTGCCCTCTCATCTGCACGTAATCTGCACGGGACTATGAGCAATCCAACATCGGCAACGCATTTTTCGCAAGTGATTTTCGTCAATAAAGCAACCTGCCGGGATTGTTACCGCTGTATCCGCGCCTGTCCGGTGAAGGCAATCAAAATGAATGACGGACAGGCTTCCATTGTTGCCGAACGCTGTATTTCCTGCGGAACGTGTGTGCGGGAATGTCCGCAAGATGCTAAAAAATACCGTAACGATCTGGAAACAGTGAAGCAACTTCTGACTTCCGGCAACCGCGTGGCGTGTAGTTTAGCCCCCGCTTTTGCCGGTTTTTTTACTGACCGGCTGCGGCGGCGGATTCCTTCCGTGTTGCGTCTGCTGGGCTTTTCGCATATTTCCGAAACTGCTATCGGAGCATTTTATGCCGCACAAGCCACTCTTAAATTTTGGGAAGCACGAGGCAAGGATCAACCGCTTGTTATTTCGGCATGCCCCGCCTGTGTGGATTACGTTCTGCGTTATCAGCCGCAATACACCCCCTACATCGCACCGGTTGTTTCGCCGATGGTCGCTCATGCAAAATATATCCGCCGGCGGCTCGGCGATGAGACCAAAGTTGTTTTCCTCGGACCCTGCATTGCCAAAAAAGTGGAGGCAGAACATGCCGAAGGCACCGGCTCCATCGATGCCGCACTCACCTTTGAAGAGTTCACCCAATGGCTTGCCGACGAAAAAATCGACATTGCCAACTGCGAAGAGAGCGGATTCGACGATGTACCGCGCGGTGCCGCACGGTTTTTTCCCCTCGAAGGGGGCTGCATCAAAACGGCGGGCTGGTCGGGAGACCGTCTGGACGAAAATGTGGTGGCCGTCAGCGGTATTCAGAATGTTCATCACGCTTTGGAATCGTGCCGACCGGGACAAGTCATCGAACCGCTCTTCTGTCCGCAGGGCTGCATCTGCGGACCTGGTTGCGGAAGTCATGAGTCCCCCGCCGGTTTGCGGCACAATGTCATCGAGTTTTCGCAAAAGGGTTTTCCGAGAGACAACGAAAAGCCGTTACATGTAATCGAACAGGAAAGCCAACTCACTGCCGAAGATGAACAATTCATCGAAACACTCACCAAACACTACCGCCCGGCGGCACCGCTCAAACGGAAAGAGATTACGGAGACGCAAATTCGGGAGATTTACGAAAAGACCGGCAAAATCTCACCGGAAGACCACCTCGACTGCTCCTCGTGCGGTTATCCGACTTGCCGGGATATGGCGATTGCGGCGGTGGAAGGACTGGCAACCTTTGAAATGTGTGTTCCCTTCTTCCGCAAAACAGCAGAACAGCGGATCGACCGGGTCATCGAAACCAGTCCGAACGGTATCGTAACGTTGGACGAACATCTGAACATTATCAGCATGAATCCATCCTTTCGGCAGTTTTTCCGGTGCTCTAATGCAGTGTGCGGTCGTCCCATTTCATACCTGATGGATCCCGAACCGTGGGAGCGGCTTTTAGCGGAACCGGACAAAAAGGTGGAAAGTGTTGTCACTCATGAGTCGTACAATCTCGTGTGTCACCAGGTATTGTATTCTCTGCCTGCGGAAAAACAGTTTGTCGGTATTTTCATGAACATCACTACTTTACAAAAAAATGAAACACAACTGGATCAACTCCGCCAACAAACAGTGAAACAGGCACGGGAACTCTTGGAACAGCAGGTTCAAATGGCGGAAACCATCGCATCCTGTCTGGGGGAAAACGCGGCAAGGGCGGAGTCGCTCCTGGAAACACTCATGGAAAACGCCCAGCGGGAGTAGTGATGCCGTATCTTCCATCAATGATAGAGATGATGTTTCTCACAAAGGCACGAAGGACACAAAGGAATTTACGGAATTTAGGGCGGTTTAGACTCTTTGTGTCGGGGCTTGTGGATTGAATTGTTCTTTGCGGTTAAGAAAAGAGAACTTAACCGCAAAGGACGCAAGGGTGCGTTTTTATGCCCTTTACGGCATGTTGGGGGCATGGAGGTCTTTCCCCCTTCTTTTTCAGGGTTCCGGCGGCGGAATGACGGCGATGCCGATTCGTAGCGGCGGAATCTTTGCTCCCGTCTTGTACGGCAATTCCAATATCTCCGGCAACACTTCCGCTCTGGGAAAACGCCGGTGAACCCACTCGGGAACCTGAACATCGTTTGATGCCGATGCCTCCTGTCTCAATCGAATGCCACTAAACAACTTCAATCTTACGTCCGATGGTTTTGATGCTTGCCACAAAATAATTCCGCCCTTTTGATTGACATCTTCATCCGTTGCCCATGTTCCTGTCGGTACGCCCGCCGGGTCTTCCAAGCCGCCATAATAAAAGAGGACACTGGGTCGGTCGTTCATGGCATACGCAGCATTTGCTGCAAGTTCCCATTGACCACTGGTGTACATACATGGCGAATTAGGATATTGGATTGACCATATCCGATCGCATTCTGCACCGAGTTCTTTCATCGGAAAATGAAAACGCCGTGCCGTTCCAACCAAATAGGGAGAGCCGACTGCCTGAATGATGAAAACAATCACCATCACAAAAACGGCGAAAGAAGACCATCGCAGCGTCCGCTTGAAACTATCCGCACAGTCCTGTTGCTGAAAACGCAGCAGCAAATAAACTCCTAGAAAAAAGCAAAACGTGTACCCGTAAGCCGCTATCAGACTGGACGCAAACACCGCAGAAAACAAGAGAATCGCAACAATGGGAAAAGCAATACAACAAAAAAGATACTGAAGTGTTTCCTGTTCGATGTCCGATTGCGGCAATCGTATCTTCCATTTTCGACCGAGACTCGGTATCAACAGTACAATGGGAGAGAGAAGAATCAATCCGAACCAACAGGCTATCCATTGAAGAGGATAATAAAGATGAAAAATCATGCCCGGTGAATAACGCTGCTGGAGAGCATAGGAGGTGGTTGTCGCTAATCCTGCATAATAGAGCCAAATTAAATGCGGAAGAAAAACCGCAAAAGAGAGGGAAACCGTCAGCCAAGGACCGGTCTCTTTCCAGTACCGGCGGAATCGGGGAATCCAAAGGGAATAGAGAAGGATGGCCATCGCCAATAAAATCATCGTGTATTTTGCTTGAAATCCCAATCCCAATGTGAGTCCTGCTGCGATCCACCAAGTTTTTTTGTTCGTTTGAAAGGCATTGTAAAACATCAGCATGGTGAGTGTCCAACAAGCCATCAGTACCGTGTTCTGGTTGAATTGAATCGATTCGACGGTGATCGACCAAAAGGGCAACATCGCAAAGGTTCCAATGAGGGCAAGCCGTTCGGACAGAACTTTTCGGGCAAGCCGCCACACAGCAAAAAGTGTAACACCCGTACAGAGTGCCGAGGCGATATAGGGAGCCGCAAAGGAACGGTTCGTGAGGATGTTGAGCAATTCCAAAATCCAGGCGGGAAGCATCGGATGTTTTCGGGTAGCGAGTACCCACTCTTTGCCGATGAGTTGCAACTCAATGACATCCGGTTTGTATCCCGAATGAAACAGGAGCGGCAAGAGTATCCAGAGTCCCGCAAATGAAAGGACAACCGCCCAGAACCATCGGGCTGCTTCGGCACTGCTCATTTCGGTTTTATTGTTTGTTTTAACGTCCATGTTGTATTTCTCCTTGTAAAATTGGTTATATACCGTAAACGGCATGAAATTATCAATATGCAAAGGTAGGTTGCCGACCGCCGGGCGGCAACGTGCGGTACTCCGCACTGGAAGCGGAACCCGTTCCCCGTCGGCTATTGCCGACGCAACCGCCCGGCGGTCGGTTGCCTACCTGTCATTTTTTTACCGCCAAGGCAGTAAGTCTATGAAACTCCTCGGTCAACAAAGCATCGAATTCCCGTCTGCGCCAAGCGGAACGGTGAAACATTCGGTCTCCCCCGCTGCACTGCCACACTGCCTCGTCGGCACCCGGTTCCAGTGAAGGATGAACGTTGACTTCCGTAACCGGACGACTCAAAACGGCAATAATTTCTTTCCATGCCGCCGCATCCATCTTTCCTGTATCGAGGATGCCAAAATAGCCGGGTGTTTCAATCGGTACAGCTTCAACCGGCGGCAAAAAGTATTTCAATATCTCCCGCTTGAGCAACCCCGCGGGTCCCCAAGCAAACAGTCTACGGAAGAATCGACCAGCACTGCCGAAGCGTTCTCTCGGAATTCGGAGCGTCCAACGCCGCCGTACGGCTTCATCTGAAAACATGTCAAAAATTCCCGGCAGAACGTGAACGTGCTGATGAGAGTCGAGCCGGTCGAATTCGATAGTATGTTCTTTTACCAACCGCTCCGCTTCCGCGAGTTGAGCGGTCAACTCCCGCTGGATTTGCTGTTGGGCTTCGGTACGATTTCTCCCACGCAAGAGCATGGCGAGTCCGCCGAAGCCGTGCCGAAAATGTCCGGCGGTATCGACGAGCAGGGGAATCTCTTCTTTTGGAGCACATGCCTTCCCGCTGGTTAGGGCGACGTGGAGTCCGAGACTCAAGTTTGGAGTACGCTGTTTCATCGCGGCAACTGCTTCTTCGGCGAAGGGCATATTGACCATCAGGCTTGCCGCATTAAGTGTACCGAACTCCGCCGCACGAAGCACCGCTTCGTTGACCGAGGGAGAAAAACCAAAATCGTCGGCAGTAATGATGAGGGTTTGGGACATGTGATTGCTATTTTATTTGTTTCTCACATTTTTATTCATGCAGCCTTCTCTGCATTCGTTAACATTTGCATCCCGCTATCGAAGCCCAGTTTGTTCTGCACGACGAACAGCGGTCGGCGTTTCGTTTCCATGTATATTCGACCGACGTACTCGCCGACAATGCCCAGAGCGGTCAACTGCATTCCGCCGAGAAACAAAACGGCAACGACCAACGTGGGCCAACCGGGAGTAGTGTTTCCTGTCATCAGCACTTCCCCCAGAACATACATCGCATAGCAGAGACTCATTGCCGCAACGATCAGTCCGCAAGCGGTGATCCAGCGAAGCGGTAAGACCGAAAAACTGGTGATACCGTCCGCCGCAAACGAAAACATTTTCAAAAAGTTGTATTTGGAAACGCCCGTCGTTCGCGGTAAGGCAACATAGTCCAAAGAAGCCTCTCGAAAACCGAGCCATCGAATCATTCCACGCAGGAATCGGGACTGTTCCGGCATCGTATTGAAACAGTCCACAACGGCACGATCCATGAGCCGAAAGTCTGCCGCACCCGGTATAAATTTGATTTCGGAAACAAGGTTACACAATGCGTAAAACCAGTCCGATGTTTTCCGTTTGAACCAACCGGTTTCATTTCCGTAAGAACGGATCGTATGGACCACATGCGTTCCCTGCTGCCACATTTTCAGCATTGTTGGGATCAACTCCGGCGGATGTTGCAGGTCGGAATCCATGACAATGACCGCTCGACCGGCGGCGAGTTTGAGACCGGCGGTCAAGGCAGCCTGATGACCAAAATTGCGGGAAAACTGCAAAATCTTGATTCGGGAGTCTTCGGCATGAAGTTTTTGCAACATTTCCCAAGTATCGTCGGTGCTTCCATCATCCACGAGCACCACTTCCCAAGTGTAAGAGAGCCGGTCGAGTTCGGCGACAACGGCATGGACGAAGGAGCGGATTCCCTCGGCTTCATTGAACACCGGTGCCACAACGGAGACAACCGGCGTTACCAATCCAGCGTTAATTTGAGTAAACTGGCGAAATTGGGGTGGGTGGGGACAATCAGAGGCAATCATTAGGCTGCGTCGTTTGGGTAACACGGTGCGGAGGATAGCAATAAAAACAAAATGATGCAAGAGTGGTTTTGTGTGCCAAAATGAGACTGCCCGTAACTCCTATCTCCCTTTTTGGTTGCGGCAATGCCGCGACAGAAACCTTGTGCCTTTGTGCGGGGCTTACAATAGGACACCTCTAATTATTCACATTCTTTGCGTCCTTTGCACCATCTTTGCGCCCCTTGCGGTTAAAATAGTTCGGATTTAACCGCAAAGTACGCCATGGGTTAAGAAAAGTGCGCAAAGGACAGACTGGGTACGTTTCGGCATAGGTCAAAATGTAAAAATTGATTTTTAGCGGTTCCCTCAAGGCATTACATCATCCCTGGTGGATTTCATCAAAAGCGGCTGAATGTCTTCCCCCTTGGATATATGCCGAACTGTGCCGTCGGCGAAACTGACGTTTGCGCCATCCCGATGTTCGCTGCCGATGCCGAAAGGATGTTTGTTGTCTCCCATTCGGGCTATGTCAAATCGGATTTCATTGTTTGGATCCATCCAACAGATCGGCACCATTCGTTCCACGACGAGAATCGTGTTACTCTTATCGGCAATATCCTCGAATTTAACCATTTCCGAGCCGGAAAAAAGCGTCTCTTCACCGACAATGACCGAGTAATCGCAGTTTGCCGTGCGGAAAAGATCGGGATTTTTCAGAAAAATGTTACGAACTCTCAACGCTGACCGATTACGCCGGGAATTTAACGGACATTGATAGTTCCGCAACTGCACGTCATGAAACTGTCGGTTGTATTCGCTGTCCCAAGGTTCATCGAGCCTGATTTTGTCGTACAGTTCTCTCTGCTCGATGTAAGGCAAGATGAGTACCCGCCAACTGTGGAGCGGCTTACCGTTCTCATCGACGGTGTATGCTGGCGGGAATGAACCGTGATCATCGTGGTAAGTGTGGAAAGCAAGGGTTAATTGTTTTGTCTGACCAGAACACTGCATCTGCCGTGCTGCGTCATGCGCTGTGGCAACAGCCGGTGCAACAAGTATATGAAAAACAATAAACGGAACGAGTAAAATGGTCAATAATAGGAATTGTTCTTTGAATCTCATAGGTTTTTCAGGACTCCACATAGCGGCATCCAGCACGGACAGTAGCACGAAAGGAACGGCAAGCAAAAGCGGACCGAATATTAGCAGCAGTTGCAGCAGTAATAGAAAATGCGCGGGAGACATCGGCAGGAACATTTGAGGTTCCAATTCCACGGCGAAACAATAGCCAAACAACAGGAAGGCATCGACGATAATCAGTTGCACAAGGAAGAGATGCCAGAGAGCCCGGTCATAACGTTTCTGCGCTAGTTGTCCGAGACCGGGACAGATCAAACTCAATCCGGCGGGCACGACGCGGAAAGGCTGCCGGTCTGCTTCGGGCGGGCTGTTTTGCTCAGGGTTGTCCATAGAGTTCGCTCTTTGATGGTGTCTCGTATTATACCATAGAAAACGGGGCAAATGTTTTTTTGACGCTAAACACACGAACCTTCGCCAGTCCGTCGACACGTTTCCCTAAAACCGGTCATTCCGGCGCACGCCGGAATCCAGACGAGCGATTTTAATCCTGTTTCCCTGGATTCCGGCTTTCGCCGGAATGACGAAAAATCAAAACGTGTCGACGGACTGCCCCTCTATCTTACCTATCCCGCTATCTTACCTATCCCGTACAATCCGACTAATCCGCACAATCGGGTAAAAATTCAGTTTTCCCCCCTTCATGAGCCGATAATCGCCAGAGACGGATCAATGTAGGAAAAAGGAGTTAACTAAATGCCCAATAATCGTGTCCACTCAGGCAACCATCAGAGAATGTCTGCCGTAAAGTGTCGATTGGCTGCATTTGCCATAAACACCGCTGCCCTTGCGCTGGGGATGCTGATGATGTTGCCGGTGATGGGGCAAGTAACCCATGACCTTAGCAGTGTCGAGGTGGATGATTTGGGCACGGGGCAAACTGATTTGTCTTTTACCCCTCCAATTTTCGCGGGTATTGAACTCAGTGAGGATTTCGGCAATGTTCGCTGGTGGAACGAAGACGCAGGTACGGGTGAGTGGGTAGCCATAGGAGATGGTAGTGCTGGCGACACCTTCGATTTCGGTAGTGGTTTAGCCATCGCGCTGACAATAGATGATACCGATCACTTTAACACTCACACGGCTATTTTTACCAACATTGCGACAGGTACGTTCAATCTTGGTGCGAGTACCATTTCTATCAGCGGTACTGCTACCGGCAGTGGTGGTGCGGGCAATCTTGTCGGATTTCACTACCGACAGACCACAGCCGGTAGTCCATTTGCCGGTACGATCAATGGCGGGGGGACAACCATCACAGTTAACGCTGAAGACAGTTCGGCTTATGGCGTGTGGTTCAGAGGACCAGTCTTGGCGGGTGCGGATATAACTTTCGGCGACATCAATGCCTTCCATCGTGGTTCGTATGATGTAGGTCTCGTTGGTGCATACGCATTTAGAGCAGTGGGTCTCACAGCATCCAGTGCAAACATTGGGACACGAGTTACGCTTGGGGAACTTAAATCAGAAAGTCAGACCTCGTTTGCCATCGGTACAAGTATCGGTGCGACCGGTATTGATGTAGATAGTTTGTTAACCATCACAAGCATAGATGCAAGCAGTATATCGTGGAGTGCAGGCGGACTCCAAGTGGAAGGCACTTTAGGCGGTACTGTCAATGTCGATACCATTATGGTAGCAGGAAGGAGAGGTGCTTACGGCATCCGGGTCGGCAGCGAAGCGACATCTGCTGATTGGACAGGCACCGCGACGTTAGGTGATATTGATGTTACCAGCAGTGCGGGTAGCAGTTTCGGCATTCACAATACCGGTAATTTTTCAGGGAGTATTCTCGGCGACACAAACATCACCGCCAAAGGTAATGATCTCGCGGTCGGCTTCGGTGTCGGCGGACAAGTAGATGGTGCAAACATTCGACTCGGTAATGTAATAGCGGCGGGTGCAACTTATGACGGCGTTAATGATGATGCCGCAACACTGGCGGTCGGCTTTGTCGCGGATGGAATTACCGGCGGTCTTATTAACATCAACAGCATTACCGCCCAAGGAACGAGCAACGCTGTCGGCATCAGCATCTCGAACGCCGCCGCCGCCCCAGCGGATGTTACCGGCGGTACAATCACAGTGGCAAACAAGATTGAGGCGACCGCTGACGGCACTGCCTTTGGTTGGTTTTCCGGTGCAGTGGGCAGTACCGCCCACCTCTCTCTTGGTACAGGTGGGGGAATTGTCGTAACAAGTACAAACAATGCCGCCACCGGTATCTTTGTTGCCGGTGATTTCCTCGGAATTTTGAATACAGGAACGATTGAGGTGAACGCCGAAAATGCTGGTGCTGAGACGGTTGCCGGTATCATTATCGACGGAATATTTACAACCGCAAGCGGCAGTAACATCGGTGCTATTAACGTAAGTGGAGAGACAACAGATAACGTTTACGGTATCGCCGTTACCGGGGCGGATAGTGAATTCACCATTAGCAATGACATCACGGTCTTGAATAGCGGCAACGGTCTTGCCCAGGGTATTCATCTGTCTGCGGATACCGGAACTACGACCATCCATGTTGCTGCCGATAACCTTAAAATTGAAGCGCAGAACGGCGGCATTGTTGCCGCAGGTAGCCTTGACCTTAACCTTGACAATCACACTCTGACCCTCGACAGTATGCGGGTGGATGGTGGTACGACCATCAGAGGCGGCGGAAATCTTATGGTTGGTGACTCTATAACGGTATGGAACACCACCACCACGACCGTCGGCAGCGGTTCATCGCTCAACACGAGCGGCAATGTTTCTGTCGCAGGGACATTAGCGGGAAGCGGCACGGTTGTTGCAGCGACGGGTGTTCACGTGGGAGCGACCGGCATCCTCTCTCCCGGCGATAGCACAGGGGCTATTGGTACATTGCTTATTAACGGCAATCTCAATATGGATACCGGAAGCACATTGCGGGTAGATATTGGTGCCAATAATGCTTCCGATTTGGTTAGTGTTAGCGGCACTGCGACGATTGAGGGTGGTGTTCATCTTGTTGTCAATTTGTCCAGCCTAGTATTTAGCGGCAGTCCCTACACACTCATTAGTGCGGATACACTGATATACACTGACGACACAGCAATCGTCATGCTGAATGGTGAAGTGATTGACAACAAAAATCCACGAGTTATTCTATCACACGAAACCAAAAATGTGGATGGCAAAGAACTGCAACTCACCCTCAGCAGCGATTCGCCCAATGACTATCTCACTTGGACGGGTGTTGCAGGAGACCATCGTTGGAATCTGACCTCTGAAAACTGGGATCACTCCACCGGACTTTTTATCGACGGTGATGACGTGACGTTTGATCGGACTGGTACACATGAAATCACCATTGAAGGCACCGGCAAGACCGTTGCCGATATGACCGTTACCGGCGATGGTGACTGGACGTTTATCGGCGATATTACCGGCGATGGTGAGGCAACAACACTCATTGGTCACTCCGGTGCTTTAACGAAGGAAGGCACCGGCACACTCATTCTCGATGGCACCAACGAATTCAAGGGTAGTGCAACCGTTGTAGGTGCAACCGTTAGAGCGGGAACACTCCAAATCGGCAGGGGCGGCACGAGCGGGACGATGGCGAATAATATTGTTGTTGCTGCCAGTGCCAATGTTACGTTTGACCGGTCTGATGGATATACTTACACTCACGTTATAAGCGGCGAGGGAAGTGTAACGAAATTGGGTGCTGGCACACTGATCCTGACCGGAAACAACACCTACACCGGCGGTACAACGGTTAGAGCAGGGACACTCCAAATCCACAACGACGGACGCATCAGCGGCGGGGGCGGTATCATGGTGGAGGCTAATGCCCACGTTCGGTTTAGTTATGGCATTGCTGACACTTACGGCGATGTTATCTCCGGGGACGGCAACGTAATCCATGCCGGTGCCGGTGCCGGTGCCTTGACATTGAGCGGCAACAACACCTATACCGGTACTACCACCATCGACACCAGCAGGTCTCTGGTTGTTACCGGAACATTGGGCTATGACGGCGTAGATGACGGCGACTATGCCGGAAACATTTCCAATCTCGGTTCATTGACTTTCAATCAATCGGTCAATCAAACCTTGTCCGGCGTTATTTCTGGTGGGGGAAGTGTAACGAAAACCGGAACCGGCACCTTGATTTTGACCGGAGACAACACCTACGCTGGCGATACAACGGTTACAGCAGGTATCCTCCAAATCGGCAACGACGGCACTACGGGCAGTGTTACGGGAAACATTGCCAATAATGCCAATGTTACCTTTGACCGCAGTAATGAATACATTTACAGCAGCGTTATTTCCGGTTCGGGAAGTGTAACGCAAGCCGGCAGCGGCACGTTGACACTGGCTGGTGCGAACACCTACACCGGCGACACGAACATTGGCGACGGCAGTTCCCTTGTCGTTACCGGTACTCTCGGCAGCGGCGGCAACTATGCCGAAGCCATTGTCATTGGCAATGCCGGTTCATTGACTTTCAATCAGTCTGGCACTCAAACCCTGTCCGGCATTATTTCCGGTGATGGAAATGTAACGAAAACCGGAACCGGCACCTTGATTTTGACCAATGTAAATGATTACACCGGCGGCACTACGGTCAATGCCGGAATACTCCAACTAAACGCCGGTGCCAGTATTGGTGTCGTTACTGTTGAAGACGGAGCAACGCTTGCGGGTTACGGTACTGTCGGCGCGGCGACCTTCCAGAGCGGTGCCGTCGTTTCTCCCGGCAGTACCGGCATTGGTGAGATGACTTTTGACGGGGATGTTATATTTGGAGGCGGCAGCATATTTCGCATTAACACCGGAGCGGCTAACGTATCGGACAAGATCATTGTAAGCGGTACTGGCACTGTTAGCACCAGTGGGAGTGGAATTTTTGACATTGTCGAATGGCATGAAGGTGTATTCACGGTACTTACCGCCGATACAGCCCTGGGCACCGCTTTCAATGGTTGGGAAATATGGCACAACGGTACTGTCGTCACCAACGACGGTAGGTACGATGGAAAAACCGAAGTCGACGGTCGGAATCTAATTCTCACGCTGGCGATAGCGAATCTAACCTTGACTTGGGCGGGCAATGATGGCGATACATGGAGCAACGGCGAGTGGCTGCATAATAGTGTTCTCTACACGTTTGAGGAGGATGACTCGGCAATTTTCCACGATGCAATCGGACATCATGTAGTAGTCGATAATGACGTTATTGCAGAAAATATGACTATCGCACTCGGTACTTGGAATTTCACCGGCGGTGTCATTACACTCACGGGCGAACTTAACGTAGCAAATGGTGCAACACTCGGCTTGGAAGTCAATTCGGGTGCAAGACTCATTGCAAATACCGTTGATTTCAACGCAAGCGGAATACTAAACATTACCGGTTATACCCCGGCAGTTGCCTACGACCCCAGTACGGGATACGACCCTCACACAGTTACCGATTATCCAATGTCGTCAACAACGGTATTGACATCGACAGCACCAATGACATCAATGCCAACCTACACAGTTGCAGGGCAGCCGATAGCGAATGTTGATTTTATTAGTGCCAATGCCCGGCTGGCAGAGGACGGCAAAGCCATTGTCGTTGATACCACATTGACGTGGTACAGCACTGAATCGGAACAGAAAGCCCACGGAACATTTACGATTGTGGGAGAACACTCCTTTACACTCGGTGCAGCACTGACGGACAATTCTGCTTCAACAAACAAAGCACTCGGCTGGGACGGTAACTCGCTCACCAAAGAGGGAGAAGGCACGCTGATTCTGACCGGAAACAACGAGTACACCGGCAGCACCACTATTAACAGCGGTGCTCTGGTTATTGAGGGAACATTGGGCTACGACGGTAATGACAACGTCTATGCCGGAGACATCACTAATAACGCTTCATTGACGTTCCGTCAAACCGCCAATCAAACCTTGTCCGGTATTATCACCGGCACTGGTTCACTCATCAAAGAGGGCACCGGCACCTTAACCTTGACGGGTGAAAACACCTACACCGGCATCACAACGGTCAATGGCGGCGAATTGTTTATCGGCACAGACACAACCTCTGCTACTGCACGAATCAATGGTGCCGTTGATGTCTTCGGCGGCACCCTCGGCGGTTACGGCACTGTCGGCGGCGATGTAGAGGTGGAAGACGGAGCATGGCTTATCGGCAACCTCACTATCGACGGTACACTCATGCTTAATAGCGGTGCCACGCTCTCCCCCGGTAATAGTACCGGTACGATAACGGTCAATAGGGATGTTACTTTTAGAGAGGGTTCACGTTATGTCTATGAAATTGACAAAGACAATAACGCCCACGACCTTCTTGTTGTTACAAGTGGAAACACGATTACTATCGAAGAAAACGCGGAACTGGAGATTATATTCATCACTGGTACTGGCGGGAAAAATGAGCGGTACCAGGTGATTGCTGCCGAGCCGTCGCAATTTGTCTTTTCCCATGCGGAGGAAGACCTCTTTGTCCTTTTCGGCGATTGGACGGACATGTTCAATCAGAGAATTCTCGACGACGGCTACTACATTCTGTGGAGCGTAGTAACGCCGGAATTTGTAGAAAATATCAGTGCTTATGGGACACCCAATGCGATACGAGTTGCTGCCGGGATGGATGAACTTGTGGAACTTACTTTGGAAGAGGGAAAAACGGTAGAGGAACTTCGACTGGAGAATGCCCTTTTTGACGCACTTGCAGGGATGCCCGGCAATGATCCCCAAGCCCTGGCGAATGCCTTTGCGATGCTGCATGGCGAAGTCTTTGCCATCAATCAGGAAGCCGCGGCGCGGTTGCAGCGTCAGTTTTTGCAAAATGTGCCGAGTGCCGAACAGCGGTTGCGGTGTTTGCAGTCTTGTGTCGGCGACTGGAACCGATGGGCGACTTTTACCGGTGATTGGCTGGGGCGTAAGAATTTGGACAGGTATAGCGGTTATGATTTGCGGACGGCTGGGGTTGCCTTTGGTCTTGACCGCCAGATGACCAGAACTTCGATGTTTGGGTTTGCTCTCGGTTATGATAAGACTAATATGGATTTGCGTACGCTCCGTTCGCAGGATGAAATGGAGGCGTTCCGTATGGCACTCTATGGCGGTTGGTGGAGTCAAAATACCTATGTCGATGCGTATGCCGGATATACAAAGAACTGGCACAAGACGCGCCGGAGCATTGACATCGACCCCATCGAGGGAGTGACTCCCTTTAAGGGGGTTGCCCGAAGTCAGTATAGCGACGATATGGTTTCGACCGGCTTTGAAGTCGGACATCATTTTGCCGCATCCAAGTATGGTTTTATCACACCGAGTTTTGGACTGCATTATATTCACCTGTCGGCTCCGGGAATCACGGAAACGGGTGCCGGGGATGCCGATTTGCATATCCAGAGCAGCCGGTACAGTTCACTGCGGATGCCTGCGGGTCTCCGGTGGAGTCAACATTATGCGGGAGTGAAGGGGCTGGTTTGGATACCGGAGTTGCGGACTTATTATGTCCGGGAAATTGCGGACGATTCGGCAAGTGTACGGACATCCTTTCACCGCGTGCCGAACATCCACTTTATCGCCGACAGCCGTCCCTGGGGACGTGACAGTCTTCAAGTCGGTACGGGGCTGACGGCAAGGTTGTCGGAGCGGCTGCATGTCCGGCTCGATTATGACCGTGAAATCTTCACCCGCAACCTTGCTATCGACCACTTCGCCGCCTCACTCGGTTATGCGTGGTAGTTTGGGGGGGGAGTTAGGAGTTAGGAGTTAGGAGTTAGGAGTTAGGAGTTAGGAGTTAGGAGTTCCCCCTTGCGTCCTTTGCGCTTCTTTGCGTCTTTGCGGTTAAAAAAAAGAGAATTTAACCGCAAAACACAAAGTACAATTTCATGCCGTTGATGCGATACACACCCGGTACGTCAGGGAACCTCTAATAATTTCATTTTCCGTCCTCCGATTCGCCCTGTCAAGCCTGGCTCGGCGATTTTTCGCGAAAAACCAACCACTTTTCATCACGCCGATGCCCAAAATCACGCCATCAGCGCGCACCTTCACCCTTACTTCGCCACTTTTGGACACTTCAAGCTCACAAAACGACACATGTTATAGACCAAATTCCGCACCCCTATCCAAAAACGCGCCCGACCAAAACCAATGCTCCGTAACGTCTCGTCCCCCATTCGCATCTTCATCGCACCAAATACATGCTCCACACGACAACGAACACTCGACTTCATCCGATTCATTTTTTTCTGCTCCTCCGTCAACGGCTTGTTCCGATAACCCTTCTCGCAAATCATTGGCAAGTAACCACGCTCCGTTAACTTCGCCTCAATCTCCTTGCCTGAATACGCCGAGTCCGCAAACGCCTCCTGATCCGCGTACGCTGCCTTCGCAGGGAGAACATCCAAATAAGGAACACTGTCATGCGCTGCCGCACCCGTGACACCATAACCACGAATCAACTTGTACTCCTCATCAATCGCCACATGATTCTTGTATCCAAAATGAAGTTCGTCTCCCTTCTTCGCCCACTCGGCATCGAGATCCTTCTGCGCAAAAACATGAGGATTCGCCGCAAGGCGCTCCGGTACTTCGCAAGACTTGATCTGGGAGTTCTCTTCTTTCGTGTTGCGCTGTTTCGGAACTTCGACGAAGGAGCCGTCGGTAATCGAACCGCTCTTCGCTTGCAAACCTTGTCGATCAAGTTCTTCGTCGAAGCGGTCGAATAATTCTTGTTCCAGATCGAGTTGTTTGAGTTGTTCGCTGAAGAGCCAGATGGTCTTGGCATCGGGAACGCGGTCGGAAAATTGCAATCCCAGAAAGGCGCGAAAGGAGAATCGGTCGAGAATTTGTTCTTCGATTCTTTCATCGGCAAGGTTGTAAAGTTTTTTTAGGATAAGGACTTTGAACA
>Ga0099364_10004110_pt1 | contig 22127 bp, 21 predicted proteins | sample TergutTh196P3_FD_73070 | JGI IMG/M metagenome (GOLD analysis project Ga0099364, IMG submission 73070) | Microcerotermes parvus P3 segment gut microbial communities from Pointe-Noire, Republic of the Congo - Th196 P3 | ecosystem: Host-associated > Arthropoda: Insects > Digestive system > Gut ...
CGGTCTTGGGGCTGATGCGTCTGTTTTCCAATCACTCTATTTTTCAGGCGGAATTGAAGGGTGTTGAGCCGGAATTGGTACTGGATTTATGTGAGAAGGAAGAATGGAGATTTGTGGTATGACCTGCAGAGGCTTAACTGCTGATGATAAGACGAAACAAGTCGCCTTCAGAAAATGAATCTAACCGTCTGATTTCCTCCTGCTGCAGGGGTGAGCGTTTCCCTCATTCCTTTTACAATGAGTTCTTATTGCTTCTTGAGGATTGGCATATCCGAGTGCTTCTGCACATTCGGTCGCCGCAAAATGTTCCTTGGCAGTGGTGATTTGCCCGAATTCGGGCTGCCAAAAACTCGAACATTCATAGTTGTTCTCCGTTTGGGGCTGGGATGTGGTTGCCTATTGCGTTTGGGTTTCCGCCGCACGGCGTTCGGCAAGTGCTTTCCGGCGAACTGCCGCTCGCTCACTCGCCTGACGAAAACGTTCAATAATTTGTTCGTCCGTCATGCCTTCGGTTTCCCGACGAATGCGAGCCTGATTTTCTTGTTTCCATTTCAGAACATCAAAACCGGGAATGGGGTCAGGGTAACAGTATGCCTCATGTTTCGTCATAAATCACCTCATAGGGGTAAGGGGTTCGGATTTCGATACGGGGATAACCCATTTTTTCATTGACACTGTTGTATCCTTTACCTCGTTCAACATTGACAATATGCTTGCAATTCCAACTAACAAGTACGTCGGCAAAGTTAATCGTTGCAAGTGCAATGTGCTTGCAATCGGTAAGGCTGGACTGGCCAACAACGTTTTCGGCAACATATTGTGCTGCTAGAGCATTGGATTCATCTGTTGAAACAACTCGCTCAATCTGGGATTCCGGCAATGAGTCAACAAAATCGCGGACTTGTTGTGGTGCGCCTTCCAACTCGTCGTCCAGCACATCCGAAAAGATGACCACAAGTTCGCCCCGTTGGACAGCATCCCAAAAAGGCTTCGTCTGCTGTCGCTTGGATTCCTCATCCACGACCACGCCAACAACTGACGTATCCACATAAATTCTCGGCATTCTCCCGTTCATGCCGTACTCCATTTCCCCCGTTTTCGGGGCGTTGCGCCAGGACGCTTGCAAGATATACCAATCAGGCTGGACGTTTTTGACATGCGGCGACAGGACCCGCCCGACACCATCGTACCAGGTTCCCAAAAGGCCGTCAAGGGAAGGATGAAAAATGTCCAGGGCAGTGCAATCCCCGCTCTAGCCGTCTTCCAGCCGAAACAGATGGTCGCGGAGTTCCATGTCCGTTTGCAGGCCGCTTCGGATTTTCTCAAAAAGATGCCGAACCGTCGAAGGGTCTCGCTTGCCAAAAAAATGTCCGATTTCCCTATACGTCAAGCCAAGTTCCGACTTTGCAAGATAGACTGCAATGCTCCGTGCCAATGCAATCGTTTTGCACCGCGATTGGCCTTTTAGGTCGCTTAATTTCAGTGAAAAATACGTTGCCGTCCGTTTCGCGATGTCCGTCAGGTTTTGTGTGCCATTTGGCTTTTGTTTTTGAGCAAATTGTTGCCAAAATTTCAAGCCCAACGGTTTATTTGCCGACTTTGCTTCGCCGTATTTTTGCACCACAGCGGCATAGACTTGCGGGAGCGTGCCGATGATATGCTGCGCGGCCGTTTGAAGCACAGGTTCCGTAAAAGGGATCTTGAGTGCCGACGCCAAATCCCGAAGAAAATAAGCCCGAACGGCCTCGCCGGGCGGGAATATCGGGACCGTGGTGCCTGCCAAAATCCGTTCGGTTAACTCCGGCAAAATCGATTCCTTTTTGGCGGATTCAATACGGCCGGGCAGGGTTTGGGCCGTGATGACGATGATGCCGGAAAACTCATCGAGGAGCAATCTGAGTTCCGTCTGGGCGGCGGTTTTACCAAGCAGTTGTTCGAGGTCATCGAGGAGCAACAGTTTTGCCTGTCGATAGCGTTTGCGGAAGGATTCGGGATCCCGAACGGCAATCGCTTCGGAGAATTGGCGATAGAAGTCGGAGCAGGTGAGATACAGAGCGTCTTGGCGTGATTTTTTGCTATTGGCAGCGTTCGTTTGTTTTTTCCGCCGGGTTTCCAGCCGGGTTTCCAGCATTCCTTTGAGCAGATGAGTGCGGCCCGTACCAGGCACTCCATAGAGTAATATCGGCAACTGTTCCGGCGTCATGCTTCCGTCGATGATTTTTTGAATCATCGGTTCTAGGATTCGATTTTCGTGTCCGAGCAGGAATCCGCAATCTCCGGAGGGGAAGGGCATGCTTGCCGTTCCTTCGAAATTGAGTTCATTGGGCCTACCGGAGGGCGGGCCTGCGAGGGGGATGATTTGGACTTCGTGCATTGTTTGGAGGGATGTAGGCCGATATGTATTTTACCAAATTTCGTTCCATTCCGCTCTCCTCGGATGCGTTTTTCGGGGAAATCGTCATTCCGACGTGCGCCGGAATGACGGTTTCCGCACAGGTCTAACGTGAAACTTGCAGTTGCGTCAGCAGCCGCACTTGCATTTGCCATTCCGCTATGATAAAATGCCCGTAATATCAATCACTAACATATTGCAATACATGCATCATCGTTTCCTTTCGTTCGTTGCCGTCCTGCTTCTCTGTCCCGCTCTCCTCGCCGCCGAATACTCCTGGCCCGTCTTTAATGGAATCCATCGGGACAAGGTCTCCCAGGAAACCGGCCTGCTAAAATCCTGGCCCGAAGGCGGCCCCAAACTGCTTTGGAAAGCCGCAGACCTCGGAAGCACCGAATTTCCCGGATATTCCAGCGTTACCATCTCGGATGGACGCGTTTTTACGGCCGGAAATGTCCGAACCGGCGAAAATGACCAAGAAGCACACGCCTACGTATTCGCCATCAATGAAAAAACCGGCGAAGAGATTTGGCGTTATCGCAACGGCACCGCCTGGACAGAACGAGGCAATTTCCCCGGCGAACGCGGAACTCCCACCATCGACGCCGATCGGGTTTACGCCCTTTCCGCCGTGGGACGGGTCGCGTGCCTTGATGCCGCAACCGGACGAGAAATTTGGGCAAGAGACCTTCGGGAAGAGTATGACGTTACGCTTCCCACTTGGGCCTTGGCCGAATCCCTGTTCGTCGACGGGGACAAAGTCATCGCCTGGATCGGCGGCGAAAAGGCTGCCGTCGTCGCGATGAACAAAATGACGGGCGCGACCGTTTGGGAAACGCCCAGCACGGGACAACGCGGGAACTATGCCTCGATGCTGCCCTTTGACTATGCAGGACAGCGGATTTACGTCAATATGGACCAGGCCGGTATCCTTGCCGTCAATGCAGAAACCGGCAGGAAACTTTTCGACATCCCCTATAAAACCGATTGGGATGTGATGGCAACGACGCCGCATTTCTTTGACGGAAAATTGTTTGTTACCTCGGGCTACGGGACGGGTTCAAAGTTGTACAGATTGAATGCCAGCGGCGGAACCATTACGCCGGAACTCATTTGGGAAAATGCCAGTTTCGACAACCAGCATGGCGGCATTGTCATTAAAGATGGCTATGCTTACGGAGCGGCACATCGTCATGGAGGTCAACGTATGTGGATGTGTATTAAACTGGAAGATGGTTCGGTTGCGTGGGAACAGTCGGGCAGAGAAATGAGTATGGGGTCGATAACATATGCCGACGGAATGCTGTTTTGTATGTCCGAACGGGAAGGGACGGTTGCATTGCTCAAGGCGTCGCCGGAAAAATTTGAGGAACTTGGCCGATTTACGCTTCCGCAGACGGAAGAGGGCGGCGGAGTGGGAATGTTTTGGGCGCATCCCGTCGTTTGCAACAAAAGGCTGTATCTCCGACACGGAACGTTCCTGTATTGCTATGACATTGCGGAGTGAGGGATGTTCACAGAGCCCGAGCCGCAAATCAGAGCCGCGTCGCTTGCGGCTCGCTCGGGCAAAGTTTTGATTTTCCGTAGTTTTTCTATATCTGCACCTGTATTCGTACCTATATTCGCACCTGCCGCCCGTTCCCTATGACGAAAATACTCATCACCTCGACCTCGTTCGGTCAAAAGGACAAATTGCCGATTGAACTCTTGCAATCCAAGGGGTACGAAATTGCTTGGAATGAATCCGGCAAGCCGCTTTCGGCTGCGGATTTGATAGAGAAACTCGACGGCTGCGTCGGCGTGATTGCCGGTTTGGATTATTTTACCGCCGAAGTTTTTGAGAAAGTTTTTGAGAAAGCAGCCAACCAGCGGGAGAGGGCAGATGCACCGCCCGGCCTGAAGGTCGTCGCTCGATACGGCGTCGGATTCGACCGCGTCGACCTCGAAGCCGCTAAAAAGGCCGGTGTCATCGTTACGAACACGCCGACGGCAAACAGTGATTCCGTTGCGGATTTGGCCGTCGGTCTGATGCTTGCTGCCGCAAGGCATATCGTTGAGGCCCACCGGCAGACGATGGAGGGCGGTTGGCCCAAATTGTTCGGCGTGTCGTTGTTCCAAAAAACCGTCGGGCTGGTCGGGCTTGGACGAATCGGAGCACGCGTCGCACGGCGAGTTAAGGGATTCGATTGCCGAACGCTGGTGTATGACCCTTTTATTGATGCGGAAACGGCTGCGCAAAACGGTTGCCAGAAAGTCGATACGCTTGATGCGTTGCTGTCGGAAGCGGATTTTGTGTCTCTGCACAGTCCGGCAACGCCGACGACGAATCGGATGATCAATCGTCAGACGCTTTCGTTGATGAAGCCGACGGCGATTTTGGTCAATACTGCCCGTGGAGAACTCATTGACGAGGCGGATTTGTTTGAAGCGTTGAAAAACAAGGTGATCGGCGGGGCGGGCTTGGATGCACACGCGGTGGAGCCGCCGCAGATTGAGCATTATCAAAATGTGCCGAATCTTGTGATTGCACCGCATATGGGAGCTTATACGACGGAGGCGTTGTACAACATGGCAATGGATTCGGCGAACGATTTGATTGCCGTTTTGGAAGGCCGAGAGCCGTTGTATCGCATTGCGTAGTCGTCGGGTTTTGGCGTTGTGCGGTAGGATTGCGACCGGTTGGCAACTGCCTGCACAAACTTGAATCTCTCGCAATTTCTGATACAATGTTCTGATACAATAAGCCGCCACGATACGACGCTTTTTAATCCGCCGGAAACTATGAAATATATCCGTCCCAGCCTGTTGATGCTCCTTGCCGTAACGCTCGCGTTGAATGCCGAAACGCCGATTTTCGCCCAGCCGACTGCGCCCGCAATCACCATCCTCAGCGAATCCGATACCGAACAACGCAGAGGCACCGACATCTTTGACCAAGCCGATATGGAGAGGGTCAATCGCTATGTACCCGCCGACGGTGCTCCGTTTGGTATGTTCGCCTTTCTGCTCCGTGCCGGCGACGAAAACATTTTGTTCGATGCAGGCCTCGGTGGCGAAACTTGGGTCAACAATTTAGAGAAAAATGTCAAACCGGAAGACGTAAAACTGGTATTGCTGACGCATCTGCACGGCGACCATATCGGCGGGCTCCTCAACGGCAACGTCCGGCGGTTTCCCAATGCCAAAATCCTGTGTTCCGTGCCGGAATATGAACACTGGCTGCCGGAAGACGCAGAACCGAGAACTCCGCAACTTGCCCGTATCAAGGCGGCATACGGTCAGGATTTTGCCACCTTCAAATTCGACGATGAGGTGTTTGCCAATGCGGCGGTCAAAATTAAACCCCTCGATGCAGTGGGCCACACGCCGGGACATACCGTTTTCCTGATTGAGACTGCCGAAGGGTATCGGGAATTGATTCTCGGCGATTTGTTGCACGTTGCGGCACTGCAGTTTCCCGCACCGGATATTTGTTCGCGGTTCGATATGGACAAGGAGCAAACGGTTGCCGCCCGAAAACGGATACTGGACTTTGCCGCTCAGGAAAAAATCCCGGTTCGGGGCATGCACCTTCCCGGCCCCGCCGGAATCGTCGAGAAAAATGAGCGAGGCGGGTACAATTATCGGCTGCTGGATTAATATGCAAAACGAAGGGGCAAAAGCGAAGGGGGCGAAAGCGAAGGGGCACCATTCGTCATTTTATGGTAGAATAAGCCCATGCAAATGGAAAATCTCGTCGCCCTGTGCAAACGCCGGGGATTTTTGTTCCAATCCTCCGAAATCTACGGCGGACTCAACGGCTTTTGGGACTACGGCCCCCTCGGCGTCCTGCTCAAAAAAAATGTCAAAGACGCCTGGTGGCATGATATGGTCATGTCCCATAACGAACTCCGCCTGCCAAACGGGGCCCCCTGCACCTACGAAATGACCGGACTTGATTGCACCATCATCATGCATCCGCAAATCTGGAAATGCAGCGGACACTACGACCTTTTTCACGATTTTATGGTCGATTGCCGAGAAACCAAAAAACGATACCGATACGACCATATTATCGGCAAATACGTTTCGGGAACAAAACGGGGAGAGGGCGGCGAACCCAACAGGGAAATGCGAATTTTCATCACGACGCTGGAAACCGAAAATACGCAGGCCGCTCTCGATGAAGCCGCTCTCAAATTTTTCGGACTCCGCAAAAAAGACCTCGACACGCTCCGGTGGGAAGGCGAAATCACTTCGTTGTCGAATCTGCAACGCGACGCAGGCAATACGGCAAACATTCTGGGACCCGATGCCAAAACGCCCGGCACCCTGACCGAGCCCCGCGAGTTCAATCTGATGTTCAAAACAACGATCGGTGCTCTCGGCGGCGAAGCGGATGCGGCCTTTTTGCGGCCCGAAACGGCACAAGGGATTTTTGCCAACTTCAAAAACGTCTGCGACAGCACTCGGCTTCGCCTGCCGTTTGGCATCGCCCAAATCGGGAAAAGTTTTCGTAACGAAATCACGCCGCGAAACTTTACCTTCCGCAGCCGCGAATTTGAACAGATGGAAATCGAGTTTTTCTGCCATCCAAGCCAGTCTGCCCAGTGGTACACCTATTGGCGGGACAGGCGGTTCGCTTGGTACATCGAGATGGGGCTTGCAAGCGAACGTTTGCAACTTCGGGAGCACGGAGCGACGGAATTGTCGCATTATTCGTGCGGGACGGCGGATATTGAGTATCAATTTCCGTTTTTGCCGCCGGGTGAATTCGGGGAATTGGAAGGCATTGCCCATCGCGGCGATTTTGATTTGCGCTCGCATATGGAGGGCAAACTCGTCAAAGAGGGCGGCGAGTTGGTTTTGGAAAAGTTGCCGACGGGCCAGCCGAAACATCGGGGTAGCGGCAAAGATTTGACGTATTACGACGATTTGACGAAGGAGCGTTTTATCCCGCATGTCGTGGAGCCTTCGGCGGGAGCGGATCGGGCGACGCTGGCGTTTTTGTGCGAGGCCTATACGGTTGATACGGCCCCGGACGAGAAGGGCGAGCCGCAGGAACGGGTCTATCTTAAATTTCACCCTCGTTTGGCACCGATCAGGGCGGCGGTGTTCCCGTTGGTCAAGAAGGATGGCATGCCGGAAATTGCATCGGAGATTTACGGAGAATTGAAGGGACAATTTTCGGTATTTTACGATGACAAATCGGCAGTTGGCCGGCGTTATCGTCGCCAGGACGAAATCGGCACGCCGTATTGCATTACGGTGGATGGCCAGACGGTGCAGGATGGTACGGTAACGATTCGCGATCGGGACACGCTCAAACAGGAACGGATCAAACGGGATGAAATTGCAGACGCCCTGCGAAGATGCCCTGCGGAGAGTTGACGGGAGCGACGTGAGACTTGTTTGGCAACCGTCGTGCCGCAAGCCGGATCCCCGTTAAGTCCCGCCGCCCCCCCCGGCCTTGGCGGCGAGTCAGATTTTACCGTTTGTGCCGCTTTTGGCGTATCCCTTCAATTTTCGCCCCCAAGCATGCCGAAGACTCGGACGTCAAGATTGCGATAAACCGACTCTTCCCGGGGGCAACGACCTTTATTACTATGTTTTTTATGCCAACACGCTCAAACAGTATTATTCGCCCCTCGGATCACTCGTCCTTCAAACAGCGAGGCAAAACGCTTTTCGAACAATCGAATATACTAGGAAATACGTCGGCGATGCGGTTTACGTATCCGCTCCCCTACGGGGCCATCCTGCATGATAACGGCGTCCGATTCGTCGTCATCAGCCGCTTGGCAAAGTCCATGAAACTCCTCCTCTACAACAAAGTTTCCGATACCGAACCCTCCGAAATTATCCAATTTAACCGCGACGAAAACCGATGGGGCCACGTCTGGTCACTTTTCGTCAGAGGTCTCAAAGCGAAGCAACTTTACCATTTTCAAGCCGACGGGCCCTTTGAACCCGAAAAAGGACTGCGTTTCGACGGACGAGCACGACTCATCGACCCCTACGCCAAAGCGCTCGCCGGCACCTTTCAACCCTCGCCCGACGGTATCATTCGGCCACCAAAATGCGTCGTCATCGACGATGATGACTTCGATTGGCGGGGCGATCAACATCTCCGGCACGATTTCTCCAAATCCGTAATTTACGAAATGCACGTCAAAGGGTTTACGAGTTCATCGACCAGCGATGTCAAAAAGCCCGGAACCTATCTGGGCCTCATCGAAAAAATACCCTATCTCCAATCGCTCGGCGTTACCGCCGTCGAATTGATGCCGATTCACGAATTCCCGATCCTCGGAACCGACGGGAAAGAGCCCCGAATCAAAAATTACTGGGGATACGACACGATGGCATTCTTTTCGCCGCACCGCGGATACGCCGCCGGAAGGGAACCCGGTGCCCAAGTCCGCGAATTCAAAGAACTCGTCCGAGCCTTCCATCAGGCCGGAATCGAAGTGATCCTGGACGTCGTGTTCAATCATACCTGCGAAGGCAACGAGCACGGCCCAACGCTCTCCTTTAAGGGACTCGATAACCAAATATACTATATGCTTGACCGCGGCAAGTATTACAAAAATTACAGCGGCTGCGGCAATACCGTCAACGGAAATCATCCGATCGTCAAGGAAATGATTTTTAATTGCCTGCGGTATTGGGTGCATAATTACCACATCGACGGTTTCCGTTTCGATTTAGCCTCGATATTAAGCCGCGACCAGTCGGGCAACTTGCAAGCGAACACGCCGCTCGTCGAGCAGATTTCCGAAGACCCGATGCTGGCGGATACGAAAATCATTGCCGAGGCTTGGGATGCGGCGGGAGCCTATCAGGTCGGCTCATTTGGGACATTCGGAGCAGGTTCGCAGCGTTGGATCGAATGGAACGGCAAGTATCGTGATGACATCCGCCGGTTTTGGCGGGGCGACCAAAATATGACCGGCCCGCTCGCGACACGGCTTTCCGGTTCGAGCGATTTGTATGCTCACAGCGGAAGAAGACCGCAGAGCAGCGTGAATTTTATCACATCGCATGACGGTTTTACGATGAATGATTTGGTATCGTACAATCACAAGCACAATGCGGAAAATGGGGAAGACAATCGGGACGGCGACAACAATAATTGCAGTTGCAATTACGGAATAGAGGGCCCGACTACGGACAAGGGCATTGAATTAACGCGAAATCGGCAGGTCAAAAACATGTTGGCGACGCTCCTTTTGAGCCAGGGCGTGCCGATGATCGTTGCGGGCGACGAGGTTCGCCGAACGCAACGGGGGAATAACAATGCGTATTGTCAGGATAACGATATTTCGTGGTTTGATTGGCGGCATATCAAACGCCATGCGGATGTATTGCGTTTTGTGAAGGAGTTGATTAAGTTCCGCAACAAGGAAATTACATTGCGTCAGCCCTATTTTCTGACGGGGCAGCCTCGCACGCCGGGCGGATTGCCGGACATCAGTTGGTACGGCGCGCAGGGCGGATGTGTTCCGTGGAATCACGGATTGGAGCGAAGTTTAAGTTGTTTATTATCGGCAGTGCCGCCGACTCGGGAATATGAGGGGTCGTTGTTTCACATATTATTGATGTTTCATGGCGGTTGGGAGTCGAAGGAGTTTTATTTTCCGGCGGTGTGTCAGAATTTTGTTTGGCGCTTGTTTATCGACACGGCAGCGGATTCGCCGAACGACATCTATCCAGACCGCAAGGGGCCGGTGGCCAAATTGAATGCCGGCATTAAATTTTTGCCGCATGCGATGCGGGTGTATTTGGCGGAAGCGAAGTAGTTCGCGGTGCCGCCGAGGGAAACTTGCAGTCGCCCTGCAAATTTCGCTTGAAACGGAAAACCGGATATGGTAGAATGGGGTTGTCAGGGACATCCCTCTGGGATGGCCCATTTCCCCATTCATTGCCATGCCGACCACTCGCCGCAAATTTTTAGGGGCACTCGGCCTCTCGCTCGCCGCACCCGCCCTGCTCGCTCAAAATGATAACGATTCTGAGCCCGAACTCGTCTACTCCCTGCCGTCGCTCCAATGTCCGAAAAGCGACAGCATCACCGTCGTTTGGGCCGTCGGGCAACCCGCCATCGGATTCGTCCAACCCGCTGCCGGATTTGTCCAATACGGGACCGATAAAGCCAATCTCGACCGAACCGCCTACGGCGATGTCTTCGGCCTGAATGCCTATCATCGCCGATTGTTGCAAATCCGCCTCAACGACCTCGAACCGAATACCCGGTATTATTACCGCACCGTTACCCGATCGTTCGACTTCGTCAATTCGTATGTTTTCGAGCAGGGTGAACCGGAATACGGCAAAATTTACTCCTTTGAAACGCCCGGGCCCGACAAACCCAGCGGAACGTTTTCCGTGATTAACGACACGCACAACAATCCGGCAATCCTTCGGGCATTGGGCGAACGGTTGAGCAAAATCGGCTCGGACTACACGGTTTGGAACGGCGATTTGGCCAACAGTTTTACCGACGAGAACGCTGCCGTCGACACGATATTGAAACCCGGCGGAGGTGCATTTTCCACGGAAAAACCGCTCCTCTACGTGCCAGGAAATCACGATTACCGAGGCGAATGGGCACGGAATCTCTCGCTCTGCTTGGCAACGTGGGAACAGTCGCAAACTCCAGAAATGATGCCTCAATGGGGAGACCCGCTGCCCAATCAAGTTGATACATACATCAATCCCTCAGTAGGCCGCAATTTCGTCGTGCGGATGGGGCCGGTGGCGTTGATTGGATTGGATACCGGCGAGGATAAACCGGACAATCGGGCGGAATGGGCCGGTTTGGCGAGTTTTGAACCTTATCGGGTACGGCAGCGTGATTGGTTGGCGAGGGCATTGCGTAGCGATTTGGTCGCGTCGGCACCGTTTGTTGTTGCGTTTTGTCATATTCCGTTGTTTGATAGCAGGCCGGATGCGAACGGCGGCGATTTGCCGACGGGTTATGCGTCGTATCAGCGTCAGGCGAGCGATCTTTGGGGGCCGTTGCTGACGCAGAATGGCGTGCAAGCGGTAGTTTGTGCTCATACGCATCGGCATCGTTACGATGCACCGACAGAGGATCGGCCTTGGGCGCAGATTGTCGGTGGTGGTTCCAATTTGGAGCGGGATGTAACGGTAATTCACGGCAAGGCGGATGGGGACAAATTGGAGATCATCGTTGATTCGGTCAGTACCGATGCCGAACTCGGCCGTTGGACGTTTGCTCCCCGTGGCCGCAGGACGGTTGCTCCCCGTGCAGGATGACCTACGTAAGTAATACCAGCGTTAGCCGCGTGCCGCGGCGCCCCTCCGTCATCCCGGCGAAAGCCGGGATCCAGACATTGCGTGTGATGTCGATTCTTCTACGATTGCGTGCGTTTTTGATAGCCGTTTCCGACGCGCGACGCCCTTCCGTCATCCCGGCGCAAGCCGGGAACCAGACATTGCGTGCGATGCCGATTCCTCTGGGTTCCGGCTTGCGCCGGAATGACACAATTTCGAGGCATAACGTCTCGAAGTCGTAACCCCGAACATCACAAAAGGTTACGTTTTTATTTTTCTTGAATAATTCGCCGAATCAGATATACGGGTGTCCAGAACTGGACACTTCTCACTCCTAATTTGACAGAATTATGAAAAAAATCATCCTCGCCGCCCAAAATGGGCAACAACGGTGACACCGCCTTCGTCCGTATCAACAGAAAGCGAATCTATCTCGGCAAATTCGGCTCGCCCGAAGCCAAACAAAATATATGCCCAGTACATCGCTGAATGGGCTATCAGTCATACCTACCCAGGACTACCAACCCCAACAATCGGCAGTATTACCATCGATTCTTTGGACAGCGATGTTGGAAAAGAATGCGGATGGATTAAAGCAACACAGGATAATTTCTAAAGAGAACAATCAAGAACATTACAAGGCAAAGGAATATGCGAGGACCATCAAGCGAGCTATTGTCCGAGCGAACCGTTCGTTGCCGGACGACTGGAAAATACCGCATTGGACGCCATATCAACTTCGGCATACGGGAGTCACGGAATTGACTTATGAGAATGACGGCAACTTGGATGTTGCTCGGGCAGTGGCGGGCCAGCGGTCGCTCGCCGTAGCGCAGGGATACAATCATGCCGACTTGCGGATTGCGATCGAGCAAGCGAAGAAGCGGGGAATGGAAAAGGACTTGTGAACTCTTTCGTTTTGTTAACGGGTATGGTAAACTACTTTGTAACAAAGTGTTATGGATTCGATGGTTGCATTATTATGTAGGAATAATATAGGGATGTTCTGCGTCATAGAAATGCTTGGGTTACATGTATGACAAACAGCGACCTCATCGGCCTAAAAAATTTGCTTGCACCCACACCCTGTATTGTCCCGTGACGATTGTTTTTGTGTACGATTTCTGATAAAATTCCACACGTTGACTTTCAAGAGCATGTTAATTGAAAAGCAAGTATACGGTATGTTAAAAACTTTAACCCTTGAGAATGTCGGCCCAGCATCCTATATGCAATGGGATTTCAAGGATCGACTCAATATTTTGACAGGAGATAACGGCCTCGGTAAAAGTTTTTTGCTCGATGTTATTTGGTGGTCGCTCACGCGAACATGGCCTGCCGAAGTCAATCCATTGCTGACAGCAGGCAAAAAAGCCCTAGACCAGCCAACGTCCAAGTAATTACAGCCACTCATTCACCCCTCATCATGAGTTCCGTCGAACCCATCTTTGACAAAAATACGGATACTTGGTATGACATTAATTTTGACATAAAAGATGGGAAAGTAATCCTAAAGAATCAAGATTTTGAAAATTATGGCGATGTGGACTCATGGTTAACCAGCGAAGCTTTCGATCTCGATAGTACCAGGCTCTAGGAATTCAACAATTACTCAAGGATGCTGCTGATCTAGCCTATAAAAAAGATAAGACAAAAAATGAAATCGAAGATATGAGCAACCAGCTTGTTAAAGTACTCAATTCACAAGACCCATTTCTTATTCGATGGAATTATTTTTGTGCAAGGGAGGGAGTATTAAAATGATCTGTGTAGAAAAACAACACGAACCGAAAAATTTTGAGATAGACGTCCGTAAAAAGGGACTGAAGTGGATACAAAAACACCAGTTGCTGGAGAATGGTGCGCCTCCAGTTGGAACCAAATTTCCCACTTATTGGACAAGCATAACAGAACCTCTTTATAACAAATATGGGGGAATTTGCGCCTACTATGCACATTTTATCCATCTCTTGGATGCGGAAATTGATCATTTTATCCCGAAATCAAAGGAAATTGCACTTGTGTATGAATGGGACAATTACCGACTAGCCTGCTCAAAAGCCAACAAGTATAAAGCGGACAAAATAAGTATCCTCGACCCCTTTTTGCTTGAACTAGAAACATTTTACCTCAATTTGATCACTGGAGAAATTATTGTTAACTTGAAGGCAAATTTTAGTGCCAAGTATATAGCGTTAGCAAAGTCGAGAATCTTTCCAGAATTTTTCCAATTTCGCAAAACTTTTAACACAAAGAGTAGATAACATGGTAACATCCCTGCACTGTAGCGACGGGAAACCGTAACACTTTAAGGCAAGAATCAGAATTAGGGAGAAATCCCATATAACGTACACAATTCTGATTTTTGCCAAAGATTTGAAGTGTCCAAGAAGGCCCACCGCAAGGTGGGCTTTTGCGGTTTAACACCGAAATTATTTGGCATCATGATAGTAAAACCATCTTTTCTTCGGTACAAAAAAGTACCTAAACGCAGAAATTATAAAAAAACCAGTGAAGGGGCCATTATACTAACTCCAGATGGTTATTATGCACGCAAGGCTCACATTCCCATATCGGGTGCCGCGTATGGCACGTTGTGTACTTACATACAACATGGATTGCGACTATTCCCTCTTTATGCACACACTAAATTTCCACTTAAAGGCTCGAATGGGCACAACGATGCTACAAATTCTCGGCATTTTCCGGTACGTTGGTGGTGGAATTTCGACAACGAAAATGATCGTTTCGGTTACAATTTTGGCATGCTTACGGGAAAACGTGCAGGGGTTACGGTCATTGATTCTGACGGTCAAGATGGAGAAGGTTCTATTGATGAATTGGAAGAGATGGTCGGCCCTCTTCCGAAAACCGTTACTGTTATTACGCCGAGAGGCGGAAAACATCGCTATTTCAAATACACATCGATACTATCATGTAGGAATGACATAATGCCTAAAGTTGACATTAAAAATGGTGGTTTTGTTGTGACGGCATCATCCAATTTTGTTTTTACAAATGAAAAAGCCCGATACAATAAATTTACAGGTGAATATATTAAAAGCGATGAATTTGCCAAGTATATTTTTGCTGAATCGCATCCAACACACCATTCAATCGAGTACAAATTTGCTCCGGGCTGTTCTCTCAATGATCTTCCTATGGCCAAATTACCGGAAATTCATGCCAAAGCCATCCTATTCAATAATGAATGTCGTCACTTGTGGAAGAATTTGCTTCTACTTCCCATTGAGGAAAGAATCCGCCATATTGAAGAATGGTATGAAGAGTCCAAAAACAAAAAGCCCATTTCTGAAGGAAGAGTCGTTGGAATCATGTCGAATAGAGAACGAGCACTTCGTAACCGACTCAAAGAAATGAGTAAATTACCAGAAGAATCGATTGAAAAACCAACAATAGAGAAACAACTAGAATCCTTGTTGGTGAATACGCTTCAAATGGCCCAAAATATGACAACCACTCAAGACATGCCGGAAATGGTACAGAGAGGTATTGAGATCCTTCATTCTCATAATGCCCTATCATTTCCAGAACATATTCTCCCAATAACGCGACCCTTGGTTGAAAAACGTAAAAAAACCCTCATCAACAAACAGCCGGGCGAAAGGATGTATCCATGGTCACCATTCGATATGGTAGAGGGAGATGGCCGAAATTGCATGATGGCTTCTGTCATAGGATTCCTCTGGTGGTATCTCGAAAATGATACAAAATATCTCAAATTGTTATACCAATGGACTATACTTCTTAATAGACGATTCAAAGACCCCCTTGAACTAAAGGAATTAAATAAAATTTATACCTCTATTACAAGGTATAAACAATACAAGAAGTCTTTCACCGCTTGCAACTCCAATAAGAAGGCTAGACCGTTTAACAATATTACTGTTTCAGATGATGAATCGAAATTGATTCATCAAGGGGTATATGAATCTATTCAAAACAATACCATTGAAAAAGTACAAGACGAAGAACAATCGGCTCAATTGTCCTATGTTGAATACAAAGAACTTTACAAACATGTGCTTTTACCAATATTACATAAAATGAACCCTCATTTGCGATTAGAAAATATTACAAAATCGCAAAAGGCTATATTTACCCGTGCTTTAGGTAAATATCTACATTGGGGACGTGCTTCATACATGTTTAAGGGACATGACCGCATATCCATTCAATTCGGCTATAGGCTTAACCACCCAAATCATGCTTCTACCTCTAATAACCCTTCAATAATCCTTTCCAATAAGGAATTTGAACGGCTTATTGCTATTAACAAGGAGGTAAGACGGTGGAATAAAAAAGGGGGAGAAAAAGAAAGGTGTTATAACGATGTTTCGGCAGATCCTCCCACAAGGAAGCCGTTTAGATGGGTATTTGATTGGAAAGCGGAGGCACAGCGGATACACAGGCAGTACATGGAGTGGAGATTTGGACATATGGTGGAATGAATTGCTAACAACTAATCGATCTTCCACAATAATGTAGAGTATGGCGTGTAGGGTGCGTAGAAGTTGCGAATCATAGTGGATATATGGTAGAGTATTTAACAAAAGGATATGAGATGGCACGAGTTCATAAAGCAAAACGAGTAGTAGGTGGCGAGGTTGTTGAGACCAAAATCAAATCTATGTGTTCTGCTAACATTATTGAAGTGGAAGTAGGTGCTAATGGTTTTCGTGGGGGTAAGTATAGTTATGGGAGCCGTACTTTCTTTCAAATTAGAGATGAGAGTCAAACGGTAATGTGGTGTGAGGTTGTTAATTTGGATTTTGACTTTGATGTCGACATCATGGATAGCCCCGGTGCCAAGTCTGTTTCAATTCCTTTTGCTGGTGATACCGAATTGCTTACTTTCATTGACGCTTTGAAGTTTGCTGTTAGTGTTTTGGAAAAGCAAGCAGGAGAGAAAAATATACAAAAGTTTAGGTATGGGGAACTTTAGTTATGGATGACACAAATTCCGAAAATCTGGTTTTAAATGTTCACATGGAACTGCAATATCCTGATGATTTTCATGAAACACTTTCACCGGAGGAATACGAACGTTATTTAGTGCTTCGGAAACAAAAAGAGAGTGGTATTGGTGGTCGAGGGAATGTGAAGGGTGGTTGGGTTGGTTTTGATCCGCCTTCATCAAAAATCAATTTACAGGGCTTATTGAGAAAACTTGATGAAGCATATAATAGATTATCAAAACGATTATGCGAGAGACTGGAGAATTTAAAACTGATGAGTAATAATCAAAAAGTGATAGAAGAGATCACAAATACGGAGATGGAGGATATGGCAACTACAAATGAAGCAATACCGGATGCAATACCATGTTCGCCAATTTATACTGTCGTACAGCTTTGTGAAATGTTTGCAGTATCAAGCCATACGATAGGAGCATGGTTACGCGAAGGTTATATTTCTACAAGTGCTGTAGAATCAAAAGGTGTTTACAAGAAGGATGTGATTGATGGTTGGTTGCTGATGGTGTATTACCGCCGAATACAGGCAAACGTAGGGGGTAATAGGGCGAAGAAGTCCTCTCGCACTAATTTAACCGCCATTGAAAAGAAGTCGGCACAGCAGCCGTTGGTTTGCGCAGAAGCCACTGTGGAATCATATATGATAGAGTTTTGGAATAGGAATGAATCATTGGCTGTTAAAGTGTTAACAGCACCGGAGCCGACCCGTGCTTTCATTTTGGAATGTGTAGATGCGGTGATACGGTTCAAAGTAAATAAATAATCTTTACGTACTTGTAACACAAGTTCTTTATTTCATGTTCATAGTAGATATGTGTACAAGGAAATTAAACGTCAAAAAGCAATAATATGACAACAGAACTGATAAAACTTGGCAGCCGGGACATTCTCGGCAAAACCGTAACCGCCTTCGGAACGGTAGAAAATCCCCTGTTCCTCGCCAAAGACGTGGCGGAATGGATTGAACACTCGGACACATCGGCGATGCTTCGAAGCATTGACGAAGATGAAAAAATCAAGGTCAAAACACCTCCCGATTATTTGTCGGAGGGTATGCAAGCGAACACGGAATACTGGTTTTTGACAGAGAACGGACTCTACGAAGTCCTGTTCCTTTCCCGGAAACCGATAGCGAAGGAATTCAAAAAGGGCGTCAAACAACTGCTCCACGATTTGCGAACAGGCAAGGCACAGGTACATCTCACCGGTAATGAACTGGTGCTTGCTGCTATACAACATCTTCAATTGGAACTGGGCAAAGAGCAACAACTTCGAGTCGCCGCCGAAGCCCAGATTGCCGAGGACAAGCCAAAGGTTCTTTTTTCCGAAGCAGTGGCAACGTCCCAGACGGATATCTTGATTGGCGAATTTGCCAAGATTCTGAAACAGAACGGCAAGGACATCGGACAAAACCGGCTTTTTCAATGGTTACGTGAAAACGGCTATCTATGCTCGAAGGGCGAACTTTACAACAGTCCGACGCAAAGGGCAATGGATTTAGGACTTTTCCGAGTCAAGGAAACAACGAGACATTTGCCAGACGGGCACGTCAGGATTGACCGAACAACAAAGGTAACAGGCAAGGACAGATTTACTTTGTCAACCGATTTTTAGGCCGGGACATGCTCTCGCCGGAAGTGGGTGGGGATTTTCCCGAAGGCTATTTTTTGGAAAACGAAGTTGCATAACGATTACCACCGAAAACCATTAAAAGATAAAACACATTTTCCCACACTTTCGGTATACTACCTCAAATTTAGATAAGTAGTGTACCATGAGTAATTCTAACATAGCCGATCTCTCCGTCTTCGAAAGTCTTCAGGAAAATGCTAATGCCCAGATGGGTATGCTTTCTGGAATGGCGGTGTTTAATGCAAAATTTGAAAAGATACCGAATTTCACACGTAAACTTACAGATGATGAAAAGAAGAAGGTTAAAGAATTGAAGGACAAAATAAGGAAAATTGATTCTGACAGTGTGAGGACTGTTAACGGTCATTTAAAAAGACAGGGAGAGGTACAGAAGAAGATTCTTGATTATGAAAAGCAGATAAGGGCTGCTGGAGAGGAACGGACGAAAGTGCAAATAAGGAGTAGAGAACAGGCCAATTCTTTGATTAAGGAACTGAAAGGATTGGGATTTGAAACTGAACTCGCTATTAATGAAGACAGTAATTATTCATGATAGAGAATTTCATTCAGCGGATTAAAAAGTTGTTACCCCATTTACATTTTTAATGCCAAGTGGTGAATTATGAGTATTTGATTCCAAAAATTCCATGATTTTGGTTATAATGATATGTTGATATACTTTATAGGTACTAGGACGCCATAGTCCGGTTCCTTCGTTGAGTCGGTGTGTGGCCTCAAATTTAGATTTCAATTGAAGAGTGAAATAATCGGACATACCAAGATTGTTATTATTGTTTCCTTCTAATAATCGTAAATTCCCTAGAGTCTCCATAGCTTCATTTGCTTGTTTTTCATTCCACCACTTGATATAAGCAAACTCACCGCTGTATGTTTTCCATTTTATTGGTAGAATATGTTCGATGGAGACGTTGCCCATGATGAACACCCCAGATCGCAATCGCCCTGCTCGAATAGCCGTTAGTTGTACAAGTTGTTCGAATAGGGCACAAAATCCCAATTGGAATTGGACAGGGATGGCTCCCCCCAGTTTTTCCTTGAATGCCTTGGTTAGCCGAATTTTCGGCTTGTAGGCCTTGTTTTGCGCTGCGCAAGCAGTCGCACAGAATATTTCATAATGAACAGTTGGCATCTTTAGAGAATCGTCAAATCCTTTGGAGTAAATGACACGTACAAGGTTTTGCATTAATTTGCAACATTTTTGAATAGTCTTTGGAGTGAGAGTATGCTGCTTGGAACGGGCTATGGTGGTGTATAGGCAAGCGGCAACGGGATATAGCCAGACATTGCATGGAGAAGCCTGGAGAATATACAGCCAATTTTGGAACTCCGAACTGTTTACCGCTTGTAGAGTTTGCCATATTCCTTGTAGATCAGGAAGTGTATTTATCGCCAGTGTATGGCAGAAGGTTTTAGTGAAACACAAGCGATGTCACTGGTGAAGGTATACATAAATACAACATTAGGCGTTGGTCATTATTTGAGGAATATCGATGAGCGTGAATTTGACTGAACTATACAGAAAGTATCGACCGAAAAATTTTAAGGATGTTATTGGGCAGCCAGAAGCCGTCAAGGTAATGTCTGGCTGGATCAAGAACGCTAACACTCCACATGCAGTGATACTTGTAGGAGGTTCTGGAGTAGGTAAAACTACTTTAGCACGTATTCTCGCCAGCAAGTTTGTCATCCGCCGAAAGATTTAATTGAAATCAATGCAGCAGATTTTACCGGCATTGATACGGTGCGAGAAATTCGGCAACAGGCATCTTATCCTTCTTTGGCTGGCGGGAATCGCTGTTGGATTATTGATGAAAGTCATCAGATATCCAGTGCAGGTCAGAATGGTTTATTAAAACTTTTCGAAGAAGCACCTTCCTATGCCTACTTTTTTTATGTACAACAAATCCTGAGAAGATAATCAATACTGTAAAGACACGATGTTCGGAAATTAAATTGAATTCAGTATCTGTTGAGAATTTGATTATTCTGACGCAATCGGTTTTGGCGAAGGAAGAAGTTGATGGTATTGGTGATGATGTGTTGGAAAAGTTAGCGGATATTTCGGACGGTTCGCCCAGGAAATGTCTTGTGAAACTACAACAGTTGATTGAGCTTCCTGATGATGAATCATGCCTGCGGATGTTGTCCAAAGATGTTCAGTTTGAATCCTCAATTAAGGATTTGTGCGAGGTGTTTACTAAAGCACAAAAGAAAACGTGGAAAGATGTTGCTAAACTGGTAAAATCGTTGAATGAGTCGCAGGAGCCAGAAACGATTCGCCGAGCCGTGATAGGATGGTTACCAGACGTGGTGGTTATTGATTACGCTGATATTTTAGCTCCAATGGATGGTAGGCAAGAGAAACGGTATCAGGTAGATGAGACCTGGAAGCGGATGCGAGGATTGTCTCAGAAACGTCGCATTTGCGTTATTACGGCAACACAGGCGGATGCGGCGAGTTACCGTGTAAAAACTCTTGGTAAGTCTAATTTTTCAGAAAGTAAAACAAAATTGGCCCATGCTAATGCGTTTATCGGTATTAATGCCCTACCCGATGAGGTTGAGAAGCAGATACGTCGGTTGAATTTTATTGTTCGTCGTGAAGAGGCGTACTCGGAATTGGAATGTCTTTATGTGGCAGGTTGTTTAGCGATTGGGAATCCGATGATTATCGCAACATTGCCGAATTTGTAATTTGGAAAAGATAGGGTATAAAAGACACACATTTATGCAAATCCGGTATACTACCTCAACTCTAGATAAGTAGTATACCATGAGCAATTCCAATGTAGCCGATCTTTCCGTCTTCGAGAGTCTTCAGAATAATGCTAATACCCAGATGAGTATACCTTCTGGGATGGCGGTGTTTAACGCCCAATTTAAATTAGCAGCCCAAAGAAATACAAATCAGCGTGTGATTTCACTGTGCGGATGGTAGCAGACAGGAAAGTCAAATTTAAAGCAGCGGAGAAGGAATTAAAGAATTTGAAGTCAGAGATCAAACGACATCAAGATGCACTTTCGCAGGGTAGGGCTAATGCAGATACGACAGACATAATACGTGGATTAGAAAATAAAATAAAACAACAGAAAAGTTTATTGAAATCTGGCATCCGTGAATTTAGCAAACATGGGATTAAAGGGACAAGTAGAGAATTATAAAAGGTTAAGACTGATGTAGCATAAATACTCCAGTCTCAAAGTAGGAGATAAGTCCTATTATACGTTGTTTTTGATGCCAGAGATATGATAGGTATCCCCACGGAGAGGGCGTACCATATTCTTCATGGGAGTCTGCCCATGCTTGTGTTTCTCTAAAGATAGAATATTGGTATTTTTCATTCATTGCTGGTACCTTATATTCTTGAGAGTATAGTATATTGCCTCTATCGGTATGCACTGATTTCTCAATTAACACTAGATTTCCTGTGGTATCTATAGCCTGTTCGACTCTTTCTGGAGTCCATGTGTAGTCTTCTATTGTTTCTGTGTTAACGCATTGCCATTTTGGAGATAGGATATGCGATACTACTGCTGTTTCCAGGATTGGCTTTTTGAGTTCTGCTTCTCGTTTTGCGAAGTCTTCAATAATAGCCCAGTGCGTAGCAAATTCCACTAATGCACATAGTCCTTTACGAAACTCTTCAGGTATATAGGAGCATTTAGTTTCTCTTTGAATTTCCGTGTTATCTTGATTTCCGGTTCATACCTGCCCCATCTGGTATCGCCAAGCAAAGCTTGGTTTCACTTGTAGAATGAAAAGTTTCTACCATGTAGTTGTTTGTTTGACATGTAGCCTCTTGACG
>Ga0099364_10004111_pt1 | contig 22123 bp, 21 predicted proteins | sample TergutTh196P3_FD_73070 | JGI IMG/M metagenome (GOLD analysis project Ga0099364, IMG submission 73070) | Microcerotermes parvus P3 segment gut microbial communities from Pointe-Noire, Republic of the Congo - Th196 P3 | ecosystem: Host-associated > Arthropoda: Insects > Digestive system > Gut ...
CTCTAAATCCGTAAATGTCATTTGCTTGCCCATCGGTCTTTTTACCTCATCCTCGATTTCGTGTCATCAATATTATTATCTCACTTCTACTCATATTTGACCGATTTATTCAGCGTTTCCTTAGAGTTGCGTATGCCTTAATTATTTCCTCACGATTTAATACCCGATCATGTATGTTACTTTGATTTTTTCTATTGACAGCAACAACAGGATTTCTATACCGTTCGGGACTACGTTACAATACCTTCCTCGATGAATTGTGGGTTGATAATCCGGCGCTTCCTTAATATAATTTCCTTAACAAAGCAAAGGGCGGCGAAACATTTGAAACGAGAAACTCAACAGATCTTCGACCTGATTCTGATTCCAGATTAAGTCCACGTTGTAGCCGACGGGGTTACGTTAGAGACGCGATAAACAGGAGGACAAAAATGCTTAAACCTGAAAGTATCGCTTATATTAAAGAAACAGCGGAACGGTTCGGCGCTGAAAGAATACTCCTATTCGGGTCGTGTCTGCAAAAAACTCAAGAAGAGGCGAACGATATAGACCTACTTGTGTACGGGCTGGACGCTTTTCAACATTGTGATATGGCACGGGAAATTATGTGGGTTCCCGAACTGGATAATAAGCCCGTCGACCTTGTAAGGGCGGAAGACGATCCGCCGATTATGGTTTATGCAGAAAAAGGGGCGACTATTTATGAGCGTGCCACTTAGCGGCGACGCGAAACGATTCCTGTGTAAGCATTGGGCAGTCGCTTTTTTAACCATTGAAGAAATGGAAAACATGTTGCAAAAAGATGCCTGGAATATAATGGAAACTGGTGGCATGGGATCCGCGCTCGGAGATATTTATAAGGCCGTAGAGCATTCTTTGGAAAATATCATCAAGGAAACCTCAGGCAGGAACATGGCAAAAGATGAGAAATGGCATCAAAAACTGCTTGAAGAAGGCGTTAGAGAAGGGCTTATTCCGGATGAAATAAGAAAAACCATTCGCGGAATGCTGAGTTACCGACATTGGGACATTCATGGCTATTCAATGGAGACACGAGAAGAGCTGATTCGTAAGAATACCCCGGAAGCGATAAAGGCATTTCGCATATTTGTGAGTCATCTGCAAAATCGATATGATATTCCCAATACTTATATTAACTGTGAAATAGAGACAAGACGCAACTGAAAAACTCATCACTGTAGTTTGATGCGTTTGCCCTGAGGATTGTGCTTGAATACACTGAAAGGCTGTACAAAGAGCTGTATCAAAGCTATGAAGAATTCAAGGAGGCGGACGTGATGCTGCAAGAGTTCATACTGACGTATTCGGAGGAAGCGGAACTAAGGGGCATTGAAAAAGGCAGAGAAGAAGGCTTGGAACTCGCTGCGCGCGGGATGCTGGAGCGCGGCATGCCCTTGCAGGAGGTTTCCGAGATTACGAGTTTTCCCGTGGACAGGCTCAAAAACTTGGTTCCAAATTAGGGATTACGCAATACAGCTTTGAGCGGTTTATTAAATCAGGCCTCCTGGTAAGCCGGGAAGCTGATATAAACGCACAAAATGCTATACCAAGGGAGAAAAACTAAATAGATGGAAAACTCTTTAGAAGGCACAGTGATTCAGGTATTCGGCCAATTTTTCGCCGGAATTATGAATATGAATATGAAGCAGTGGTACAAGGTGCATCGTGATTATGCGGGCGAACCTTTCAAGATTACCGGTGTGTCTCCATTTAGCATAATTGGTACGCCTGACCCGGCTTTACAGAAATACGCAGAGTGTGAGCGGACAAACACGCGCGTAAAAGCTGATATCAAAAAGAATTTTGATTTGATCTGCAAAAGGGCGCACTGCGATTGGTTTATCCTGGACAACTCTTCCGCGAAAATGGGGCTGCTGCCGATAAATAACCGGTTTTACTCACTGGTGGGTGGAGAAGAAACTGATTTTACCGACAATTATTTCAACAACGATAAAGCTAAAAAGCGTTTCTTCCGTCCTGTACAAGAAGGGTTCAATGAACAGTTGAAAGACATGTATAATTTGTTTATTGACGCAATTTTGCGACATTACGACGAGGAGCATATCATACTGATCCGTTCGCATGTTCCGCGTTTCTACTCAGATAATGGCAGAATTGCAAAAACAAAACACACCGAAAAAACCAGAGCGTTCATTGAAATATTAGACGATTATTTTGCGGAGAAGGTCAATTGTCCTGTTTTGGATACGCCCAAACGCTTCTTTGAAACAAAAGAAAATCCTTGTAACTATATGTTTGACGGAGAACAGGAGGACTTACGGGTTGCTATCGAGCGTGACGTTATTTATGAAATTGAAAACCCTTCCGCCCGACGCGATATATCACGCGACCCCAACCCCCGTCTGCGAAACCTGAGAACCGATATTTTGGAAACTCATGAACTATATATTCGAGAACTTGATACGCTTCGCGAATACTGGGGAGCATCGGGCACAAAAATTATTGCAGACTATATTGCAGATGGCGGCGCCGATCTTGATTTGATCAAGAGTTATTTCAAATACATTGAATACAGTTTTGACGATATAGCCGCGTTGTTTTGGTTGCATGAAAAAACCACGTCATTCTGGCTGTATGATGAATCAAAGGATTCAGTAGCGTATACTGAGATTGCTAGAGCGATTTTGTCAAACAAAAACGGTGCCGCGTATTTACAAACAAAGGAACTGTTCGAACGCAATATTAATACACTCCGTAAATATGAGCACTGCTTAATAAATCTCGATGACTTCCATTTTGAGGATAAAATAATTGTCAGACTTGACTCTAAACATTTTCTGGAAATCAACCCAGAAGGGCTGCGTGCATTTAGTACGGACAGAAGACAGCCATGGGATTATGAAAAATTCATTGCGGACAATTACACCTGCGGCATAGATGATATAGATGATGCTTTGGAAAGCTGGGAAACCTATTTCGAGCGTGGCCGGCGAAAATGCAGGAATCCGTTTGTGTTGCGGTTTAACAGTTTGAAGGAATTTGAAAATTCGCTTTACTTTGCTGATTTTGAGGATATTCTCGACAATGAGAATTATGTTTTAGCCATGCCCGACAGTAAACCAAAATTTTTAGGATACGAACCGAAAGTTGACGCGTCGTTCCTCTTCGATGAAAATGCGAGAATAGTTAATCTTTTAGCTGGGCTTGGGGATCAAAAATACTTGTTTTTAAATGTAAAGAAAATATGTACCGACTACGAGCTAAAATTATTTGTAAATGACCTTAAATATGATTTTTCGAGTACACATGTTGGAGCGGAGATACAGCGAATAACAGCGGAGGATATAGAACCATATCGTTTCAGCAATATATTTTCAAAAAAATTGAGACTGCGTGCAATACGTTTACGCAAGTCTTTTGCAGGTACTACTTTCGTTCACGAAAGAATGTTATGGACGGCGCTGGATTTTAAAGAGACATATACCATCGTGTTTATTGACCCAGTGGTCTTTAGCTTCAAGGATTTTGATTTGCAAAATCAGTATATATCAAGTGTTTTTGTTCCTGATTATAGTAATTTACGAGATTTCATAGTAAATAAGATTCCTAAAAGAACAGCATTTATTCATTCTACAACTCAAATATACGGTTTCTCTCACAAGAGCCTGTGGGAAAAGAATTTTGCGTTGCCTAAATTTCATAAAAGCGATCTTAAAAATGTTGATACGGCTAAAAAAATGATGTCACATGACGCGATTTCTATTCATATACGACGCGGTGACTATGCACGTGATGATTTGTTTTGGTGCCCTAATGCAGCGGAATATGGTTTTTACAAAAAACAAATTGAATTTGTATGGGCAGGAGAAGAATTTGAAAAATATAAAAAAAAGCATTTATACGTCTTTTCGGACGATATGGATTGGGTAAAGGAGCATATCACTGAGTTAGTATGTAATATCGCAGGACACGATATTACATTCGTAGACTGGAATCACCATTTTAACTCAATTTACGATTTACATTTGATGTCACTTTCCAAAGTTATAATGTACGCTTACGGCGGCTTCGCTCTTACTGCCGCATATATAAGCAAGGTTTTAGAATATGTTGTATGGGCAAATCCTGTTACTTGCGAAATTACATGGAAAAGGGATTCAATAACAGAAGGAGAAAGTTTTGAGAAAAAATATTAGACACTATGAGAAAATTGCAAATGAATCAAAAGCGCTATTTCTCGAATCTTGGATTGATAAAGATTTTATTATTTGGGGAATAACACACCATGCGCATTTTATGAAACATTTACTTGAAGGGTTTGGAAAATCTCCCCTGCGTTACTGGGACAAGGTTCAGCATGATGCTATAGACGGTGTTAAGGTTGTCTATCCTGAATTGAAAACAGCCGGCAAAGAACTAAAAGAAAACACCGTAATAATGATGGCTTTTACGCTTGATAAGAATATCGAAGAATGCTCGCAAATTCTTGAAAAAAGCGGTTTTAAGCATTTTTTCACAGTAACTGAGTTTATAAATGCGATAAGCGTTCGTAAAACCGATGATGACTTTAATACGTTCACTTCAATGAAGAGCGAGGATGTTAATCATATAATTGCGATTAATTATGCAAATGAAATTTTTACAGATGCGCAAAAAATTAATACACTTACGGCCTACTATATAGGCAAAACAGATTTGGTGTTGGAATATTCACCCATGGATATTGACAAAGAGTTTATTAAAAAGAACATACATATTTTGAAACATAAACGAGGAGGAGGTTATTGGCTTTGGAAACCCTATATTATTTTAAAAACCTTAAACTCTTTTAAGGAGGGCGACTATATCTTTTATTCTGATTCGGGAGCCTATTATGTAAATAAAATACAACACCTCATAGCGGAATTAAAAAAGCATAATCAAGATATAATGCCATTTCAACTACGGTTCTTAGAAAAAGAGTATACAAAAAGAGATGCTTTTATATTAATGGATTGTGATAAAGATAAATATACAAATACGCGCCAGTGTAGAACTGGATGGATGTTGATTAAAAATACAGCTTTCTCGAAAGGTTTTTTTGAGGAATTTCTATTTTATGCACAAGATGAAAGAATTATAACGGATATGCCAAATACATTCGGAAAAGAAAATTATCCGGAATTTATTGAAAACAGACACGATCAAAGTATTTTTTCTCTTTTGTGCAAGAAACACAAACTAAAATTTTTTAGGGAACTCGATAGGGGTAGTACTGCATTTAGTTGCCCCAGAATAATGGTATCTACTAGGCTACGGAATATTAAGTAAGAAAAAAGAACTGATTTTACCATGTTAATCCAGTTGAAAATTTTGAAAGCTATCGGCATGTCCTGTTATAGCTAATACTTTTTTAAAACAATTTATAATAACTTCTCAGCTAAAATATTCAGGCTCATTAACCACCCGTTTTTAAAATCCATGTGCGGTAAATATGCCCTGCTATAATCGTCATAACCCTTCGGTAAAAAATAACGCCAGTCGTAAGCCGTAATATTTGTAAAACCTGCTTTTTCAAGCAATTCTTTCATAAGCATAAAATCGAAAACCAGAAAGTGAAAATTATACTCGTAATTCTGACCGCCATATAAAAGTCCCATAAGTGCGTTTAGATTCTTGTTTTCCTGATAGTGATTCACAATAGCTTCAAAGTCTGGGACAGCCAACCGCAACAATCCTCCCTTGCACAAAATGCGAGCCCACTCAGATAAAACACCATCAATTTCATAGCGTTTGAAATGCTCCAATATATGGCAGGCATATATCTCAGTTACGGCGCCATCATCAATAAACGGCAAACTACCTGCGTCGGCAAGATAATCAATATGCTCACGGTTGATAATGTCAACGTGCCTATATCCGGGTAAATACTTTTCACCGCATCCGATATGCAACTTCATACCGATTCCTCCGATTCAATACTTCAAATCATGATGATACTCACATATTGTTCATGCTATGTTCTCCAAAGCTTTATCGTTTAGCGCATTTTGAACGTAACTGGGCATTTGTTCTTTTAATCGTGTTGTGATGCTTCTTTCATTAGCCGCTATTGCCTTAAATTCCGCTACAAGCTCCGAACCGGAATCAATATTTCTGACATCTAAAACATATTCCAACATATCCAAATCTCCGGCGATACCCTGTGATTTCACCGAATAACCAACCGCAAGCGTCGGTACGCAAGAAGAGTACGCCGCGATGACCGCATGAGTGCGCGATGCAACGCAAAATCGCGCTTTGCTGATTATTGATTTATACTGGCCTGCTGATAATTTGTCCGGTGCGAGTTTTACCCGTTTTGAATTATGTGTGTTCAGTGAACGCAACGCGTCATAATCGTTGTCAACCGGTTGAAGCACATGAGGCACGAGCGCAATGTTCATATCGGTTTCAGTTAGTATGTAATCTAACAGCGACTGATATGCCACTGAAATACAGGAATTGTATCTTATTACAAGAGGGCTTATATTCACCGCAATGTAGTTTTCATGTTCAAAATCAACAGATTCCGGTTCAAGCGTAAATCCGATATCCGAAACTTTCACAAGATTTTTAAGTCCGCGTTCAAGCAATGCGTTGTAAGTCGCGCTCTCACGCGCGGTTATCAGATGATGCGTCCGCAAAGCACCAAGCATTTCGGAATCAATCATTTCGGGTTCAACCGAGCAGCTCCATAATACGCTTTTCGCGCCGCGTTCTAACGCCGCATAATGTATTTCAGCCCAACGCTGCCAGTTTCGGTAGCAGTAGTTGTCGCCGCCAATATGCAGACAGATAGAGCAGGAAGTAATGCGCTCAATCGTTGGAGCGTAGATTTCGGCATTTGTTTTTCCGTCCGGATTGCGTTCGATGAACTCATCGGCAGGCAGGCAAAACTCGCGGTCTTGCTCCGCGAAGTGTGTGGATAGCGTTATTACACAATCCGGCGACAACCTCCGCAGTAACGCGATAGTCGTGCGGGTCAATGCTTCCGCGCCGTGATTGTACGAGCCGCTGTGACCGTAGATAATGTAATGTTTATTCATCATCAACCAACCCTTATATGCTTCATCAACTTAGTTGCTGCGTTGTAAAAACCGCAATATACTTCATCAAATTTACGGGCGTCGAAATTTTCAATTGGCAAAAAGTTATACACTCGCGGGTTGTTACGGAAGATTTCTTCATATTTCGATTCTCCTATGACGGTAATGCGCGCGAAGCGATTTTCAATATAAAGTTCATTTAAAACAATATCGTTCACGCTTACTTCATGAGTTTGTATCAGAGCGATATTTTTATATCGAATATCATCTTCCTTTAACAATTTCTCAGCGTTAACAAGAGGTTTATCAAAAATGTCCACTACATATCCCGAACGTCCGCCCGGAACTTTTATTCCAAAAATCTCAAGCAGCGTGGGATAAACATCAACTGTTCGCATTTCATTGACTTCGGTATGTCGAATGCCGCTACCGTTTGCAATGAATACGCCCTTTAAAGAATGAGCGGTAAACAGTAAGCCGCCGTTAAGGGCTTCGAAAGCGATATACCCATTCTTCAGCCAAACAACTTTATCCCGCGCCGCGAAAGCTTCGCGCTGTATGGCAGGGTCAGAGCAATTAATCAGGTATTTGAAATTCTGCTGGCCGTGGTCGGACATAAATATGGTAATTTCGGGCTCGAATTCTTTGACAAACTCGCCGATATATCGATCAAGTAACTGATATGCTTTTATCAATACCGGGTTCTCATCGGAATACAATACAAAATGCGCAAGGATATCAGTCGTCGGAGTAAAAAAGTACATTACGTCCACGGGGAACTCGCGTTGGGCTTTAACCATTGCGGTAAACCAAAATTGCAACTCACTATTAAAATTATCCAAGATCGGTTGAAAGGTTTGTTCGTTAGCGATTTTATCAATCAATTCAGGATTATTCCTTAATTGCTCAAAAGTAAGCCCTTGCTGCTTTAAAGTCCTGGGGTACAGTCTAGGCGGCGGATCACCTTCCAAAAAGCGCAGCACATGCCTGTCTTTTTCACAGACGGTTATTTCGCGCGGGGCTTCCCGATTATCTGACGGAGTCTGAATTGGCTCATATCTGCATGAAATAGTATAACCATCGATTTCAATCGGTTCATTACAACAATAGGCTGACCATAATCCCACTGTCAGGCCATTTTCGTTAAAAAGCTGCCAGAATGGCCGCAGTCCGTTAAATTCCCGCATTTTCGGCGGAATTAATTTGCTTCCCTTATTATTTATTCGATGTTCCAGGGGCGGTAACCCTGTGTAGATGGAAGCCCAATTTTGCTCCGAAGAATAGGAACCGGAATAACCTTTCTGGACATACGTTGAATATACACATGAAGTGCCAGTGCCAATCATGCGGCTAGTGTTGGGGAAAAATTCCCGTTTTTCGACTATATACTCCGGCGAAACGGCGTCAGCTGCGATTATTAATGCCTTCATGCCTCATCCCCTACTATTGTCGCCGAATTCTTTGAAAAACATTTCCGGATTCATCAAAAGCTTAATGTTTTTACTTAATATTTCTTTATTCCATTCCCACCACTTTACATCTAATAAAGTTTCTATTTGTTCCGGTGAAAATCTATACCGCTGAACCTTTGCCGGAGTTCCGTATACAATCGCATACGGCGGCACGTTAGCTAATACTAACGAATTTGCGCCAATAATCGCACCATCTCCAATTTCAGAAACAGTGGAAGAATTTATAAACACATTAGCGCCAATCCATACATCGTTACCGATAGCTATTCTGCGCTGCGTCCCATGTGGGTCTTTATCAGAGATCGCTGTTTCCACAACCTGTTTCGCGGTTTCAGTCAACATAGGATATAATGAACTTGTCGTAATTCTGTTCATTGAGTGATTCCCTTGAATAATCACGGAATTAGCTATTGAACAAAATCTTCCAATCCTGAAAATGTGTTTCATATTACTTTTTGTGTAGGGAAAATATGAACCGCATCCGATAAATGCGCCGTTATACTCTACGTCAATCGGCAAATGTCCGTTTGTCCTAGCGTATTTCGTCCAGTCGTAGTAGTCTTCTGTTTCCTTAAACCCTAAATCAGCCAGTACCTCGCTGTGATTCTGCCATTTGTCTTCAATTATTATGAGATAATCAAATTCGGGGTTTATTTCAGGTGAAATTGTTTCAATTCGGCGAGAAACAGTGGCAGTTTCTGAGATGTGCGAAAACCACATTAACGAGTTGTGCCCCTGTCCGAGGACAACTATATTTCGCATATTCGCATAACGCTTGATGATATGTTCAATTGCCCATTCCATATTATTTAAACTTGCTCAGCTGCTGGGATTTCATTCCGAAAATCGGCGTTGGGATAGCCGGTACAATAATAACAGGCATTTATAAATTCACCTGTATTAGTTCGATTGATATAATTATATATATTTCTCAGTAGTTTTGCATTTGTGATTCTTGAGTTTCGCAAATTTAGGAAGTTATCTTCTGCTTCAATCAGTTGTCCAGTTTCAATGAATACCCAAGGACAAGCACATAAAAACAACTTTCCGTCCCAAATAAGCGGACCGCAACCATTCATACAAGTTAAAAACTTTCTTGCTAATGTAGTTTCGTCTTCATTTGTTTTTTTGAATTCAGGTTTTTTATACCAGTTTGCGAGATTTTTCATTTCATACTTAATTAGATTGCTATCAAGTAACTCGCATATTTCTTTGCACTTATTTGATATGCTTCCATAATTAGAAATCCTAACGAGAATTCTCTCGTCATTACGCATAGCGTTAATAACTTTCATGTTTGGTATAATAGTACCATTAGTTGCAATGCAAATGGTATCAATCCTTTTTTCCGCATTCAATCCAATTATTATTTTGTCTAAATCGGGATGCAGAAAGGATTCGCCCCCAAACAACTCAAGGTCTTCAAAATACCCGATAGCATCTAGTGAAACACGAATATCCGATAGTATTTCGCTCCAAATAATATGCCGCCGATCTTTCAAAAATGGAATGGCCATAATGCATTCTTTACACTGTAATGAACATTTACTCGTAATAACTGCTTTCAATCGTTCAGCAATATGTTTCGGCTTTATTCTATAACACCTCAATATAGTTCGAAAATATCGATCTACCATTTTCGTCATATACATTTGATCTTGTTCCGAATAATCGTCAAAATCAAACTCTAAAAGCAGTGACCACACGTCAAAAAAATTGTTGAAATTATTACCAACAAGCCATTCCACGACATCATTTCTGCCTACTGTAGTGATAATCAACGTTGAATCACCGTAATCGTTTAAAAAAGTTTCGGGTGATATTACTTTTATGTTGCAAAATGTCGAACCTTGCTTGACTTTAGAAATGTCAACAAAAGCAATTATATCAATCCCTTTTTGCTTAAAAACGTGAGCAGAAACACCGCCTATTTTCCCAGCGCCCCATAATACAATATTTCCGCTGTATTGCCTGAAGTCCGGCTTATCTAAATCTTTGAACATTTCTGGATTCTTGTATCTATAAATCATAGCAGCCTCCCTATTAGCCTCATATGTCGATCTTGGTCCATCCACGGACATCTTTGAGAGTCTTTGTTATCTGAGTTGACGACACCGCTTTTGTATATGGGAAATACAAAACTTTTATGCCGATTTCGTTAAGTTCCGTTTCGATAGAATCCCATTTCGGCGTTTTATACCAATCGTCACCGACAAAGAGTAAATTGGCTTTGAGTTTTTTGCACATATCCGCCTTGTCCATAGTTTCCTGAGGAACAGCGGCGTCCACATACTTTATGCTGCGAACTATTTCAATTCTGTCCTCAAACGGTACCAGCGGTTTCTTACCTTTGTACAAACTCAAATCATCCGTAGTCACGCCGACTATTAACTTATCGCACATACCCTTCGCGTTTTTGAGAAGGTTTAAATGTCCGATATGAAACAAGTCATAGACTCCGCTGGTATATCCAATAATCATTGAGGTAAAAACTCTCCTATCCACACTTTCTCGAAATCCAATGTATATCCGCCATGTAAAAATTCCTCGCGATGCTTATGTAACTCTCTCATCATGTTTTTTAACTGCCGGTCACAGCCCTTTATTCCCATCCGGTGAATCTTTTCAACCATGGAAATCATGAATGACCATTCAAAATAACGAAAAGCCGCCGCGCTGTCGGGAAACAATCCGCTCAGCCATTCCGTTCGTTCGCGGTAGATTTTGAGGTACTCATCGAGCGTTTCGCTTGTCAGCAAGCTGTGGTCGGTCGTCCATGCGGAATTATTTCCCTCATGCCTGCAGAATGTGTACTTGGGCAGTCCATGATAAGCAACGCGATTCGCTTTTGCCAGCAGCTTGTACATGAGGGCGATATCATCGTATTTTCCCTCAACCGGAAAACGCAAATCATCAACAAGCGTCCGGCAAAACAATTTGCTTGGGAACGCCATGTTATAACGCTTGCGCCACATCAATTCGATCAGCGCTTCTTCCGCGGTCATAATTAATTTTTCGTCGAAAATTCTATCCAACGCCCCGCAGATTGCAATTTCGGCGTCGTTTTCAATCGCAAGATTTAGCAGAAATTCCAAATAATTCGGTTCGGCATAATCGTCGTCGTCAATAAACGTGATAAATTCACCGCTCGCCGCGTCCAGCCCCGTATTGCGTCCACTCCCGATGTTGCCGCGCTCACGGTGCAACACCCTGAGCCGCCCGTTTTTAACGGCGTACTCGTCGGCAATGACGCCGCTGCGGTCGGATGAGCCGTTATCTACGATGATAAATTCGAAATCGCGAAAAGTCTGGGATAAAATGCTTTCAATCGCCCGCCGAACAAGATTCTCGCGATTGTAAGTGAGCATGATGACGGAAATTTTCATTCCTCCCACCTCCTCCACGGCGCGCGTCCTTGGTTCCACAACGTCTCAAGGGCGCTCTTATCCCTTTGCGTATCCATACACTGCCAATAACCGTGATGAAGGTATACGCCGAGCCTGTTGTCCACGCTCAGCCGTTCCAGCGGTTCGCGCTCAAAGATCGTGCCGTCGCCGTCGATGTAATCAAAAATCGACGGTTCCAACACCATGAAGCCGGCGTTGATCCAATTGGAATCTTCTTTGGCTTTCTCGCGGAAACCGATAATACGATTTTTATCTTCGTCCAAATCAAGCACGCCATAGCGCCCGCTTGGCTGAATTGCGGTAAGAGTAGCCGCCATGCCTGACGCCTTGTGTTGGCTCAGCAAAGCGTTTAGATCGACGTCGCCGACCCCGTCGCCGTATGTCATCATGAATGTATTTTCCTCAAGATAAGGGCGAATGCGTTTGATGCGGCCTCCGGTCTGAGTTTTCCGGCCGGTGTCCACGACGGTAACTTTCCACGGTTCGACGACATTACTGTGCACGATAACGTTGTTCCCGCCGGCAAAATCAAACGTGATGTCCGAGCGGTGAAGATAATAATCCGCGAAGAATTCTTTTATTACATAACCTTTGTATCCGCAGCAAATAATAAATTCTTTATACCCAAAATGGGAATAATACTTCATTATGTGCCACAAAATCGGGGCTCCGCCAATTTCTATCATGGGCTTGGGGAGCAAATGAGATTCCTCCGAAATCCTTGTTCCTAGCCCGCCCGCAAGAATGACCACTTTCATTGGACGTTTCCTCTTGCTAAAATGCGCTCGGCGTCGGCCAATATTTCATTCAGTCTTGCAAGCATGATATCCGCCCGTTCATCCCGCTTTAATTCTTTGGGAATTTCCTGCTGCGATATATATCTGATTACCTCTATAGTCAATTCGGGGTTCGTGTCTTTTGTATTGTTAATGATGGATAAGTCAAGATGGAATATACATTCAAAAACAAAATCTTTGATCTGTGAAAGGTTTTTTTTGTTTGCGGCATCTGATCTTTCAACAAAATCCATAAGCCATTGAAACAAGTAATACATTCTTGTAATTGCTCTTGAATCTTTACGCATAGTTTTTGAGTGTGCCTGTGAGCGAATTGTATGGTGATGCAATATTTGATTCGTCATTACGACAGTATCGCACAACTCCAGACGGATAAAATTATTTAGTGTGTCGGTAGCGTCACCGACTATATTAAATTTATTATGGCTCAAAGAATTTTTACTGCCGCTACTGGCTTGCAGATAAATTTTATTAAGCCTAATAAGTTTTCCCCATACAACTCTCCAAATAAATGTATGATTAAGCAGAGCGCCTATTATTTGTCTTTTCCCACGATAGATATTTTTTCCTAAGGGTGCGCCTGACAGGTAGAATATGTCCGGTTTTTCTTCCAAATACATTTTTGTGCGGCCTGCGACGATATCGGCATCGTGGTTTTCAGCCAGCTCATATAAAGTCTGTAAAAAATTTGGCATATAGTAATCGTCACTGTCAAGAACACAAAAATATTTAAAGTCATATTCCTTTTCTTTTAGACGCCTAAAGCGCTCTTTATTTGCTCTTTGAAAGTATTCAATATCCGTAAGCCGTGACAACTGGATATTTTTTTCGAATGTCCAAACTTCGATTCGTTCATCCTTTTCCGCATACTCTCTGATTGTGTCTGCTGAACCATCAGTGTTCCCGTTATCAAGAATTACATATTGAAAATTCGTGAATGTCTGATTCAACACGCTTTCAATAGCGCGACGCAAGTAAGACTCCCTGACATTGTAGACCGAAGTATAAACCAATATAGACGGAGCAGCCGCGTTTACGCCGCCTGTAGCACGGAGCGTGTCCTTTTCGTGCAGTGCGTATTTATCAATAAACTCATCAGGCATTACGTCTTGCGGAATTGCTATATACCCTTGCACCATTTTGAAAGGCGGCAATATTATGTCACACGGTGGGACTCCTTTTGCAATCAGCATTTCTTGAATATCACTTTGATACTTGTACACGGATACAATTATTTTTGCTCCGATATACTCACTGTACGGCGTTTCCGGCGAAATAACCGGCTTGCCATAGTACGGCTTATCGTATTTATTTTGATCCCTGTCACAAAAACATATCACCGAAATTCCGCGGCGTTCCAGATGTTCACAGATGAGTTTGCCATGATGCCCCGCACCGTAAATAATTACCGTGTTCATCTTCGGTAATGTTGCCAGGATGCTGTTGAATTCACCAGTATCAACCTGCTCAAACTCATAATCCACATGATAGAGGTTATTCACTCTGTTTAATCTCCTATGTCAATATGTTTAAAGCTTGGTTCAACATTGTTGAAATACCTAAAGAACGTAATTGCGTTTTAATTTCATCTGCATAGCTGCTCGTTATCAGCACACTCACTTCTGCCCCGTCTGCCAGTTCCTGTAATTCAGCAGGACTGATGACCGGTATCCCATCAATAGAAGTACCCCAAAGAGATTCCGCATTATCGCAGAAATAATTTGCTTCACGACCGCACTCTCGTATAGCGGACAGCGCCGCGCGCCCTATCGCACCCGCTCCAAAAAAAACCAGGCGCATATTATCTGTCAACTGTTCCTTCAGTTTCTCGATGTCGATCCCTGTCGATAAACCAACCGCCATATTGTGAATCATCTTCAATTCACGCGGTATATCTATACCCTGCGGGCAGAGATTGGCACATTTATTACAATGAATACAGTTGTCTGCTCTTCTTGATTCAGGGATAATAACAACATATTCGATATTTAGCGATCTGGCCAGTTCAAACATTTTGCAGTCGTTATATATTTGAAATATATGTGAAATGGCAATATCTTTAGGGCATCCATCAAGACAATACCGGCAGGAAGTACACGGAATCGTGTTGAATCCGTCGAGAATATTCACCACATCTTCCAAAACGGTTTGTTCTGAATCAGATAACGGAATGAATGGAGTAAACACAGAAATGTTATCCGACAACTGCTCTATGTTGCTTATTCCCGACAACGTGACGGCAACATTTGGCAAACCCGCTGCAAATTTTAACGCCCACGATGCAATAGATTCATCAGGCTGCTCAGCCTTCATCAATTTTTCGGCGGCGGCAGGAAGTTTAGCCAATCTACCGCCGCCAACAGGTTCCATTACCATGCACGGGATACTGTACTCAACAAGCAAATCGTAATTCTCTTTTGCTTGCTGCACTGTCCAATCGTAGTAGTTAATTTGTAACATAACAAATTCCCATTCGAATGTGCCAAGTATTAATTCTAATGTTTGAACATTATCGTGCATTGAAAAACCTATTTTGTGTATGCGCCCCTCTTGTTTCTTTTGCATAAGAAAATCCAATACGCCATTGGAATAGGCATCGGCCCACGTTGAGCGATTTAATCCATGGAGCATATAAAAATCAATAAACTCAACGTCAAGCCGTTTAATCTGCGTTTGAAAAATACGTTCCATGTCTAATTTATCCGCACTTTTCCAAATCGGCAGTTTATCGGCAATATAAAACGATTCTCTCGGATAGTGCGCAACAAGAGCATCCCGAATCAATTCTTCGGAATGGCCACCGAGGTAGATGTATGCGGTATCGAAATAATTTATACCACGCTCATATGCCTCGGCGAGTAGATTGTGAATCTCAACCGCGAACGTGCCGTCCGGATTTATCGGCAGGCGCATTACACCAAAACCAAGAGGCGACAGTGATACATTTAATTTTTCAATATATCGGTATTGCATTGTTCAAATATACTCCTCAATTGAATTAGTGCTCGGTTTCCATACGGAGTGGTCACCCCATTTTTTGATGTCACAATAGCTGCAAAACGGAATTTTATTTGCCTGAAATTCCGCTATTTCTTCCCAATCACGCGTTTTGAAGATGTCAACGGAATCCTGTTCGGTCAACCGCAAATTTTGATTGAAATACTTGTTGAAAATATTAATATGCGCCGAAATAGGACAGATATAGTACCGCCCGTTTTTCAGCACACCCAGGTGATTGAAATAGTGGCAGGCAGGAAAAAATATGCCGTCAGTTTTTCCCTGTAAATCAAAAGTATGCTTGAAAGAAACCTTTGCGTCTTCGATTGAAACTTTACTGTGAATATCTGAGCTCAACAGCAGCTTTACATTGTAATCAGCGGCCTTCTTGATAATCCCCTCATAATCAAGTTTTATCGGATAGCGCGTTATGCTGATAATAATATGCAATCGCCGGCACGCTTCCCATAGTTCATTCATGTCCAACAATAAAAGCGCGTTTGTCAGAAGCAGTATTGGACTGTCAGGAAAATGTGCCCGGCTAATCTCACAGCACTTTATAATTTCCGGATGCAAAAGAGGTTCGCCGCCTAACAGTGTAATCACAGCGCATTGTCTTTTGCACAGTTCAGCCATACGTTTTAAGTCACGGTCAAGAATATTTAAGTCAATAAAAAACGGTTCTGACAATTGAGAATAATGGTCGCACATCTGACAGCTCATATTACAATGATCGGTTAGATTAATTTCAAACGAGTTGTAATCCGCGTCACGCGGTTCCAGCTTTTCAGCGATTGTCTGCTTGTTCCATTCCGTCGGAATAAAATAATCCGTAAAGCCAATCTTTTTAAATTTGGGAATCACAAATCTATAATGCTTGTCGGCAAGACCAAGTATGATGCCAACTCTCTTTTTCTCAAGTATATTATCGATGGCAAATATATCTACGCCGTCGGCTTCTTTGGCGCATTGAGGCTGCGACACAACATAGCCCTGCAATGGTATTTCAGCGCAGTTTTTTAGCAGTTTGTACAGCATCTGCTGCTTGATAGCGGAACCGTAAATGTAAATTCCATCATATTTTCTGCAAAACTCAAGCATCTCATCTAACTCATAGATATGCGGTTCATCAGCACGAAGCCCAATGGGACGTGATTTGTCTCGAAGCATATGCCTTTCTCCTTAATTTACAAATATGCAAGTATTTGGTCAATCAGTTCGTCAGTTCGGATACAGTCGTTAATAACTTCGATAATTTTTCCATCTCCGATACCCATGCTTTCAAATCCGAAATAGTCGATTGACGCAGCCGGGGCGCCGGTTTCGTAAATCACGATTTTTTGGCAATCCGCCATACACAACAAATCGCAAAAACCGCTTCTTACTCCAATGAAATACCCGGCAGTTTCAGCAAACTCAACGCAGTCTTGTAATTCGATAAAAGCCGGAACGGTACCGGGCAGCGGAGGCTCATTCGGTCCCCCGCAATTTGTACATATCGAATATCCTTTTTTCATTAGGGATTTAATCAATCTTTGCCATTGTTCGGAAGAAATTGTTGCTTCAAAGTGTCCGGCATAAGGAGAAATTATAACTGTCTTGCCCATTTTCAAGTTTTGCTTTTCAAATTCTGCTCTTACTATGTCGCTGCGTTTAGGAAACTGCGGATAAATCGGCTCCACTTCTTTCGTAAAATGGAACACGTACTTTGTAAAGCTATCACGGAAAGTAACACGTGTATTCCACACTAAGGATTGAAATACAGCATTCAGCCCATGATATACGGCGTTTCGCACATAGGGCATTTTATCTCCCATAATCCTCATAGCTGCCAGCCAATTATAGTGTCCTTCTTCAAACGAGAACATTTCAATAGTTTTGAATCCTATAACCTCAGCAAGTTTTCGAGTTGAGTTTTTTGTTACGACTAATACGCAATCGCAATCAGCTGTATTTTTTACGCTCATTGCGGTAGGTAAAAATAAGGCAAATATATACAAATCTCCAATACTCGGTTGATGCATAAGCCAAATTGGCAGTCCCGGATATTTTTGCGTGAGTTCCAAATAGCTTCGGTATCCTTTCTTCGCATATAGGCAAAACTTGCTCCAAACCTGATCAGATATTAATGAAGTCTCATCAAACCCACCTGATTCCAATTGAAATCTTTGACCGCCGAATACTACAAAAAAATCTGAATCCTCGATAAATCCAAGCTTCAACAATTGATTTTGTATATCGCGCCAAAATAAATTATTTAGAACAAGAATCACGATATTTTCTTCGAGCGTAAGGCTTTCCACCGATTGGGATATTATGCCAAGCCTTGAAATGCCTTGTTTGTTTGGGTTATTGTCGGCAATAATGCTGATCGACATATTCAATTTGCCTATTATATTGTTTATTTCCGCGGCATTGTTCCAACAACCAACAATAGCAATTCGTTTGCCACTAAATACGCCACTTTCTTTAAGTTGTAATATATCCTTGTACATACCCTCAAAATACTCGGTTCGTTCGCCAAGCCAAGCAGCGTCATAGTTAGATGTATTTTTTCTCATGTTAGTGCCTCCGGCCTAAAATGAGAAACAGGGAGTAATATGTAATTTTATCCACAGTAACGTCTTTAAAGCCAATCAAGCTTTCTACTTTCATATTAAAAGGCATGCGAAGTGACAACAGCCTGATATTTGGGCAATCTATGAATGAAATGAAACGCAGCACCGAAATCATTGCCGAATGGTCAATATCATAAAAGAAAAGCTGCTTTAAAGTATATGAAGGAAAATCGTAATCAGACAAATCTATCGAAGATAGAATAATCGCTAAATCATAATTGTACTCATTCAGAAAACGGTCAAGGTAATGAAAAACTGATAAAAGCAAACGTGAATCATCGTCAGGAAAAATCAAAACGACGACACGGTTTTTTCCGTTATTAACATGAGCGTTGTAATATTCCTCGACAATATGTTTGCCACGCTCAGCTTCTTCTAAGCATTTAAGAAATACGTTTTCCATATCCACACTCCGTTAAATATGATGGTCTAACTGAAACTGCAGTTCATATGTTCCGTCCCGTTCCACATTCACAGCAATCGCCGTCTCCAACCCCGACGGCTTCATGTCATTGATCAACACCCGCTCCCCATACGGCGCGTTGTAGATAATGTGGTCGTAACGTATGTTGCGTTCCGCGAGAAAATTTTCTGTTATTTCCTTGTACTCATCCGTCCGCGACGTGATGAACACGATCAAGTCGCCTTCGGAGATGCTTCGCAGAAACTCCAACGCGCCGTCAAGAAGCGTGTCATGCCCGTCTGTCTTATAGCCATTGTGCTTAACAAACGTTCCGTCTAAATCCAGTATCCAAGTGTGAGCGAGCGGGGAGAGGGTAAGCGTTTTCATCGTGTCACCCCACCGCCTAACTGCACGCCAATCGCCCCGCCGGGATGGTTCAGCCGAAGCTCGTCGATTGTGACTCGTTGCTCTTTGGCGATCTGCATAGCCAGTTCCTGCAACAAGATCAAGTTCAGCACCGTTGAATTGTTCGGCAGAATATTCCACTCGTCGCCTTCATGTTCAAGTTCGACTATCAAACGATTCGGAATCTCGCGGTACAGCGAACTGCCGCGGCTGAACGACAGCAGCCAAAGCTTGCAGCCGCGTTTTTTCAGCAGGTTCACAAGATGAATTGAGTCAGACGTTTCACCGCTTTTTGTCAGTAAGATCACGAGATCACATTCGCGCACGATGCCAAGGTCACCGTGTACAGCCGAGTTCGTGTGCATAAACGCCGCAGGGATTCCAATCGAGTTAAGAGTGCCGACGAATTTCTCGCAGATCGGCACGTTTTTCCCAAGCCCGGAAGCGACGATTTTGCCGCCAAGTTTCAGCGTGTCCAGGCAATCCTGTTTCAGAGCGTCGAACTCATCTTCGCGTATGGAGTGAACCGCGTTATTTATAATTTTCAGCGTCTTTTCAAAATGCTCCATTAAAGCGCCTCTTCCAGATAGTACAAACCGTTATAGAACGCGCCGCAGATCGAATCAAAATCCTGCCATGCGTAGGTTGTCAGTGAAAGCCAAATAACGGCGTGAAGCAATTTTATTGTCCGCGGATCCGCGTCGGATAATTCGAAAAAGTCCCCCTCCAGACTTTCCCATTGATTGGACTTTATTGTTAACTCAACATCGTTTTCGCCAATCGAAAGCCGGAAGTCTTTTAAATTAAAGCGGTCATAATTCCCGACCAGGGAATAATAGAGCTTCGCCCAATCGTAATTCGGATCGCCGTAAAGCTCCGCATATCCGAAATAACCGCGGGGGTCGATGAATACCGGTTCGGAATTATCTTTCAACATCAGGTTTGAAAATGTGCAGTCACCATGAATAAAAGCGAAGCTGTCGCAATGCAAAGCGTCGAGCTCCTGTTCCAATTCGTGCTTATAAAAAAATACGTTGCGGCACTCGCGCCCGTTGACGGTAATTGTTTTTCGATCGGTAAACGGAATCAGGTCGCGTACCTTGCGAAGCCTATCCATAGTTTTTACGTAATAGGTTTCTTTAAGGCTGAATGTATCGGCGGGTACGTGTTCCAAATCATGAAGTTCTTTCAGAGCATTCGTCAGCTTATTTAAAATCGTCCGTTTTTCATCAAGAGGTATGCCGGCGTATTCATAAATGTTTCCGCCGCTGATTCGCTCCATTTTCAACGGTTCGGCGGAAAACAGTTTCGGTATGTTTCTCACGCCTTTGGCAATGGCGGTTTCATACCATTTCCGCTCAAGACTGGCGAGCTTTATGCCCTGTTTGTCGGTCGGTTCTTTTACAAGCGTGTCGCCGTCAATAATCATCTTATTGAACGGACGGCATTTCTCCGGAGTCAACGCTTCATACTCGGATAACAGGCCGTACTCGTATGCCCCGGCAAGTCCAAGCTCGGTAAAGCGCATACCTTGTTCATGCATCCATCGGACAAGCTCGCCGCTCTCTGGTACGCTTTCCAGGTAAGATTTATCTTTAAAAATGAACAATCCAGCCACGCCGTGTTCCAGAGAACGTTCTTCTATAAAAACGCCGTCCTTATAACTCCAGCGGCAGGGAAATGTCTGTGATATTCCTATGTAATTACCGGCTTCTTTGGGAATCGTAAAATTTTCGGGAAGAATCAGATCGGACCATATCAGCATAAAGGGCTCACCGTCCGGCAATAATTTTATTGATTGCCCAACTCCCGCGCAGGTTCCGCTGCCGGAAGCGTCCACCACCTTATATTTCACTTCGGCGAAACATTCCAAATATTCGCGCAAAACCTCTTTCTTATAGTCGGCGATAATCACAAACCGTTTGTCCGGGTACTTGCGGAACAGATGGAACAGCATCGGTAAATTCTCCACAGCCACCAACGCTTTCGGCTTGTTTGCCGTATGATGTTCAAGCCGCGTTCCCTTGCCCCCCGCCTGGACTATGATGTAGTCTATTTTGAACTGAGTCATCATGCCCTCTTAAACGTCGAGTATTTGCTGATTTTCCATTGCCTCATACAAGGCGCGGAAAATATAGTAATCGGCGGGGGCTGTAATTTTAATTGGGCGGTCATACCGCCTCTTGAGGCGGTGTACACCACAATTGGCTTTTCAAGCAATTTCGGATGCCGGAAATATGGCGAACGTTTTTTCCTTTTCCACATTGCCTTCCGTATTACCCCTCTTTATAAAAAATTTTTTTGATATCGATCCGCCCAAAAATGCAACATTTGAACAAAATGTTGCATTTTGAAAAATTATATCATGCTTCAATGTTTATAACACGCATAAGTGACAAAGCGTTGTTATAAATCAATCGACCAAAATTCAAATCGAGGCAAATATTGCGCGCTCCATATCAACTACGTCATCTTCCATAGCCCGCCCACCATTGAGTTTGCCGGAAGCGCAATCGTGCCACGCAGAGGCGATCCGCCAGAAAATGCAACATTTTGTTCAAATGTTGCGTTTTCGGAAAGAGCGATATTAAAAAATATTCCTTAAAAAGAGGGATGTAATGCGTGACGAGAAGAAAATATTTTGCGTGAGTTTTGGTGAATATAAAAAATTTCAATCGCCGCACCGATGAAGCGAGGGTAAAAAAATCTCATTTTTAAGAAAATAGCCGTTTTATCAAAACGCCACCCACGACCCATTGACGTGTGTATTTGCGCTGTGTAAAATACATCTCGCCAATTCGAATAAATATTTTGTTTCCAAATTTTTACTGTCCCCGGCTTTATTTGCTGCTACTGAGAATCTTAAATGCTTAATAGAACTGCTTTGCAGCTTCAAGTAATTCCATTACATAAGGAGGACAAATGACATGGCAAAACTTGCGTTTCCCGAAAATTTCAAGTGGGGCACGGCTACG